>Ga0255354_1001473_pt1 | contig 13522 bp, 8 predicted proteins | sample HBST50metaG_FD_189942 | JGI IMG/M metagenome (GOLD analysis project Ga0255354, IMG submission 189942) | Peat soil microbial communities from Stordalen Mire, Sweden - H.B.S.T50 | ecosystem: Environmental > Terrestrial > Soil > Wetlands > Peat | place: Sweden: Norrbotten County, Stordalen Mire...
CCACTGCATTGGCCCGCGCATGCCGCCAAAACTGCATCCGCCGGTTGCGCCAGTGGTCTTTCTGCAGATTGATGGCGATCCTCATCAGCCACGTCATCGCGCTCGACTCGCCGCGAAAGCTAGCCCAATTCCGGTGCGCCTTCAGGAAGCAGTCCTGAGTCAGCGTCTCTGCCAGGTCCACGTCGCGCGTAGACGCAAGCAGAAAACGGAAGATCTGCTGACGGTGCTGTGCGACGACATCCGAAAACTCCTCGGCGCCAATCTCCTCTGCCATGGCCATGGTCATCGGTTCCAATGCTGTGCCGGCTGCCATCACTTAGGTAGACGCCCGCACTGGCTGCAAGTTTACAGTCCCGGCGGCAATTCTCATTGATGCAAATAGAATGAAGGGGCAGACAGATCTGCCCGCCCCTCTAAACTTCTCATTATTATCGCGGCGCTTTATTTGGGCGCGTTGGCCCCAGCCGGCGCCTGCGCGGGCGCAGACTCATGTGCCGCAGCCACCGGAAGATCCTTCCCGTGCTCCGGATCATACTCGTGCTTCACCATCCATTCCTTGTACTTTGCCGCGGGTTCCTCTTCCAGTGAGCCATTACGCCGGTGATAAACCACGTTCGGCTTCACGTCAACTTTGAGGTCGCAAGCGCCTCCATCGGCGGGCAACAATATCTGCAACTCCTTGCCCGGCTTTTTCCAGCGCGCCGGATAAGTCTCATAGCCCATCGAGTTCATAAGACGGTTCCCACAGACGTATCTGAAGTCGATGCCTCGCGGCTCGCCATTCTCATAGAGATTCGCGCGGCCCTCCCCGTCCACTTCATCCAAGGACCGCGCACCGCCTGGTCCCCAATAGTGCGAAACAGAATTGTGAGAAAAGATGTGAACCCGCAACGGAAAATCAGCCGGATTATGGGCGGCCAGCACCGCCGTTGAAAGCAACACGCAAGCAGCCAAGCCCGCCAAACCGCAAAACAGAACGCGACGCATCGAAAAGACTCCTTCCTCCCCCAAAAATGAAAACCCGTAATTCAAAACAGAATACGCGATAAGAATGGCTATGCACATCACTTCTCAATAAAGATTATCTGCAGCAGCCAAAGCGGCCGCAGCCTCCCGCCATTTCTCTCCAGCAATGGCGGAATTCGCGCTACCGTTAAATGAGAACGCGGCCATCAGGTTTAACTGCTCAAGCGGAGTTAAGTGTTACTTTAGTACAGGTTTCAATAGGCGAATACGTATTTTAATATGTCAGATACCATTTATTGTATTAATCGAAAACAATCGCCTATACCTTCGTTGACGTTTTCCGGAACCATGCGTCTTTATCTTGCGTATTCTCAATCGGTTATCCCATCAAACACGGCGCGGGACACATTCGGCGGTCGTGGCACCAGACGTGCAACAATCTAGACTGATTCAAGGTGCTTCCCTGTGGAAACAAGCTACCTCAACCGCTTGCAGGCGACGCTGCTGGCCGTAGTCACGGCGGGCCTGGTGGCGCTGGCAGTATTGAATTTCCTGGAGGAGCGCCGCGCCCAGCAACCGGACGACGGCGTCTGGTGGCGTGAGGCTGCCGATGGCAAAGGACTCGTAGCAGACAAGGTGTTGCCGGACAGCCCCGGACAGCACGCGGGCATCCGCGCGGGCGACCTGCTAACGGGGGTTAATATCCTGCCCGTCGGCTCAGTCGGCGCGGATCTGCCCAAGAGGATCCGCTCGCATGGGCCTTTGCCCGGAGTCAAGGAACTGCCGGAGCCTGCAGACCAGAGCGTCGGCAACGAGCCGCTCGCTCTCTCCGCCGAGGTTAAATTTACCGATATCGCGAGATTGGCCGATCTCGAGCGCGCTCTCTACCGCACCGGCAACTATTTCCAGATCTACTACAAGCTCCACCGCAGCGGCGACGCACCAGGCAGGCTGGCGGAGGTAGTCGTCGAGGTAATCCCCGAGCCCATGGACAGGAGCCTGGCGCTGGGTCAGCGCCTGATTGGGCTCATTTATCTGGCCATCGGCATTTACGTGCTCTTTCGCCGCTGGACGGCTCCGCGCGCCACTCACTTCTACGTGTTCTGCCTGGTCTCCTTCGCGCTGTATGCGCTCAAGTATACCGGCACGTTCGACACGCTTGACTGGACCGTCTTCTGGTCAAACGTGCTGGCTGAATCCCTGCAGCCGGCGCTGTTTCTTCATTTCGCTCTCAGCTTCCCCGAAGAGCGGCTCAAGAAGCTGGGCCGGCGCTGGCTTCTGCCACTCATCTACACGCCGGGCGTCGCGTTGTTTGCCCTGTGGCTTTATGCCATCAACTTCTGGCAGGCCACAGCGCTGCTCAAGCACCGGCTCGATCAGGTCGGAACGGCTTACGACGCCATCTTCTACGTGCTGGCAGCCGCTCTGTTCGTGCGCAGCTATAGCCGCGCCAACACGCCCCTGCTGCGCCAGCAATTGAAGTGGCTCACGCGCGGAACATTGCTCGCGGTTGTCCCTTTCACGCTGTTTTACGCTATTCCCTTCCTCTTCGACCTGCGCATACCCAGCGTGTTCACCAACCTGGCAGGACTCTCGATCATCTTTCTGCCGCTCACTTTCAGTTGGGCCATCGTGCGCTACCGCCTGATGGACACCGACCTGATCTTCAAGCGCGGTGTGGCCTACACGCTGGCCACCGGCCTGATCCTGGGAGGCTACTTCGGGATGATCGCGGCAGCCGCGGGCCTCGCCCACTATCGGCTGCCCGAGCCTGTCCGTGACTGGGGCGAGGGCATCGCCATCGTGCTGGCACTCATGCTCTTTGAACCTCTCAAGCGCAGGATTCAGAGCTGGGTTGACCGCATCTTTGACCGCCATCGATACGACTACCGCAAGGCGCTTGTTGAGTTCGGCCGCGGCCTCAGTTCCGAAACCGACTTTCAGGCTCTGCTGGAATCCATCGTCGAGCGCCTGCCGCGCACCTTGCTCGTCGCGCGCGTAGCTATTTTTCTCGCCCCAAACTCCGAAGACCCCGGCCATCTGCAATTGGCCGCCTCTCATGGCCTGCCGCCCGAGGCCCTGGCGGCGCAGGACAACATGGCATTGGAGTTCCTCGACTTCGACCGCGCCCAGGACCACTCGCACATCTTCCTGGAAAACGCCCAGGCCGCCCTCCACCTGCCCGCGCGCCAGCAGCGCACCGCTGCCCTGCTCGACCTGAACTACTACCTGCCCTGTCGAGTTCAAGACGGAGCGGCTGCGCGCACCATCGCCGTCATCGGATTGGGCCGCACCATCGGCGGCGACTTCCTCTCCAGCGAAGACATTGAACTGCTGGAATCCCTCGCCAGCTACATCGGCATCGCTCTCCAAAACGCCAGCCTCTACGCACGGCTCGAAGAAAAAATCGGCGAATTCGAACGCCTCAAGGAATTCAACGAAAACATTGTCGAGTCCATCAACGTCGGCATTTTGGCTCTGGATCTTGACGAGCGCATCGAAAGCTGGAACGCGCAGATGGAGGCGATGTACGCCCTCAGCCGCGCCGAGGCCATCGGCCAGGAGCTGCGTTCCGTCTTCCCCGCCGAGTTTGTCGATGCGCTCGACAGCTTCCGCAACGAGCAAGGCGTCCATCACCTCTACAAGTTCCCTCTCACCACGCGCGCCGGCGAAATGCGCACCGCCAACATCGCCATCGCTCCCTTGCTCTCGCGCGATTTCGTTTCCGTGGGCCGCATTATTCTGGTGGACGACATCACCGAGCGCGTCTCCCTGGAAACCCAGTTGGCGCAGTCTGACAAACTCAGTTCCATCGGTCTGCTAGCCGCCGGCGTGGCCCACGAGATCAACACTCCGCTAGCTGTCATCTCCTCGTACGCGCAAATGCTCTCCAAGCAGCTCAAGGGCGATGCGCGCCTTGGCCCGGTGCTCGACAAGATCACCCAGCAGAGCTTCCGCGCTGCCGAAATCGCCAATGGCCTGCTGAATTTCTCCCGCACTTCTACCACGGAATTTCGCGACACCAACCTCAACCAGGTCATCCGCGACACGCTCTCCCTGCTCGAACACCAGTTCAAGACCGCACAGATCATCGTGGATCTGGAACTCGCCGAGGAACTGCCCTCCATCAACGGCAACACCGGCAAACTGCAGCAGGTCTTTCTGAATCTGCTGCTCAACGCCAAGGAAGCCATGCCCGGCGGTGGCCGCCTGAGGGTCGCCACCAAGTTCCACGCGCCCGGCGGGCAAGACAGCTACGTCGCCGCACTGGTCTCTGACTCGGGCTCCGGCATCGCGCCCGAGCATCTCAAGCGCATCTACGATCCCTTCTTCACCACCAAAACCGTGGTCCGGCCCGGCGACCGCCGCGGCACCGGCCTGGGGCTTTCCGTCTCTTACGGAATCATTCAGGAACACGCCGGCAAGATTCATGTCGAAAGCGCCGTCGGCGCCGGCACAACCTTCCACCTTGAGTTTCCCTTGCTGAGGAATTCCGTTCATGTCTGAGGTTGAACTGCCAATAAATCCGCCCGCATCTGCAAACGCCGCCGCTGACGAATCCGCCCCTTCCAGCGGACTGGCGAGCATTCTCGTCATCGACGACGAGGCCGCCATCCGCGAGTCGCTTGAAGTGCTGCTCTCGCTCGAGGGCTACACCACAAAAGTCGCCGGCGATGGCGTCGAAGGCCTCAAGATTCTCGATCAGGAAAGCTTCGATCTGGTGCTGCTCGACCTGGCCCTGCCCGGCCAGAGCGGACTCGAAATCCTGCCCCAGATCAAGGAGCGGCAACCCGAGTTGCCGGTTATCATGATCACCGCCTACGGCACCGTGGACAACGTCGTGGACGCCATTCGCGCCGGCGCGGAAAATTTCGTTCAGAAACCCTGGGACAACGAGAAGCTGCTGGCCGACATCCGCTCCGCCGTTGCCCGCCGCAAGGCCGAAGAAGAGAATCTGCAACTCAAGCGCACCCTCAAGCAGCGTTACAACTTCTCCAACATCGTGGGCAAAAGCGAGATCATGCTCAAGGTCTTCGACCTCGTCGCGCAGGTCGCGCCCAGCCGCTCCACGGTTCTCATTCAAGGCGAGAGCGGCACCGGCAAGGAACTCATCGCCAAGGCCATCCATGCTAACTCGCCCCGCAAAGACAAGCCCTTCGTTCCCATCAACACCGGCGCCATGCCCAGCGAGCTGCTTGAGTCCACGCTCTTCGGCCACGTCAAGGGCGCGTTCACCTCGGCCATCGCCTCCAAAAAAGGCCTCTTTGAAGTCGCCAACGGCGGCACACTCTTCATGGACGAAATCGCCACCATGGGCATGGACACGCAAGCCAAGATTCTGCGCGTTCTGCAGGACCGACGTTTCATGCACCTGGGCGGCATTCAGGAAATTCAGGTGGACGTGCGCATCATCGCCGCCACCAACATCGACCTGCGCAAGGAAGTCCGCGAGGGCCGCTTCCGCGAAGACCTCTTCTATCGCCTCAACGTCATCACCGTGGACCTGCCACCATTGCGCTCGCGCCGCGAAGACATTCCCCTCCTCGCGCAGCACTTCCTCGACTTTTACGCCAACGAAAACGGCCTCTCTCCGCGCAAGCTCTCCGCAGACGCCTTGCGCACCCTAGTCGATTACGAGTGGCCAGGCAACGTTCGCGAGTTAGAGAACTCCATCGAACGCGGCGTGGTTCTATCAAGCGGGCCGGTCATTGGCTCCGATCTGCTCCCCGGCCACATCACCGGCCGCAGCTTCCAGGACGCCCTGCTCGAACACAATCCCAACGCCTCGCTCTTCGACATTCTCGAAGACATCGAGCGCCGCATTATCATCGAAAAGCTCGAACGCTCCAACTGGAACCAGACCGACGCCGCCGAGCAGTTCCACATCCCGCTCTCAACGCTCAACCAGAAAATCAAGCGCCTTAACATCGAGATCCACAAAAAGGGCCGAGAGTAAATAGGGACTAACGAGCTGTCCCTCCCGTAGGGAGGCAGTGAAAATAGCCCAGGGTGAAACCCTGGGTATGCGTACAAGTCGTATTCCATCGCCCCGGAGGGGCGGTGCGAACCTCACTCACTATCTTGATCTCCCTTTATGCGATTGCCCCCGGGCCTTTTTCCAGGGCAATCGCATGAATCTTGGTTTTTGACCAGACTCGTTCTGATTTCTATCGCGCCGGAGGCGCAGGGTTGGTTAGCCCCGCGCTTCAGCGTGGGGAAAGGGGCCAACAATAGCTCGTGAGCCCTGTAGGGGCGGCGGAAAACGGCCAATTGGTCATCAAGATGAAATTCATGCGATCGCCTCCAGGCCTTTATCCTTGGAGCCGAACCGGCTCCCCGTCGCTTGATAGTATGATGCACAAGTAGATTTTTTCTATTTCCCCAAAGGAGCATTTGCATGGGACTGTCTCGTTTTCGCGCCTTAGTGTTTCTCGCCGTAACCGTGGTCATCGCCGCGCCCGCCGCGCTGACCGGCCAGACGATCTCGGTCACGGTAGATGCAACCAGGACTCAGCAAAAACTCCTGAGCGCTCATGAAGTCATTCCCGTCAAGCCCGGGCCGCTGACGCTTTACTATCCCAAGTGGATTCCCGGTGAGCACAGTCCCAGTGGGCCAATTGCAAGCCTCACCGGCCTCAAATTCGAGGCGGACGGCAAGACCATTCCGTGGCAGCGCGATCTGCTGGATGTGTACACCTTCCATCTGGAGATCCCCGCCGGCGTCAGCCATCTCGACGCAAAATACGACTACATTGAACCGGATGGCGTTTCGGCCACTGACAAGCTGCTGGTCCTCGAATGGAATGAGGTGATCCTCTATCCGGCCGGAGCTCCCGCGCAGCAGCTCATTTATGAAGCCAAAATCCACCTGCCCGATGGATGGAAATTCGGCACACCGCTTCCCGTAGAAAAGCAATCCGGCAATCAGGTTTCGTTCAAGCCGATTTCTCTCGAAATGCTGGTGGACTCGCCCGTAATCACCGGCGAATATTATCGCGTCATCGACATCACGCCCGCAGGCGAGCCAATTCATCACGAACTCGACTTGGTCGCCGACAGCGAAGCCGCGCTGAAAATCAGCCCCGAAAACCAGAAGCAGATGACCAATCTGGTTGCCGAATCGGGCAAGCTCTTTGGCGCGCGCCATTATCGCAACTATCATTTTCTGCTGACGCTCAGCGATCATGTGGCGCACTTCGGCCTCGAACACCACGAATCCAACGACAGCCGCCTGCCGGAGCGCGCTCTGCTCGTGCCCACTTCCGGAATGTCTCTCGGCGGCCTGTTGGCGCATGAATTCGTTCACTCGTGGAACGGCAAATTCCGCCGCCCCGCCGATCTCACCACCCCGGATTTTGAAGCGCCAATGGAAACCGATCTGCTGTGGGGCTACGAAGGGCTCACGGATTATCTCGGGCCGTTGCTGGCCGCGCGCAGCGGCCTGTGGACCCAGGAACAGTACCACGAATTTATAGCCGCCATCGCGGCATCCCTTGGCCCCGGACGCCCCGGCCGCACCTGGCGCCCGTTGCTCGATACCGCCGTCGGAGAGCCGGAGCTGGGACGTGGCAGAGGCGGTTGGGCAAACTGGCGTCGCGGCGTGGATTATTACGAAGAAGGCGATCTCCTCTGGCTTGAAGTTGCCACCATTATTCATCGCGAGAGCCACGGCCAGAAATCCATCGACGATTTCTGCCAGTCTTTTCACGGCGGCCCAAATAGTGGTGGCGAGGTGAAAACCTACACCTTCGACGAATTGGTGAGCACGCTGAACGCCATTGCGCCCTTTGACTGGACCGGCTTCTTCCACGCCCGGCTGAATTCCACCTCAGCGGATGCGCCCACAGGCGGCATCGAAAACGGCGGCTGGAAGGTTGTGTTGAACGGCGCCCCAATGAAATTGCAGGGACGCAGCGGCGACCCCGGCGATGTCTATTCCATCGGTCTTAAGGTGGGCGCTGACGGCGCGGTGACCGACGCCATCGTCGGCAGTCCCGCATTCGAAGCCGGTGTCTCTTCGGGGATGAAAATCATCGGCGTCAATGGCCGCCTCTACAGCCACGATTTGCTTGAGGACGCAATCAAAGCCGCCAAGGACACCGCGCAGCCGGTCACGCTATTAGTTGTTGTGGACGATTATTTCCGTACCTGCGTCATCAACTACCATGGCGGCGACAAGTTTCCGCACCTGGTCCGCGTAGCCGACAAGCCGGACTATCTCGACGACCTGATCAAGCCCCGCGCCGCGAACCAGTAGAACAGGTGAACCGGGTGAGCGATTCATTCCGCGCGCCCGGTCCCCTATGCGCTATCCTGTCCTTGCAACGACACTTACGGAGAGCGCCGCCCGCCGGCAAACGCAATGGCGATACAAGCAATTGAAAAAACCGCCAAGAATCTGGTCCTCACCGTGCAGGACTACTCCCTGTTTGCCTGGCGCGCTTTCACGAATCTCTATCGCCCTCCCATCTACTGGTCTGAATTCCTCATTCAAGCCGACGTCATCGGCTTCGGCTCCCTGTCCATCGTGGTGCTCACCGGCCTTTCCACCGGCGGCGTGCTCGCGCTGCAATCGGCGGCTACGCTCTCGGCCTTCGGCGCCACCGCCATCACAGGCCAGTTTGTCTCGCTTACCATGATCCGCGAACTTGGCCCCATACTCACCGGAGTCATGGTCTCAGGGCGCAACGCCAGCTCCATGGCCAGCGAATTGGGCTCGATGGTGGTGACCGAGCAGATCGACGCCATGCGCGCCTTGGGCGTTGACCCCATGCGTAAGTTGGTCACCCCGCGCATCGCCGCCACCATCACAATGCTCTTCTTTCTGACCATAGTCTCTGACGCCTGCGGCATCGCGGGCGGCGGCCTGGTCACCGTCTTCATGAACCACCAGAACGGCACTCTGTACCTGGACAAAGCCTGGGAGTCCCTCCGCTATCCCGACATCATTCAGGGGCTGGTCAAGCCGCTCTTCTTCGGCTACATCCTCAGCTCCATCGGCTGCTTTTACGGCATGAGAACCTCGGGTGGAACCCAAGGCGTGGGCCGCTCCACCATCGAAGCGGTCGTTTGGTCTTCCGTGCTCATCATCTTCGTCGACTTCCTCCTCACCCAGGTTCTGCTTACCCTCTTCCCCCTCCTATGAGCGACCTTCCTACTTCCGTACAGCCCGGTCCCGGTCCATCCGGTCAAGAGACGCTTGGCCCGGTCGCCGCATTTTGCAATGTCTCCATCGCCTTCGACGGCCCGCCAGTACTGGAAAACGTCAGCTTCTCCGTTGCGCCGGGAGAGACTCGCGTCCTGCTCGGCCCGGCAGGCGTGGGCAAAAGCGTCCTGCTCAAGCTCGTCAACGGCTTGCTGCGCCCCGATGAGGGCCGCATTCTTCTCTTCGGCGAAGAGATCACCCACATGCCCGAGGAGCAGCTTTTTGCTCTGCGCGCCCGCACCGGCATGGTCTTTCAGGAGGGCGCGCTCTTCGATTCGCTCTCCGTCCGCGACAACGTGGCCTATCAGCTTGTCCAGGAGCGCGTTCCCGACAGCGAGATTGACCGCCGCGTCCGCGATGCCCTGCGCTTTGTCGAGTTGGAAGAAACCTTCGACATGTTTCCGGCCAGCCTCTCGGGCGGAATGCGCCGCCGCGTGGCCATCGCCCGCGCCTTCATCCAAACGCCGGAGCTGCTGCTTTACGATTCGCCCACCGGCGGCCTCGACCCCGTCACCTCGACCACCATCATCGAACTGATCGTCAAGGAGCGCGACGTCAGCCACACTCCTTCGCTGCTGGTAACCCATCGCCTCCAAGACGCCTTCGCCCTCTGCAACAACCACTTCGACGCCGCGCAGGGCCGCATGGTTCCCTTCCCCAAAGGCGAAACCGACCCCAGCACAACCTTCCTCATGCTCGAAGAAGGCCGCCTCATCTTCGACGGCTCCCTCCACGATCTGGTCAAAAGCCAGAACCCGTTTGTGCGCGAGTTTCTGGAGTAGGACAGAGAACCTTAATAGGGAACGGGCAGTGGTGTAATTTTCGGATAGGCGACTACTGGACCGAGACGCACTGAATATCGCACCTGCTGATCTGCGCGAATGCCCGATCTACTTTCGCCTGGAAAGGTCAAGCTCAGTAACTGGAGAATCGCCGGTTTGTGTCGGTGCACACACAAACGCGACCACGATGCCCATAAAAACGGCCAGCGCAAGCGAAAAACCTAAGTCTGCCAACTTCGCACTCCACCGTTTCTCCAAAAAAACCCGTTGGATGACGTCTGGAGCCAAGTCGAATATGAACATGCCAACGCCAAATACCAGCACACCAAATGCCCAGATGAACTGGAATCGCGTTAGGCGCTGGCCTTGCGGATTCATTGTCCAGAATGCCGCCCGCACGGGGATGCCGCACAAACGAGCAATCCACGGACCAACAAAGCACACCCAAAGCAGCGCGGCTGACACGCAAGCGAATTGAACGAGTAGTCCTTTCATTACACCTCACCAAATTTCGCTGGGGTGCTCCCATTATCCCGCAAATTTCACGACACGGATAAATATTTGATTCGCGGTCGGATTACAGCCTAACCGGAAACTCTGCCACTCTCATTCATCCCTCAGTTCCCACCGCCCCTCCCCGCCTGCTAGAATCGTCTGTCTTTGATTGATTGCAACAGAATGGCAGGTAATCTATGGGCTTCAAATTTCAAGGCTTTGATCTTCTTCATCTCGACTCCACCTTCAGCGAGGACGAATTGCTCGTCCGGAAGACCGCTCGCGACTTTGTCGAAGACAACCTCGTTCCCATCATTGAGGAGTGCTTCCGCACAGAGCGTTTTCCGCGCGAGCTGGTCCCCATCATGGGCGAACTGGGCTTCTTCGGCGCCAACCTCGAGGGTTACGGCTGCGCAGGCATGTCCAACGTCGAATACGGCCTGGTAATGCAGGAACTGGAACGCGGCGACTCCGGCTTCCGCAGCTTTGTCAGCGTGCAATCCGGCCTCGTCATGTACCCCATCTACACCTTCGGCTCCGACGAGCAGAAGAACACCTGGCTTCCCGCTCTCGCCAGCGGCGAAAAGCTGGGCTGCTTCGGCCTCACCGAGCCCGGCGCCGGCTCCAACCCTGGAGCCATGACCACCACCGCCCGCAAGGTGGGCGACGAGTACATTCTCAACGGCGAAAAACTCTGGATTACCTCGGGAACCATCGCCGACGTGGCCATTGTCTTTGCCAAAGTCGAGGATGAAGGCGGCAAGGTTCACGGATTCCTGATCGAGACCAATCGCCCCGGCTTTTCCGCCTACGATGTCCACGGCAAGTGGAGCCTGCGCGCCTCTCACACCAGCGGCCTCTCGCTGCAAGACGTGCATGTGCCCCTCACCGCGGCCATGCCGGGCGCCATTGGCATCAAGAGCGCGTTCATGTGCCTCAACCAGGCTCGTTACGGCATCGCCTGGGGAGCTATCGGCGCGGCCATGTCCTGCTACGACACCGCGCTCCAGTACGCCAAATTCCGCAAACAGTTCCACGGGCAGCCCATCGCCAGCCACCAAATTGTTCAGGAAAAGCTGGTCTGGATGGCCAATGAAATTTCCAAGGCCCAGTTGCTCGCCCTGCACGTCGGCCGCCTCAAGGACGCCGGCACCGTAGGTCACGAGCACATCTCTCTCATCAAGCGCAATAACGTGTGGATGGCCCTGGAATGTGCCCGCATCTCGCGCGATATTCTGGGCGCCAACGGCATCACCGACGACTACCCCATCATGCGTCACATGATGAATCTGGAATCGGTCATCACCTACGAAGGCACGCACGACATTCACACCCTGATCCTCGGCCAGCACCTCACCGGCATTCCGGCGTACTAGCCGAAAAATCGAAATCTCCGGGTGCCCCACCCTCGCCGCGTCTTTGTTTTTGCGGCTAGGGTGGATACCTCGATGCCGGGTGCCCCATCCATTCCGCGCATTTTGCGGAATGGGTGGGAAACCACAAACCCTTTGCCGCATCGGCCCTCGACAACCAGGGGTCGATGCGGCATATTCTTGTCTCATGCAAAATCTCTCTCTTTGCTCTCGCCCCACGCGCCTCCTCTTCTTCACTCTGGCATTTGCCCTTGCGATCGCGTCCCACGCGCAACCGCCAGCCAGCGCACCCATCGTGCTTCACGCAGCGCGTCTGCTCCAGGTTGATACCGGAGTCCTGCTTCAGCCCGGCGAGATTCTTGTCGAAGGCGAACGCATCTGCGCTGTGGGCCGCTCCGTAGACCATCCGCAAGGCGCCAAAATCATCGACCTGGGCGACGTAACGCTGCTCCCCGGCCTGATTGACGCCCACGTGCATCTCTTCCTGCACCCCGGCGCCGAAGACCTACAGACGGTCGAAGAGTCGGTTCCCTGGCGCACCCTGCTCGCCGCCCAGGCCGCGAAGGCAGACCTACTCGCCGGCTTCACCGCTGAGCGCGATCTGGGCACTGAAGGCGCCGGCTCGGCTGACACGGCGGTGCGCGACGCCATCAATCAGGGGCTAATCCTCGGCCCCCGCCTGCGCATCAGCGGCAACGCCATCAACATCCTCGGCGGCCACGAGGACGCGATTCACTACAACCCCGCGCAGCACGTTCTGTCCAACGCCGACTACGCGAACTCCGCCGGACAGTTAATCGAGGTCATCCGCCAGCAGCACAAGGAAGGCTCCGACTTCGTCAAGATTTACGAGACGGGAAAAGACACCGTGGTCGACGGCGAACTGCGCGCCCCTTACCAGTACACCGAGGCGCAACTGGCTGCGGCTGTCGAAGAGGCGCATCGCCTGGGCACTGGAGTTGCTGTTCACGCCATGGGCGAGCCGGGCACGCTCTTTGCCGCACAGGCCGGCGTCGCTTCCATCGAGCACGCCACCCAACTCAGCGACGAAACCATGCGCTTGATGCGCGAGCGTCAGATTCCCGCCATACCCACCTTCGCCATCTTCGACTACTTCGCGCAGCACGCCCCCACGCCCGCCATTGCCGCGCGCGAGAAGGCTCTGCTCGATGTGAAGAAGCGTGAATTCAAAAAGCAGATTGCCGCGGGAATCCCATTTGTCGTGGGCTCCGACGTTGGCCCCTTCCCGCACGGCACGCAAGCCGTCGAGATGGAGTTGATGGTCCGCTATGGAATGAAGCCGCTTGCGGTCTTGCAAGCCGACATGATTAACGGAGCGAAGCTGCTCGGCTGGGCGGGCCAGATCGGCGAACTAAAGCCCGGTTACTATGCCGACATTGTCGCCGTTCCCGGCAACCCGCTCGAAGACATTACGGCCGTCGAGCGCGTGAGCTTTGTGATGAAGGACGGCGCAATTGTGCGCCAATAAATCTTGTTCAGGAGTTTGTTTCCGGATCGAAAATTAGCTTTTAGACAGCGGTTCAATAAATCGGCTTTGTGTGAAGGGTACGGGCTTTAGCCCGTACATCAAGTGCCGAAATAACTGTGGGCTTTAGCCCCTGAGGCATGCTTGCGCGGCAGTCTTCATTCCCTCAGCGGCTAAAGCCGGAAATCAAGCATAGGCTCTCAACGTACGGGCT
>Ga0255354_1001474_pt1 | contig 13510 bp, 12 predicted proteins | sample HBST50metaG_FD_189942 | JGI IMG/M metagenome (GOLD analysis project Ga0255354, IMG submission 189942) | Peat soil microbial communities from Stordalen Mire, Sweden - H.B.S.T50 | ecosystem: Environmental > Terrestrial > Soil > Wetlands > Peat | place: Sweden: Norrbotten County, Stordalen Mire...
GTTTATGCCCAGCCCGCCCCCATGCATGCGCCTTCAGGCCCGCCCAAGAGCCCGGCAGCCACTGAGACGGCGAACCTAGCAGGCAAAGCCATCTCCATCACCTACAGCTCCCCCCGTGTGAATGGACGCGCCGGCCACATCTTCTCAAAAGATGGGCTCATCAGCAAAGATCCGAACTACCCCATCTGGCGCGCTGGCGCCAATGCCGCAACCAAACTGCATACCGATGCCGACCTGACCATCGGCGAGTTGAACGTGCCCAAAGGCGACTACACCCTGTATATCAACCTCGCCGATCCGGATAACTGGGAATTGATCATTAACAAACAGATCGGCCAATGGGGCCTGACGCATGACGCCGCGCAGGACTTGGGCGTGGTAAAGATGACCATGGCCAAACCGGCAGCGCCCATTGAGAACCTGAAATACGCCATCACCGACCTGGGCGGCGGCGCCGGCAAACTCACGCTGGAATGGGAAAACTACTCCGCCTCCGTGCCCCTCGCCGCACATTGAATCCTGGCTCAAAAGAACACTCCCTGTAGGGCGGCGCGTGCTCGCAAGTGTCGCCCTGCAGATAAAAATTAGAAGTGCGGATACAATAGAGGTATTGGGGAGTCTCCCCAAAGAGGTAAAGTACATTGCCGTTATATGCCTATCGCTGCACACAGTGTGGTCATCGCTTTGAAAAGATCCAGCATTTCAGCTCCAAACCGGAGCTTGTATGCCCCAATTGTCAGGGTCTTTTGGAGCGGCCACTCACCGCTCCGGCCTTTAAATTCAAGGGCTCCGGCTGGTATGTGAACGATTACGCGGGCAAGAACGAAGCCAGCGCGTCGAACGATTCCATCTCCACGCCCGCGACTGCCCCGGCTGCCGCGCCGGCAGCAGCAGCGCCCGCTGCGGCCCCGGCCCCTACTGTCGCCAAGGGCTAAGCCTTCGCCAGCGCAGGACGAGCATTTCCCCCGCTCGTTCTGCGCCGCCGCGATCCTTCTGAACCATAAGCCCGCGCATCGCCCCCCATTCTCCTGCTGCATCCTTTTTCAATAGTCCGCATCCATATTGTGTTGCCGTTTTTGTTTACCAAGTCTGCACTGTACTCTTTAATTGTTGTCGATTTAGATAACAATGCAGAGGCAATGTTGGCCTGGCACAAACAGTAGAAGCGCGGCAGCAGAGACGAGGACTTCCCCATGCTTTCCATCCGCCGCTCGGCAGATCGCGGCCACGCCAATCACGGCTGGCTGGACACTTTCCACACCTTCAGCTTCAACACCTACTACGACCCCAAGTTCATGGGCTTCCGCGGCTTGCGCGTCATCAACGAGGACTTCGTCGCCGCCGGCCAAGGCTTCGGCACGCACCCTCACAACGACATGGAGATCGTGACCTATGTCCTTGAGGGTGCTCTGGCCCACAGGGATTCGCTCGGCTCCGGCGACGTCATTCGCCCCGGCGAGTTGCAGCACATGTCGGCCGGTTCGGGCATCCGCCACTCGGAGTTCAACGCCTCGCAGACCGAAGGCGTCCACCTGCTGCAAATCTGGGTCTTGCCCTCCGCGGAAGGCTTCCCGCCCAGCTATGAGCAGAAGAGCTTTCCCATCGTCGCTGAGCAGGACCGGCTCCACCTGGTAGCCTCGACCGACGGCAGCGACGGCAGCTTGGTTTGGGTCACGGACGCCGACCTCTACGCCGCCCGCCTCACCGCCGGGGCCACGGTCTCGCACGCTTTCACCACCCGCAAGTACGGCTGGGTGCAGATGGCTCGCGGCACGGCCACGATCAACGGCCTCGAACTGAAGCAGGGCGACGGCCTGGCACTGAGCGAAGAGGCCGCGGCAACCATCACTGCTGGAGCTGAAGGCGCTGAGGTGCTGCTCTTCGACCTGGCCTGACAAGGGATAATGGACCTTGAATCCTCAAGGTCCATTCATGACTCCCAATGCAACGCCTCAACTTCCGCTGCCTGCAACTCGCACTGCGCAGCGCATTCTGCTGGCCGCGGCTGCCGTGCTTTTCGCGGCGGGCCTTGCGGCCGGCTTCCTTCCCCTTCCAGCGGAGTGGGCCGTCACCCTCCGCTGGGTGGGATTTGGCTTGTTTGTGCCCTTTGCTGTGCGCCGCCGCTCTCTGCTGGTTTGGACCTTCTTCGCTATGCTGGCCGGCGCGGAACTGGGCGTGGACGCGCCCCAATTCGCCTCCCAAAGCCACTTTCTCGCCGACATTTTCCTGCGCCTGATTCGCATGATTGTGGCGCCGCTCATCTTTGGCGGGATCGTTACCGGCATTGCTGGCCATGGCCAACTGGGCGGCGTGGGCCGCGTCGCGGTCAAGGCGCTTATCTTCTTTGAGGTTGCCACCACGCTGGGCATGATCCTGGGCGCGCTGGCTATCAATTTCTCTCAAGCCGGAGTGGGTATCACCTTGCCCGCCGCCGTTCAGGTCGCGGTTCCCGCCGCGCACCAGGCCAATTGGCAAGAGATTCTGCTCAACATCTTCCCGGAAAACATTGCCCAGGCCGTGGCGCAGAATCAGATTCTTCAGGTCGCCGTCTTTGCGCTGCTCTTCGGCACGGCGCTGGCCACCCTCTCTGAAACAAAACGCGCGCCACTGCTGAGCGTGCTGCAGTCGCTCACTGAGACCATGTTCCGCTTCACGAGCATCATCATGTTCATGGCTCCCGTGGCTGCGGGCGCGGCGCTGGCTTATACCGTAGGCAGCATGGGCCTGCTCACGCTGCTGCCGCTGGCCAAGCTGGCCGTCACCTGCTACGCCACGCTGATCGTCTTTGCGCTGTTGGTGTTGGCGCCCATCTTGCTGCTGGCCCGCATCCCTTTGCGCCGCTTCGCCGCAGCCGTTGCCGAACCCACCGCCCTCGGGTTTGCCACTACATCGTCGGAAGTCGCCTTGCCCCTGGCCATGGAGCGCATGGAAGAGTTCGGCGTACCCCGCTGGATCGTCAGCTTCGTCATCCCCACCGGCTACAGCTTCAACCTGACCGGCTCCAGCATCTACCTCTCCATGGCCGCCCTATTCGCTGCCCAGGCCGCGGGACTGCACATGTCCGTCGGGCAGCAAATCTTCCTGCTAGCCACGCTGATGCTCACCAGCAAAGGCATTGCCGGCGTGCCGCGCGCAACGTTGGTCACCCTGCTGGCTGTCGCTGGTTCCTTCCACATTCCCGCCTCCGCCGTCCTCATGCTGCTCGGCGTAGACACCCTGATGGACATGGGCCGCACTGGCATGAACGTCGTCGGCAACTGCATGGCCGCCGCCGTCGTCGCACAGTGGGAAGGCGAATTGAAACCGGCAGTTGAGCCTTAATATCTGACTGGTCCTCTCGCTTCATCGGCCACGCTTCTTTGTAGAATCAAGCTATGCCCGATCACATCGGTATCGTTGCCTGCTCTGCAGAAGGTGCATCTCTCTGCTATCGGACCATCTGCGTGGAGGGCGCACAGCTTCTTGGCGCACACAATCATCCTGAGATCACAATGCACACCCACGCTCTGGCCGAATACATGAAATACATCGACCGGGGCGATTGGCAAGGCGTGGCAGAACTGATGCTTTCCTCTGCAAACAAGCTGGCCAAAGCCGGAGCGAGCTTTCTCATCTGTCCCGACAACACCATCCACCAGGCGCTTCCCTATGTAGAAGCCCGATCTCCGCTGCCCTGGCTGCATATTGCGGAAGTCGTCGCCGCTGAGGCCACCCAGCGCCACTTCAGGCGCATTGCCCTTACTGGAACCCGTTGGCTGGTCGAGAGCAACGTTTACCCGGAAAAGCTTACCGCGCGCGGCCTCGAGTATCTGCGCCCCGATCCAGACGAACGCGAAGAAATCAATCGCATCATCATGGATGAGTTGGTGTACGCAGTTTTCAAGCCTGAGGCGGTGGAAACCTTTCAACGAGTCATTGGACGCATGAAAGAAGCAGGCTGCGATGCCGTCGTTCTTGGATGCACCGAGATTCCGCTCATCATGAACGATGCGAATTCTCCTCTGCCGACTCTCGACTCCACCCGATTGCTAGCGCGTGCGGCCCTCCGCCGGGCTGTACAGGGAGCGTTAGTGCAAACATAGGGCGGACTCCCCTCCACCCCGATAAGATGGTGATGGAAGAGAAAACCATGCCCCTGCTCGATCCCATCCCGTCCCCGGTGGAACACGCCGACTACGCCACCCTTGAATGGGAGCCGCTACTGGCCCTCATCGCCGGTTTTGCCGCATCCCCCGTCGGCCGCTACGCCATCCTCGATCTCAAGCCCTCCACCGACGAAGCATGGATTGCCCTTCAGCATCAGCTCACCGGCGAGGTCCGCCTGTTGCTCGCTGAGCAGGTTTCCGTGCCCTTGGGCGGCCTCTTCGATCCCACCAAGCTGGCGTTCAAGTCGCAGATTCCCGGTGCGGCTCTTGAAGCCAGCGAACTGCAATCCATCGCCCGGCTGGCCAACGACGTGGCCTCTTGGCAGTCGCTGCTTCAGATGCCTCCGGCGCGCGTGGTGGGCCGGCTGCCCGGTCTCTCCTCACTCTCCTCGGCCTTGATTACCAGCCTGCGGCCATTGGCCGAGTCGATTGAGCGCACCATCCAGCCCGACGGCACTCTGGCCGACAATGCCTCGCCGGAACTGAGCCGCATCCGCCGCGAACAGGAGCGCCAGCAACACCTCATTGAAGCCAGCCTGCGCGCCGCCTTGCGCAAGCTTTCCAGTGACGGCTCGACCCAGGAAGACCTCATCACCATCCGCGGCGACCGCTTCGTCATTCCCGTCCGCGCCGAGCTAAAGCGGAAGATCTCAGGCGTTGTTCACGGCGCCAGTTCTTCCGGCCAGACCGTCTACGTCGAGCCTCTCGAAACCATCGAGCAGAACAACGAGCTGGTCCGCCTGCTGGAAGAAGAGCAGGCGGAGATTCACCGCATCTTTGTTGCGCTGACCCGGCAGGTGGGGGGCTATGCCCATGGCCTGCGCGAAGGCGCGCGCGTCCTGGCGCTGGTCGATAGCCTGCAAGCCCGTGCCCGCTTTGCCCGCGACTACGAATGCGTGGCCCCCACCATTACGCCCGACCTTCTGCACCTGGACGCGGGCCGTCATCCGCTGCTGGAAAAGCGCCTGCGCGCCACCGGCGGCAAAGTCATCCCGCTCACCCTGGAACTGACCGCCGCCGAGCGCCAGCTCATCATCAGCGGTCCCAACACCGGCGGCAAGACCGTTACGCTCAAGACCACCGCCCTGCTGGCCATGATGGCTCAGGCCGGACTGCCCATTCCCGCCACGGCAGCCAGCTTCCCGGTCTTCACGGCGTTTCTGGCTGACATTGGCGACGCGCAGTCCATTGAGGCGGCGCTCTCCACCTTCTCCGCGCACATCACCAACCTGGACCGGCTCGCGCATCTGGCCAACAGCAATTCCCTGGTCCTGCTGGACGAGCTTGGCTCGGCCACCGATCCCGAGGAAGGCTCGGCGCTGGCCGTTGCCATTGCCAGCCACTTCCTGACGGCGGGCGCGTGGTCGCTCATCTCCACCCACCACACTTCGCTCAAGGTCTACGCCGCCAACACGGAAGGCGTGATGAACGCCGCGGCTGGCGTGGACGAGTTGACGCTGGCGCCTAACTACCAGTTGCGCATGGGCGTGCCTGGCGCTTCGGCTGGCATCCAGACTGCCGAGCGGCTGGGCCTGAACGCAAGCATCATCGCCGCCGCCCGTGCGCGCCTGGGTTCACAGCAGGTGGATATTGCCCGCTTCCTCGACAAGCTGCACAACGATCTGACCCAGTTGGAAGCCGACCGCAAGGCCGCCCGCGAACAGCAGTACGCGCTCAACCAGGAGCGCGCCAAGCTGGCCCGCGAAGGCGACGTGGAGTTGCGCAAGCGCACGCGGGAGTTGGAGACAAAGCTGGCCTCGCTGCTCAAGGACTTCGAGTTCCAGATGCGCGAGACGGTGAAGGCTATCGAAGATCGCGTCGGACAGCAGAAGCTGTCCAAGGAAGCCGAACGCCGCATCCTGCGCCTTCGCCGTGAGTTTCAGGAGAGCTTCAACCAGACCATCGTTGCCCATCGCAGCGGCGCGGATCAAGGCGACGCCAACGCTCAGCCGCATGTGGTCAAGTACGTGGCTGTTGGCGATCAGGTGCGTCTCAAGTCGATGAACAAGGTTGCCGTGGTGCAGCGCGAGGTGGAGAAGGACCTGTTCGAAGTCGCTCTCGGCCCGATCAAGATGCGGGTCAAGCGCGACGACATTGCCGAAGTGCTGAATACGGCGGAAATCCGGCTGAATGAGCGCGCCGATCCTTTGGCCGCAGCACGCAAGCAGAAGAACGTTCACGTCACCGTGACCAGTTCCAACAGCGACGATATGCGCATGGAGATCAACCTCATCGGACGCACCGTGGACGAAGCAACCGAGGAGTTGGAGAAGTATCTGGACCGCGCATTTCTGGCTGGACTGCCGCGCATTCGCGTGATTCACGGCCATGGAGCAGGCATTCTTCGCCGCGGCGTGCGCGAGTTTCTGAAAGGCCATCCGCACGTCGCCACCATCGCCGAAGCGCCGCAGAACGAAGGCGGCCAAGGCGCGACGCTGGTGGAACTGAGGCAGTAAAAAAGACGCCGATTTCGCGGAAATTTGGACAGAAAAGGCTGTTTTTTGGCTCAAAATGGGCCAAAAAACAGCCTTTTTTATTGCCGTCCAGCGCGCGAAAGTTGCTTGCAAGCTGTTCATTCCGTGACTCTTACTTGCAGATGTAGGGCTATAACAGGAGTTGCAATATAGGGGGAGGGGGTGGGGTAGCAGAGAATGGATCGAACAAATAGCTGACATTCTGCACCGCGCACGTCTCTCCCTATCGAACAGTGTGCGCCACAGGAGGATAATTCTCTGCAAAGTGGAGTTCAAGAACTTTGGGCCCCCTGCGCTGTGCCGGTGGAGAAATCAATGTAGTTGCAAAATAAGTACGATGTAGCTACGATGATGGCGTTGACCAGGAAAGTTGAGGGTCATGGACGACGAACTGTTTGACTGGGACGATGCGAACATTCTCCACCTGGCCGAGCACGATGTGATGCCCGAGGAAGCAGAGGAGGTGGTCCTCGGTGATCCGCTCGATGCCGGATTCGATGTTGTGAATAGCGAGGAGCGCCGGTCCTATCTCGGGGAAACGGATGAAGGACGAATTCTGCGCGTCCTCATTACCATGCGCGGGGAGCGAATTCGGGTGTTGACGGCGTTCGATGCGTCTGGATACCTGAAGAACTTCTACATCGATAAGAAAGCGAGATAGCGATGACCGAGACAAAGGTTTTCAAGAGCGATTTGAAGGTCCCTCAATTCGCCACGGAAGCGGAAGAGGCCAAGTGGTGGTTCAACAACGAGGCGTTAATCGCTGGCGAGTTCGAGAAGGCTGCGAAGGCCGGCACCCTGGGCCGTGGCGGTGTCCGCCGTTTGTTTGCCGAACGAGGCATTCCGTTTCCGGAAGAGAAGGCTACCCCTACTTCCACGACCACCATCCGTCTCGACCCCAACGATATTGCGAAGGCCCGTGTACAGGCCGCAAAGCGTGGACTGCGCTACCAGACTTACTTGAAGATGATCATTCACGAGGCGCTGCGCGAAGCGGAAGGTGAAAAGAAGGCTGTGAATTTCTGAGGGGGCATTCGCTTCTCCCAAGTCCGAAAAGCCGGACCTAGGCACCCGTCCATTGCCCCATCGCCACCGACGGCCATTTGAGGTTCATCGAAAGAGGAAGCCGGCAAAATGTCATTTTTCTGCGTTTTCTCGTGACCGTTGACGATGAAGGGATACCTCGATGGAAGCTAGCCCTTATTCAATGTTTTCTTGGGTCTTCCGGGAGCCTTGTACGGTGTTGCTTTTTCAATTGCACTGATTTGCTTTCCAAGCGTCTTCCCAAGGTTTTTGACCTCTGCCATTACTTCGGCGCGCCCAAGTCGCTTCCCCTGTTCAACTGCTGCCTCAAGGACGTTGAACAAGTCGGTGACACCGTCGAAAACGTCGAATTTTTGACTGACCGCCTTCCACGATTCATGAACTCTTTTGCCTGCGTAAAGCGTGATTAGGGTTCTTCCACCCTTCAATTGCAATTTGGTGTACTTGGCTGTTGCCATTGCGTGTGTCCTTTCGTGTTCGATTCGACGCAAACAAGTCAATTACTTCCCGATGGCTTAAAATTCGAATATGCCACGTTGCAACACCTCAATCTGTTGCACTTCCACGTAGATTCCAGCGCTTCAAGCGTGCCGTCTGCTACGTCCGGCCCATCGTATACAAGCTCAAATTCCGCTGCGTTCGCTCCATCGGCTTCATGTGTGTGAGCGCATTTGGGTCCAGGGGTTCCATTTCGTCTCCCGGCTGTAATACGCTGTCTGCAAATCATTTGAAGATGGTGACTATTCTACGACATCATTAACGTAAGCAGGTTCAGCATCCCTTTTATGGCCTTTACCGATCCTTCGTTGGAAGTGTGTAGGGGGGCGCGGTCGGTGCGCAATTTGGAGAAATTAAACCAGACTAATTCTTTAAGCCGTTTATTCTATTGGTAGTAGCGGAGGAGTTCGAACCCCCGTCCCTCTGGTCCAAAAGCAGATGCGCCGGGTGCCCCATCCTCCGCGTTCGCAGCGAAGAATGGGGTTCTGTTCCTATCCCACCCGAGTTATGCTTTTTCCCGCGCGTCTTACGAGCGCGGGGCAAGCCGAAGGCGTCTGCCGCACCGCAGGTGCCTAGGCCATGGCTTCGCGGCGCATTGGCTCGAAGTGCAGCTTGTTGGTTGCGCGGTCTACGTCGATGCGGACGTGCTCGCCGTGCTGCACTTCGCCGTTGAGGATCTTGATGGCCAGCGGGTCCTGAATCATGCGCTGCAAGGCACGCTTCAAGGGGCGCGCACCGTAGGCCGCATCCGATCCGGTGGTCAGGATCAGTTGCCGCGCGGGTTCGGTCAGCTCGAGCGAAATCTGGCGGTCTTCCAGCAGCTTCGTTACCTCGTTCAAGCGGAGGTCCAGAATGCGGCTCATCTGCGCCTGGCCCAGCGAGTGGAAGATTACGATGTCGTCCACGCGGTTGAGGAACTCGGGGCGGAAGTGCTCGCGCACCACGCGCATGACGGACTCGCGCGCCTGTTCGAAGTCGTGCTCGGTCTTGAGCGTGTCGCCCACCAGCAGGTTTGCACCCAGGTTCGAAGTCATGATGAGCACTGTGTTTTTGAAGTCCACGGTGCGCCCTTTGGAATCGGTGAGGCGGCCGTCGTCCATCACTTGCAACAGGATATTGAAGACGTCGGGATGCGCCTTTTCGATTTCGTCGAAGAGGATGACCGCGTAGGGACGGCGATGCACGGCCTCAGTCAATTGACCGCCCTCGTCGTAGCCCACATAGCCCGGAGGCGCGCCAATCAAGCGCGCGACGGAGTGCTTCTCCATGTACTCGCTCATGTCGATGCGAATCATGGACTGCTCATCGTCAAACAGGAACTCGGCCAGAGCACGCGCGGTTTCCGTTTTGCCCACGCCGGTGGGACCGAGGAAAATGAAAGACCCGATGGGGCGGCGCGGATCGCTCAAGCCGGCGCGGGAACGGCGAATGGCATTGGCCACAGCGGTCAAAGCCGCATCTTGCCCGACGACTCGCTCACGGAGCCGCGACTCCATTTCGACGAGCTTCTTGACTTCGCCCTCCAACATGCGCGAAACAGGAATGCCGGTCCACTTGCTGACGATGGCGGCGATGTCTTCCTCGTCCACTTCTTCCTTCAACATGCGCGCAACACCGCCTTTGCCGTCCTGCACGGCGTTGAGCGTCTTCAGCTCGGCTTCCAGCTTGGGCAGTTCGCCGTATTGGATTTGCGCGGCGCGTTCGAGCATGCCCTTGCGGGTCTGCTCCTCGCCCTCAAAGCGCAGAGCCTCGATCTTCTTTTTCAAATCGCTGACGCGGGTGATGGCCTCGCGCTCTTTGTTCCAGCGGGAGCGCAGAGCGGTGATCCGCTCGGTGAGCGTAGCCAGTTCGCGCTCCACCACTTCGCGGCGCTCGACGCTGTTGGTGTCGGTTTCGCGCTTGAGGGCGGCGCGTTCAATCTCCCGCGATGTTTTCTCGCGCTCCAGTTGGTCTATCTCGGTTGGCACGGAGCCGATCTGAATGGCCAGGGAGGCGGCGGCTTCATCGACCAAATCGATAGCCTTGTCGGGCAGGAAGCGGTCGCTGATGTAGCGGTGCGAAAGCGTGGCCGCGGCCACAATGGCCGAGTCCTTGATGCGCACGTTGTGGTGCGCCTCGTAGCGATCCTTGAGCCCGCGCAGAATGGCGATGGTGTCTTCCACATTGGGCTCGCCGACGTAGACGATCTGGAAGCGGCGCTCGAGCGCCTTGTCCTTCTCGATGTACTTGCGATACTCGGCCAGCGTGGTTGCGCCAATGGCCCGCAGTTCGCCGCGCGCCAGGGCCGGCTTGAGCATATTGCTGGCGTCGATTGCGCCCTCAGCCGCGCCTGCGCCGACCAGCGTGTGCAGCTCGTCGATGAAGAGGATGATTTCGCCGTTGGCTTCGCCGATTTCTTTCAGGACGGCCTTGAGCCGCTCCTCGAACTCGCCGCGAAACTTTGCGCCGGCCAGCATCGCGCCCAAGTCCAGCGAGACGACCCGCTTGTCCTTGAGGCTCTCGGGCACGTCGCCCGAAACAATGCGGCGGGCGAGGCCCTCGACGATGGCCGTCTTGCCCACGCCGGGCTCGCCAATCAGGACTGGGTTATTTTTGGTGCGGCGGCTGAGCACTTGCATGACGCGGCGAATCTCTTCGTCGCGGCCGATGACCGGGTCAAGCTTGCCGCGGCGGGCCAGCTCGGTCAGGTCTTGGGCGTATTTTTCCAGCGCCTGAAATTTGCCTTCGGGGTTCTGGTCGGTCACGCGCTGCGATCCGCGTACGGCGGTGAGAGCCTGCAGAATGGCATCGTGGGTTGCGCCGACGGCGGCCAGAGCCTCGCGCGCCGCGTCACCTTTGAGATAGGCCGCGCCGAGCAGCAAGTGCTCGGTGGAGACGTACTCGTCTTTGAAGTTGGAAGCTTCGCGAAAGGCCTGTTCCAGGACTTTGTTGAGTGCCTGGCCAATGCCCGGCTGGGTGGCCGAACCGCTCACTCGGGGCAGTTTTTCCTCAAGGGTGTGCAGCTCGGTCTCAAGCCGCTCGGTGGGAACACCAATCTTTTCCAGCACCGCGGGGATTACGCCTTCGCGGTCCTCGATGAGCGCCAGCAACAGGTGCACGGGTTGCAGTTCAGGATTGCCCAGTTCGGTTGCCCGCACCTGCGCCTGCTCCATGGCCTGCGCCGACTTCACGGTAAGTTTGTCCCAACGAATCGCCATAAAACTCAGCTCCTAGCTTCTAGCCTCTAGCTTCCAGCTTGGTCTTGCCATCCGCCAGAGCCAAATTGCTCACAGAAGTAAATACTTCCTGCTTCCAAGTGTTCTGAAAAAGCCTGCGCCGGGCAGGCAAATTGAATCCATACCCGGCGCGTTCATGTCCTAGCCGTTCGCCAACCTCAGAAATGCTAGAGGCTAAAAGCTAGCGACTAAAGGCTGCTTTTTTACGCCGCCACGTTGATCTTGATCTGCTTGGGCTGCGCTTCTGGCTTCTTCTTCAGCTCCAGTTTCAGCACGCCTGCATTGTAGTTGGCCTGAACCTTATCGGTCTCAACGGTCGAAGGCAGTGTGAAGGCGCGATAGAAGCTGCCGTAGGCGCGCTCGATGCGATGGAAGTTCTCTTCCTTCTCCTCGGCCTCGAACTTGCGCTCGCCCTTGACGGTGAGGGTGTTGTCTTCCACGCGGACGTCGAGATCCTTCTCGTTGATGCCAGGAATCTCCAGCTTCAACGTGAGCTTGTCTGCGTCCTCATAGATATCGACGGCCGGCACAAAGCTGGCTGTCGTCAGCGGATGCTCTTCATCGTTCAAATTGCGGAACAGGGAATTGACGCGGTTCTGTAGCGAAACGACCTCGCGAAACGGGTCCCAACGAGTGATAGCCATGGTACATACCTCCTGATGTGATTCGATATGTGGAGCGGCGGAGTCTTAGTCCAACACGCTCAAGTAATCTGACAAAACTATAGCACAAACGATTCAGAAAATGTGCGTGTATTACGCTCATGTTTTGAGCAAAATTAATATCCATCGAAATATCAATCGTTTACGTGAAACAGCGACGCAAAAAAACAGGATAGAGCCCAGCTGGCCCCATGGTTTCCTCGACTTGCGGCGGAAGTGGACCGCAAGAGTGCGCCGCCAAACCACCCAGACAGCTCCCTTATTTCTCGACGTCGATCTCCGGGAACTTCTGCTTGACGGCGGCAACCACAGCAGCATGTGCGGGCTTTCCGCTGGAGCGGGCCAGCGCATCGCGGGCGTGGGCGGCGTCTTCAATGGGATAACGCCGGGTTTTGGGATACACAAAATCGCCCTTAGGCAAGTCTTTCCGCTCGTTTTCCGTGAGTTTCGCCATCTCGATTTCTCCGGTCAGGGTTTTCCTGTCGCTCTGCCGTTATCTTCTGTCCAGAGCAGGGGTGCAGGTCTGGCCAAAGTTGCACTCCGCAGCGGCTTCGGTCACGGGCGGGCTTTTACAATCAAGCGATGAACCTTCCCCCCTTCATGGATTGGCACTGGATTTGGCTCACTGTGGCCTCCTTTTTGGCAGGGCTGCTGAACGCCGTGGCCGGGGGCGGGTCGTTTTTGTCCTTTCCGGCGATGATGAACATGGGGATTTCGCCGATCCAGGCCAATGCAACCAACACGGTGGCGCTGTGGCCGGGCCAGCTCACCTCCATTGCCGCTTATCGCGACGAATTCCGCAAGAACAAGAACATGGTGCTGCCCATGGGGTTGGCGGGCCTGCTGGGCGGAACGGCGGGAGCATTGGTCCTGCTCAACACGCCGCAGTTGACCTTTTTGCATCTGGTGCCCTGGCTGCTACTGGTTGCCGCCACCATCTTTGCCCTCAGCGGACCGGTCTCCCGCTGGCTGGAACGCCGCAAGGCTGCCACGGTCGGCGCAACGCATCCGCCGCGCCGCCTGCCGGTGTTTGTCGCGACCCTGGCGGTCTGTTTTTATATCGGGTATTTTGGCGCCGGCGCAGGATTTCTGATCATCACCGTGCTCTCGCTGTTCGGCTACCAGGACTTGCATGAGATCAATGCCCTCAAAGTCTCCACCACCACTCTGGCCAACGGCATCGCGGTGGTTATCTTTGCCGTGAGCGGGAAAGTGGTTTGGCCCTTCTGTTTGTTGGCCATGGTCGTCTGCGCCATCGGCGGCTACAGCTCCGCACGGCTGGCGCACCGGGTTCCGCAGAAGGTGCTGCGCGGGCTGGTCGTCTTTATTGGCCTGAGCATGGCCGCCTGGTTCTTTTGGAGAAACCCCTAAATGTCCGCAAGTTGGATTACCGATACGATTGGCTCTGTTGCCGGCTTCTGCACCACGCTCTCGATGGTGCCGCAGCTCTACAGCATCTGGAGGAACAAGAG
>Ga0255354_1001476_pt1 | contig 13500 bp, 4 predicted proteins | sample HBST50metaG_FD_189942 | JGI IMG/M metagenome (GOLD analysis project Ga0255354, IMG submission 189942) | Peat soil microbial communities from Stordalen Mire, Sweden - H.B.S.T50 | ecosystem: Environmental > Terrestrial > Soil > Wetlands > Peat | place: Sweden: Norrbotten County, Stordalen Mire...
GGCACGCACCAAAGAAGCTCTCGACCAAGCTATTTCGGAACTACTGCCTGAGATCACACCAGAAAACGCCGTCGCATGGTTCAGACTCGGACTAGGTACATCACACTAACTGTGAAAATGCTCTAGTGCTGTATCTGGAGCGCCCCGGCAAGCATCAGTGCGCAGTTGCATGCTCTTCGGGAGGGGCGCTTGTGATACAGCACTGAGTCTTGCCGGACGCCGCAATCACCACAGCCGAACGGAGTCCAAATGAAAGGTAACGCCCGTGCTGAGGCGAAAATCGTTCTGCGCGTTGGCAGCGCCGTTGGGCAGCGTGGTGCGCACGTAGTCGGCCTCCAGCAGGCGCAGGCCGAATCGCCTGGTCACGTAGAGATTCAGCCCTCCGCCAGCCTGCAAGGCGAACGAGTTGGCGCTGGCGGTGGCCGCTCCGCTGGCGGGATAAAGGCCGTCGAAGCCGTAGGTGCGGCCGAAGAGCCCCTGCGCGAAGGCTTGCAGGTGCCGCTCGTTCGCCCTAGCGGAGCTTTCGTGCCAGACGGTGCGGGTATATCGCGGTCCGAACAAGTAGGTGATTTTGTCCGCATCCACGCCCGGCGTGATGTTGGAGGATTGATCGCCGGTCAGGCTGGCGGCGATGCCGACGCCCTTCCATAGGGTTAGCGCGGCGTCGGCTCCGCCGCCCTTGAACCAGAAGCAGCCTTGATCCGGGGCCACCTGCGACCGCTCGGCGGCAAAGGTTACGGCCACATCGGCTGAAACGGCATGGTACACCGCCGACTGTGCGGGCTTTTGTCCCTGCTGGGCCCATCCGGCAGACCCAGCCAATATGCACGCGCTCACCAGGAGCACCCTTCCGCGAATCGAGATACGCATCTTCAGTTCTCCTTAGTTACTCGACGGTGATTGTGACGTTCGATGTGTGCGACACCGTGCCCATGGTTGCGGTGACGGTCACCGTGTAGGTCTTTTGCGCGTGGCCGAAGAAGCCCGCGCCGGTACCGCAGCCGTTGAGGCCGGCCAGCGCCGCTCCCGCACCCAGCAGAAGCAAGACCGTAAACAGCCGCGACAGCCGTTTGCCTGATTTACGCAGCAGTCCCGCGAAGGGCAGCAGCAGCAAAGCCAACGAGAGAGGCGCGAGCCGCGAGACCAGAGCACCGCCAGCAGATGGATGATTTGCCGCGGCCAACTGCGCGTTGTAGATGGTCATGGTGACGGTGGTGGTTCCCGCGCCAGTGGCAATCGAAGCTGGCGAGAAGGTCACTGTCGCTCCAGGGGGAAGGCCGCTGACGGAGAAGTTGACAGTGGCCGGGAAGGTTGAAGCGCCGTTCGCGGGCGTCACGGTCAATGTGTAGACGCCCGACCCGCCCGGCTCAACCGTGAACGTCGCGTCGGACGCGGAGATGGTGAAGTCTCCTGTCGATGTGGAGGAATTGATGGTGTAGGTGGCTGTGGCGACGGCGCTGTTGTTGTAGTTGGTGGCGACGGCGATGGCCTTGATGGTCTCCGAGGACGAGACCACAATGCCGGCAGTTGTATAGAGTGTCGAGCTAGGGGAGGGCGTAGAGCCGTCGGTGGTGTAGTAGAGAACCGCGCCGCTGGTGGTGTCGGACAGATAGACGGTCTGCGCCGAGGTGTAGCTTCCGGCGGCGGGCGAGAAGGTGGGCGTGGCTGCCGTTGGGTTTGACGGTATGTTGATGGTGTAGGCGGCTGTGGCGACGGCGCTGTTGTTGTAGTTGGTGGCAATGGCGATGGCCTTGATGGTCTCCGAGGACGAGACCACAATGCCGGCAGTTGTATAGAGTGTCGAGCTAGGGGAGGGCGTAGAGCCGTCGGTGGTGTAGTAGAGAACCGCGCCGCTGGTGGTGTCGGACAGATAGACGGTCTGCGCCGAGGTGTAGCTTCCGGCGGCGGGCGAGAAGGTGGGCGTGGCTGCCGTTGGGTTTGACGGTATGTTGATGGTGTAGGCGGCTGTGGCGACGGCGCTGTTGTTGTAGTTGGTGGCAATGGCGATGGCCTTGATGGTCTCCGAGGACGAGACCACAATGCCGGCAGTTGTATAGAGTGTCGAGCTGGCGGAGGGCGTAGAGCCATCGGTGGTATAGCGGATGGCCGCGCCACTGGTAGCGTCTGTGAGATAGATAGTCGTCTGCGCCGAGGTCAGGATTCCGCTGGGTGTCGAGAAGACCGGCGTGGCGGCTTCCAACTCGCTCTGCGTCTCCGTTCCGCTCACGGCGACTTGCTGCGCATCGGTTGTATTCAGCGCGTTGGTGGTGAGACTGACGTTTTCACTCAACAGTGTGGACAGGCTGGTGGTACTCAGCGCAACCGGCGTGAAGGCGATGCTCAGCATGCAACTTCCGTTGGCGGCCACCTGCGAAGTCGCGGTGCAATCGGTCGTGACACCAGAGGCCTCCGTGAAGTCCGACGGATAGGCGAGCGCGGAGAAGTTCAGTTGCGCGTTGCCGAAGTTGTCCACGACCACAGTCTGCGGGCTGTCGGTGCTGGTGGCCTGGTAAGCCGTGGTGGCAAAACTCAGTACAGGCGGGTCAGCGAAGTCCAGAAAGTAGACCGAGGCCGCACTGGAACCTGGAGAGGCGAGGTCCTTTTGAATGAACCTGGCAGCCGCCACCAAAGTGTTGCCCGACCGAACTTCGACACCCCTAATATTCTCACCAGCATCGGCGACAATGAGATTTCCGCTGGGAGTCAGCGCCAAACCATATGGAGTGCCGAAATCGCCGATCTGGGTTGCGGTGTACTTGCCATTGGAGAGCGCCTCCATCACAACCTCGCCCATCTCGGGATCCGCAATATAGACATTGCTGTTGTCATCCACTGCGATGCCGATCGGATACCCCCAGCCGCTGCCGATCTGGCCTATCGTGTAGCTGCCGTCGCTTTGCAATGTCTCTTTGGCTACCGCACTGTTGCATCTATCCGTAACGAAGATGTTGCCGAGGCCATCCACTGCGAGACCGCTGGGGCAATCAAAGTGCTGATTGTCGACCGTCGAGGACATATAGACGCCGTCGCTCAATGTCTCCTTGATCACGAATCCCATTCCATTATCCGCAACATAGACGTTGCCTGCGCCATCCACGGCGATACCCGCGGGTTCGCGCCAGTGCGTGACGTTGTCGATGATGCTGGCGGCGTAACTCCCGTCTGGTTGCAGCGTCTCCATCACCACGTTTGCATGGTCAGAATCGGCCACATAGACATTGCCCGCGCCATCCACGGCCACGCCCGTGGGATTACCCCACGAACCACCATCGACGCTCGGCGGAGGAAGGTTGGACGAGGTATAGCTCACCACACCGTTGGTCTTCGAGTAAGTCTCCTTCACCACGAGCGAGTTCTCTGGATCTGCGATGTAGACGTTGTTGGCGCCATCCACAGCGACGCCCTGGGGAGCAAACCATCCCGAGCCGATGGTGCTCTGGCTGCCGGGCAGCAAGGCGACGTTCTCACTCACTATGTTTGTTCCTAGCGGAGTCAGCGCCGTAAGGCTCTGCGCACTGCGCACATCCGTCAGTCTTGACTTGCTTGAAACTTCGGTCGGCACAGTGAAGATGGTTTGCGAACCGATCCCCGTGCCTTCGAGGTAGCCGGTACCGATGATGTTGGCCGGGGTGCTTGTGTCGGTCAACAGAACCGCGCCGTAACGGGTTCCTGCAAAGGACGGCGTGAAGTTGACATTGACGACGCAACTGTCGCCCTGGCTGTATTGCGTGCCAACGGCGCAGAGAGCGGCGCCTGAGCCGGTGGCTCCCATCGGCCGCGCGGAGGCTGATTTCAGCGAACCGGAGGGCGCGGCACAGCTTGTCCCCTGAGAAAAGTCGCCGTTCGAAGCGCCCCCGGTCAGCACTTGAATGCCGCCCAGCGTCTCGGTGGTGTTGAAGGCGATGGTCAACGGGAGGCAGGTCACGCTGCTGCCGACGTTGGCTGAGCCGATGCTGGTGTCGTTGAAATTTCCGGTCGGCGGCGCGGTGACGGCCACGTACTCATTCACGGTGTTGGACCTGCCACCTGTGTAATACGTGTCGCCGGAGTAGTCCACAAAGATCGGATTGACTCCAGACTGGAAATAGTTGGTTTGATAGTCGCTTGAGGGCGTGCAGCTTGCCGTCCACGTGGTGGTCGATCCGGAGACTGCGGTGAACGCGATCGAATCGCATATCGGAGTGGTGTTGTTATCTTTTGGTCCAGGGTCGAAGAAGCTGACGGTTCCGCCCGGAGCCGGCATGGTGGAGGAGGGTATGGTGATGGTGACGCTAAAGGTGGGCGCCGCGCCGCCGACCCAGGTGGGATTGAGCGAGCTGGTCAGCGCCAGTCGCACTGCCGGCTGCATTACCGATCCGGCGAGAGAAATCTGCTGCGCGCCGGTCACGTTGATTGCGTCGCTGGTCAGCGATGCGTACTCGCTCAGTGTCTGCGGATAGCTGCTCTGCGCCGTGATGGGCGTAAAGTCAATGGACAGCTTGCAGCCGGCGTTGGCGGCCAGCGCCGTGCTCCCGGTGCAAGCGCCGCTGGGGGAGGGCGATGCCTCTGGGAAGTCCGTCGCGTAACTGAGCGCCGAGAGCGTCAGCGGCTGATTGCCGATGTTCGCGTAGGTGATGGTTTGCGGGCTGTCGCTGCTGGTCCAGCCGAGGGCGGTGTCGTTGAAGGCGAGCAACGGCGGATCGGCCAGATCGATCTTGTAGACATCGGTGTAGTCGGAGTCGACGACATAGAGGTTGCCTGCGCCGTCCAGGGCCACGCCCTCCTGCTCATCCAAGTCCCCAGTCTTCAGCGTGGTCTGCGTATAGCTGCCGTCGGTTTGCAAGGTCAGTTTGGCGACGATTTCCTCGCCGTCGTCGGCCACGTAGACGTTTCCGTTGCCGTCCACGGCGATGCCCTTCGGATCTCTCCAGCCGCTGCCCAGCATGCTTTGCGTGTAGCTTGTTCCGGCGAGCGTCAGCTTGAGAACCGTGGCATTTCTTCCATCGTTACCATTGTTGGCGACATAGACATTCCCACTGGTGTCGACCGCTACGCCCCAGGGATTGGAGAGTGAACTGGCCACGGTGGTCTGCGTATAGGCGCCATTCGACGGCGTCAGCTCAACCACGCTCTGGCTGCCGTTGTCGGCAACGTACACATCTCCGCTGCCGTCCACGGCCACGCCGCTGGGATACTGCCACCCAGTGCCAAGAGTCGTCTGGGTATAGCTGCCATCCGGCTGCAGGGTGAAGAGATAGACGCCAGATCCGTCGCCGCTGTCGGCGACATAGAGGTTGCCGGCGCCATCCACGGCCACAGACTCGGGACTGCCGAAGTAGAGGTTACTGCCCGCAATCACAGCCGGTGCGGAGTACACGCCGCCTGACAGAGTCATCTCATAAACGGCATCATTGCTCTCATCCGCAATGTAGAGATTTCCAGCGCCATCGACGGCCACACCCTCCGGGTCCCATAAGTTACTTGAGTCGGTGAGCGGCGCCGAAAGCGTTCCCGGCAGGAAAACACCCTGCGGGCCGTTGCCAGTTCCAGTCAGATAGGCTGTTGCCACCACATTGGCCGGCGAACTGTTGTCCATCAAAACCACCGCGCCAAAACGCGGCCCGCTGAACTTGGGCTTGAAGGTAACAGTCACCGTGCAACTGGCGCTGGCGGCATACGACTTCCCAGTCGCGCAGGCGCCTGTGGCGGCCTGGGTTGCAGCCAGGGTGAAGTCCAGATTCGGCGCACCCTGGGTGAGCACGTTGATCGCAGCCATTGTGACAGGCGCAGTCAGCGTGGATGAGAAGTTGATGGTCACGACGGCCGTGCCGGAGCTGCCCACGGTCTCAGCGCCAGCGCTGGTAACGGGGCTGGACGGTATCGCATCCGGCGGGTTCACCACGCTCACTGTGACGGACGCGGTGTTGGTGAGATAGAGAGAGTCGCCGGAGTAGGCGGCCTGGACCGTGAAGGTTCCGGCGGTGCTGGGCGTAGTGGCGCAGGTGGCCACGCCGCTCTGCAATGCCACAGCGGAGCAAAGGGTGGTGCTGCCAGCGCTGAAGCTGACCGTGCCGGTCGGCATGGCCAATCCCGACGAGCCTTCCGGGGTGGACATGGTAGCCGTCAGCGTGGCCGAAGTTCCGGTCACAATCGGGTTGGCAGAGTCTACCAGCGTCACTTGCGGGGTCGGCTTGACCGCGGTGCCGGAGATTGGAATCGTCACAGTCGCAGGGGTTGCATTGCTGGTGATCGTCACATCCTCGGCCAAAGGCTGAGTTGCACTGAGCGAGGCCACGGTCGGCGCAAACTCGATGTACAGCGAGCAGGATTGGCCTTGCGTCAGTACGCTGCTCGCGGAGCAAGTCGTATCACTCGCGAAGGACGGGAAATCCGCCGGAAAACTGAGCGATGTAAGATCCAGAGCTGCGTTGCCGGTGCTGACGACTTTAACAGATTGCGAGCCGGGTGCGCCGTCGACCGGCAGACTGCCAAAGCTCAGCGCGGCCGGAGTGGTGGCGCTGTAGACGGTCAAAGAGGAAAAGCTGGTGAGGTAGACGCTCCCCGACGCATCCACGGCAACCTGGCTGCTTGCACTGGGATTGGCAAGAGTGACTTGGCTGTAGCCGGAGCCGTTCGGGCTCAGTTGGATGACTCCCCAGCCGTAATCGGCGACATAGACGTTGCCCAGGCCGTCGGCGGCAATGCTCTCGGGGTTGTTTAAAAAGCTGGTACTGCCATCGACAGTGATCGCGGCCGGCGTGGAATAGGCGGTTCCCGACCATTTTGACTCGTAGATCGCGGCTGGAGACTCATTGAGAGCGTAGACGTTGCCCGCCCCGTCGACCGCAACGCCATTCAGTTCGGAGTATCCGCCGCTGGGTACGGGAAGCGCCACCGGCGCGGAGTAGACCCCGCCGGTCAAGGTCAGCTTGTAGATGGCCGCCGCCGAACCATTATTGTCGTTGTCGGCGACATAGATGCTGCCCGCGCCGTCCACGGCCACGCCGATGGGGTCAACCCAGCAGTTGGCGGTGATGCCGTTGCCGCATTCGCTGCCAAGGTGAACAGCCGCCGTGTACGCCGGATACGTCCCATCCGCCAGCCGGGGCAACAGATAGAGTTGATTATTGACAATGAAGTAGAGGTTGCCTTCCCCATCCACGGCGACACCGTCAAAGGAGGAGTTGGTGCCCGTTCCATCCGAGCCGGTGGAATACACCTTGGTCTGGGAGTAACTGAGCGTACCGCCGGTCACCGAAGGCTTCATCTCGGAGATAACACTTCCTCCGTTGTTGTTGATTTCATTCTCGGCGGCAAAGAGATTGCCCGCGCCATCGACAGCCACTGCCCCCCATGAATAGATGCCGCTGGCCGTGGCCGTGCTTGTATAGAGGGATGAAGCAGGAGCAATAGCGACTTGCGCGCCGGTACTAAATCCTTGCAGGTAGGCCGTCGCCACCACGTTGTTGGACGCATCGCTCAGCGTCACCGCGCCATTGCGGGTACCCGGATGCGCGGGCGTGAAGGTGACATTCACCGTGCAGGTTGTGGTTCCGCTGGGACCATAGGATGAGCCGGCCGCGCAGCTTCCTCCGCTGGCGACGGTGAACTCCTGGCCGGTTGCGCCCTGGGTGAGCGCCTGAATCTGATGCAGTGTGACCGCCGAGCCAAAGGTGAAGGTCACGGAGCCTGACGTGCTGGCGCCCACGGCGATCGGCGCGGCGGTGGTGCCGAAGGTGGTCACGCCGGGCGCGGTCGCAGCCGGCGGAACGACGACCGAGAGCGCGTAGATGTTCGAGTAGTTATAGTTGTAGTACGCATCGCCGCTGTAATACGCTTGGACGGATTGAGGCCCAGCACTGGCGAAGGTGGTGACGCAGGTCGCCCTGCCGTTGCTCGGAGTCACCGCGCCGCAGCCGGAGTCGGCTGTGCCGTTGATGTAAAAACTCACCGTGCCAGCCGGCTCTTGCTGGCTGTTCGCGTTGATGATGGTCGCCGTCAAGGTGATCGGCACGCCTGTCTGCGCCGAATTGGGCGAGGACGTCAGCATCAGAAAAGCGCTGACCGGCATTTCGATTCCCTGCATCGCAAGCGTCGCGGTGTCCGGCGTGGCGTTGGTGGTCAGCGTCACGTTCTCCCACAGGTACGTCGGATTCGCAGTCAGCGAAGAAAAGAGCGGGTCAAAATCGATCTCCAGATTGCAGCTTGCGCCCGCCGCCAGCGGCGTGCTCGTGGTGCAGAGGTTGGTAAAGGCTGTGCCGGTCTGCACAAACTGAAAATCGGGAGCGACGGAGGTATCAACTCCGCTCAAGGTCAGCGGCTGATTGCCGTCGTTGGTGATCTGGTTTTCGGTCGAGTTGACCGTTCCCCATGCGTACTGATCGGAGTATCCGCCCCAGGACTTCGATTGTTCATAAAAGAACAGTGTGCCCGCACCCCCTTGACCCGCTGCGTTGACCGCGTAGATGTTGCCCGCCCCATCCAACGTGAGCGCGGCCGAAGAGAATACGTCTCCGTTGAGCGGGGTTGCCGCATTGTAAGAGGTGGCGTTCACGCCGCCGCTGACTGGCGTCGCCTCCTTGATTCTATTTACGCTGTCAGAGATAAAAACGTTTCCATTGCCGTCCACGGCCACACCGGCCACAGTGTTGTCGGTACTGCTCCAGTAGACAGGGCGTCCAGTGCCGTAACTCTCGGAGGCGGTGTACTTATACACCTGGTCATTGCGCGCTACGTACACGTTGCCGGCCGAATCCGCCGCAATGCCTACGGCTGTGCCGCCGATGATGTCAGATGGGGAAGAGTAGCTGCTGCCTGAGGGGTTCAACTGATAGATTTGACCCGTGCCATTATTGGCGACATAGACGTTGCCCGCGCCATCGACCGCGATGCCGCCGGGCTGCTGCCAACCACCGCTGGGAGCGGGTAGCGCAACCGGAGCGGCGAACGTACCGTTGTCCAGCAGCGACATTTTATAAACGCCCGGCGAAACCGATCCGCTGTTGCCCGCATCGGCCACATACAGGTTGCCGGCTCCGTCCACGGCCACGCCCTGCGGCGAGGCGAAGCAATCCGTGGTCGCCGTCGAGCCGCATCCGTTAACGATGGTCGATTGAGACCAGTAGACATGTTCGATATCGGATTGCGTGGGCACCAATTTATAAAGGGCTCCCGTACTGGAATCGGTGATATACACAATTCCAGCGCCATCCACGGCCACCCCCTGGAGGGTTGTGCCAACGCCGTCTTTGCCCAGTGCGGCGGGATTCGACGTGAACGTAAGCTGTGGCCCCTGGCCGTAGCCGGTCAGGTAGGTCGTGCCCAGCGCGTTCCCTCCGCTGTCGTAAACCACCAGCGCGCCAAAGCGCTCGCCGGAGTACTTGGGCGCGAAGGTCACCGTCACGCTACAGGGGCTGGCCGAGCAGCTCGCGCTGCCGACCGTGAAATCCTTCGATGCCGCGCCCTGCGTGACCGCCGCGACGGAAGCAGACGTGCCCGTATAGCTCACGCTCACCGACTTCGAGCTGTTGCTGCCCACGGCCACCGTGCCCAGGCCGGTCTGCGCCGCCGCGACGGGCGCGCAGACCATCAGCAGATAGACGGACAGGCAGCAGAACAACGCCTTCAGCAGCCACCGGAAGTTTTTTCCCGATGCGGACTCGTTTGTGGTTCGGCTGGGTTGCGGCATTGCGGTTTCGGCGGTCACGGCGGCAAGCATCTTTGAGTTGCGCATCGGGTCTTCCCTCGTTCTATTAACGTTCAGCAACACATATCTGGAAATGGGTAAAATTGGTCCCTGTTTGTCCGGTTAGGCCCGCAAATGCGCATTCCTACCGCGCCGCAGCCGGCCATCGACTGGTGGCCGAAGGTCAATCACGGCACACGATTGCCACAATAACAACTGCCGCGGAAAAAGTATGTCGGGAAAACAGGTAATCTTATGTCAGGAAAACTGGAAATCTTGTGTAGGACAAACACTGACATGAAAGTGGCTGATCCTGGTGTAGCCTTCAAGCGGATAATGATGCAGCTTCGATGGCCAAGCCCCGCCCGCTATGCCGCTACCTGGACCTTCGCGTGGTGCGTTCTGACCTTGTGCCTTGCGCTGGACTTTTATGGCAACTGGACGCTGGCCAACTCGCCTGCTATCGGGGCCCAGATCAGCAGCGACGGCTCCACGGTGGTGGTTGCAGCGCTGGACCCGAACAGTGCGCTGCTGCGAACCGGTGTCCGCGTGGGTGATCGTGTGCTCGCCATCGCCGGCCGCCCCGTCGATGCGGAGGCGCTGCTGATCGACCCCGACAACTCCGCAAGCTGGAGCGGCTACGACCGGATATGGAAGTGGCAGAGCTTTCTAGAATCGGCCGCAAGCAGCGGAAGCCTCTCGATCACCGTCGAAAACAGATCCGGGCCGCGCATCATCACCTGCCCGGTGCGGCCCTTGGGATGGAAGCAGGCTGTGCGCCGCAGTTGGGCATTGCGTCTGGTGGGCTGGACCTTCGCGGTACTCTCGCTTTTGATCTGGATCAAAAAGCAGAATGAAACCAGCATTGTGAACCTGATTACGAGCACCGGCGTCTTTATCCCGCTCGATACCATGGCGTTCTATATCAATCGCGATCTGTGCATCGCGGCCCCGGCGTTGACGTTGCTCACGTTTCTCAACTTCCTGGCCACCGAATCGACGATCCTGACCCCGCACCTGGGACTTGTCTTCCCCAGCCCCGTTTCCTGGCTCAAGCGTTATCCGTGGGTCCGCTTCGTCCCCTGGTGCGCTTACGCCGTCGTGCTCGGGCTGCATCTGCTGCGGGTTTTCCCGAGTCCGGCGCCGACGATCTATGTCGCGAGCGCCATCTCGCTGCTGATCTTTTTCCTGATCTTCGTTGTGCGCCTATGGCGGACCACCAATCCGCTGGTGAAGGCGCAGTTGCAGTGGGTGACGCTCGGCGCCGTGATGGGTTTTCTGCCCTGGATACTGCTATCGGCGATTCCAGAAGCGATGCACGCGGCTCCGGTCCCGGAGCGGTTTACACTGCTTTCCGCCGTAGCGGTGCCGATTTGTGTCTATTTCGCCATCCTGCGCTATCGCCTGATGGATGTGGATCGGATTCTCGACTGGGTGGTCGTACATTCCATCGCCATTGGCGGTTTAGCGCTCTGCGAACTCCTGTTGTGGAACTGGATGAGCCGCCACTATGCACCGGAAAGCAGAGCAAAGCCGCTGCTGCTGGCTCTCAGCCTGAGCGTGGCAATCTTTCTCTATGCGCCGCTGCGGTCGTGGTCCCTGCATGGGCTGAGAAAGCTGACCGGCAGAGTGCGCCCTTCGCTGGCCGAGTCGCTAGTGAAGCTGCTGGAGCGCGAGCAGGCGACGTGCGACCCCGCTCAGGCTCTGGAACAGACCCTGCAATGGACGCTGCATCCGGGCAAGATCGCGTGGGTGCTTGCCGGCCAGAAACACGATGCGCTCCTCGCTCGCCTGGAATTGTCGCTCGACGGCAAGTTGGGCTACGAACTGGGCGAAAAATGTCCGCGCAAAATGGAGCCTGCCGCATGGATTCCCATACGGATCGACAGTGCGATCGCAGCGCTGGTCCTGTTTCCGCAGGGGGCTCGCGGCTGGAGCCGCCACGATCTGCGCATCGCCCGCGCCTTGGCGCGTTCCGGCGAGCCGCTCTTCGAGATGCAGCGCATTCAGCTCGCCCATGCAAAAGCGCAGGCGTCCATGCGCGAGCAGCGCGATGAACTGATGCGGGAGATGCATGATGGGCTGGGGAGCCAGCTCTTCGGCGCCTCGCTGCTGAGCAATGTATCCGAAACAATGCCGGAGCCGGAGCTGCGCGCGCGCTTTCGTGAAGTCAGCATCGCGCTGAGCGACGCGATGGATTCGCTGCGCACCGGACTGACCGTGCTCAGCGCCCCGCCGGGCGCATTCGGCCCCGCGGCTCTGGCGCTGCTGCTGCGGGCCGAGCGCGTGCTCGATTCGGCCGGCATCGCGCTCAGCACACAGATCGATGACGAGGCCGTCAGCCTGCAATTCAACAGCCGCGTCGTCTTCGGCATTCTGCGCGCCATGCAGGAGGCGCTGACCAACATCGCGCGCCATTCCCACGCAGCCAATGCGCAGGTGCGCTTTGCGCTGCGCGGAAGTTTTCTGACCATTCGGATTGACGACGACGGCGTCGGCTTTGTCCCCGGACAGATCCGCGGCGGTCATGGGCTGACGAATTTGCATCGCCGGCTGCAAATGGTGGAAGGAACCGCCAGCGTCACATCCTCCCCCCATGCGGGCTGCATGATCGAACTTACACTTCCGTTACCGAAGGGAGCACTATGAACGGCACGACACCTTTGCAGGTTTTGCTGGTCGACGACCACGCAGTAGTGCGCGATGGGCTGCGCTCCATTCTGGAAGCAGCCGGAGATATTTTCTGCTCGCAAACCACCTGCGCCGAGGAAGCTCTGGCGCTGCTGGATCAGGACGCCGCGATGGACGTGGTTCTGCTGGATATTACCCTGCCTGGCATGAGTGGGCTGGACGCGTTGGCCGAAATTCACAAGCGGCGGCCAGATCTGGCAGTGGTGCTGCTCAGTATGCACCCCGAGGAGCAATACGCTGTGCGCGCGCTGCGTATGGGCGCTGCCGGCTATCTGAGTAAGAGCGCGCCGTCGTCGGAGATTTTGAAGGCCATCCGGGGCGCCGCCAGCGGAACCAATTATCTATCCCAGCACATCGCGGCCCAGGTGGCGCAAGGCGTCGGCTTCAAGGACGACCTCCCGCTGCACGAGTCGCTCTCCAATCGCGAGTTTGAAATCCTGCGCATGATCGGCGCGGGCAACGCCGTCTCCGAAATTGCGCACGCATTGGGGCTGAGCGTGAAAACCGTCAGCACCTATCGCGAACGCATCCTCGACAAGATGAATCTGTCCAATAACTTCGATATTATCCGCTACGTATTGCAGGAAGGACTGCAGAATTGAATCGAAGGCAGCGCCAACCACTTCGCTCCAGCAGCAGTCTCTTGATTTCGATCGCGACATAAAACTAGCCTTCTCTGCTCCGTCGGACCCTGCTTACGAGTGGTGTGGGGCGTCACGGCAACGCCAGCCGAAGGGCCACGCAACGGGCCAACTCAATGGTTGTGCAGATGGTGATGCCGCAAGAACAGTCTCCGGCTGCGCAGCAGTCGGCGGCGGTTTGAACTATTGTGGGGTTCTGTGGGGTTAGAATCCAGGAAATTTTCTGTATGTTATTGATTTATTGGCTCCTGATGTAGGACTCGAACCTACAACCCTTCGGTTAACAGCCGAATGCTCTGCCATTGAGCTACTCAGGAACGTCGTGCAATAAATTGTCCATTACCAAGGTAGCAGAGAGCGCGGGACTCGTCAAAAAGTACTCTCTTCCAACACAAGGTGAGCCTGAAGGCGGCCATTGATTCCAACACAAGATGAGCCTGAAGGGGCGGTCATGCTGGTTAGTGAACATCCGCATGGTTCGAGCAGAAGAGTTGAGTTTGGAAG
>Ga0255354_1001488_pt1 | contig 13442 bp, 12 predicted proteins | sample HBST50metaG_FD_189942 | JGI IMG/M metagenome (GOLD analysis project Ga0255354, IMG submission 189942) | Peat soil microbial communities from Stordalen Mire, Sweden - H.B.S.T50 | ecosystem: Environmental > Terrestrial > Soil > Wetlands > Peat | place: Sweden: Norrbotten County, Stordalen Mire...
ACGCTGGGAACCGGAACGACGGTCTCCAGCTACGACCCAGTCCTCAATGCCAGCATCTATACCGACCACACCTCCGAGCAGTTGACCAACTTCCAGGTGGAGGGTGTTTCCATTTACAAGTACAACACCTCCGTGGCCAATGTCACCTACAACCAATCCTTCCCCACCGGCAGCAGTCTAGAGGTGGTGTGGGATAACAGCCGCGAGACAACCAACGGCGTCTACGACTACTTTAGCCCGTCTTTTTCCACATCCATGGAAGTGGTTGTCCAGCAGCAGTTGCTCGCCGGCTTCGGACTGGGACCGAATCTGCGCTTCCTGCGCATTGCCCGCACCAACAAAAAGATCTCCGACATCGCCTTTCGCGCCCAGGTCATCGCCACCGTCACTCAGATCTGCGACATGTACTGGGATCTGGTGAGCGCCTACGACAACGAGCAGGTTGGCGCGCGCTCCGTGGCCTTTGCCACCGAAACTCTGGCTACCAGCCGCAAGCAGCTTGAGTTGCAGGCGATTCCGGAGATGGATGTACTGAAGGCGGAAGGGGAACTTGCCATTCGTGAACAGGATCTGACTGTGGCCCGCACTAACCTGGAGTTGCAGGAACTCTATATGAAGAACGCCATCACCCGCACCCTCGACAATCCCATTCTGGAGGAGATGCCCGTGGTACCCACCGATCATATCGCTAACCAGATTCAGCCTATCTCCGAACCGGTGCAGGACATGATTGCCGCCGCGCTCAAGGATCGCACCGAGTTACAGGAGTCGAGCCTGGATTTGCAGAACCGCGAACTGAGTCGCAAGACCGCCCGTAATGCCTTGTTGCCCACGCTCAACCTGTATGGCGTTTACGTTGGCACAGGGTCGGCCGGGACGCAGAATTCCAAGTATAAAGGTGAGTCGGTTACCTCGGACCTTCCACATAATTATGGCGGCGCTCTCGAAGATGCGCTGAACAACACCGCGCCCGAGTACCGGGTGGGCTTGTCGTTGAGCATTCCCTTGCGCAACCGCATCGCCAAAGCCGACCAGTACCGCACAGAGCTCGAATATCGCCAGTCACAGGTTTATCTTGAAGAGTTGAAGAAGCGCATTCGCATTGAGGTGCGTAACGCGCGCTATGCTCTGGAACAGGGGGCTAGCCGCGTGGCTGCGGCTCGCAAAGCGCGCGACCTGGGCCAGAAGACGCTGGACATCATGCAGAACGAACAAAAACTCGGCGCGGGATCGAACCAGCAAACGCTGGCGGCAGAGCATGATTTGGCTCTGGCCGAGTCGGCGCTGGTCACCGCTGAAACCGCCTACGAGAAGGCGCGCATTGAGGTGCGCCGCTCGACCGGCGCCATCCTTGAGGAGTACGGAATCTCGATCGAAGCCGCCAAAACGGGCGCCGTGGAGGCAAACCATCAATAAGAAAGAAAACATCCGGGTTCTCGTTGCCGACGATCAGCCGCATATCCTGGAGGCCGTCGAACTGCTACTGTCTCCGCAGGAGATTGACGTGGACTGCGTGCGCTCGCCCCAGTTGCTGCTTGAGGCGCTGGGCGAGCGCGACTACGACGTGCTGCTCATCGACCTCAACTACACGCGCGACACCACCTCTGGCCAGGAGGGCCTCGACCTACTGGCCCGCATCCAGGAGTTCGACTCGCGCCTGCCGGTCATCGTCATGACCGCCTGGGGCAACATTGACCTAGCCGTCGAATCCATCAAGCGCGGCGCACGCGATTTCATCCAGAAGCCATGGGAGAACGAGCGTCTGGTTTCGCTGGTCCGCGTCCACGCCGAGTTGCACCAAGCCCTGCGCCGTGCCCGCCAGTTGGAACTGGAAAACAGTCTGCTCCGCGGTGAAGGCATGCCGGACTTTGTGGCCGGAGCGCCATCCATGCAGCCCGTACTCGAACTGATTGCACAGATTGGCCCGTCTGACGCCAATGTATTGATCACCGGCGAGCATGGAACCGGCAAGGAGATCGTGTCCAAGCTGCTCCACGCCGCCTCACCTCGCGCCCGTATGCCGCTGGTGGCCGTCAATGCCGGTGGTCTGCCAGAGGGCACTTTCGAGAGTGAAATTTTCGGCCACGTCAAAGGTGCCTTTACAGACGCCCGCACCGACCGCATTGGCCGTTTCGAACTGGCCAACGGCGGCACGCTCTTTCTGGATGAGATCGCCAACGTACCTCTGCGCCAGCAGGCCAAGCTACTGCGCGTTCTTGAGACCGGTGAGTTGGAGCGCGTCGGCTCCTCGCAAACCCGCCGTGTGGATGTGCGTATTCTCTCCGCCACGAACGCATTGCTGGAGGAGGAGGCCAAGGCCGGCAACTTCCGCGAGGATCTTCTCTTTCGTATCAATACCGTCGAAATCCACCTGCCCGCGTTGCGCGACCGGCGCGAAGACATTCCTCTGCTAGCCATGCACTTTCTGGGCCGCGACCGCAGCCGCTATCGCAAGCAGGTGACCGGCTTCTCTCCCGCCGCCATGCAGCACATGATGCAGTATCCCTGGCCGGGCAATGTGCGCGAACTGGAGCACACGGTGGAGCGCGCCGTGCTGCTGTGCCGCGGCGAGCAGATCGAGCCTGCCAACCTCGCCATTACCGCGCGATCCTCCACCCAGACCTTTGAGAACATGAGTATCGACGAGGTTGAGGCCCTGCTCATCCGCAAGGTCATGCGCCGCTGCGATGGCAACATCTCCCAGGCCGCCGAGGCCCTCGGACTCAGCCGCGCTGCACTCTATCGCCGCATTGAAAAATATGGGCTATGAACAGGACGCGCGTCGCGGCCGGCGCTCGGCAGTTCGCCGGGCGTGGCTCTTTTGCCTGCTGCTGACACTGCCCGCGATGGTGCTGACTACTGTGCTGCTCTACCAGCACAGCATGAGCCTCGTATCGGCCATTCTGCTCGTTGTCTGCCTGCTTCTCTACTTCCTGCTGGTGGCCTCCGCCCTGATTGAGGGCCTGATCCGCCCCTTGCAGACGCTTTCCAATGTGATTGCCTCCTTGCGCGAGGAAGATTACTCCTTCCGTGCTCGCGGAGCCGGATCACAGGATGCGTTTGGCGAGTTGGCCGCTGAGATCAACGCCCTCGCCGATCTGCTGCAGAAGCAGCGCACGCGCTCGCAGGAAGCTACGGCTCTGCTGGCTCGCATTCTCGAAGTCATGCATGCGCCGTTGTTTGCCTTTGACCGCAACGATCAGCTCCAACTGGTTAACAACGCCGGCGCCAAGCTCCTGGGACTGCCCTATTCCCGCTGCGTTGGCCGCTCCGCGCATGAACTGGAACTGGAAGACCTGCTGGCCGCACCCGACCAGAGCATTCACTCCTTCAACTCCAAACAATCACTGGTCTCTGCGCCCGCCCGCTGGTTGCTGCGCAAGGCGGCCTTTCGCCAAGACGGCGCTCCCCACATGCTGCTGCTTTTGGCCGATGTCAGCCTACCGCTTCAGGCAGAGGAACAAACCGCCTGGAAGCGGATGGTTCGCGTGCTAGGGCACGAACTATCCAACTCGCTAGCACCTATCAAGTCCATTGCAGGCAGCCTGCTGGCGCGCGTGGAGCACTTGGGCGGCGACGAAGCTACGCTGCGCGACTTCCGCCGCGGACTCGGAGTTGTCGAGAGCCGTGCTGACGCCCTGCACCGCTTTGTGCAGTCTTACCGGCTGCTGGCCCAATTGCCTCCGCCGCGTCTCCGGCAGGTTTCCCTGGGGCCGCTGTTGGAGCGGGTGGTGGCTTTGGAGCAGCGTCTGCCGGTTCAACTCGATCCTGGCCCGCCTTTCCTGCTCGATGCCGATCCCGACCAGCTGGAACAGATGTTCATCAACCTGTTAGCCAACGCCGTGGATGCGTCGCTGGCCAATGGTAAGCCGCAGGTGCGAGTAACCTGGATGCTGGCAGAGTCCAGCTCTCTGGTTGCGATCGAAGATCGAGGCTTGGGCATCGCCAATACGGAGAACTTGTTTGTGCCTTTCTATACCACCAAGCCTTCCGGCAGCGGTGTAGGCCTAGCTCTGGCTCAGCAGATCGCCCGTGCCCACGGCGGAGAGATCAGCCTACTCAATCGTGAAGACGGCCCCGGCGCCCGCGCCACCATTCGCCTGCCCCTGGCACCGCAATAGGGCGCTACTCCTGCGTATCCTCGCAACTCTCCGGCAAACCTATCTCGGTTGCCACAACGCAGTTGCGCCCATTATCTTTAGCGCGATAGAGAGCCACGTCGGCGGCCTGGATCAGGGCTTCATAGTCGGACGAATAGCCGGAGGCGACTCCAAAGCTGGCCGTTACCGGTATCTCGGTATCGCCGTTTTGAATGTGCGCCGCTTCCACTGCCATTCGGAATTGCTCTGCCCGTCGGTGTGCGTTAGTCAGGCCGGAACCGGGCAGAATCAGCAGAAACTCCTCGCCGCCGTAACGGCCCACCCAGTCATAAGAGCGCACCGAACGCTGCAAAATCGCCGCAATCTCCCGCAACACAAGGTCCCCGGCCGGGTGACCGAAGTTGTCGTTAACGTATTTGAAGTGATCCAGATCCACCAGCATCACGCTCAGTGGCCCGCCTTCGCGGCCCGCGCGTCCAACCTCCTGACGCAGGCGCTGGATGATGATGCGGTGATTCCAAAGACCGGTTAGGTCGTCGTGCTCGGCGTAGTGGCGCATTTGCTCTCGTGCACGTAGAAGTTCACTTTTTTCGCGCTCCAAATCTTCGGTTCGGCGCTGAACGGCCAGCTCTAGTTGGTGCGTTTGCCCCACCAGCATACGTACGCGCCAGCGCCACAGCAGCGCCGACGCCAGCAGTACCAATAATCCCAATCCCAGTTGCAGCAGATGGTTCTGCCACCAGCGCGGCGCAATGCGGAAGGAAATCTCTTCCAGCGGGGAAACCGCGCCGCTGGCGGCATCCACAGCGATGGTTTGGAAACGGTAATCGCCCGGCTCAAGGCGCGCGTAGCGCACGCTCTTCTCCTCCGTTTCGACCCACTCCGATTCCAGTCCCAGCAGCCGGTAGCGGATGTGGATGTGCCGCGCATCGCGAAAACTGAGCGAGGCCATGGAGATGGTGAGTGGGCTGGCGCTCCATTGCACCACGCTTCCGTTGCCGATTGCCTGGGCACCGAATGCGGCTTGCGACAAAACTGAAGCTGGCGGCGGTCCGGCCGGTATCGCCTGCGGCTCCAGAAGGTGCGATAGCCCGCCGGAGGTGCCGATCCACATGCTGCCGTCTCTGTCTTCGGCCAGCGCATAGCCGTCTGTGTCGTTCCAACTCAGTCCGTCATCCTGGGTAAAGCTGCGCCAGGCGTGACCGTTGTAGACCGTCAGCCCTGCGTCTTGGCCCACCCAGAGCCATCCGCGATGATCTACCGCCAGCGAAACTACGGCTTCTGACAAGAGTTGTGGACGGGTAAGGTGCTCCGAGTCCACGATTCGGTCGCCCACGATGCGCAGCCGCATGACGCCGGAGAAATTTCCGGCAGCCCACAGATTTCCCTGCCGGTCGGCGGCAATCTGAGAAGGGGCAACGCCGGCCAGCCCTGGATCTATGCATCGCCAGTTGGTTCTGTCCAGGCGGAAAAGCCCCTGGTCGGATGCGGCCCACAGGTGATTGGCGGGGTCCAGGGCCAGGTCGGTAAAGCGGTGGTGCGGATCGGCGATTGCCGGGTCTTCCACCAAGTGCGGAGTGCGATCCTCCGTATCTGTATTCACCACGTAGAGCCCGCCGCCTGTCGCCAGCCACAGATGGTGCGCACCGTCCGCCAGCAAACGGTAGACTTCCGGCACTTTCCACTGCGTTCCGGCCAGAGTTTTGGGGTCGATGCGCGCTAGGTTGCCCGCGGCGCTTCCCATCCAGATGCCGCCCTCGGTGTCCTCAGCCAGAGAGCTTGCGCGCGCGGTCAGGATGCCGGGCGCCTGCCAAGCCTTGGGAGCGTCTCCCGCAGCAGAAATCCAGTCCAGTCCAGACTCGGTGCCAATCCAAAGACGGCCACTGTGGTCTCGCAGTGTGGCCCACACAGTGTCGTTGCTCAAGCCGTCGCCGATGGAGTAGTTCTCCCAGCGGTCCTCGCCGACCCAGCGCTTCAGCCCGTGACCCACAACTCCGATCCAAACCGAATCTTCCCGGTCGATGAATAGCGCGGATATGTCGTTGTGAGAGAGGCCGCTGCGGGTGGTGACCATGCGCCAATGCCCACCCTCCCAAAGGCCACAGGCGGGCCCCTGCGAGGCCACAATGCGGCCCTGGTGGTCTTCGACCATCTCTGCATAGGCCACAGCATTGCCCGGGCCGGGAAGGTCGTGCAGTTCAAACTTGCGCTCGGCAGGCAGTAGCTCGCCTAGATGATTTGCGCCGCGGATCCAGATGCGCCCATTTCGGGCCAGCAAAAGATGCATCCACTGGTCCTGCGGAAGGCCCAGCGTTGCCCCCATGCGGGTGGTTGTTCCACCTGCCAAGCGGCATAGATCGGAGTCGCAGCCATACCAGAGAGCGCCATCCGGTCCGTAGAGCACGCTCCATATCTTTGCGCCCTCCAGGTGCATCGGTTCCGCAGCCCATTGTTCTGGCCCTGTTCGCTGCAACAGAAATGCGCCTGTCCTGCCTGTGGCTACAACTCGGTCAGGACTCATGGAGGCGAAGGCCGTTCCGATGCGCTGTTGAAATTGGGGGCCGGAGGCAGGGGCGTGAACCTCGGCAAAATTGCCGTCCCGGCGCTCAAAGTAGATGCCGGTGGTGGTTCCTACCCACAGGGTTCCATCCGCCCCTAGAAAGACGTTCTGGATGGTCCGAGCCTGCAGCCCTTCGGCCGCGCCATAGCGGCGGAACTTGTTTCCGTCGTACCGGTAGAGGCCGTTCTCCGTGCCTACCCATAGATAGCCTGCGCGATCCTGAGCAAGGCAGTTCACATTCAGATTGCCCAGCCCTTCGGTGTAGTCGCGGAAGCTGTAGCGCTGCGCCAGAACAGTGGGCGCAGCCATGCAAAGCATGGCGATACAGCACATCCAAACTTTCAAGATGTTCCTCAGATGCGCTGCGATGATTTTCACTATGAACCCTTCCGGTGGAATGAATTCATAATATCTGCTCAGCGGGCTGGAGAGTTACGGAAGTACTCAGGAAGACACGTCAGGTCGCGGTGAGGAGAGCCCGCGCAAAGCATATTGAGGGATGGAGGATGGAAGGTTCCGGGAACGGCGCACAGCAAGCAGCGGGGTTAGAAGTTGGTAACGCCTCTGCCCAAAGCAGACGAGAAAAGCGTGTATGTGGAAGTACACGCTTTTTGGGGCAAATTGGACAATTAGGCCATTTTTAGCACTCGATAAAGCGATTTATCGAGTGCTAATTTGCGTTCTTAGCGACGCATATCGGAAAAAGTCTACCCGCAAGCAGACGTTTCCTCGGGAAAGATCAGTTCCTCGTTTTCAAGCTCCGCGGCACAATCCAGGCCACTTGCGCGCTGGGCGGCAAAAAATGTGTCCACCTGGGCCAGTACACCGGCTCCGGTGCGTTGCTGATAGATACCGGCGCGCAGTTTTGCTCCGCCCGGCACCCCATGCGTGAACCAGGTGGCGAACTGCTTCATACGGCCGGAAGTCTCTCCCATGCGGGCGGCTTTGGGCAGCGCCTGGCTGGCCTCGGCCTCGGCCAGCAGCATGGCGAAGTAGGCGCGGATCATGCGGTAGCGGTCTTCCATGGTCGGTTTTTGGTAGCTGCCGGTCGCGGTGTACTGGGCAATCTGGCGGAAAATCCAGGGATTGGCCGGAGCGGCACGGCCGATCATTACGCCGTCGCAGCCGGTCAAAGCGACCATGGCTGCAGCGTCCTCTGGGGTGCGGATGTCGCCGTTGCCGATGACCGGGATCCCGACCGCCTGCTTGACCTGGGCAATCCACTCCCACTGCGCCTGGCCGCTGTAGCCCTGCTCACGGGTGCGAGCGTGCAGCGCCACGGCGTTGAGCCCTTCGGCCTCCGCCATGCGCGCCAGTTCCACGCACACAATCTGTTTCTCGTTCCAGCCCATGCGGAACTTGACGGTGAAGGGAATCGTCACGGCCTTGCGCACGGCGCGAAAGATTTCGCCGATGCGGGGCAGGTCGCGCAGCAGGCCGGAGCCGCCGTTGGAGCCCACGACGCGCTTGGCCGGGCAGCCCAGGTTCAGGTCCACCAGGTCGAAGCCCGTTTCTTCCACAATTCGCGCAGCTTCGGCTAAGGTTTCGGGATTGGAGCCGAACAGTTGCGCCCCGATGGGGTGCTCGTCGTCATAGAAGGTCAGGTAACGCTGCCGCTTGGTTTCCTTCATTCGCGCCAAGCCGTCGGCCGAGGTGAACTCGGTCATCAGCAGTCCGCAGCCGGACTGCGCATTGGTCACGGTGGCGTCAATCGCTGTCTCCGTTGCGGCTTCAGAATTGACGGGATTGGTTTCGGCATCGGCGCTGAACAGGCTGGCATGGCGGATGAAGCGGCGGAACACCGTATCGGTGACTCCGGCCATGGGCGCCAGTACGGTGGCTGGAGTCACCAGCACCGGGCCGATGCGCAACTCCGCTGGGACGCGCGCTTCCGCGGGCATCGCGTGTTCTTTGGGGCTGTCCCAGTCCTTGTTTACGGTAAAACCCTTGCCCGCCATGAATTCCTTTGTGCAGACATAAATAGCTAACAGTCGAAGCTTGTGACTGTTAGCTATTTATGCTGATTGTTAGTAGCTATTCTCGGATTTCCCAGTTAGCAGTGTGTTCAGCAACGTAGCGGTCGGCAAGCTCGACGATCTCCTTCGAAGACCGGAAGCGTTCTGCCTTGAGAATGACCCGTACCTGCAACTTGGGATCGTCTTCACATAAATCCACATACAGGATTCCAACCCGGCCTACGCCATCGTCAGCAAGTGACTGCCAGACGATTTCCTCATGCGGATTGAATCTGCGCGTGTTTGAATCGATATTCACGATGGCAATATACCGGTAATGGCTCGGAAGAGATTTGATCTCCTCAAGTGGAACGTGAAGTTTGCTGGCGAACAGAATGAATACGGCGTTGAGACTGGTATCAGGATCGAGCGGGATCATCCGCACCGTATGAACGTCGCCCACACCTGCACGGTCGATGGCCAGCACATCGACTTGCGTGCCATTCCAATTGGCATCGAGATAGACTTTTGGGACGACAAGCTTCCGAATCAGGTAATCCTGGATGGCGTTCTTGGCTCTGCCCAAATCCTGACGTATCTCTGTTTCAGTCATCTCACCACCCCTCAATCTTCAATTTCCTGCCTGTTTCCTCGGCCCACACCACGAAACGCTCCGTGTGAGTCACAATCTGTTCGAAATCAAATTTCCTAACCGCATCGGGAGCATAGGCGATCCTGCTCTTCTTGGAGAGCAGCTTCTTTAGATGTTCTACCCCGCGCAGGTTTTCAACCCTTCGATCATCTAGATGTCTTTTCAAATCCTCTGCTGCGCTGCCGTGATCGTCTGACGATACATTCGTGCTTCCCAGGCCAATTCGCAAGGCGTCGCAATACGAGATCGCACAGTGGATGCCAAGCAACGCAGGGGAGAATCTGTATTCGTCCAGATCGTCCTTCAATAGATCCATCCCGTTGAAGAAATCTCTTGCTCGATCTAAGAACAGTTGGACTTGCACCTCAGCCATGGAGGCATTCTCTCACAATGCAAGACCAAAAGACCCCATCGCACATCCAGACGGATCGACCAATGTTCCTCGTCAGTTATGAGCTTTCGTTCTGTTCCTTATCCCAGCCAACCAGATAGAACTGTGGCTGGCCGCGCGATTCCGGATCCCATCCTGCCGCCATGGCTTCTCGAATGCCAGCCTCGACCATTGCTGGCGGCACAGGAACACGGGCCGGAGCATCCTTCGTGTTGCCGGGCTTTTCCTCTCCGACTGGCGGAAACTCCAGAAAAAGCTCGCGGCGTTTGCCCACGGCAACTTTTACGTGAATGGCAATGCCCTTCCATCCGTCCGCGGTGAACCATTGCTGTTCGCGGTGCAGGTTCCAGAGTAGCTTGATGCCATCAATGGTCACTTCGGATTGAATCGTGCGTTTAGGGCGTGGCGGCATGATCGATCACATCTCTCACAACAGTACGTACGGTTTGGATCAGAAGATTCTTAGGCTTGCTGCAACACAGAGAGGCCTCCGCCAAAGCGGAGGCCCGATCCTGCTGGCCGGTTAGCCGAGCCGATTACTTGACGGCTGAGGCTGCTGCGGCAGCTACTGCTCCGTCGGACTTGGCATACTTGCGGCGGAAGCGTTCGACACGGCCGGCGGTATCCACCAGACGCTGTTTGCCGGTAAAGAACGGGTGGCAAGCCGAGCAAATTTCCACGTGAATGTCGCCTTTGTTGGTCGACCGGGTCTCAAAAGTGTTTCCGCAGGCGCACTTGACCTGCACCGCGTCATAGTTGGGATGAATCTTTTCCTTGGGCATCGCTGTTGACAGACCTTTCCTGCAATTCTTTTATTGTATGGGCAACGGCGCGGTTTAGCAATCCGGGAAGGGCTGGGGTAGGGATTAGAGATTAGGGATCAGGCAGAGGCCGAGAGTATCGGCCTCTGCCTGATCCCTGTTTTACTGCGCCAGCGCTTTGGCGATTCCCGCCTCAGCCAGCGGCGCCATGATTGCGTAGCCGGACGGCAGCGGATGCACTCCATCGCTGCTCAGCGCGTGCGGCAGGCCGTTGCGCTCGTCTTTTAGGGCCGAGTGGAAGTCCACATAGACGTAGCCTTTTTGCGCCGCGTAGGCCTTGATCCAGGCATTCAGCGCTAGTACCTTGGGCGCGGGCGTCAAACCCGGCTGCCAGGGAAAATCGAAGGCCGGCGTCACCGAGCACAGCACCACGCGAATGTGGTTGGCCGCGGCCAGATCGGCCATGGAGGCCAGGTTGTCTTCGGTCTGCTCCGGCGTCATGGGGCCGGTGTTGCCAGCGATATCGTTGGTGCCGGCCAGGATCACCACGACTTTGGGCTGGAGGGTGATCACGTCCTGGCGGAAGCGCAGCACCATTTGCGGCGAGGTTTGGCCGCTGATGCCGCGGTTGATATAGGGCTTGCCGGGAAACGAGGCGTCAAGATGCCAGCCTTCGGTGATTGAGTCGCCCATGAAAACTACGCGGTTCTCGCCTGCTGCGGGCCGGGGTAGCGCCAAATCAGCCTCCTTGAACTTGGCCAGCCAGGGCCAGTCCACTTTCAACTGCTCTTCGTGGGCCTTCTTCCAGTCGGAAACCGGCGCGGGCGCGGGTTTGGCTTGTGCTGCTGGAGCCGGCGCCTTGGTCTCGGGCAGGGTTGCCGGCTTCTGAGCTGAGATCTGGGCTAGGCCGGGCAATCCGGCCATGAAAAATACGCTGGCTGCGAACAGGGCAGTGCGCAATGCGAATCGATTCACTTCAATCCTCTCCATTCGTTGAGCGGGCAGGAACTTGCGGACGAAATTAGGCGACTGAATTCAGCCCTCTCCGCCTGTGAAATCGATTGTAGGAGGTTGGGCTGCGCTTTTCTACGGAGTGGCGCAAGGCGGGAAAGAGGAAGCCAGCTTTCGGTGCTGGTTCGGAGGGCAAAATGCAGGGTGGCCAACGCTTCGGTTGGCCAGATGCGCCGCGCAGCGCCGTTGCCAAGCGCGTCGGCCTTCCCGGATAGAGGGCAGGGAGAGGTCTTCTGCCATTTCGCACAAGGAGCCGACGCCCTCTTCGCGCACCCGAGGCTCGATTGCGCTAGGCTTGAACATACTATGAACATTTGCGAGCTTTGCGGCGGTATTGGGCTGGTGCGGGTGATGAACGAGGCCGGGCTGTGGGTTTCCCGTCCCTGCGAGTGCCAGGAGATGCAGCGCGAGGAGCGTCGGCTAGCCGCCACCCACATTCCCGGCCGCTACCGGGACTGTACCTTGGACACCTTTGAGATCTACCACGGAGCTGATCGTTCCCTGGGCGAGGCGCTGCAAACAGCGCGTAAATTCGTCGATGCCTATCCTGTGGATACCGCTGGCAAGGGGCTGCTTTTTACCGGGTCTATCGGCGTGGGCAAAACGCATCTGGCAGTGGGTGTGTTGCAGCGGATGGTGCGGGAGCGGGGCGTAAAGGGCTTGTTCTGCGACTACCGCGAACTGCTCAAGAGCATCCAGAACAGCTACAATTCGCAGGTTCAAACCACGGAATTGGAGTTGCTCAAGCCGGTTTTTGCCGCAGAAATTCTGGTGCTGGATGACCTGGGAGCGCAAAAGCCCAACGAGTGGGTTTGGGACACGGTGGCCCTGATCCTCAACACCCGCTACAACGACAAGCTGACCACCATCATTACCACCAACTACGTCGATCAGCCTGCCGGCAGCGGCGCCAAGACCGAGGCAGAGCGAGCCGCCCGCGAACCCACTTTGGGCGACCGCATCGGTGATCGGATGCTCTCGCGTCTGGCCGAGATGTGCATTCGCGTGGGAATGACCGGCCAGGACTTTCGCAAGACCGGGGTCAAACGCGCCCATTTCGGCTGAAGACAGCTGCTCAGAAGGCGCAGATGGTGCCCAGCAGCAGTATCATGGCCACAATGGTGACCACTTGGTAGGCAAGATCGGCAGGCCGGCTGGAGCGTTCTCTTCGATCGTCATTTGCTTGCAGAGGGGTGGCAGCGGTCTCGGGGGAGAGTTCCATCGCGCGCCTTTCTTTCTGTAACCTGTGGCAGGGATTACGGAAAAACTGGAGATCCGGTTCCCCTTGAGTGCACAACATATTAGACGCGTCTGGCTTGCTGGGTGCGTCCAACCAACGGTTGGGATTCAAATATTTTTGCCCTAAGGAGCCTATCGACAGGTTCTCGCAGATTCTTCACTGATTAAGAACGCCGAACGCCAGCGTATTCCTTTCGTAACGGGTGTAAAATCCGGTCGTGAGCATCGATTCCCAACCTATCCCTTCCACTGAGACGCGTGAGCGCAACTGGCTGCCGCTGGTGGTGGCCGCCGCAGTCGTCCTCATCGCCGCCGCAGTCGTCGTGCTGGTGCTGGAACACGGCAAAGGCTCAGTCCAGATCACGCCCCTTACCGCAGTGCCCGATAGCTATTCCGCCAGCCTGCCCATCTCCCGCCTGGCCATGAGCGAGTCCGCCAATCTGGCCGGTGGCAAGGTTACCTATCTTGACGGCCACATTGCCAACCAGGGCAATCGCACCGTCACCAGCGTCACTGTTCAGGTGCTGTTTCGCAACTATGCGCATGAAGTTACCCAGAACGAGACCCAGCAACTCAAGATGATCCGCATGCGCGAGCCGTATATCGACATTGGTCCGCTCTCCGCAGCTCCGCTCAAGCCGGGCAGCGAGCAGGACTTCCGTCTCATCTTCGACACGGTCTCTCCCGACTGGGATGGCGCCTACCCTGAAGTGCGCGTGGTTCGCATCGAGGCAAAATAGGCGAAACAGGTCCGGAAAGAATCCCTGTCCCCT
>Ga0255354_1001489_pt1 | contig 13428 bp, 8 predicted proteins | sample HBST50metaG_FD_189942 | JGI IMG/M metagenome (GOLD analysis project Ga0255354, IMG submission 189942) | Peat soil microbial communities from Stordalen Mire, Sweden - H.B.S.T50 | ecosystem: Environmental > Terrestrial > Soil > Wetlands > Peat | place: Sweden: Norrbotten County, Stordalen Mire...
CAACAAGGCCGCGCTGCCGCTGGAGGCCGCAAAAATTCGCACCATTACGGTCATCGGCGCGCACTCCGATGTGGGCATGATCTCCGGCGGCGGCTCGGCGCAGGTCGATCCCATCGGCGGCAACGCCATTGCTGCTCCCGGCAAGGGCGCAACGCACTGGCAGGAGCCGATCTGGTTTCCCACTTCGCCCTTGAAAGCGATCCAGGCACGCGCTCCGAAGGCGACGGTCAAGTACGACTCCGGCGCGGATCCGGTGGCTGCCGCAGCCGCTGCCAAGGGCGCCGATGTAGTCGTCGTCTTTGCCTACCAGTGGGAAAGCGAAGGCACGGACCTGGAGAGCCTCTCCCTGCCCTTCCACCAGGACGAGTTGATCGCCAAGGTGGCGGCGGCCAATCCGCACACCATCGTGGTGCTTGAAACCGGCAGCCCGGTGACCATGCCTTGGGTCGACGCTCCGGCTGCGATTCTTGAAGCCTGGTATGCGGGCAGCGACGGCGCCAACGCCGTGGGCAATGTGCTGTTCGGTTCGGTGAACCCCAGCGGCAAGCTGCCCAACACCTTCCCCCTCAGCGAAGCCGATCTGCCTCACCCCACCGTCACCAAACCTGGACCGGAGTCCGAGCACTTCTCCGGCCCGGCTTCGCCCGAGCAATGGGCCGCGGGCCTGCCGCCCTTCGAGGTCACTTACGATGAGGGCGTCAAGGTTGGCTACAAGTGGTACGACGCGGAGAAGAAGCCCGTCCTGTTCCCCTTCGGCTTTGGACTGTCTTATACGAGTTACAAGTACTCAGGGCTGCAAGTAACTTCAGATAAGTCCGTCAAGGCGACCTTTACCGTGACCAACACCGGCGCGCGCGCAGGCGTGGAGACGGCGCAAATTTATGCCTCGCTGCCCGCCAGCGCACAGGAGCCGCCCAAGCGTCTGGTGGGCTTTACCCGCGTCAAGCTCAATGCCGGAGAAAAGAAGACCGTCACCGTGGACATCAATCCCAAGTATCTGTCGATCTTCGACGAGCAAAAGGATGGGTGGGCGCTGCTTCCGGGAGACTACACCATTCTGGTGGGCGGTTCCTCGCAGAGCCTTCCACTCAAGGCAGCGGTCAGCCTCAAGTAGCTTGTCACTTAGTCCGAAAATGTAGAAGCTTCCGCGGCATGACGCTGCGGAAGCTTCTGCATTTTTATGCCGTGCGCTTGGGCAGCAGCAGCCATGTCGCTATGACGGCGAATATCGGCAGTTCCACGGCCAGATCGTAGCCATGCAGGCTGAAGATTTGCACCGCAATCACCGTTGCCAGGATGAAGCATCCGCCCCAGATACAAAAGCAGGCCAAGCCGCGCAGCAGCCGCCGCACCCAGATGTATTTCAATACCCACCGCGTCGAGCTTACGAAGTAACTGCCAGGGTCGGTGTAAAGGTTGCGCCCCATATAAATAACATAACTTCCCAGCACGACGCGCAAAGTCATCGTGACCAGAGGATTGGATAACATCTGTGCCGCGCCGGTCATAACTTTCCTTGATTACTCGGGATTCTCCAACAGCCAATAGTGGAAGCCGTCCACAATGGCGACCAAAGCCGCCTGGTCCAGATCGCTGCTGACTCCGGCGGTGGTCCACGGTTCGTGGCCGTCGGCCTGAAAGCTTACCGTGACGCGCACATGGGCCGCTGTGTCGTGAGCAGAAACATCAATGGCCGTCACGCTGAATTTGCCTAACTTCACCTTGGTCAGTGCCGGATACCACTTTTCCAGTTCCAGCCTCATGGCCTTGGTCAGCGCATCCACTGGGCCAGCGCCGGTGGCGCGGGTGGTGGCGATTTTCGAGTCGCCAATCGACAGCGACATGAAAGCCTGCACAAACCGGCTTCCGGTTTCGTCTGTCTCGTCCAGCACGCGCCAGCTCCGTACACTGAAGCGTTCCTGCAACGTGCCTAGCACCTTCATGCAAGCCAGCCGGAACGAAACTTCGCTGGCCGTGAATCCGCCGCCTTCAATCATCGGCATGTTATCGTCCATCAGCGTCTGAGCCTGCGCGGAGTTGAGCGCCACGCCCAGTTCCTGCGACAGCATGATAATGTTGGCTCGTCCCGATTGCGCGTTGACACCGATCACCGGCGCTGCGCCCACGCGGTCCGGATCGCACCAGAGGTACGCGCCCGGATTTTTGCGTTCGCTGCTGCCGTGCATGCCCGCCCAGGTGCCGAACGCTCCGGGGCCAACAATCGGCGCTCCGTGCGGCGCTTCCAGACCGAACGCCGTATAGGTGGCGCGCGCCAGCCGGGTCAGTCCCGGCAACGACGCGGGCGGCACAAACTCGGCTTCTCCGCGCAGTTGCATACTGCCAATCACCGTCGTCAGATTCACGTTGCCGCAGCGTTCGCCCGTTCCCACCAAGGTGCCCTGAATCTGCACCGCGCCGGCCAAAATGGCTGCTCGCGTGTTGGCAACGCCCAGGCCGCGATCGGTGTGGCCATGGAATCCAAAGTTGGCCTCGGGATAGTCCCGCGTCAGCTCACCAATCACCCCGGAAACTTCTTCCGGGCTAGCCCCACCGGTGGTGTCGCAGATCACGATGCGGCTCACTTGCTGGCGCGCGCATTGCTCCGTCATCTGGCAGAAATAGTCCAGGGTGCACTTTTTAAAGTCGGCATCGCACACCGCGCCGTTTTCGCGCCGCCCGCAACTGGCGTCCATGGCGTGCTCAAAGTCCACAATCACTTCGAGGCCCCGGTCTTGCAGGCAGGCAATGGTCTCGTAGGCCATGAGCAGGTTTTCTTCCGGCGTGGTCTCCAGGGACTTCATCACGTCCAGCAGACGGGACTTAACCACCAGCACCGCCACCGACACGCGCTTTTTGTGGCTGCTGATGAATTGCACGTCGGGCCAGTCCTGCACCTTGGTTCCGCGTCCGCGCGTACGGCCAAACAAGGCTAGCTTCATGGCTCCGGTGTCCACATCGCGCAGGGCGTGGGTCAGGTCGCCCACAAACTGGTTGGCGCCGGCAAAGCCGATCTCGGCATACTGCACGCCAAAGGCCGCCATCCGCTGCAGCAGACTCACCGCGCCAGGCACGGAAATATCGATATTGGGCTGCTGAATCCCGTCACGAAGACTCGTTTCAAACAGCTCGACTTTTCTCGTCCCCGTCTCCGTCATCGGCCCCGCTCCCAAAAGTACAATTCAGCACAGCTTGCCCAACAACCCTGCGCCCAACTTTTCATCATACCTGTGTTGAATTGTTCAGGGACCTTGGGTATGTCATAGGATGGAGAAGAACAACCTTCAAAAGGCCTTCCACTTGAAATCATCTACCCCGCGCGCGCACGGTCTGGATACGTTGCGCAGTCTCGCCATCGTCTCGGTCATTGTGTTCCACGTCAACGGATATCACGACGATGGAACTCTGCCCGCAATGCTGGTTCCTGCGGCGCGTCTGGGCTGGATGGGCGTCGATCTCTTCTTCGTACTCAGCGGCTATCTGATTGCATCCCAGTTTCTGCGGCCCTATCTGGCCGGAGAACGCCCCCGATTGTGGGACTTCTACCGCAACAGGCTCTATCGAGTGTTACCGGTCTACCTGGTTGTGTTGGGCCTTTACTTCATGGTCCCGGTCTGGACCGAGGACCCGACGCTCTCGCCGATCTGGCAATACCTCACCTTCACGCTCAATCTTTTGATTAACTATCGGGTCAATCAAGGCTTCTCGCACGCTTGGTCCTTGTGCGTTGAAGAACACTTCTATTTGGTATTTCCGCTCATCGCGCTGGCCATGATGCGCAAGCCCTCTTTGAGAAAGACCGCCGCTGTGCTCGCCGGACTGGTCCTCTTTGGAATCTGCTTGCGGAGTTTCTTCCTGTTCCATACGCTCCAGCCGTTGGCCAAGGCGGGGCAACCTTTCGGCATGTTTTACATAGAGCACATCTACTATCCGACTTACAGCCGTTTGGACGGACTGCTGGCGGGCGTAACACTCGCTTTGGTAAGAACCTTTCGTCCGCAATGGTGGAAAGCACTGCTCAAAAGGGGGCATGCACTCTCCTGTCTCGGACTTTGCCTGGTTGGCGTGGCGATCTGGCTCTTCAAAGATCGCTGGACTTCAGTCTCCGGCGCTGCGGCCTTCGGGACCGCAATCGGGTTTCCTGTACTCTCGCTCGGGCTGGGCTTTCTGGTTGCGTCCTCGCTGAGCGCCAATGGCCTGTTGGGCAGATTTAAGGTTCCCGGAGCGAAGTTGGTGGCTACGCTTGCCTATAGTCTCTATCTCACCCACAAGGAGCTGATCCATCTGGTGGATCTTTGCTTCCCCGCTCTTTTCAAGGCGGGAGGAACTCCTTGGCTGGGAGTCTATGCGGCATCCTGCCTGCTCGTAGCCGCAGTGCTCTACCTGTGCGTCGAGCGGCCATTCCTGCTACTGCGGGATAGGCGCAGAACACCTACGGCGTCGCTTTCGCAGCCAGACAAAGCACAAATCTGAACTGACCTCAATTACCGCTGTCTACCGCGGAAAGAACCCTACTCCACGTCCGGCGGGACCTGCTCCAGCAGCCGCTGCCACGTCTTCTGGTTCTTGCGGAAGCCCTTCTTCAAATCCTCAAGAATCCGCTCAAAATCCGCATTCGTGCGCAGGTTATTCCATGCTGGATTCTTCTGGAACCAGGGGTAATTCTCGTTGCCCAAATAGATAGCCCGGCGCAACCAGTGCAATGCCTCGGATGAGTCGCCTTCCACGGCAAAGTAAGTGGCCAGCCGATAGGCCATTTCGCTGTCGGCTTCGGCGGCGGCCAGTGTATCGTCCTTGAGCAGCGCGGCAGCTCGCTCCCGCTGGCCCGCCTGCACGTAACACAGCGCTAACGTGGGCACGGCGATACGCAGCGAATCGTCGTCGCGGACCACGCCCTCCAGAATCTCGATGGCCTCCTTCAGGTGGCCCAGCCGCATCTGCTGGTATCCTGCCGAAGTGCGCAGCAGCGGGTGGCGCGGCTCCAGAGCCAGGCCCTTGGCCAGTTCGTCGCCAGCCAGTTCGATTTGGTTTTGATAGTGATAGACGCGGGCGCGATGGTTATACAGAATCGCGGCATTGGCCGGGTTCAGCTTGAGGGCGCGGTTGAACTGGTGCAGCGCCTCGTCGTACATGCCGTCGCCGCGCAGCGCCATGCCCGCCACCATGTGCACGTTCCAGTCGTTGGCGGCACCGGCCAACAGGTTGGCAATGCCGTGACGCGCCGACTCTTTTTCGCCGCGCGATAGCAACATGTAAATACGGTAGAGATTGGCCTCGGTCGAAGCCGGGTCAAGCCGCAGCGCCTCGTCGAAGGCCCGCCGCGCATGGATCACGTGAATCTGCCCGCCAAATCCGTGGCGCACATATTGCAGCTCGGCAATGCCCAACCCGCTCCAACCGGAGGCGAACTCCGGGTCCTTGGTGGTCACGCTGGTGAACAGCGCATGGGCGCGGTCCAGATCGCCGCGCGAGCCGGTGCGCGTCATGAACGAACTGAGCAGCGCGCGCCCTTGCAGATATTCTTCGCTGACCGGTCCGGGCAGTGAAGCCTCCCTGGACCCCGTTTTGGCTGCATCCAACTGATCCCCGGCACCCAAGCCGTGCAGGGCGGCAAATACTTCGTTCGAAATCTCGGTCTGCACGGCGATCAAATCCAGCGAGGCCACGCGGATTGCGCCGCCTGAGCGCACGCTCTGCGAAGCCACGTCCAGCAGTTGCCAGTTCAGGTCAAAGCCTTCTTCGGAGCGCAAGAAGTTCCCCGCCAGCACAAACGAAACCAGCAGCTTTTGCCCCAGCGCCAGGGGATCCATCTGCGCCATCGGCACCGACATCAGCGTACTCGAAGGCCGGACAACCAGCGCCGGAATCCGCGCCAGCCGGGCGGCAATGGCGTCGGCCAGGGCGAATCCATAGAGCGGAGCCACCTCGGTTGCACCCAGGTTGCTGAAGGGCAAGACGACGAGCGAGTTGGGCTGCGGCTTGTCGCCAGCCGACTCGCGGAATCGCTCCGCCAGCATCGACAAGAATCCGGTAGTCCGCTTCTCGGCTTCAATCCCCGTGGTGGGCAGGTTGGCTGCCGCCTCGCCGGGAATGCTGCCGGTCTCAATCTTCAGCGCCTTCATGATCGTCTTCAGCGCTTCGCGCACTTCAGCGGCCGAAGCGTAGCGGGTGGCTGGATTCTTCTCCAGGCACGTCGAAATCACGCTCTTCAGCTCCGTCGAAATGCCGGGAACAATCAGGCTCAGGTCTTCCGGCTCAGAGAACTGGATGGCGCGAATGGCCTGGAAATCCTCAGCGTCGGGCCGCGAGAAGGGATGGCGACCGCTGACCAGTTCGTACAGAATCACACCCAGCGCCCACACGTCCGACTGCACGCTGGACTGGCCGGTGACAAACTGCTCCGGCGCCATGTAGCGGATGGTGCCACCGCGCGCCGTGTAGGTGGCGGCCACCGAGGCGTCCTTAGCCAGGTTGGGCTTGGAAGGATCGAAGTTGGCGTCCTCAGGCGTCAACCGCCGCGCCAGGCCGAAGTCCAAAATCTTCACTAGGCCGCCGTCTGTCAGCATCACGTTTTGCGGCTTCAGGTCGCGATGGAAGATGCCCAGCGCATGCGCTGCCTGCAAACCGTCGGCAATCTGGATGCCCACCGACAACACCAGTTGCGGATTGGCTGGCCCACGCGCAATCAGCTGGTCCAGCGATTGGCCGGGCACGTACTGCATCACGATGAAGCCTTCGTCGCCCGTCTCACCCACTTCGTAGATGCCGCAGACGTTGGGATGCTCGATGGCCGAAGCCAGGCGCGCCTCCCTCAGCACCGTGGACCGCATCTGTTCAGCTGTCAGCAGGCCGGCGCGCAAAATCTTCAGCACCACCGGACGCTGTAGCAAGGTGTCTTCGGCCAGGTAAACTACGCCGCTGCCGCCGGCCCCCAGTTTGCGAACGATCTCATAATGTTCAATAGTTCTGCGCTTCGTCATCACTCACCAGTCTATCGGTTTCCCCGTGAAGAATACCTGAAGAGCAGCTTCTCTGGACTTTGTCGCTACAGCCTCAACGGCTTGCGGTCGGCAAAAGCTTGGGCGGCCCATCCTTGCCGCGCTCTTTCTGGCGCAAAAACAGGCGGCCACGAATCTGATCAAGCTACGCTGGCCCCACTGCAAGTGGCGCAGTTGGTTGGCCCCATTGCAGGTGGTCTGATACCTTCGTACTGAGAATGAACGGCTTGCACAGAGGCTTACGGATCGGTCGGCATGAGGGATGCGCTCTGGTGCTGTTTCTGCTGGCCGGAGCAGCCGCACCGCTCCTGGCGCAGCAGCCCGCGCCGCCGCCAGACCCACAGCAGAGCAGCCAGGGGGAGCAGGTCCACACCGGCGTCACCAGCGGATTGGACGCCGATGCCCGGTTGCAGAACCTGCTGGCGGACCACCAGTTCCTGCGCATTGAGGCCCAGTTGGACCAGTTGCCGCTGGAAGAAGCGCAGTTCTACCGTGGCATCCTGGCCAATCGCGAAAACGACCTCAAGGGCTCCATCTTGTTGCTCGAACCGCTGGTGGAAAAAGTGACCGCCAGCGGCGACACTGCCCATGAAAAGCTGTTGCGCAAGGCTTTGGCTGAGGACTACCTCCGCCTGGGCGATTTTGCCAAGGCCGCCAAAGCCTACCAGACGCTGGAAACCCGCTTGCAGACGAAGCTGAGTCCCGACGAGCAGGACGAGATCGAGTTGCCGCTCAAGCTGCTGCCCCTGGCTGCGGCCAATCCGCCCATGACCGTGGAGCCGTATGATCCGTTTGAGCTGCAGGTGAGCAAGAATCCGCTCGGGCTGACCGACATTCCCGTCTTTGTGGATGCCCGCCCGCACAGCTGGATGCTGGACCCGACGGCCCCCTTCAACCTCATAGCCCGCTCCCTGGCCAAAGAGGCCGGGCTGAAAGTTTCTGAAGAAGCCTCCACCATCCACACCCTTACCGGGCGGCCCATTCAGGTCCACGTCACGGTCATTCCGCGCTTCACGCTGGGCGGGCGCATCACCTTTCGCAACATGACCGCCTTCGTCTTTGAAGACCAGGACTACGCCTACCCGCGGACGCGCTACCAGGTGCAGGGCGTCCTCGGCTACCCGGCTCTCTCCGCCCTGGGAAGCCTGACCATCACCGCCGACGCTACCATTGAAGTACAGCCGCGAGAAGGCAGACCGGTTGCGCCGGTGCAATCAGTGCAAAAGACGGAGACTGCCCAAAAAGTTGAGGCCGACACTAAGGCTGATATTCCGCAAAAGGCTGATTCTGCAAAAAAGGATGACCGCCCCGCCCAGGGCGCGCGCTTCTTTTTCGATGGCGACCAGATGATTGTGGCTTTAGGCAAACCGGCTGTTCCCGGCGAAGCGCCTTCGCCCTCCGCGCAAAAAGCAGGTGAAGAGCGCATGTACGTCATCGACGTCGGCGGCCAGCAGACCTACCTGACCTCGCGCTACTACAGCGAGCACAGCGACGACTTCAGCAGCCTGAAGATGGAGCTATTCTCGCTGCCCGGCGCTTCGTCCGCGCCTCCGCAGCCAGCTTATGTGGCTGAGTCTGTGCCGCTCACTGCCGGACCCACCACGGTTCATGTGCACTATGTGCAGGTGCTCACCCAGCCGCTCGGCTCCGCGGCTCTGGACGATGTGTATGGCGTGCTGGGCGTAGACGCCCTGGACCAGTTGAAGGCTTACACCTTCGACTACCGAACCATGCGCTTCAGCGTGAAGCCGGAATAACGATAGCGAGCCGGCGATTTGGCTTTACCGCACGCGCCGGCCTTTTCCTTTGACAGGCGCGGTGAGTGCCGTTTCTGCCTGCTTCTGCGCCTGCTTGCCTAGCGCCAGCATCGTCAGCCCGAAGGCCGCCAGAACCAGGCCCCACCACAGATCGACGTCGATGCCCAGGCTATGAAGCCAGAGCGCCGGGTTGTCCTTGCTGGCAAAGCCAAAGAAGCCGAGCAGCAGGCCAATCAGCAGAAACATCCATCCCACAGCAACGCGCAAATCGAAATTCATCGGGTTCCTATTCCTCAGGCAAAGAACATTAGGCGAAGTAAAAATTGAGCGCAATCACAACCAGCAGAATCGCCACAGCCAGCGCTTCGGGCCGCTTCCACCAGACCTTGTTGGCCTTGCGCGGGGTGAGTTGGTAGACCAGTCCGCGCAGCTCCGCCTCGGGCCGCGCCGTTGTGGCCAAACTCACCGCGACTGTGACCAAGAAGCTGGCACTGAAAGCGAAGAGGGCCGTCCAGACGTTCTGCGCCAGGTCGCTGGGATAGCTGTGCACGACAGTGATCCAGCCGCCATGCAGGCCGGGGTGCGCGTCCATGGGCAAGGTCAGTCCATGATGCAGCAGAGCCGCGACGGTGCCCGCCAGCAACCCGGCAAAAGCGCCGTGGCCGGTGGCCCGCTTCCAGAACATGCCCAGCAGAACGGTTGCCACCAGCGGGGCCATCACCACCGCAAAGACCAGTTCCAGAGCGTCCAGAATGCTGTTGAACTGAACTGCGGCCAGAGCCGTGCCAATCGACAGCAGCACGCAGCCGACGGCGGCCCATCGGCCCACTTTCAAGGAGTGCGCGTCGCCAGCGTCCTTGCGCAGGAAAGCCTCATAGATGTCGCGGGTGAAAACAATATTGAACGCCGTCACGCATGCGGCCATGCCGCCCATAAAGCTGGCCAGCAAAGCCGCGAGCCCCAGGCCGAGCAGGCCGGTGGGCAAAAAGCGCAGCAGCAGGTTGGGCGTGGCCATGTCGTAGTCCAAAACTGCCTGGCCGCTGGCCTTCAGCATCGGCCTGCCGGTCGCTGGATCGACCTTGGCCGGAACCAGCCCCAGCCCCGCTTCCGCTTCGGGCTGCACCACGGCGGTGGTGCGGAAGATGGAGCCGCCCTCAATGCGCTCCTGGGTGGTGGTGTGCGGCGTGGGCAGCGCAATGGCGATCAACCCCGGCAGAACCAGCAGGAAGGGCAACAGCAGGCGCGGAATGGCGGCAATCATCGGCGTCTTCCGCGCCGATTCCACATCCTTTGCGGCCAGAGCAGTCTGGACGACACGCTGGTCCATGCAAAAGGAAGCCGCCGCGAGCACAAAGCCTAGCCCCAAACCCAGGCCGACCATCTCAATGCCCATGGGGCTTCCGTTACCTTGCCATGCGTGCAGGGCACTGGCAGGAACGTCGTCCTGCAGGCCGCTCCAACCGCCCACGCTGCGCAGACCCAGAAACACCATAGGCGCGAACCCGGCCACCAGCAGCAAGAATTGCAGCACCTGGTTATACATGGATGCCACCAAGCCGCCCAGTAGCACATAGGCCAGCACCACAGCGGCGAGGAATACCACTAAAACCGGAAGAAAGCCCTGCGGCGACAAACCGGCGATGCGGAAGGGCACGTCGAACAAATGCAGCCCTTGCAGCACCCTCGCCATCAGGAAGAGTGAAATTCCGGCGCTTGCAATCATCACGGCCAAATACAAAACCGCATGGAGCAGGCGGGTCTTGCCGTCGAAGCGCAGGCCGAGAAACTCCGCCACCGAGCGCGCCTTGGAGCCGTAGTAGACGGGCATCATGAAGACGCCCAGAAACAGCATGGCCGGAATTGCGCCGAGCCAATAAAAGTGCGCCGCTGCGAGGCCGAAGCGCGCGCCAGCAGCGCCCATGCCGACAACTTCCAGCGCGCCCGTGCTGGCGCCCGCAAAGGCCAGCCCGCAGATCCACGCGGGCAGCGAGCGCCCCGCACCCAGAAAGTCCTGGCCGGTCTTGATGCGGGATTTGAGCTTCCAAGCGATGCCCAGCACAAATGCGAAAGAAAGCAGCAAGATCAACCAGTCGAGGGCAGTGAGGGTCAGCAAGAACAGCTCCTTGGGGTCAGTACGGTATTGACTCAACTCTACGAGGGCGGCGCGGGCAAGTCCAGAAAAGCAGCGGTCAGTGCAAGGCTGAGCGCAGAAACGCCAAGGCCCTCCGGGATGAACCGGAGGGCCTTGGCAAACAGAAACAGCAACCCAAGCTCTACGCGTCGCGCGAGGGCTTGAAGCCGGACAGGCCGTAGTAGGCCACGTAGAGGTAGCAGATGATGGGCAGGATGAAGGCATACTGAATTCCGACCTTGTCTGCCAGCCAGCCAAACAGCAGCGGAACCACCGCGCCGCCCACGTTGCCAATGGTGATGACACCCGAGCCCTTGCTGGTCATCGGTCCCAGTTCGGCAATGCCCAAAGCGAAGATATTCGGATACATGATGGAGTTGGCGATGCCGCAGAGCACCAGGGTCCAGATGGCCAGTTGGCCGGTCGAGAACATGGAGATCAGCAGCAGGACGACACCGAAGAAGCCCAGAATCACCAGCAGCTTCTCCGCCTTGATCCAGGTCATGATGAAGCTGCCGACAAAGCGGCCCACCATGATGCCGACAAAGTAGAACGAAGCCAGGAAGGCCGCGGTCTCGGTATTGCTGACGCCCTGGGTGCGGAAGTAACTAATGGCGATGGAGGCGAGGGAGATTTCAACGCCCACATAGAAGAAGATGCCCACCATGCCCAGCACGGTGTGCGAGTAGCTCCAGATGCTGCGATCCAGAATCGGTTTGCCATCCGTCGCGGGACGGAAAGCGCGGGTCGCGGTGATGTGGGGCAGGTGCATGAACATGACCGCAAAACCCAACACCAGCAGCGTACCGGCAATAGCGATATAAGGCCCCTGCACGGTGTGAGCAATGCTGGCCTTGGTTGAAATCTTGCTCGGATCGGTGAGGATGTAGCGGCCCACCACCAGCGGTGCCGCGGCCGCGCCCAGCGAGTTGAAGGCCTGGGCCAGGGTGAGCCGCGCCGGCGCACTATGCTCGGGTCCGAGAATCGAGACGTAAGGATTGGCCGAGGTCTGCAAGGCGCAGACGCCGGTGGCCAGCACAAAGATGGCCGCCAGGAAGAGCGGGAAGCTGATCAGGTTGGCGGCAGGAATGAACAGCAGCGCGCCGGCCACCATGATGAACAGCGAGATGACCATGGTGCGCTTGTAGCCGACCAGCTCAATCAGCTTGGAGCTGGGAACCGAGAAGATCAGATAAGCGAAGAACCACGCCGTCGAAACCAGCATGGCCGGCCCGTAAGAGAGGTCGAAGAGCGACTTCAGGTGGGGCATCAGGTTGCTGTTCAGGTTGGTGAGGAACCCGAAGATGCCGAACAGAAAGGTGACGATGATGAACGGAACGACGTAGTTGGGCGAGCTCGACGCCGCCGGTGGTGTGGATCGTGTTGCCATGAGAAGTTTTCCCCGCTTCCTTCAAAGAAATTCCAGGTCTTCGCAGTCTGCCAATCGCCATTTGCGAGGCACGGCGCCTGGCACAGGGCAAGGCACGGCCAGAACAGAGGCAAGGGAAAACTGCTCTGAAATGTATCGAGACAACTGTACAGCACGGGGGCGGAGTCAAGTCCAGTGAAAATTGAAAAGGTTTTCAGAGAGGCACATTCCTTCCGTGGGGGAAGCCCCTTGTGGAGGATGGTACCAGCGGATATCGGCGTCGGGGCGTGGGCGGGGCGGAGTTCGTGCTTTCCCACCCTTCCGCAAAAAGCGCGGAAGGATGGGGCACCCAGTGGTTGCAAGCCGGAGGGAAAACAGGAGGTGGGCGGGATGCGCGCCGGAGCCGCCGTAGTCTTTCTGATCTCTGTTCTCTGATCCCTCTCCCTACTCTCTACCTCTCCCCGGTTTACACTGAATTCAAATGATTCCTACCCTCGCATGGACCCCCGAAGGCGTACGTTTTATCGATCAAACCAAGCTCCCTCTTGAGGAAAGCTACGTGCTTGCTACAACTTATGAGCAAGTTGCCGACGTAATCGTAACCATGGTGGTGCGCGGCGCGCCAGCTATTGGCGTTTCCGCCGCCTACGGCGTGGCCCTGGGCGCACTGCGCACCACCGCCGCCACGGCTGAGGAGTTTGCGCCCGAGTTCGAGCGCATCTGCGCCCGGCTGGCCGGAACCCGTCCCACGGCCGTCAATCTGTTCTGGGCCATCGACCGCATGAAGGTCCTGTTCGCCAATCTGCTGACCTCGGGCGTTCCCCTTGCCCAGATCAAGGACCGGCTGCTGGCTGAGGCCCACGCCATGTACGCGGAAGACATTGCCGCCTGCAAAACCATGGGCGCATTTGGCGGCGCACTGCTGCCGCAAGAGGGCGGCGTGCTGACCCACTGCAACGCCGGCGCCCTGGCCACCTGCGGCTACGGAACCGCGCTGGGCGTGATCCGCTCGGCCGTCGAGCAGGGCAAGCAGATTCAGGTTTTTGCCGACGAGACTCGGCCCTTTTTGCAAGGCGCGCGGCTGACTGCATGGGAGCTGATGGCCGACAACATTCCGACCACCGTGATCTGCGACAACATGGCCGCCAGCCTGATGAAGGCCGGACGCATTCAGGC
>Ga0255354_1001491_pt1 | contig 13422 bp, 7 predicted proteins | sample HBST50metaG_FD_189942 | JGI IMG/M metagenome (GOLD analysis project Ga0255354, IMG submission 189942) | Peat soil microbial communities from Stordalen Mire, Sweden - H.B.S.T50 | ecosystem: Environmental > Terrestrial > Soil > Wetlands > Peat | place: Sweden: Norrbotten County, Stordalen Mire...
GCTATCGCGCGTCACTGTGACGGCGGAGATACCTGAGAGCAGAAGCCTGTAAATCTCTTCGAGCAGAACGCCGGCGTCCAACTGCGGCAAAGGCCGGGCCATGATCTCGCGCAATTGCAATTGTGGAGAGAATTGTCCGCTGTGCTGCGCATGCACAATCGTAATTTCCTGGATCGCGCCAACCATGCGGCCATTTTCAACAATCGGCAATTGCGAAATGCCGTACTCGTGAAAGATTTCCGCGGCGCGCTGCAAAGAATCAGTCGGCAGAAGATAAATCAGCTTGCCCTCGCGGCCGAGTACGGAGAGTAGATCGCCTGCGGTTGTCTTTTCCGGTGCGACTTCGAGAAAGCCATTTTGCGCCATCCACAGATCGTCATACATTTTACCGATGTAGTTGCGGCCGGTATCGGGGCAGATGACGGCAATGACGTCGTCCGGTGTGCAACGTAGCGCATATTTGAAGGCCGCCGCAAGCGCCGTGCCGCTGGAGCCGCCGAGCAGAATGCCCTCTTCGCGGGCAACCTTGCGCGCGGTCAAAAACGATTCCGCATCGCTGACGCGGACCCATTCGTCGATGACTTGCGCATTGAGCGTGCTGGGAACAAAATCTTCGCCGATGCCTTCGACCTTCCAAGAACCGGGAGTGCCGCCGCTCAGAATCGAACCTTCGATATCGGCGCCGATGACGCGAAGCCGCGGGTTGCGTTCCTTGAGGTAGCGGCCGGCTCCACTGATGGTGCCACCTGTTCCGGCGGTAGCGACTAATACATTTACGCGGCCTTGTGTCTGCTCCCAGATCTCCGGTCCGGTCGACTCGTAGTGCGCACGCGGATTCGCGAGATTGCTGAACTGCCCGGCGCGCCAAGCGCCCTCGATCTCGCGTGCCAGCCGGTCGGCCACGCCGTTGTAGCTCTCCGGCGAATCCGGCGGCACATTCGTAGGCGTGATGACCACCTCTGCACCGTAGGCGCGCAACAAACGGACTTTGTCGTTGCTCATCTTGTCAGGGAGTACAAAGATGCAGCGATAGCCGCGCACGGCACCGACCAGAGCGAGCCCAACCCCGGTATTGCCAGCGGTGGCTTCGATGATGGTTCCACCGGGTTTGAGCAGCCCGTCGCGCTCGGCATTTTCAACCATGCGCAGCGCGACGCGGTCTTTGGTGCTGCCTCCGGGATTGAAAGATTCCACTTTGGCGAAAATAGCCGGGGCAAGCTGCTCCGCCGATCGATGCAGGCGCACCAGCGGCGTGTCGCCAATTGTATCCAGAATGCTATCCGTCACAAAGATTTTCTGTTCGGGGGCTTCGAGCGCAGTCATTGATTTCTCCATAGATTCCGATCGCTCGTACAACAAAGGAGTGGGCGACCGGGTTGCGATGCGTCTGAAATGCCGCACCGAAGCAACGTCGTCAAACGTTGCTTCGGTGCGGCGGGATGTTGGTTGCGAGCTCATTTTCCATGGGAAGCAGTGTTGGCCACGGTGTTCGAATCCGGCTCGGTGGACCAATAGAGTGCGTTAAAAAGCAAGGGGAAAGTCGCGTGTGTCTGGGCACGGTGCTGAGGCCGGATGCCGAAGAGACTTCTGCCAGGATGAAAGGTTTACCAAGCGTGGTGGGACCGACGTTGCGCACGCGCACGCGGCCTGACCTGGCAGCTACCGCGTTGAAATATTCTACGATCTTGTCGTAATGGGCAAGTTTGTTATCGTCGCCGATCTTGAATCCGAAAAACTGCTGCGGACTCGGAACCTGGGCAGAGAGGATCGACGGCAATAGTGCGAGAGCCAGGACTGCGAAAGAAATCGAACGGAGCGTAGACTTCATGGCACACCTTTCCTGAGTGTGTACATCGTCAAAGACACATATGCGACTACCTGAAACATGAAAGATTGAGGGCTGAAAGAAGAAAACGGTCTACATACAACAGCCGCAGAGCTGGCGCTCGATGCGGAAAGCAACGAACAAGCGAGGAGCCATTTTGAAGAAAGACATCATAATTTATAGATGAATCATAGAGAAATCATCCTGCCGAGTCAATGATGGTTTTGACCTGGAATCGCGGATTGTCTATTCTGCAATGAGAGAGATGACTCTTTCCCTCCAAATCGCAGCCCACTGGAATGCATTTCGCGGCAGCAAGTGCTGTTGTTGCCGGTAAGCCTCTCTACGCCAGCTTTTCCCCACGGAATCAAATCGATACCGACGGTTGCCGAGTTTTCCCGGGCGGCTCTTCATACGGCAAAGCAAAGAATCGCGGCACATTCACAGATGATCAAACACGCCTCTTCAGCCCATACGAACGCCGCACAGAGCGCATTTGCCGCTTGCATCCGTAAGCAGGCGCGCGCACTTGGCGCATCACTGATTGGCTTTGCGCCCGCTGATCGGTGGCAGGACTTTGACGAAGTTCCTCCAGCCTACCGTCCGCGCGCGATTTGGAAGCATACACAAACGGTGATGGTGCTCGGAATTCCCATGCTGTTGCCCATCGTGGAGAGCACTCCGTCGATCAACTATCAGGAGATGTACACGACGGGCAACATCTTGCTCGATCAGATGGCCTACAGACTGTCGCTCTATTTAAACGAACGCGGCTTTGCTTCGATCCCCATGCCGCGCGATGGATACGGTAGTCTGGAAATCTTGCTTCAAAAAATGCCGGCTTGCTTCAGCCACGTCTATGCGGCGAAATATGCGGGGTTGGGCACAATTGGTTACAGCCATAATCTGCTTACGCCGGAATACGGGCCGCGGGTCCGGTTGGTGTCCGTATTTACCGAAGCGAACCTGCCTGCTACGCCGCTGCAATCGGCAGAACTTTGCACGGGGTGCGGACTGTGCGGCAAGTTGTGTCCTGCTCAAGCGTTCGCATCGCATCCCGGCCAAATCGCCGCAAACTATGACGCGCATGCCTGCACGCGCTATCACCAGGCGCTCGTGGCAGAATCACGCTTTCCCTGCGGTGTGTGCGTGAAGGTTTGCCCCATCGGCAAAGATCGCGAGCTGTATCATCGCCGGCATGGCGTTAATTACGTGAGGGAATACAAAGAGTTGAACGCAGGCGGGAAAGATCATCCCGACTATGCTCACCTAATTCATTTGCGCACCCACGGTTCCGTTCTGCCGGATGACGCATCGGCTGCCTCTCGCGTGCAAACAGAAGATATTTCCGCCCTTGGCGGCGCGCTTGGCAAGCTGCGCAAGAATACAGGGCCACATTTAGAATCAACAGCTTACTCTATACGAAAAAAGCGATAATCCATTTCAACGCACTATGACGTTATGCAGCTAAATATAGAAATGAAATTCAATCAGTACGCGCTACCAACAGGGTAGCATTTCAAAAGTCCCGCGGTCCAAGGGGGGCGTCTGGCAGGTGCGTTCCGAAACCGTCTGCGGAAGGGTCGTGCAAAATCACGGACTGTCTCAAGATGAGGCATCGCGGTTAGAGATCACTGCTCCACCCACTGTCCGGAATCGAACAGCACAGAGCGTGATCGGTCACTCCAGCGCATTTAGCCTGCGCGCCAAATTTCGCCAACGTGTTTGTTTTCAGCATGTACGAGCCTGGCACCTTTGGCACACTTCGTGCAATAACAAGGTGTGATGGATATCGCACGCCCAGATTTTAAGAAGAAGAGAATTCGTCGGCTGGCAATATGGGCCGGCGTTGCGGTGGTGGGTTTGACCTTGCTGATGCTGGCCGTTTCGCGGCTTAAACCGGCCGCGCCCAGTGTTGAGCGCTCCACCATCTGGCCCGACACAGTCAAGCGAGGCCCGATGATTCGCCAGGTCCGCGCTTCGACCGGCAGCCTGGTGCCGCGCGAGGACTCGATTGAGCTGATTCCCGCGCAAACCGACGCGACCGTCGTTCGCATTCGCGTTCTGCCCGGCGCCAAGGTGACTCCTGACACCATTCTGATGGACCTTTCCGATCCACGGCTCCAGCAGGAACTGCTTAACGCGCAGTTGGCGCTGAAGGCTGCGCAGGCCGACTACAAGAGTCTGCAAGCCTCGCTGGAAAGCACGCTGATGGACAAGAAGACCACCGCCGCACAGGTCAACTCCGACTATACGCAGAACCAGTTGCAGGCGCAGACCGACAAGGCGCTCTACAACCTGGGCGTCATCTCCGGCCTTACCTACAAGGCTTCGCAGAACAAGGCCGACCAGTTGACCACGCAGCACCATCTGAGCCGTCAGCAACTTGATGTGAACATGCGGGCCATCAAAGTTCAGCTTGCTTCGCAACAGACCAGGATCGATCAAGCCAAAGCGCTGCTCGCGCTCTATCAAAAGCAGGCGCAGTCGCTCCAAGTCAGGGCTGGCATCTCCGGCGCGCTTGCGCCGCTCGCCACGCCGTTGCAGGTGGGGCAGCACGTGACCGCGGGAACCTCGGTGGCTGAGGTGATCCAGCTCGACAAGCTCAAAGCTGCGTTGCAGATTGCCGAAACCCAGGCCCGCGATATCCAGATCGGACAGCCCGCCTCCATCGACACACACAACGGCGTGATTCCCGGCCACGTCACACGGATTGATCCATCGGTTGTGAACGGAACACGCACGGTTGACGTAACACTGGATGGGCTGCTGCCGCCGGGCGCCGTTCCGCAACTGAGCGTGGACGGCACCATCGATCTTGAGCGCATGACCAACGTGCTTTACGTCGGACGGCCAGCGCTGGGCAATGAGAACTCCACGCTGAGCCTGTTCCGGATCGATCCCGACGGCAAGGGCGCAGCACGCGTCCCGGTCAAGGTGGGACGCGCCTCTGTGAATGAAATCCAGGTGATCGAAGGCTTGAAGGAAGGCGACTCGGTGATTCTTTCCGACATGTCGCAATGGGACAAAGTGGATCGCATTCGGCTGGAGTAGTACAGCGCGGACGGCGGGCGGCGCTTCGCGCGCGGCCAGAATTTTTTTTGAAGCTAACGAGTGATAAGAGGAGAAAGCATGGAATCGAACGGCACGCTGATTGAAATCGAGGACTTGACCAAGGTCTTCTATACCGACGAAGTTGAAACACATGCGCTTTCCGGCATTCACCTGAATATTGCGCGCGGCGAGTATGTGGCCATGTCCGGCCCTTCGGGCTGTGGCAAGTCCACGCTGCTTTCCATCCTCGGACTGCTCGATACGCCCACGGGCGGCAAGTATCTGCTCAACGGCAATCCCGTGGAAAACCTCGGTTTTGCAGAGCGCTCGCGCATCCGCAACCAGGAGATCGGCTTCATCTTCCAGAGCTTCAACCTGATCGGCGACTTGACGGTCGAGGAAAATGTCGAACTGCCGCTCACCTATCGCGCAGGCATGCCCTCGGCAGAGCGGAAAAAGCGCGTGAAGGAAGCTCTTGAACGCGTCAACATGGCGCACCGCATGAAGCATTATCCAGCGCAGCTTTCCGGCGGCCAACAGCAGCGCGTCGCCGTGGCACGTGCCTTGGCCGGTTCGCCCTCGATTCTGCTGGCCGACGAGCCGACCGGTAATCTTGACTCCAAAAACGGCGAGGCCGTGATGCACTTGCTTGCCGACCTGCACCGCGAAGGCTCCACCATCTGCATGGTCACGCACGATCCGCGCTTTGCCCGCCACGCCGAGCGCGAAGTACATCTGTTTGACGGAAAGGTGGTTTCAGAGGACGAACTCAAGAAGCTTGAGGAAGAAGTGGAGGCGTAGCGGTGCTGTTTGAGAGTACGGTCCGGGATGTTCGCTATGCACTGCGCCAGTTGCGGCGCTCGCCGGGATTCACGTTGATAGTTGTCGCTGTAATGGCGTTGGGCATTGGCGCCAACGTGGCGCTGTTCACAGTGGTGCGCAGCGTGCTGTTGAAACCGTTGCCTTATCGGAATCAGGACCGTTTGATGGCGGTTTACGAACACACTGGTGGCTTCCCGATGAATGTCGTGGCGCCGGGGATCTATAACGAATGGATTCGGGCTAACCGCAGCTTTTCGAGTCTGGCTCTGTACACATGGGTGGGGATGAATCTCTCTTCCCATGATGGCGGTATGCCGGAAAAACTCAACGCAATCGCGTGCTCACAGAATTTGCTGCCAACACTCGGTGTCGAACCCGCGCTCGGACGCAATTTCACAGCCGATGAGAACCGGCCCGGAGCCAACCGCGTGGCGCTGTTGAGCTGGTCGCTGTGGCAGCGGCGCTTCGGCGGAAATCCGGGCATTGTGAACCAGACCATCCTGCTCGATAAGAATTCTTATACGGTCATCGGTGTGATGCCCAAGGGTTTTGCTTTTCCCGATGCGTCCGAGCAGGTATGGACGCCGGCCAACCGGTATTTCCCCGTTCAGGAGATGGCGCGCCTCGGTTTTCACGAGTTCGCCGCGGTAGGACGCTTGCGCCCGGGCGTGAATGAATCGCAGGCGCAGGCCGACCTGACCGCCATCACGCTGCGCGTGCACAACGCGCACCCCGACAATGCCTTTATCAGTGTCGGCGCGACGCTGATTCCGTTGCTCGAGGATACGGTGGGCGATGTGAAAAAGCCGCTCTACATCCTGCTGGCCGCGACCGGCTGCGTGCTCTTAATCGCCTGCCTGAATGTGGCCAATCTGCTGGTGGCGCGCGCGGCGGCCAGGCGCAAGGAGTTGGCGATTCGCGCCGCACTGGGCGGCAGCCGATTGCGGCTGCTTGGCGAGCGGCTGACAGAAAGCTTGTTATTGACCGCAACCGGCGGAGCGGCGGGCGTGGCGCTGGCCTACGGCGCCATCCAGTGGCTGGTGCACATCCGCCAGAACTTCGACCGTGTCGAGGCAATTCACATCGACGGCACGGTGTTGGCTTTTGCCGTAGGGCTGGTTGTGTTGTGCGCGTTGTTCACGGGAGTGATCGCTTCGCTGGGTGCGACTGGCGGCAAGCTCTTCGCCGCATTACAGGATGCCGGGCGGGGATCGAGCGCTGGGCGCGGGCGGACGCGGCTGCGCAGCACGCTTTTGGCCGTTGAGGTGGGACTAACAGTGGTGCTGCTGGTCGCCGCCGGGCTGCTGCTGAAGAGCTACGCCAGACTGCGCGCGAGCGACCTGGGATGCACAACCAAGAACGTGCTCACCATGCGCATCAATCTTTTTGGCCACACCTACAGCGAACCCGTACAGCGCGTGAACTTTTATACCGCGCTGCTCGACCGTGTGCGCGCGCTGCCCGGCGTGGAAGCGGCTGGTTTTACCCGCCTTGTTCCCGGCCAGGGCTATGGCGGCGACGACGCTTTTACGGTTATGGAGCATCCTCCTCTGCCGCAAGGGACAATTCAGTGCGCGATCAATATCGAGGTCGATCCGGGATACTTCCGCGCGCAGGGCATTTCTCTTCTGCGCGGGCAAGGTTTCGATCCGAGTCGCGTTCTCGACAAAGCCAATCAGGTGGTCATCAATGCGGTTTTTGCGCACCGCTATTTCCCCGGCGAGGATCCGATCGGAAAACATCTTCACTACAGGGACAAAACATGGGAGATTTCCGGAGTGGTCGGCGACACGCGCTATGCACTAAACAAAGCGCCGGAGCCCATTCAGTATTACCCGCTATTTGCCGGGGAATTGAATAACGGAATCCTGGTTGTCCGCTCCAACCGCGATGTGGAGCAGTTCGCCCTGCCGGTTCAGCGCGTCGTGCAGGAGCTGGACCGCGATTTGCCGGTCTCCGACGTGCTTACGATGGACCAACTGCTGGGTAAGGAAACGCTCGACGCCAGCTTTAACGCAACGCTGCTTTTGGGCTTCGCCGTGTTGTCGCTCGTACTGGCGGCGGCGGGAATCTTCGGCGTGCTCTCGTACATGGTGGCGCAGCGCACCAACGAACTCGGCATCCGCATGGCGCTGGGAGCGCAGCGCGGGCAGATTCTGGCAAAAGTCCTGTTCGACGGCTTGCGCCCGGCGCTGGTGGGATTGATTTGCGGCTTGGCGGCCAGCGCGGCGGTGGTGCGGCTGATTCGCTCGATGCTGTTCGGGACAGCGCCTCTCGATCCGGCGGTATTCGCGCTGGTCAGTCTGGGGTTGATCGCGGTGGCAATTGCCGCCTGCATGGCTCCGGCATGGCGTGCCTCGCGGCTCGAACCCATGCAGGCTTTGCGCAGTGAATAGTGCGCCTTTGAGGAGATTGCAATGAACATGCTTGTTCAAGACTTTCGCTATGCATTGCGGCAGCTTCGCCGCGCTCCGGGCTTTGCTTTCACCGTGGTACTAACGCTGGCTCTTAGTGTCGGTGTGGCCACGGCGGTTTTCTGCGTCATCGATACGGTGATTCTGCGCCCGCTGCCTTATGTGCATCCTGAGCAAATCGTTTCTATTACCAGCCACAGTCGCAGCGGCTACGAGCAACCGGCTTCCTGGCCCAGCTACAAAGACGAGCGCGCGCAGGCTCATGCTTTTGCGGCGCTGGCTGCCTATAGCGTTCAGAAGATCACCTTGGAGACGCCCTCCAATGGCCCGGTTTCGCTGGATAGCGTGCACTCGACCGACAACTTTTTCCAGGTCTTCGGCGTTCAGCCTCTGCTGGGACGTACTTATCTGCCCGGCGAGGAGCAGGACGGCAGAAACAATGTTGCCGTCTTGAGCTATGACGTGTGGAAGAGTTACTTCAACGGCAACCGCAATGTCCTGAATCAGTCGGTCAAGCTGGATGGCAAGACTTACACGGTGATCGGCGTAATGCCCGCCGGTTTCCGCTTTCCACTCAGTGTGCGCAGCGCCATCTATATGCCCTTCCATGTCAACCCGGCGCTGGTGAACGAACGCCACACTCATTGGCTGCCAACCGTGGGGCGTTTGCGGGACGGCGTTTCCATCGCGCAGGCACAGAGCGATCTGGCGCATGTCTTCAATGACCTGGGCCGGACTTATTCCTCCGACGAAGGCCGCACGGTGCAAGTGCAACCGCTGGCGCAGAGTGTTGTCAGCAAAAGCAAGGGGCCGCTATGGACGCTGCTGGGCGCGGTGCTGGCGGTGCTGTTGATTGGCTGCGTCAATGTGGCCGGGCTGCTGCTGGCCCGCGCCGTGAAGCGCGAGCGCGAAATGGCCATGCGCGTGGCCATCGGCGCGGGACGCGCGCGGCTGATTCGCCAAGTGCTGACGGAAGGAATCTTGCTGGCGCTACTGGGCGCGGCGGGCGGTGTGCTGCTGGCCTGGACGCTGCTCAACGGGATGCGCGCCTTTCTCATCAAAGCCCTGGCGCGCGGCGCCGACATCCACATGAATTGGACGGCGCTGGCGGCGGCCATTGCCGTGGCTATTGTGGTCAGCCTGGCGGCCTCGCTTATTCCCGCGCTGCATCTGTCCGGCATCGATCCCAACCGCATGCTCAAGGCTGGCGGCAGCGCCGGTACCGGGCGTGGACAGTATCGTCTGCGTTCTGGCTTTGTCATCACGCAGGTGGCGCTTACGCTGGTGCTGCTGGTGGTGGCCGGGATGCTGATGCGCGTGGTTACGCGTTATCGCCATGCCGACCTGGGCTTCGATCCGTCCCACATCGTCACCGTCAAGATCGGCCTTTCCCCGGTCCGTTATCAGGGGCGCGACGTGTTCGGCGATTTCTATCAGCCGCTGGAGGAGCGCGTGCGTCATCTGCCGGGCGTTCAGGCCGCGGGTCTTATCAATATGCTGCCCATCGATGCTTATGGAAACAGCTCGGATATTCACATTGCCGGTCAACCGCCCAATCCCCCCAATCAGGAGATGCTGGCGGAATACCGCATTGTCAGCGCAGGCTACTTTGATGTGATGGGCCTTTCACTGCATCGAGGACGGCAATTTTCGCGTGGCTTGGACCGGCCGGAAAACATCGCGCCGACGATTGTGGTGAACGACGCTTTTGTGCATAAATTCATCCCCGCCGGCCTCGATCCAACGATGCAAAAACTCGACAGAGACCCCAAGCCGGAAAAGTGGATTCATATTGTCGGCGTTACCGGCAATGTGCGCCAGAATCTCTATGAGCAGCCCCTGGCCGAGTTCGATTGGCTGATGGATGAAACGCCCCTCAAGGATCGTGCCGACGAGTTCTCCGATATGACCTTGCTTGTGCGCACCAGCGGCGATCCCACGCAGGTGATTCCCGCCGTGCGTTCTGTGATGCACGATCTCGATCCAACGGCGCCATTCCAACAGCCGCGTACCATGACCGAGGTCGTCTCCGAGAAGCTGGTCTTTGAACGCATGGAAAGCTGGCTGTTCGGCATCTTTGCCGGACTGGCCCTGGTGCTGGCGCTGGTTGGTTTGTATGGGCTCATCAGCAACGAGGTGGAGCAGTCCTCGCGCGACATCGGCGTGCGCATGGCGCTGGGAGCGACGCGTCCCGGCATCCTCGCCATGGTGCTGAAGCGCGTGGCGTGGATGCTGGGGGTGGGCGTCGCGGCGGGGCTGGTGCTGACCCTTTTTGCCCGCAAGCTGATCGGCATGGTCATCTACTTCGACGCGCAGAAAGAGGCAGGCGGCTTTCTTCTGCTGGCCTTGCTGCTGGTGGTTGCGGGCATCCTGGCGGCGCTGATTCCGGCCGCCCGCGCCGCTTCCATTGAACCCATGCAGGCTTTACGAAGCGAATAACCAACTATCGAGGAGAGCTACAAGAATGAACACGCTCGTTCAAGACATTCGCTACGCGCTGCGCCAGTTGCGCCGCGCGCCGGGCTTCACGCTTGCAGTGGTGTTTACGCTGGCGCTGGGGTTGGGCGCGAGTTCGGCCATCTTCTGCCTCATGGATTCGCTCTGGCTCCATCCCATGCGGATTCCGCATCCGGAGCAGTTGGTGCGCATCTTCGCGACCACGCAGCAGAATCCGGAGGGCATGTTCACGTACTCCGAATACAATGCCATAGCCAAGCGAGCTACGGCGATGAAAAGCGTGGTCGCCGTGGGGCGCCGCGGCAGTCAAATGCCGCGCGCCGATGGCACCACGGCGTTGTTGTTAACAAATGTGGTTTCAAGCAATTTCTTTGAAGCGCTCGGTGTGCATCCGATCCTGGGCCGCGTCTTCACGACTAACGACGCACAGTGGCTTCGCGTTCATCCCGGCGTCGTGCTCGGCTACAGCTTCTGGCGCCGTGAGTTTTCGGGGGATCCGTCCATCGTTGGCCGCCAGATCACGCTCATGCGCGGCAAGGATCATCGTATCCAGGTGGACGTGTGGGGTGTGCTCCCGGCTAATTTCCGCGAGATCGAAAATAATTTAGATAGAGACTTGTGGATGCCAACCGAGACTTGGACTGCCTACACCAATTCAGAAGAACTGACATCGCGTGAGTTTCGCTGGTTTAATGTCCTGGGGCGTCGAGCGTCCGGAGCCACGGTGTCAAACGCCAGCCAACAGGTTTCCGCCATCGCTCAGACCTGGGCGACAGCCGATCCGGACATTAATCATGGACGCGGTGCGCGCGCCGTCAGCGATTTTCGTTATCGCATGAATAATGCCGGACCAGGTGGACTTATTTTGTTTGCCATCGTTGGCTGCGTCGTATTGCTAGCTACGGTGAACGTCGCGCATTTGTTACTGGCGCGCGGGCTTACTCGCCGTCCTGAAATTGCCTTGCGCCTGTCGCTGGGGGCGCAGCGCGGAACCATTGTTCGCCAGTTGCTGGTCGAAAATCTTCTGCTGGGCGCATTGGGGCTGGTCGCCGGTCTTGGCCTGGCTGCGGGAATTGCCGCGCTGTTGCCGCGCCTGTTGGTCAAAGAACCGGCGATGCTTGTCGAGGTCGGGTTGTCAGCGAGCAGCTTTCAACTGGATGCCCGCGTCTTCCTTTTCGCTTTTGCGTTGGCGTTGGTGACGATGCTTGTACTGGCACTCATTCCACTTTCCCAGGTGGCGCGGCCGCAACTGCTGCCCTTCCTGCAGGCTGGCGCAGTCACGCGCACGGCGGGTAAAACTCCAGCCATTCGCCGCGCCGCCATCTGGCTGCAGATCGGCATTTCTTTTGCGCTGCTCGTTTCCACCGGTGTGTTGGTGCACAGTTTTCTCAACACGCGTACGCAGCCGATTGGATTGACGCGCAACCAGGTGCTGTTGGCCTGGACGCCGGCGCCGAACGCGGTAACATGCGATGCGGCGGCGGCGGTTGAGCGCATGAAGGCATTGCCCGGCATCAATCGTGTGGCTTTCGCCATCCGCGCGCCGCTCAGCCTTTCCGAGAATGGCATTGCGATCAAGACTCTGCTGCCCAGCCATCCCGAACTCCGCGATCCGGTTGCGATCAAGTTCAACGCGGTGAGTTCTGGCTTCCTTGATGTTACCGGCACGCGCGTCGTGCGTGGCCGCGGCCTTACCGCCGCCGACGATGCGGGCGGTTCGGCTGTGGTGCTCATCAATCAGGCCATGGCGCAGAAGTACTGGCCCGGTCAGGATCCTATTGGTCAAGTAGTGCGGTTGGCTGCGCGCAATATCGACGCGCGCGTAGTGGGAGTTACAGAGAATGCGCCCATTAGCCAGATCGGCGAGATCGCTGAACCTTATCTCTATGTGCCGTTTCGCTATTATCAACTCCATCTGTCGAATATGGGCGAGATAACCTTCGCTCTGGAGACGAAGCAGAATGCAATGAGCATGGCTCAGCCTGTGCGGCAGGTACTTATTCACACCGACCCACTGCTGGATCCAATGATGGTTACTTCACTGCCGGAACTTATCCGTTACTCGGCCGGGACTTACCAGATGCTGGCCGAATTGGTCAGCGTTCTTGGCTTTATCGGACTGGTTCTCACCATCGTTGGCCTCTACGGATTTCTCGCCTTCCGCGTCACCCAGCGGCGACACGAGATCGGCATCCGCATGGCTCTGGGGGCCTCACGCCGAGCTACGGTTTGGCTGATCCTGCGTGACACGGCGTCCATGGCGGCTATCGGTTTGGCAATTGGCCTTGTACTGGCGCTCGCAGCCACGCGTCTTGAGACTGCCGTACTGTTTGGCGTGCGTCCGCTCGATGCTCTTTCTTTGGCAGAAGCGCTGGTCGTTCTGGCTGCAGCAATGGCCGCAGCAGCGTGGCTGCCCGCGCATTGCGCCGCCTCTATTGACCCCATTCTTGCTTTGAGATCGGAGTAACTCGAGACATCATGATTGAACTTAAAAAGGTAGAACGCAGTTATAAAACAGGACCCACGGAAACCTGGGTGTTGCGCCGCATCGGACTCACCATCAACGAAGGCGAATTCGTTACCGTGATGGGGCCGTCCGGGGCAGGGAAGTCATCACTACTGAACGTGTTGGCATTGCTCGACGATGGCTGGAAGGGCGAGTACAGGTTTGGTGAAACGCAGGTCCACAAGCTCAATCGCAAGCAGCGCGCGGACTTGGCCCGCCAGCGCATTGGCATGGTTTTCCAAAGTTATCATCTGCTAGACGACCTAACAGTGGCCGAGAACATTGACTTGCCGCTTTCTTACAAGAATCTGCCAGCCAGGGAACGCCAGGGGATGGTGGCAGAC
>Ga0255354_1001494_pt1 | contig 13407 bp, 11 predicted proteins | sample HBST50metaG_FD_189942 | JGI IMG/M metagenome (GOLD analysis project Ga0255354, IMG submission 189942) | Peat soil microbial communities from Stordalen Mire, Sweden - H.B.S.T50 | ecosystem: Environmental > Terrestrial > Soil > Wetlands > Peat | place: Sweden: Norrbotten County, Stordalen Mire...
TGTTTGCGCATCGAGCTTTACCGCCAGATCGTTCGCTGTGGCAATTTCGCTGCGGATGGTGGTGGAGATGGCCGATGCCAAAAAACTGGCCACCGAAAAGGGAACAATCAGCACGGCCAGGCAGATGGCGGAGATGAGGTAGCCCCGGACGGTGGGCACGATTTCATTCTGGCAGGCCTCAAGGCTTGCCGCCGTCACCGGCTTGACCAGCGCCGCGAGCTTGGTGAGCGCCGTGATCAGGTTGGCAGCCGCTTGCTCTGTCCATTCGCTGCTGCTGGCTGCGCGAGCCTGCAAGACGGAATCGCGCGTCGCGTCGTCGATGCTGATGCCGGATTCGGCGGCATATTTGAGCAGGCGTTCGGCATCCGCCAGAGCTTCGGCAAAATACGCTGGCGGTGGAACAAACGCAGGGGAAGGCACAGTTGCGTCAGGCATGGTTAGGCTCCCGTTGTCAGGGGGTTACCCGGTTCAGATTGTGCTGAATCAGCCACCGCTTGCCTGCTGAATCTGCGGCGTGAACGACATATTACGTATCGCCGTGTTCCCTGACAAGAGAAATCTATGGCGTCCTTGCAGAGGCCGCTTCCTGCCCGTGCTCCTGGAAACAAGATAACCTTAGAGTAGAAATGCAGAACCCTACCCCCAAACTTCCCCGGCGCGGCATGGAAGCTTTTGCCTTCCGCGACTTCAGACGGTACCAAATGGCGCGCGGCGTTGCCGTACTGGGGGCAGAGGCCCAGTCGGTGGCCGTGGCCTGGCATATCTACTCCATCACCCACCGGCCCATCGACCTCGGCTATAGCGGCTTGGCGCTGTTTTTGCCCAGTCTGCTTTTCCTGCTGGTTGCCGGACACGTGGCTGACCGCTTTGACCGCCGAAGGGTTTTGCTGCTCTTTTATGGTGTGCAGATGGCTTGCGCGATGGTGCTGGTGGCCTTGGCCTACAGCGGTACGCAGAGCGTCTTTCCCATCTATTGCGTGCTGTTTCTCATCGGCACGGGCCGCGCCTTTGCCGGTCCTGCTGGCACCTCGCTGATTCCGCAACTCGTGCCGGAGAAGCATTTCGTCAACGCCGTCACCTGGGGCGGAGCCATCTTCCAATTCGCCAACGTCACCGGACCGGCCATCGGAGGGCTGCTCTTCACCCTGCCCCTGGCGCGGCTGTTTCCCGGATGGGGCTTGGAAGGCGCGGGCATCGTCTACGCTTTCAATGTGGCGGCGCTGGCCTGGTTTCTGCTGCTGGTGGCCAGCCTGCGCATCCGCCAGGGTCGCATGGAAAAGCAGGATACGTCCTGGAAAGTGGTCCTCGCCGGGTTCCACTATGTGAGCCAATCCTCAATGTTGATAGGAGCGCTCTCGCTGGACCTGTTCGTGATGCTGCTGGGCGGAGCCGTTGCGCTGATGCCCATCTTTGCCCATGAAATCCTGCACGCCGGCCCCATGGGACTGGGCATGCTCCGGGCCGCTCCGGCCGTGGGTTCGGTGATCATGTCGCTGCTGCTAGCCCGTTTCCCCATCGGCCGCCATGCGGGCCGTCACTTGTTCGTAGCGGTAGCCATGTTTGGCGTGGCCACGGTGTTTTTCGGCCTGTCGCACAGCATGTGGCTCTCGCTCGCAGTCTTGGCCTGCTCCGGGGCGGCAGACGCCGTCAGCGTCGTCATCCGCGGTTCGCTGGTGCAACTGGCCACGCCGCCAGAGATGCGCGGCCGGGTCAGCGCCGTCAACTCGCTGTTTATCGGCGCTTCCAACGAACTGGGCTCGTTTGAGAGCGGACTGACCGCTCAGTGGTGGGGCGCTGTTCGCGCTGCTGTGTTGGGCGGCATGGGCGCGCTGGCCGTTGCCGGAGCGTGGGCAACGCTCTTTCCCGGTCTGCGCCGCGCTGACCAACTGACTGCGGAAGCCTTGCGCGCGCTGGCTGCGCCCGACAAGCCTGAAGCTGTGGTGGAATAAATAGTCCGACGCTTCACCTGGCAGTTGCAAACATAGCCGGACGTGCGGCTGTCAGTGTCCGTTATAGCTGCGAACTCTGGTGTCGTCAGCTCTCCGTGGACGGGGCTCCGCGAGTTCCTCAATCAGGTCTGCAAGGTACCCTTGTGTCCGCTTGCTCACTTGATGGAATTGAAAGCCGATCATCGTGGCGGATCGAATTACTTTTACCAGTGCCCGCACCCGGAAGGGCAGGCAGTTGACATTAAAGGTCAGCTCCACCATCGAGTCCTGGGGGATAGACAGCGGCTGTTGCAACACCATCAGACACCCTTCGACGCTCAAATCCAGGATTTTGGAATACGAAGGCGGTTCGCTGGAGGCGATGTGGACGCCGCCAGTGCCGGTGCATTCGAAACGAGGGTAACGCCGTTTTTCCGTATCCAATTTAGCTTTCCACGGGGGAGTTCGGTCGGTTGCAGGGTCTTTCGAAAGCGGTTCGAATTGCCTGGCGCGATGGATATTGCGCTGGCGCACGGCCAGCGCTTGCTTCTTTTGCTGAGAGCCTGATGATCATAGATCATCAGGCTCTCAGCGACTCGTGACGTTGCAGGTGGTTGTATCGGCACATGCGCGCCATTTGTTCGCTGCTTGCTGGCTTCGTTCTTGCGCCCTCCGCTGATCGTGCGGAGTCCCTAGGGCAGCGGCGTCGGCGTGGCCGCGGTCTTGAAGTTGATGACGTGGTAGACGGCCGGCTCGGTGCCCACATTCCTCAACCCGTGCAGTTGATTCGAGCCATTGAAGATCACTGAGCCAGGGCCCACGCGCTTCCACTCGCCGTTCGACAGGGTTTCCAGCGTGCCCTTCTGGAGGATGAGCAGCTCCTCGTTGGGATGGCGATGCGGCGGATGCGGAGACTGGCCAGGGTTCAGCGTGGTCACGTGCAGCTCCAACTGCTCCATGGTGGCCGTCGGCGTCTGGAAGAAATGGCGCACGCTGCCCACGGCATTCGGCGTGGCGGGCACGGAGTTCCAATCGAAAACGGCGGAGCCCATGACGGGTTTCTGGTTCGCCAGGGCGAAAGCGCCCACTGTGGCGGCAACGGCGATCAGGGCAACAAACAAGTCTCTGCGGGTAATCATCTCTTCCCTCGTCTGCCTTGGCAGTTGTACAGCTGCACTTATAGTTGCAGCCGCGTGCGACTGGCAAGGAAGAAACCGCATGGTCCTTGGCTGGAAGCGGAACGCAGGCGTCGAGGACGAACCCGGCCATGTCTCTTTCCTGCGGAAGCAGAAGATTCCCACAGAAGCGGCAGCCCTTCAACCCAGCTCCCGTAGGGAGTGCCTGAAAATAGCCCACGGTGGAGCGCAGCGCTACCGTGGGAAGATGTCCGATGCAAATCATCCGTCCCGTAGGGCCGGAATGAAACAGCCCACAAAAAGAAATCGGGTGGCAGCCCCGCGAGTTGGGGCGCCACCCGAAAACTGAACTTTTAGGAGGCCAGTTCAGGAGACACACTGAGACTATCGGCATCTCCCCGCGGTGTCTTGACCCATTGGAGCGAGATTGGCATCCATCAATAGGTGGACAACTTGAGACGGCGCAGCGCGACTGCGTTAGTCTTGGACCAGCGCAATTTGCATACAGCGAATTACTGTAGAAGTGAATAGCCTTACCCGCGTTGGAGTTAGGCGAGGCAGCGAGTGTCCGCTCTTGTGAAGAGGCCACGTTTCAACTCGAAAGTTGCAGCAGCAAGAACCGCTCGCTGGCTTGTCGCCGCGCTGCTCGTGGCCAGCTCCCTGCCAGAATTTGCGCTAGAGCCGTCCACCCCGCTGGCCAACTATGGCCGCCAGTCCTGGGTGATGGAAAACGGCCTGCCCCAAAACACCGTGCAGGCCATGGTCCAAACCAAAAATGGCTTTGTCTGGCTGGGCACCGAAGTCGGCCTGGTCCGCTTTGACGGCAACAGTTTTGCGGTCTTCGACCAGAACTCCAGCCCTGCTCTGCCCGGCAACGACATTCGCTGCCTGCTTGAAACCCGCGACGGCTCCCTGTGGATCGGCACCAGTGACGGCCTCGCCCGCTGGAAAGACGGCGTGGTCACGCCCTTCAGCACAGCAAACGGCTTGCCCGGCACCGGCATTCGTGCGCTGGTTGAAGCTGCGAATGGCGTGCTCTGGGTGTGGACCGATCAGGGCCTTGCGTGGCGCAACGATCAGGGCCGGTTTGAGGATGCAACCGCCAAGACCGGCCTGCCCGCCAGCGCCATCACCGCAGTCACCACCGACGGGCAGGGCGAGGTGTGGCTGCTGACGCGGGACAGCGCGGTTCGCTACTCTGCCGGCCACTGGCAGCCGCCCGTGCTTCAGCACCAACTTGTCCCCGTGTTTCCCAAAGAGGCCGCCGAGTTTATCCAGGCCTTCAAAGGCGGCGTCGCCGTGGCGACCAAAGCAACGGCCGAAATCGTGCATGGGGATGCCGTCGTGGCGCGCTTCGCAGCCGGCAAGGATCTCCCCGGCACCCGCATTCAAGCGCTCTTTGCGGACCGCGAAGGCAGCCTGTGGATCGGCACCAACGCCGGGCTGGCGCGATGGGCCGAGGGCAAGCTGCAAAAGCTGGCGGTCACCGATCCGCTGGCTTCCGCCTCCGTGCTCACGCTGATGGAAGATCGCGAGGGCAATCTCTGGGCCGGGACCGAAACCGGCGGCCTGCACATCCTGCGCGATCAGCGCTTCCGCAACCTGGGCGCGCGCGAAGGCCTCTCGTTTGACGGCGCAACCACCGTCGTCGAAGACAAGGCCGGCACGCTGTGGGTGGGAACCAGCGGCGGCGGCCTGAACGCGCTGCACCGCAACACCGGCGCAATCAAGACCCTCACGGTCCGCAACGGCCTGCTCAGCGACGTAATTCTGTCCCTGGCCGCCGCGCCCAACGGTGACCTGTGGGTAGGCACGCCGGACGGTCTGAACCGGATTCGCAACGGCTCCATTGCTTCCTTCACCTTTGCCGACGGCCTCCCCGACGACTTCATCCGCTCCCTACTGGCCGATGCCGACGGCTCGCTGTGGATTGGCACCCGGCGCGGCCTGACCCACTGGACCGGCGGAGTTCCCGGCGAGCACATGGAGACCTATACCCAGGCCAACGGACTGGGCAGCGAGTTGGTCGGCGCCATGGCCCGCGACTCCAAGGGCGACCTGTGGATAGCCACCCTGGCCGGTCTCTCCCGCCTCCACAACGGCAAAATCGCCAACTACACCACCGCCAACGGCCTCTCCAGCAACGTGGTCACGGCCCTGCTGCCGCGCGCCATGGGCACTCTGCTGATTGGCACCCAAGACCACGGCTGGAACCTGTGGGACGGCCAGCGCTTTACCTCGGCCTTGCATGGCGCAGTCATGCAAGGCGGCCCGAATGCAAGCCTTGCCAAGACCACCATCCGCGCCATTCTTGAAGACGGCTCCGGCCACCTGTGGTTCGCCACCGGCAACGGCATTGCCCGCTGCGACTGCGACATGGCCGGCGGCTGCTCCCACTGGATCGAGTTCGGCGCGGCCGACGGCTTGCGCAGCCGCGAGATGGCCCCCAACAGCCATCCTTCCGCGTGGCGCTCCCGCGACGGCCACCTCTGGTTTGCCACGCCGAAAGGTCTGGTCGAGGTCGATCCGGCCCACTTCCCGGTCAACACCGTTCCGCCGCCCGTGGCCCTGGAGCGCTTCGCGGTGGACGATGTTTCCCAAGCTTTCGGCGCGGCAAATCTCCCCACAAAAAATGCGCCCATAACCTATCTGCGCATCCCCGCCGGTCATGTGCATTTCCAGTTCGACTACGCGGGCATGAGCTTTACCGCGCCGCAAAAGGTGCATTACCGCTACATGCTTGAGGGTTTCGATCGCGGCTGGACCGAGGCCGGAACCCGCCGCACCGCCTATTACACCAACATCCGCCCCGGCCGCTACATCTTCCGCGTGCAGGCGGCCAACAACGACGGCCTGTGGAACACCGAAGGCGCGGCCCTGGCCTTCGAACTGCGCCCGCATTTCTATCAGACACTCTGGTTTTACGCCCTGCTGGTGCTGGCCGCCGCCGCCCTGGTCATGCTCTTCCTCAAGCGCCGCCTGCGCGTCGCCGAGAGCGAATTCAAAGCCGTGCTGGGCGAGCGCAGCCGCATCGCCCGCGAAATTCACGACACCCTGGCCCAGGGCTACGTGGGCATCTCCGTCCAGTTGGAAGTCCTGGCCGAACTGCTGCGCCAACACAAAATAGAAGCTGCCGCCAAGCATCTTGACCTGGCCCGCGGCACCGTGCGCGAGGGCCTTGCCGACGCCCGCCAGTCCATCTGGGCGCTGCGCTCGCAAGATTCGGGCGAGACCACGCTGCCAGTCAAGATACGCCGCATTGTCGAGAGCGCGGCCAGTCACGGCGTCGAGTCCAACTTCAGCACCTACGGCGCCTACCGTCCTCTGCCTCCCGGCACGGAGCAGGAAATCCTGCGCGTGGTCCAGGAGGCCATCCATAATGTGAAGAAGCACGCCGAGGCCAAAAAGCTCAATGTCCAGTTGGAGTACGGGCCCGACACCATCGCCCTTGAAGTGCGCGACGATGGCAGCGGATTTGAAGCCGGCGCAGAGGCCGCTTCGCCGCAAGGCCACTACGGCCTGACCGGCATGCGCGAGCGCGCGGCGGCCATCGGCGGCAAGCTTGAAGTAACCAGCGAGCCCGGTGCGGGAACCAGTGTCCGTCTGCAAGCGCCCGCACCCAGAGAACATAAAGAGTAAGCAAACAAGGCAGCAAATGAGGGAGCAACGGTGAGCAAAGAATCGATTCGCGTACTGATTGTGGAAGACCACCATGTAGTGCGGCAGGGGCTGGTGGCGCTGCTGAACGTGGTCGACGGCCTTGAAGTCGTGGGCGAAGCCGCGGACGGGGTTGAGGCCATCACCCAGTTCCGCAAATGCCAGCCGGATATTACGCTGATGGACCTGCGCCTGCCGCGCATGGGCGGAGTCGACGTGATCCAGCGCCTGCGCATGGAAACGCCCAACGCGCGTTTCATTGTCCTCACCACCTACGACGGCGACGAGGACATCTACCGCGCCCTCCAGGCCGGTGCCCGCGCCTATCTGCTCAAGGGCATGACCTCGGAAGAGCTGATCGCCACCATCCGCACCGTGCACGCCGGCAAGTCGCACATTCCCCCGGCCATTGCCGAAAAACTGGCCGAGCGCATGGGCACCGAAGAGCTGACCCCGCGCGAGTTCGACGTGCTTGAGCAGATCGTCCGCGGCAAGGCCAACAAGGAGATCGCCACCGAGCTTGCCATCTCCGAAGCCACGGTCAAAACCCACATCAACAGCCTGCTCGGCAAGCTGGGCGTCACCGACCGCACCCAGGCCGCCACGGCCGCCATCCAACGCGGCATTGTTCCGCTCGAATCCCTGAGGAAGCCCAAGCAATGATCCGGAACCCTATGAAGAAATCGATTTTGTGCGCGCTGTTTCTGCTGCTGCTTTGCCCGCTGGCGCAGGGCGAAAGAGGGTGGCGGCAGGCCAGCGATGGGGAACTGGCTTCGCTGCTGCCCGCCCGCGCGCCCGTGGAGCGCGAGCACATTGAGACCGAGATGCGCACCGCCTCGGGCATCGTCAACAGCCGCGGCCACTACATCGCCGGAGTGGTGCTCATCACCGCCGGCTACTCGGCCAACGGCAAGTACTCGCACTACCTGGTGGTGCAGGCCCCGGTGCGCATCGGCGGCGTGCAACTGCAGCCGGGCGAGTATGTCTTTGGATGGGACCGCGCCGGCGAATCCGCCCTCAGCGTTCACTTCAACCGGGCCGCGACAGGCGCGTTGGTGGGCACTACCGAGGCGCACAGAATCGCCGGTTCCAACCGCGTAGAGAGCCTCCGCATCTGGCCCCCCAACGAGAAAGCCCTGATCCAGATCGGCCGCTTCGGCATCTCGTACGAGATTAGCGAGGAGTAGCGCGCATCTCAAAAACGAGCTTTGTTATCCATCTAAGCATTCCTATGTAACCGTCATCCACCCGCCTTTTTCATTCCACAGCGGATGAAACAGGGTACCCCATCCATCCGCGTTCTTTGCGGATGGGTGGGAAAGCAACCCAGCTCGAACGATACGGACTAGTTTTTGTTAATCCTACCTTCTTGTTTTTTAGTGCGCGACATAACAAGCAACGGGTGCCCCCGGTCTCGATTTTGAGACCGGGGAACGCACGAACTCAATAGAACTTCTTCCTCTGCTAGGATACCTAACCCGCAAGCCCAAGACATGTAGCCAGCACCGCCAGGGAATCACTGAAACCGTGTGCAAGAATTGCCACCCAGAGATTTCTCTCCGACAGAAGATATGCGCCTCCAAACACAAACCCGCTGACGCTGGCGGAGACGACCCCAGCCGGGCCTTGATACCAGTGGGCGAAGCCGAACATCGTGCTCGACCAGAGCAAACCAAGAACCAGAGCCGTGCGCGAATGGTCCCCAAGGTCGGCGACCCTGTTCAACAGATATCCACGATAGCCAATCTCTTCTCCGAATGCAGCATAGGTCCAGATGATGCCAAGCCAGCGCAGCACCATAGAGCTTCCGTGCATACTCTCCAGAGGATTAGCTCTCGCAGAATAATGCAGAAACGGGTGCGTCAGCGGGTCCACAACGAATTGCCCCAGAGCCTGCTGGACGACGGCCGCCGCAGCAGCCATGAGGGCCGTGCGGGTCCAGGACTTGGGCCATCCCAATCCCATGGCGGTCCAACTGCCCTCCCGCAGCCGGAAGGAAATCAACCCCATCGCACAGAGGAGAAGAACAGAATTCGGCAACACCCGCCAGACGTTGCATCCAAGAACAATCAGACTACCTGCGACAGCTTCCCCAGCCGAAATCCATCGCGCACCTGCACGGCCCCCAACATTCTTGTGACCCCAAAGGGAACATTGATTGTGCTCTATGTGCATGGGTTTATGTTAAGGCCATTTTGAGCAATCCAAAATCCTGATCGGTCACCACACCGATCCAGCTTGGCCGCATAATATGCAAGGTATACTGATCTCCAAAAGGAGAACGGACGATGGTATGGCCTTGGAATCAGTTCGACTGGGGAGTGTTCTGGGCATTGATAGCGGCTTCCTTGATCGTCGATCTTTGCAAGAGTCTTGTCCAGATCGTGATTGAAAAGCTGAGCCGATGACGGCTTCCAACTACAGCCAGTGTTGGGCCAACTGCCTTGGGGATTGCGCAGAGGGCATGTCCAAAGAGCATCTCGTCTCGAAGTGTCTGTTCCCCGGAGATGTCACGGTCAAAGGGCTTCCGTGGTGCAAGGATAAAGAGAAGACAATCGGGATAGGAAATCTCACATCGGGGTTCCTCTGTCGCCATCACAACAGTGCACTCAGCGAACTGGACAGCGCATCGAAACAAACTTTAGACACGCTGATAGAAGCGGTTGATTTGTACGAAAGACGGAAAAACATCCGTACTCGAAGCTGGACAATCAAGTACTTCACGACTGACATGCTGCTGCTTGAACGATGGTGTCTGAAGACCCTCATTAACATCAACCTGAGTGGTCGGCCCGGCCTCCCGGTTGATGTCGAGAGTAGGTCAAACAGACCCACGGAAGAGTTGGTCAGGATAGTCTTCGGGCTGGAGAGATTCAAACCGCCGAAGGGACTTTATAGAATCGCTGTCACCGGGGCTAACCTAGACCTTGCAGACGGACATGTACACCTGACGACCAAATCCCGGGATGGCAGGTTGGCTGCTGCTGAGTTCAGGCTTTGGGGCTTGCCCTTCTTCCTGAGTCTGGTTGATGAGCCTATTCGGTGGGAAGGTGGGAATCTGCTGAGAGGCGAACACAAGCAATGGTTCAGCACGTGGGATTTGAAGAACAGACAGGTGAAGTCCCATCTGATGACATTCACTTATCCCAACATTTGATCTCAGGGACGGGTGCTCCGGGTGCCGGCGAAATGCGAACTCACCCAATGAACCTGGGTGCCCCAGGTCTCGCTTTTGAGACCTGGGAAAGCATGAACTTAAGGTACAAAATCGCCCGATCACACACCTTGTCTTACAAAAGCCCAAACGCCCAAGGCCCGCTTTTTAGCGGGCCTTGGGCGTTTGTGTGCAGGGAATCACCAGAGCTATTTTTCAGCTTTCAACACAGGCTTTGCCGCGCCGGGGACGGGCGGGTTGACGTGGGCGTTGAGGTAGTTGGCCAAGTCGTCGATGTCCTGCTTGGTGCCCACCATGGGCGGCATAAAGCGGCGATACGGCGAGTCCGCTTTGTACTCGTGCAGCATGGTGATGAAGCTGGCAATGTTAGCGCGGTCGCGGCCTGCCAGCAGCGTGTTCAGCGGACGATACCCGCCCAGCGTATGGCACGATCCGCACTCGCCGCGGAAGATGGCTTCGCCGTGGGAGTAACTCGATGCCGACTGGTTCCATACCCAATTGGAATGGACCAGGTAGCCTTCCTGATTGATGCGGGCGACCGAAGGAACGCGCACGCCGTTCGAATACATCCACCGGCCAATCACGTAGGGCTTGCGCAGCATCTCGCGCGAGTACTCGCCCGCGCCGGTGGCGATCAGCGCTAGCAGCAGCACGGCCATGGCGTGGGAGAGATTGAAGTCCAGCGGATTGCGATAGGCCAGAAAGTAAGCCACGAAGATGATGGTGGCCGACGCGCAGATGATGACCAGCGCCATGCGTGTGACAGCGGAGAAGGTGCCGGCGTTGATAGTGTCGATGCCCAGCGAGAGCAGCGCCTGCTGCGAGGCGGGAACCATCATGTAGTACCAGATCATCAGGAAGGGCATGGCCACAAACGAAGGCACCAGCCACTTCACGCTCCACTTCACCATGCTGGTCTTCAGCTCGGGCTGCTTGTCGCCGTCGATGCGGCTGGAGGTGATCAGCGCCCACAATCCGGCCAGCGAAGCGCATACGCAACTGCGCAGGAACAGGCTCGGCCAGTACGTGGGATTGAAGAAGGCGTTCCAGAATTTGCTGGCCTCGTGGCCGGTTCCAGCGACGCCGATCCAGGTGTCGCCCGGCGTCAGCATGAACGACAGAATGCCGTTGATGATGATCAGCGTCGCGACCGATGCCCCGGCATAGACCCAGCCCACCTTCAGGTGCAGCTTGTCGTCGATCTTGCCCCACGTGGAGTAGTAGACAGCGATGGTAGTCAGCTCGACCAGGAAGAAGACCCACTCCATGGCCCAGCCAAACACGAAGTTATGAATCAGCGTGCTGGTGCCCTCGGGATGAGTCAGTCCGATGGCGAACCAGATGCCCACGCCCGAGACGGTGCCGAAGACAGCAGTGAGCACCAGAAAGAACTTGGAGTGGCGGGCCAACTGATTCAGCCAGTCGGTGCGCAGTTGCCCCTCGGGCATGTTCAGGGCCTTGCGCTCGGCCAGTGGCAGATACAAGCCGCCGCCCACGGCGAACTGCGAAATCATGACGTGGAAGATGGCGATGATGCCGATCACCCAGCCCGAGCCGAGATTGGGAATGTCCCAGAATGGATAGTTCATAATGTGCTCTCCGAAAAACAGCTTCTAGCTGCTAGCTTCCAGCCTTCAGCTTTTGGTGCTGAGTCACGTACTCAATTCAGCTAGCAGCTAGAAGCTAAAAGCTAGGAACTGTTCCTACCGAATGGTCCAGTAACCGATGAGTGTGGTGGTCAGCAGTGCAAATACCGCCAGCAGTCCAAAGTAGTGTGCGTTGCGGCCGCGCCGTCCCGATGCGGAGGTGGAGTCGTAAAAGGGAATCAGCAGCCACAGCACCAGAGCCACGCCCACCAGCAACATGCCCGCAATTTCGCCAATCGCGCCGGGCAGAATGTTGCCCAGCAGCTTCAGCATTTCAAAGGGGCTCATGAAGTACCACTCCGGATGAATGCCCAGTGGCGCAGGAGCCAGCGCGTCGTACTGCTTGCCCAGGCTCCACGGAAACACCGACGCCAGCAGCGCCAGAATGTTCAGCGAGATGAGCCACATGGCCAAATCCTTGCGCAGGAAGTTGGGCATGAAGGGCATGCTCTTGCGCTCGCTTGCCGGCTTGGCTTCCTCGCTGGGAGGAACAGCATTGCCGTGTTTTTGTACGAGCCAAAGATGAAAACCGAGAAGGGGAAGGAAAAGTGCAGGGAGCACCACAACATGCAGGGCAAAGAAGCGCTGCACGGTAAATTCACTTACTTCGGGACCGCCGCGCAGCATGTTGGCAATCGCCGTGCCGATCCACGGAATGGACGCCGGAATTTCCAGCCCCACCTTGGTCGCAAAGTAGCTCAGCTCGTCCATCGGCAGCAGGTAGCCGGAGAAGCCGAACACCGTCGCGATCCCCAGCAGCGCCATGCCGCTCAGCCAGCCCAGCTCGCGCGGCTTGCGATAGGCCTTCATAAAGAAGACCGAGAACATATGCACCACGATCGAGAAGATCATCAGGTTGGCGGACCACGCGTGCGCCGAGCGGATCAGCCACCCAAAGTGCATCACAAACGTGATCTGGCGAACCGACTCGAACGCCTCCGCGCCCGGCCGATAGTAGACCAGCAGCAGCACGCCTGTGAAGCACTGCACCAGGAACAGGAACAGCGAGATGCCGCCCCAGTAGTACCAGAAGGATTGGGAGTGTACGGGAACGGTCTTGTGGCGCGCAAACGCGGCCAGTTCGGTGAGTCCCAGGCGCTCATCGACCCAATCGTAAACGGAAGTTGCAATAGTCTTCGAAGTCATGCGGCAATCCCTGTTACTTCGGCTTGTTGTTACTGCGCCTTGTTTGTAATGCTTGTTCACTTACGCGCGTGAAACTTCTACGCCGGTGTCGTTAACCACTGCCTTGAAAAGCTTCAGCGGCTTCGGCGGCGGTCCGCTGACGTTGGCGCCAGTGTAAGGGTCGTAGACCCCGCCGTGGCAGGCGCAGTGGATGCGGTCGGCCTGCGGCTCATATTGCACCGTGCAACCCAAGTGCGTGCAGACGGCCGTCATTGAGATCCAGCGCCCGTCCTGGTGGTGGATGAGCATCGCCGGTGCACTGCCAAACTTGAACATCAGCACCGAACCCAAGGGCAGCTTGTTCGCATCCTTCAGCGTCACCTCGGTCACAGCCGTGGCGTTCATCGCCATCTCTTCCGGCGAAGCCAGATAACGGTAGATGGGATAGGCCAAGGCCGCAGCATAGCAAACACCAGCCGCGCCGGCCGCTGCCAAAAAGAAGCGGCGTGTCGTCTTCTCGCCCGGCTCCTGCGGTTCAGGAACAATATTTTCCAGATTGATCTGCTCAGTCATAGTTGTCTGTCCGCGGGCCGTTAAGCCGCGCCCTCCATCGTTTTCTTTGCGCCCGCCACAACGGACACGAGCCATCCAATCACGCCCAGGCCGGCCACAAACAGCACCAGGAAGATCCCGACCACGCCCCAGTTCGTCGCCACCGCGCGATCCCACACGTCGTAGCC
>Ga0255354_1001502_pt1 | contig 13378 bp, 7 predicted proteins | sample HBST50metaG_FD_189942 | JGI IMG/M metagenome (GOLD analysis project Ga0255354, IMG submission 189942) | Peat soil microbial communities from Stordalen Mire, Sweden - H.B.S.T50 | ecosystem: Environmental > Terrestrial > Soil > Wetlands > Peat | place: Sweden: Norrbotten County, Stordalen Mire...
ACGCGGCCCAACGGCAGGGTGAGCGATGTGCATGACGCACGGCGCGGGATGGACGTGCATCACGGACTGAACGGGAACCGGAGAGTCGAAGTGCAGCGCCATGATGGCAGCCGGATGGTCGCCGAGCGCGGACGCCGCGGTTATGTGGAGCGCGGGTATAACTACCACGGACACGATTTTGGCCGGCGGGCTTACTTCTACCATGGCCATGAATATAACCGGTTCTATCGCGGTTACGGCTACCGCGGGTTGGCTTTGAGCATTTATGCGCCGGGCTTCTATTTTGCTCCGGGATTTTATGGCTGGGCGTACAACCCCTGGGCGGTTCCCATCAGCTACGGGTGGGGATGGGGAGGCAGTCCGTGGTTCGGATTCTACGGCGGCTATTTTGCGCCGTACCCGGTCTATCCATCGGCAGCGTTCTGGCTGACGGACTATATCATCTCGCAGGACTTGCAGGCTGCTTACGCGGCGCATCAGGATGCTGGCGAAGTGGACGGCGCTCCGTCCTTGGCGGGCGGCCCGCCTGTGCTGACGCCTGACGTGAAACAGATGGTCGCCGACGAAGTGAAGAACCAATTGGCGCTGGAAAACTCCGAGGCGGCGCAGAATGCCCAGCAGAACGATGTGGACCCCGGCTCCAGCGGAATTGCGCGCATATTGGCTGACGGCCATCCACATACATTCGTGGCAGGAGCTGCACTGGACTTGGTGGACGCCAATGGACAGGAGTGCGCAATCAGCGACGGCGATGTGCTCCAGCTTCAGACGCCTCCGCCTACAGACGCAACCGCAGCGAACCTGGTTGTGATGGCCAGCAAGGGAGGAAATGAGTGCCAGAAATCCAGCACAGTAACGGTGCAGTTGACCGACCTGCAGGAGATGCAAAACTCGATGCGGGAGACCATCGATCAGGGACTCCAGGATTTGCAGGCCAAGCAGGGCAAAGGAGGATTGCCGCCGGCGCCTCCCTCGGCCCTGGTTAAGCCGACTCAGCCTGAATATGCCCAGATTGCGCCTCCTGCCGACCCGCAGGACGCGACCGATCTGCAGCAGCAGACCCAGCAGGCTGATCAGGCCGAAAGAGATGTGACCTCCGAGGCTTCGCAGGACAGCGGAGCTCCCGGTGCAGCGGTGGTTCCAGCCGCGCCGGCTTCCGTTGAGCTGGGCCAGAGCTTCGACCAGGTGAAGGCGGCTATGGGGGCACCGACCAGCGTGGCGAATCTGGGGGCGAAGGTGATCTATAACTACAACGGCATGAAGGTCATCTTTAAGGATGGCAAAGTGGCGGACGTGCAATAACTGGGCCGGGCCACGCGGGAGAGGATCGATGATCCTCTTCCGCGCCGGTCTGCGATGAACGCAGCAAGACAGCTTCTTCGGCCGCAGCTGATGAAGTGAAAGAAAGAGCAAGACATGAAGATCTTTGAAATTCTCAATCCATTTTTCCATGCGTTGAGCGATGGAAAGCTCATTCGTTTGACAGTGGCCTGGGTGCTGCGAATCCTGGCGATCATCATGGCGCTGATCGGGCTGTTTGGTTTTATCGCCATCATAGGAATTGGTTACAGGGCCAGTGAAGCGGGCCTGGGAACTCGCTCGGCAGGCATCCTGATCGGGGGTGTGCTTCTCGCGGTATTTGCATTGGCCTGGGGATATCTGACGGCTGGCGTTCTCACCTTCCGTGCCCAAACGGTGGTGGAACTGGGGGACAGCCACTTCACCGTACTCTCGATCCTTTCTCTGCTCTTCCGGCTGAACGGGGAACTGATGTTTGTCACGTATTCCCTGCTCGGCGTGGGAGGATGCCTGTTTGTCTGGTTTACCGATGCCAGCCCATTTTCCCAACTGGGAATGCTGGGGGAAGAGATTCCATTTGCCGGACGTGCCAGTGTGGGCTTTTTGGGCGGAATTGAACTGGCGCTTCTGTTTCTGCTGATCGCATTCTTCAGCATCGTCATTTTCTATGCGCTGGCGGAACTCAGCGTGGTTCTGGTGGAGATTGCGTTGAACACGCGGGGACTGCGCAAGATTGCGGTTGATTCCGGCACCGCGCCGGTTCCAACACCGGCACAGCAGCCCGCGCCGACGAGCGTTGTGCCGCCTCCTGCCGCGGTCCCTACAGTGAAGTCGTGCAAAAAGTGCGGCCAGACGCTCGATGCGGGGTCCACCTTCTGCGACGAGTGCGGAACGCAGGTAGTGTGAAATGGCAAATAAATTTTGCAGCAAATGTGGAAGAGATGTGGTTGCCGGGAAGCGCTTTTGCGGGGGCTGCGGCCATGCTTTACCGGTGATGGCGGCGCCGCTGGCTGAAGCCGCTGCGGTTTGCGGCCATTGCGGCGCGGCTCTGGCGCCTGGGAAGAAATTCTGCAGGCAGTGCGGTTTTGCTGTGGGCGGAGTTGCTGTCGTCGCCGAGGCGGCTCAGCTTCCAGAGCTTGCTCCGGTTGTTGATGCCAAGCCTGTTGCCGAGCCAGTGGTTCCGGTATGCGGCCAATGCGGCGCGGCTCTCGTGCCGGAAAAGAAATTCTGTAAACAGTGCGATCATGCGGTGGACGGAGTTGCACCAGTTGCCGGACCGATTCAGGTTTCGGATCCTGCTCCAGCCGCTGAAATCAAGGTTGCGGCGAAGGAGGCGGAGATGGTTTCGCCGCGAGAGTCCATCCCCGCGCCCTCGGCGGCAGAGGCGGAGATTGCGCTCCAGAGGCCGGCGTCTGATTCGGCTGCGGAGTCGAGGCCGGTGGCGGAGACAGCGCCGTCTGCGGTCGTCACTTCGGATGCGATTTTGCAAGCTGCGCCCGAGGCTGGTCCTGCATTTGCGCCTTTGGCGATGCCAGTATCCGAGCCAGAGTCTGTTCACCAGTCGAAGGCGAGGATGGGGCTTTTCATTGGCCTCGCTGCGGCTGTACTCTTGTCGGCCTGCGGCGGCTGGGTGTGGTATGCCCATGCGCATCGGAGCGCTCCCAGTCAAGTGGCGCAAACGCAGCCAGCCCCGATACAGCCGCCGGCCCAGGAGCAGGTTTCCACGGTGGCGCAAGTGGTGAAGCCGCCGGCGGCCAAAGCATTACCAGCACAGCAGACCCCGCCTCAGCCTGCACCCAGCCACTCTCCATCCGTTCCAATTCATACGCAAAGTCCCAGCTGGTCCTCGCAAGCAATCGCGGCGGCGCCCACTCCTGCGTTTCATGCGGCTCCGGTTTCGCGTCCAGCGCAATTGCCGGTCCAGGCAGCTCCGGCGCGCTCCGGCGTGCGGCACTACGAGGGTCCGCCCATTCCTCATGGCGGGACAGTGGTCTTCGATAACCTGCCCAAGGCGCGGTTGAAGTTCAACTTCAATCATGCGGCGTGGCAGTTGATTATCAAGCCGAATCCCGATGGAACGAAAAAAGTGACATTGATTTCGCTGGCGCAGGGCTACCAGTCGAGCTGCGATCTTGGCTGGGAAGTGGTGGAATAAGCCGGAGGGATTTTTACTGTTCCTGCGCAGTCGGCATTGCGTTCTTGTCCTTTTACTTTTTCTGGCGAAAGGACAAGAACGCAATGCACTCAAGGGATATTCGGCATGGAGAGGATCTATGCGTAGTTGATGGGATGCTTGCTGAGCCACTGCTCATCGCGCACCTTGCCGATGTTCTTCATGGCGCCGCCGGCGACACTCTTGCTGAGATGGCGGCTTTTCCAGGCCACGCCTGAGGCAAGCCCGACTGCGCAACCCAGCAAACCATATGCCCATGTAACAGACGGGGATTTCTTCCGGCATATGGGATAGCCTACCAGCATGCCCACGCAGGCTCCCAGAGCGGCGGGCACCAAAGCGCTGCGGACCGACTCGCCAAGAAATGGAGCAAGAGGTTCTCCATCGAGGAATTCATCCTGGCCTGAGCGCGCTCCCTCAATTCCGGAGCCCACCAGCCGCCGGCCATAATCGACATTGGACTTCACCCACTCGCCCAGTTCCATGGAATCTCCTCCGTGTCATCGTGAACAAGACAAGTTTACCAGATTCCCAAACGCCGGGTCACATCAGTATTTCCAATCACAGTGCCCTGAGAACACAATGACACATCTGCGACGGTCGGTCCAAATCGGGACAATGCCGAAGCCCTACCGCGCGCGTTATTATCATTTCACTTTGTCTTTTTGCAGGGTGCGGGTGGAATGAGGATCGCGTATGTGCTCACATCGCTGGGCGTCGGCGGAGCGGAACGCCAGGCAGTGACGCTGGGGGAGCGCATGGCGGCGCGCGGTCATGCGGTCTCGCTCATCGTTCTTAGAGGCCGCCAACCTCATGAGTGGCCCACCACGCTCGATCTCGTCCGCCTCGATATGCGCAAGAACCCTGCGAGCATCATGGCTGGCCTCGTGAAGGCTCGCCGCTTTCTGCGCGCCTTCCAGCCCGATTTGATTCACAGTCACACTTATCCTGCGAATATGGCAGCCCGGCTGCTCAAGATATTTTTTCCGGCGGCGGCTGTTCTCTCCACGGTTCATAGCGTCTACGATGGCCCTTGGCCGCGTATGCTGGCTTATCGGCTTACCGACCCCTCTAGCCGCCGCACAACGACCGTGAGCGAGGCTGGCGCTGCCCGTTATGTGCGCCTTAAAGCTGTTCCGGCGCACAAATGCACGGTCGTCACCAATGGAATTGACGCTGCAGAGTTTGCCCCCAGCACCGAGCGCCGGGTGAGCTTGCGAGCGCAAATGGGAGTGAACAACGAGTTTGTCTGGCTGGCGGCTGGGCGCATCGTTCCTGCCAAGGACTATCCCAACCTGCTGCGCGCCTTTTCTCGCGTTCACGAAGCCATCCCTGCCGCTCGTCTATGGGTCGCGGGAGAGGCGTCTGCGGCCGGATTGGCAGCCGTTCAAGCCTTGGCGGCGGAATTGGGCGTAGCAGCCTCTGTCCGCTGGCTCGGTTTGCGCAGCGACATCCATGCTCTGCTGGACGCCGCGGATGCTTTCGTATCGGCTTCGGCATGGGAGGGAATGCCGCTGGCCGTGGGCGAAGCAATGGCCATGGAGAAACCTGTCGTTGTTACCGATGTGGGCGGAGTGCGCGAGCTTGTGGGCGAGGCAGGCGCGATAGTTCCCGCCAAAGACCCGGACGCTCTGGCGCAGGCGATGCTGGCCCTGATGCGGTTGACGCCCCAGGCACGCAGCTTTCTGGGCCACGCGGCGCGTGAGCGCATCCAAGCGCAATTCAGCTTCGACGCCAAAGCAGACGAGTGGGAGTCGATTTACAGAAAGATACTTGCGCGCAGTTGTTGATTGGCTCGGCGCGCTCTGGCATGTGGCGGCTCGGCTAGTGCAATTTGTGCCAACTCTGCGCGGTCCCGTGATACGCTAATGAACGATTTCACCAGTCGCCTTGCCGTGCCGGTCAACCGGTTTATTGGCAGGTGTGGAGGACGCTGAATGCGAACCACAATTGCCGGTCGTCGAGTGGTATGCTGCGCAATATTGGCAGTAGCAGTGAGCATGGGAGGCGGAATGGCGCAGGCGCAATTGAAACCCGCGCAGAATGCAGTGCTAGTGCTCGATCACGGCTGGCAGTTTCGGCAGATTACAGTTGACCCGCAGCCCAGCGAGAACGGCTGGTTGCCGGCTGCCGTCCCTGGCGACGTGCATCTGGACCTGTTGGCCAACAAGAAGATTCCCGACCCCTTCGTGCGCGACAATGAGTCCAAATTGCAGTGGATCGAGAAAGAAAGCTGGGAGTACCGGTTGAGCTTTGAGGTGACGCCGGCCTTGCTTGCCCGCTCCCATGTCGATCTGGTTTTTGACGGCCTCGACGGAACAGCCGAAGTCCTCCTAAACAGCGTCAAGGTGCTCGTGGCCGGCAACAGTTTTCGTGTGTGGAGAGTGCCCGCGAAAGCCCATCTGCACGCCGGCAAAAATTCGCTGTACGTTGTCTTCCCATCGCCGCTGAAAGCCGCCGCCGAGGCAGCCGCCACTGATCCCTGGCAGCCGAAGACCAAGACCGAGGCCAAGACGTACCTGCGCAAGCCCGCGTATGAATACGGATGGGATTGGGGGCCACGATTTGTGACCAGTGGCATCTGGAAGCCGGTGCGAATCGAAGCGTGGGACAAGGTGCGTATCGCCGATTTCGTCATCCGCCAACGCGATGTGAGCAGGGAAGTGGCTCACATCGACGCCGAGGTTGAAGTCGAGGCTGCCGCCGCTGGCCCGGCCAAGGTGAGCGTGCAATATGCTGAAGACGGCAAGCCGGTGACGCTGGCGAGGACGGTCAGCGTACATGCTGGACGCAATGTTATCGATCTGCCTATCGAGATTCAGAAACCGAAGCTATGGTACCCGGCCGGCTATGGTGACCATCCACTCTACGAATTCACCGCGCAAGCTGGCACGGCCACCCAGATAGCCGAGTCTCGCACAGTCAAAGCCGGCCTGCGCTCCGTCGTGTTGCATCGGGAGCTGGACAAATGGGGCCGGTCTTTTGAGTTTGTGGTCAACGGTATCCCGGTCTTTGCCAAGGGTGCGGATGTGATTCCCTTCGACAGTTTTCCCAATCGTGTGACGACGGCTGAGTATCGCCGCATTCTGGAGTCTGCCCGCGACGCCAACATGAACATGATTCGCCACTGGGGCGGCGGCTATTACGAAACTGAAGAGTTTTATGCGATTTGCGACGAGTTGGGCATCATGGTCTGGCAGGACTTCATGTTCGGCAATGACTGGCAACCGGGCACATACGCTTTCAAACTCAACATTGAAGCGGAGGCCGAGGACCAGGTGCGCAGGCTGCGCAACCATCCGAGCATTGTGATTTGGTCCGGCAACAACGAGACCGAAGAGGCTCTGAACTGGGGCCCCAGGTTAACGCTGCCTGCGGATGTGCGGTATCAAATGTGGCAAGACTACCTCTCAGAGTTCAGCGGTATTCTGCCCCGCGTGGTGGCGCGGCTCGACTCCGAAACGCCCTACTGGCCTAGTTCGCCCAGCGCCGACTATGAACCAGTGTCGGATTCCTATCACACTGGCGACGATCACATTTGGGACGTATGGCACGGGCGCGTGCCATTCTCGACTTACGAATCGCATCATTCGCGCTTTGTCACTGAGTATGGCTTCCAGTCGTTCCCCGAGATGCGCACCGTCGAGAGCTTTACCGAGCCTGCGGACCGCACCGGCATCTTGACGCCGGTAATGCTGGCGCACCAGAAGAACAACGAAGGCAATTCCATCATCCACGACTATATGCTCAGGGATTATTCCGAGCCGAAGGATTTCGCCAGCTTGCTTTACGTAAGCCAGGTGTTGCAGGCCGAGGGCATTAAGATCGGCACCGAACACTTTCGCCGCTCGCGGCCGGAGACCATGGGCTCCATCTTCTGGCAGTTGAACGATTGCTGGCCGGTGGCGTCGTGGTCGAGCATCGACTACTACGGCCGTTGGAAGGCGCTGCAATACTATGCGCGGCGCTTCTATGCGCCCATTCTGGTTTCTCTGCACGTCGAGAACGGTGCAATGAAGGTCTATATTGTCTCCGACAAGACGAAGACCGAGCCCGCCACGCTACGTGTACGGCTGATGAACTTCGACGGCAAGGTGCTGCTGGAGGAAACGCGCGCTGTGGATGTGGCTCCGCTGACGAGCAAGATCTATCTCGATTGGCCGCTCAAGAAGCTCGCCGATGCCGGAGCGCGAGACACCTCGCGCGTGTTTGTCGTCGCCGAGCTAACGGAGGGCGGAGCGCAGATCTCGCGCAATCTGGCCTATCTCGCTCCAGTCAAGGGAGTGCATTTGAAGCCCGCTCAACTGAAAGTGGAAACCGCGGGAGCGAATGGAAGTTACAAGATTCGCATAACTTCCCCGGTGCTGGCGCGCAGCGTATATCTCTCCTTCGGCAATCTTGATGTGCAACTCTCGGATAATTACTTTGATCTTTTGCCCGGTGAGACGGTCGAAATCTCTGCCAGCAGCAAGGTTGCGCTCGATGCCATGAAGGCGCAGTTGAAGGTGATCTCGCTGACAGACGCCTTTGCCGCGGATTCCGCTCCGGCTACAGTGAGGCCAGCAGAGTAAACAAAAACAAGCAGGCCGGAGCATTGCGCTCCGGCCTGCTCGCATATTGCTGCCCATCGATCAGAACGCAAAGGTTGCCTGGAAAAAGATGCGGCGGGCGGCCGCATTCGAGGAGAACGGGCCTCCTGCCAGGCTGGTGGATTTGCCGAAGCGGTCGCCAGCGTTCACCGTGGTTGAAGCAGCGGTGGTGGGATTCTCCGGTAGCGTAGGAATTACGGTTCCGCTAGGCGTTCCGTAATTGATGTTGTTGAAAAGGTTCTGCGCCTGGGCGCTGAAGGTCAGATTGTATTTGTGGGAAGCAGGCGAGTCGAACATGCCGCGCGGAGGCCTTCCGCCGCTGCCGCCGAAGCCGCCGGGGCCAAAGCCGCCACCGGGACCGCCTCCCGGTCCACCGCGACCGCCACCGCCTGGACCGCCTCCCGGGGGTGGGCCGCCTCCGTCCTGGTTGTTACCCGATGCCACCTTAGGACCCAAGCCGAAGCTGCGGCTGACGCGCAGCATGATCGTTACCGCGGCGGGGCCGTTGGCCATGTTGATGGGAACGACGGTATCGGTGCTGGCGGGCTGGGTGTCGAAGCAGCCGTAAGAGGTCATGGCGTAATGAGACGGTGTTTTTGTGTTGGCCGGCACGGTACAGAGCGTATTGTCGGAAACCAGCGAGGGCCGGCTGTTGAAGAAGTTATCGCCTGTAAGATCGTTGTTAGTGACAATGTTGTAGGGTTTGCCCGCCTCGGCAATGAGGAAGGGATTGAAGCGCACGCCCCAGGGAGCCTGGTAGTTGGCCATGAGGAAGAGCATGTTGCTCGGCGCAAAGCTGGCGCGGCCGTAACCCTGCCTGAGGTCGTGAGAGTCCGGCGCCGTTCCGGTGTTGGCGTGGGCGGAGGTGTAGTTGTAGAAGCCCATCACATTAAAGTTGGAGGTCAGCTTGGCGTTGATGTTGAGGATCAACTGATTCTGTTTGAAGACCGCCTCGGGCAGGTATTCATCCACGATCCCTTTGGTGGAATCAGGCCGCGTGCCGGTCAGAGTGGAGCTGCCAAATTCGAAGGTCCCGGACTCATAGGCGTTGGCGTCGATGGTGGCCATCTGGTGCACACCAAAGGAGTGGAGATAGGTGGCCGTGAGCGTGGTGCCCTTGGTCAACTGGCGCTCGATGCTTGCGCCGAACTGCTGGGTGTAGGGCGAGTGATAGTTGGTCGCAACCTTGACGGTAGTGTTGGTGCTGGTGGTGGCCGCGCTGGTTGACGCAATGCAACTGGAGAGCTGATCGCTGGTGAGGCTGACGAGATAAGTGCTTGCGTAGCAGGTGGGATTGGTGATGGTGTACTTCTTCTGGCTATTGTCTCCGCCGCTGTTGCGCACCAGATTCATTTCGTTGGTGAGCGAGAAGCGGTCATAGAAAAGGCCGTAGCCGGCGCGGAGAACGGTCTTGGTTTTGCCTGATTTGTGGCCGTCGAGAGCGTAAGCCATGGCCACGCGCGGAGCCCAGTCGCTGTGATCGGAGACGTGGTTCTGCGACTCCCAGCGAAGGCCGCCGGAGACGGTCAGCATCTTGTTCGCCTTCCAGTCGTCCTGAACGAATACCGCGGCGTCAAAGAGGTTGGCGCTGGCCGATTCCGGGCCTGTGGTATAACTCAGTGTCTGCGGCTGAGCGTCGGCCGAAAGGTTACCGACAAAAGTACTCGTTCCCAAGGCCGCTGCCGCATTGGTGTAGGCGTCCGGCGTGGCGAAAGTGAAGCTGCCGTTGAAGCCCGCGTTGGTGGAGTTGCTGTCGCGGTTGTCGCGCAGGCGAGTGCCGAACTTGACCGCATGTGCGCCCAAGGACATGGTGGTCAGGTTCTGCAACTCGAAGCTATTGGAGGAATCGTTGGAGCGCTGGGACGAAGCGCCGCCGCCGAGGAAGTAAGACGAGACGGAAAACGCAGGAGCGGTGCTGGCCGGAGTTTCGGAAGAAGCTTCGCGACGATATTGGAAGCGGGTTTCGTTGACGATGTGCTCGTTGATGATCAGTGCGTCACTCAGTTGAATGGAGTGATCGGTAGAGCTGGAGAAGGTGGCCTGAGTGGGCAGGGCGATGGTGCTGGAGAGGTCGTCGTCATCGGTGTCGTGATAAATTCCGTAACGCGCGGTGAGCGTGTTCTTCTGGCCCAACTGCAGATCGAGGCGCGCGGAGGCATTGGTGCGCGTGTGAGGATTGACAAGCACGCCGTAAGCGAAGCCGATGGGGATATAGACGTTGGCGTTCTGGGTGTTGCGGCGTTCGGCGCTGATGAAGAAAGAGGCTTTTTTGGAGAGCGATCCGTTAATGGTTCCGTTGTACTGATAGCTGTGATAGTCGGGAATATCCTTGATGAACGGGTTGCCGGTGTTGAAGCTCTTGTCGTTGCCCATGGCGAATGCCTGGCCGTGCAACTTATCCGTACCGGGCTTGGTGAGAATCTCAATGCGTCCGTAGCCCAGCCGGTCGAACTCGGCGGAGTAAGGATTTTGGTTAATGCGAATTTCGCGGATCGCCGACTTAGGTGGCAATTGTCCGCCGGTAAAACCGTCAATGTAAATCTGTCCGCCATTCGGTCCAGCCGATGGTCCGGCCAGGGCAGACAACTCGTTCGACAACTCATCCGGATCATCCGACAGCGCGTCCAGATCCTTGCCCTTGATCACGATGGAACTGGCGTTGCCGCTGGCCTCCACGCTAACAGCGGGTGATTCGTCCGTGACCACCACGCTCTGCTGCTCGACCTCCATGGCCATGGCAATATCCACACGCATGATCTGGCCGGCAGAGAGCTGAATGACCCGCGAGGCAAAGGGGGCAAAGCCTGCAACGGAGGCCCGCACCAGGTAGCTGCCGGGCGCGAGGCCATTCACCGCATAGTGGCCAGAATCGTCGGCGGTCACCGTGCTCATGGTTGCTCCCGCCGATGTGGCAATGGTGATGGTTGCGCCGGGAATTACCGCGCCCGTCGGGTCGGCTATGTGTCCGCGAAAAGAGGCCGTTGTGACCGGCGTAGCTTGCGCGGCAGTTACCGTCGTGGCTGCAGGAGGAGTTGCCGGCGTGGCGGGAGCTTGCGCCTGCGCCAACACGCTGGCGGCGCATAACACCAGGGCAATCAGAAATTGAGTACAGCTTTGCAATTTTGAGTACACGTGTCCCTCGTTTGATTCTGCTTGATATGCGTAAATGCCTACTGGGCTGCGTCAGGAGCGCCAGAGTTCATGCTCCAGTTGGAAAGCAGGTTCTGACTGGCCGCGGGAGCCTCGAGCAGCGGCTCGACACCCGCCAGCAGAGTAATGGCCGTGACCTCGGCTGTGCCCGCGGTGGATACCAGCATCACCGCTTCGCCCTTTTTCAGATCACCAAGTTGAATAACTGGCGCGTGGTTGAGCATCTGCTGCGGATCGCCGCTCCCTTTGGCGCTTCCGCCATCCGAGCCGGGGGCGCTGTGCTGTGTTGATGCCGCGCCGCTACTCGTGCCGCCTTTCAGACGAGCCCCGAGTATTCTCGCCATCACCTCCGGCAAGCGCCGCATCTGCGCGTCCGGCGTGATGTGAACGGTGACCGGCTTCTTCGTTGACAGGTCCTTGATCAACAGCGTCGAGCTTGCTGCGTCGGCCGACAGAATGGTTCCGGAAACGTTGCGGAAGCTGCCCGAAACGACCTCTTCGGCGGCAATCTGTGTTCCATCCGCGTTCTTTGTGCCGCGGGCCCGCAACTGGTCGCCAGCGAGGATCGCGGTGATTGGCGCCGGAAGCGCCGCGTCAAAGCGAACCGAGTCCGGCGCATAACGCTTGAGCATGGTTGCCTTGGTGGTATTCACCGTGATGGTCTTGGCCGTGGCTCCCGCGCCGCTGGTCAACAAAATGACTCCGGAAGACGCATCAACGCTCTTCACCAATCCGCCCACCCCGCGCTGCTGCCAGTCTTCGCGGTCCTTCTGCTGCTTCAGGGCAAGGTCGGCTTGCTTGACGGCGATAATCTGCAGCGCTTCTTCAGTCCCTGCAGGAGCGCCGGGATCGAGCTTTACAAGGGCGCGGTCGCCAATGGCCAGGTCAGAAAACGTAATCGTTTCTGCGGTGCTCAGGTCTTTTTGTCCTGGAGCGATGCGCTTGAGCACGGCGGTGGCAGGCACATTCACCTGATGAGCGCCATCGGCGTCAATCTTCACCGTGATCGTGCTGCTGCTGATGGCGGTGATGGCGCCCACAAACCGCGCCGGCGCCTGCGCAACCGCAAGAGTCGCGGCCGAAAGCAGGGCTGCAACCATGGCTGTCTGCGCAGCCAAAAAAGAAATCCGAACCTTCATCTTGCTCTCCATTAGCTACCGCTGCGCATCAACGCCATGCGGCACGCTGGATGGCAAACTTCATCGCTGTTCAAGTAGACGGACCAAGCCGCTAAAAGGTTGAGTGAATCGTCACATCGTGTGTGGAATTGCGTGAAACACTTGGATTTCAGGGTATTGGCGGACTATTCAGGAATTTCGTGGGCGAGACCCACTGCGGTTCTTTCTGCCGTCAAGGGAATCGGCGGCCGGGCAGTTAACTGATTTCCGGCGAGCGGCGGCGGCTTGCTACACGTACGTCACTTGCCCCAGAATCGTAGGCCGTGACGCACCGGTTGCCCTGGGAACATTGCCCGGCAGGTGATGCCAGGTTTGCCATGCCAGCAGGGCAAAGGCCGCAGCTTCCTTGGCTTCAGCAGGCAAGCCGAACTGCTCGCTGGTGGCCAGTTCGCAACCCAGCGGCCCTAGCCTGTGCGCCAGCATCGCCATCAGCGTGGCATTGCGCGCCCCGCCGCCAGAGACAATGTAATCGACTGCCCGGCCTTTCATTGCGCGCAGGACAAAAGATTTGTAGCTGCGCGCAATCGTCTCGGCCGTCAGCGCAGTCGCCGTGGCCAGAGCGTCCTCGGGCCGGTTGCTGTGTTGCTGGCAAGAGGCTAGAAATTCTGCCGCATACTCGCGCCCAAATTGCTCGCGCCCCGCAGTGCGTGGTGGCTTCAGTTTGAAGTACGGGTTGGCGAGAGCGGCTGTCAACACCAGCGTCAGCACTCTGCCCCGCGCGGCAAAAGCTCCGTTGCGATCAAAACGTTTGCCGTAAAGTTCCTGTGTCAAAGCATCAATGATCATATTGCCGGGGCCGGTGTCGAAGGCGATTACTGCATCTGCGCCTGCGCCAGCGGGAATTGCAGTCAGGTTGCCAATGCCGCCAATGTTCTGCAACACGCGTCCGCGCCTGGGGTCGGCAAACAGCACAAAATCCAGCAGCGGAACCAGCGGCGCTCCCTGGCCCCCGGCGAAGATATCGGCGGGGCGAAAGTTCGAAACCACGG
>Ga0255354_1001504_pt1 | contig 13361 bp, 10 predicted proteins | sample HBST50metaG_FD_189942 | JGI IMG/M metagenome (GOLD analysis project Ga0255354, IMG submission 189942) | Peat soil microbial communities from Stordalen Mire, Sweden - H.B.S.T50 | ecosystem: Environmental > Terrestrial > Soil > Wetlands > Peat | place: Sweden: Norrbotten County, Stordalen Mire...
ATCCATTGATGAGCTATGGACAGAGATCGGAAGACAGCTCAACGAGGTTACGCAAAGCGAATGCGAAAACTACATCGCTTCGTGCGGATATGTATGCACTTAATTTGAAAACGCTCTAGCCGCAGCCCTGATTTGCTGGAGACAGACCATATCTATTTACGGATAAGTTCTGAAAAGATTCAGGCAACCTGCGTGAAATGATTGCAAACAGGAATTCTATCGAATGCCGCCTATGCCTTGCAGACTTTCCAGCTCGCCGACTTGGATCAGCGAATCAGACAGCGGGCGCGGTGGAGGGTTGGCCGAGAGAAGTTGCGCTCAGGCCGTTCTCCTGATCCTTGTATTGAAGCTGGTAGAGCTTCCAGTAGAGACTGCGGTTGGCTAGCAGCTCCTGGTGCGTGCCCATCTCGCGCAACTGGCCTTTGTGCATCACCAGAATGGTGTCTGCCCGCTGCACGGTGGAGAGCCGATGGGCAATCAACACACTCGTCCGGCCTTCGACCATGCGCTCCAACGCGCCGCGGATGCGCAGTTCGGTATCGGTGTCCACGCTGGAAGTAGCCTCGTCGAGGATGAGGATGCGGGGATTGTAGGCCAGCGCGCGGGCAAAGTTGACGAGCTGCTTTTGGCCCGTTGAGAGCGAGTTGCCGCGCTCCTGCACCGGCTCGTCGAACTGGCCCGGCAGGCTCTCGATGAAGTCCAGAACATTCACGTCGCGGGCCGCCTGGCGCAGGCCGGCCTCAGTGATTTTCTCGTTGCCCAGGCGGATGTTTTCAGCCAGGGTGCCGGTGAAGAGGAACGGATCCTGCAAGACGACGGCGAAGTGCTGGCGAAGCGCGGCCAGATCCTGCCGGCGCAGGTCAATGCCGTCCAGCAGGATTTGGCCGGCGGTTACATCGTAGAAGCGCATCATCAGGCTGATGAGGGTGGTTTTGCCTGCGCCGGTGTGGCCCACAATGGCGATGGTCTGGCCGGGCTCGACGGTGAAGGAAACATCCCTGAGAATCCACTCGATGCCGTCGAGGGCGGCGAACGAGGCGGCGGAATTCGATTCGGCAGCCAGGTTGACGGCTTGCTGCTGCGCCTCGGTGAGTTTCTGATAAGTGAACCAGACGTGGCGGAACTCGATCCGGTTCGATCCGTCGCCGGGGAGCGGCTGGGCCGGGCTGACGATCTCCGGCGCGGTGTCGAGCAGCTTGAAGATGCGTTCGCAGGCAGCCATGGCGGCCTGCAGAATGTTGTATTTATCGCTCAAATCCTGGATGGGCCGCCAGAACCGCTGCGAATATTGGATGAACATGGCCAGCACGCCGATGGTGACCGCGCCATGGCTGAGCACACTGAATCCGCCGCGCCAAACGACCAGCGCAATGGCTATGGCAGAGAGCAGTTCGACGGCGGGGTAGTAGAGGGCGTAGGCGAAGATGGTGTCTTTGAAGGCAATCATGTGGAGGCGGTTGACGGCCTCGAAATCGTCGAAAGCGCGGTCTTCGCGATTGAAGAGCTGGACCACGCTCATGCCGCTGATGTGCTCCTGGGTGAAGCTGTTGATGCGGGCGATGGCGGCGCGGACGCGGCGGTAACTCTCGCGGACGTGATCGCGGAAGAGGCGCGTGACAATGAGAATCAGCGGGAGGACGGCAAAGGCGATGAGCGCCAGCCACCAATTGATGGTGAGCATGACGGCGGCCATGACGGTGAGGTTGAAGAAGTCGTCCACAATGGCCAGCACGCCGGCGGTGAACATGTCATTGATGGCGTCCACGTCGGAGGTAAGGCGAGTGACCAGGCGGCCGACGGCATGGGAGTCGAAGAAGCCGATGTGCATGCGCTGCATGTGGCGGAAGATGTCGCGGCGCAGGTCAAACATGATCTTCTGGCCGGTCCACTGCATCAGGTAAGTCTGAATGAATTGAAAGAGATAGGCGCTGAGCAGGGCAGCCATATAGATGGCGGCCAAGTGGGCAATGCCTTGGTAGGGGTCGGCGGGAAGGCGGCGGGTGAGCCAGTTGGTGGCGGGGCCGGGCGCGCCGGTGAGATAGCGATCAATGGCGACTTTGACCAGATAGGGCCCGATGACATCGCTCAATGACTTGAGGCTGATGGACAGGGCGGAGATGGTGGCCTGAATCCAGTAAGGGCGCAGATAGTGGGCAAGACGCCGGATCAGCCGGGAGTCATAGACCTTGCCGACCGGGTCTTCATCGGGCTTGTGGGGCTTCTTTTGCTCTTTGTCCGCCATGGGTTGGGTGGGGTTCGGCTTCCCTCTTCCATTGTACGGGGCCAAGAGGAGAGGGCAGCGGGTAGGGAGTAGAAAGGCAAGGAGTCAGCGAGCGTGCATTCGGAATCTGCTGAAGCCATGGATTCAGCCTCGGCATTTACACTGGTAAACGGAGATAACTGTGTTTTTCGATAAAGCCCTTACAAAAGTTTTTGGTACTGCAAATGACCGGATCATCAAGCGGCTCACTCCGGTGGTGGCTGTGATCAACGATCTGGAACCGGCCACGAAACAACTCTCGGATGAGGAACTGCGGGCCAAGACGGTCGAGTTCAGGGCCCGGATTGCGGCCAAGCTCGAAGGAATCACGGACGAAGAGGCGGTGAAGGCTGCCGAAAAGGCGGCGCTGGACGAGATTTTGCCGGAGGCCTTCGCGGTGGTTCGCGAGGCGGGCTGGCGCGCCGTGCAGATGCGGCACTTCGACGTGCAGTTGATCGGCGGCATGGTGCTGCACCAGGGCAAGATCAGCGAAATGAAGACCGGCGAAGGAAAAACGCTGGTTGCGACGCTGGCCTGCTATCTGAATGCACTGGCCGGGCACGGGGTTCACGTGGTCACGGTCAACGACTACCTGGCCAAGCGCGATGCCGAGTGGATGGGCAAGATCTACGAGTTCCTGGGGCTGACGGTGGGCGTCATTGTCCACGACCTGGACGACGGCGAGCGCCGGGCCGCCTATGCGGCCGACATCACCTATGGAACGAACAATGAATTCGGCTTCGACTACCTGCGCGACAACATGAAGTTCGAATTAACAGATTGCGTTCAGCGCGGGCACTATCATGCGATTGTGGACGAAGTGGACTCGATTTTGATCGATGAAGCGCGGACGCCGCTGATCATCTCCGGCCCGACGGACCAGACCACCGACAAATATGCCAGGGCGCGAAAGATCATTCCTGAGTTGGAGATGGGCGAAGAGGTCGAATCGATCGATCACAAGCGCCAGGCGGAGTTGGGAATCCAGCTTTCGGAGGGCGAAAAGTTTCTCTCCGGCGACTACATCGTGGACGAGAAGCAGCGCACCATCGGCGTGACCGACCGCGGCTGGGAGACCATTGAAAGCCTGCTCGGGATCGGCAACATTGCCGATGCCGAGAACTGGGATCTGAAGCACTACGTTGAAACGGCGATCAAGGCGCACGCGCTCTACAAGCGCGACGTGGACTACGTGGTGAAGGACGGCGAAGTCATCATTGTGGACACCTTCACCGGTCGCCTGATGCCGGGCCGCCGCTGGAGCGACGGGCTGCACCAGTCCATCGAAGCCAAAGAGGGCGTGAGCATCCGCAAGGAAGACCAGACGCTGGCCACGATCACCTTCCAGAACTACTTCCGCCTCTATAAAAAGCTGAGCGGCATGACCGGCACAGCCGAAACCGAAGCGGCCGAATTCGAGAAGATCTACAAGCTGGAGATCGTGGTGATTCCCACAAACAAGCCGATGCTGCGGCTTGAGAATCCCGACGTGGTGTACCGGACGGAGAAGGAAAAATACACGGCGGCGGCCGAGGACATCGCCATTCTGCACGAGAAGAAACAGCCGGTGCTGGTGGGGACAACCTCGATTGAAAAGTCGGAGCGGCTGTCGGGGATATTGCAGCGCAAGGGCGTGCGCCACGTGGTGCTGAACGCCAAGTTCCACGAGCGCGAGGCAGAGATTGTGGCCCAGGCCGGGCGGTTGGGGATGGTGACCATCTCGACCAACATGGCCGGCCGCGGAACGGATATTCTGCTGGGCGGCAACCCGGAGTTCATGACCCGGCAGGAACTGGTGAAAAAGGGGCGGGCAAGGGCGATCAGCGTGGCCGAGGGCGCCATCAGCCCAATGGCTCCGGTGGGTTTTCTGCGCTTCTACTACAACGGGCAGGAGTTCGAGATTGCCGGGCCGGAGTGGGCGGAGGCCTTCAAGGTCCATGCGGAGGCGGCGCAACAGGATCACGAACAGGTGATCGCGGCCGGCGGCCTGTTCATTCTGGGCACTGAGCGGCATGAGTCGCGGCGCATTGACAATCAGTTGAGAGGGCGCGCGGGACGTCAGGGCGATCCGGGCGAGTCGAGATTCTATCTGTCGCTGGAAGACGACCTGATGCGCATCTTCGCCAAGCAGTGGGTGAGCACGCTGCTGGAGCGACTGGGCATGGAAGAAGGCGTGCCGATCGAGTCGAAGATGATCTCGAACCGCATTGAGGCCGCGCAAAAAGCAGTGGAGGCGCAGAACTTCGATAGCCGCAAACACCTGCTGGAGTACGACGACGTGATGAACAAGCAGCGCGAGGCCGTGTATGGCGTGCGGCGACGGCTGCTGGAAGGCGTGGACCAGCGGGAACTGATTCTGGAGGATTATGTCGGCGGAATTCTGAGCGGATTTCTGGACGAGTTCGCCGGCGAGAAACTGCATCCGGAACAATGGGATTTGAAGGGCCTGGATGACAAGCTGGAAGGCCAGTTTGGGCTGAGGCTGGCCGCGGCGGGGATCAAACCGTTGGAGTTGAGCCGGCACGAGCTGGGCGAGGCGATCTTTGAAAAGCTGAAACAGGATTACGAGGGCAAGGAGAAGATTCTGAGTTCGCCGACCATGCGCTACCACGAGCGGATGGTGATGCTGAGCGTGATCGACGGGCTGTGGAAGGATCACCTGCTGGAAATGGACCACCTGAAAGAGGGGATCGGGCTGCGCGGCTATGCGCAGCAGGATCCGCTGGTGGCCTACAAGCGCGAATCCTATGACATGTTCGAGGCCATGATGGCCAAGTTCCAGGAGGACACGGTCCGGTTCCTGTTCCGGATGCAGATCATGGGACCGGATGGGCAGCCGGTGAATGCCGCGCCGGAAGCGCGGCGTGAAGTTCCCAAGGCGCCGCCGGTGGCCAGCGCCGCGCATCCGCTGACCCTGGACGCGGAGCCGAGGGAAATCTCGATTGCCATGCGGCAGCCCTCGACGACCATCGACGCGCTGGAGAAGGAGTTCCACCGCAAAAAGGTGCGCGAACTGGAAGCGGCGAGCATGGCGGGAGCCGGCGACGCCAGTCAGCCCGCGCAGCGCAGGACCGGCGAAAAGGTGGGCCGCAACGATCCTTGCCCCTGCGGCAGCGGAAAAAAGTACAAGAAGTGCCACGGGGCCGAGTAATCACAGCGGAGTGGCATGGGCGTGGGGCGCGGTCGAGGATTTCCGAATCCCTGGTCTGCCCTTTCATAAATTCGGGTGGCCCAGGTCTCGCTTTTGAGACCTGGGATAGCAAGAGCATCAACCAAGGGGCTTTCCTAACCCCTAATCCAACCCGCCGCACCTTGCATAGAATTGCCCCTCACCGGAGCACAATTGAAACATGGAGGACGGTGTGGTCAAGCCATCAATTCGCGAACTCGCGAGCAAAATTGTTCGAGCCAAAACACGCGTTCCAAGACGCCAAACAGCACTTTCAAAACAACTTACCGCCGTCCCGCAAAAAATATATCGTGTTTTTGACTGTTAAACTGTGGAGCCATTCTTAACTCGCTAAAAATCAACAGCTTGCAACGACCCATTCCACAGTCCCACAGTCCCAGTATCCCAGTAATCCAGTACCCAGTTCTCTAACTAAATCAAAATAAATAAGTTACAAAACACAATTTTACAGAATACAGCCCCAGTATCCCAGTACGGCACTGGCCCCTATCGGGGCCTGGGATGTCCTTAACTCGCGCTGATCCGTCCGCGCAGGCGCTTGAGCACGTTGGGCGGCACTAGGCCGGTCACGTCGCCGCCAAAGCTGAACACTTCCTTCAGCATCCGCGAGCTGATAAACGAGTAGCGCCCCGCAGGTTGCAGAAAGACGGTCTCGATCTCCGGAGCCAGCCGCCGGTTCATCAGCGCCATCTGGAACTCGTACTCATAGTCGGAAATGGCCCGGATGCCGCGCAGCACCGCCGAGGCCCCCTCTCGCCGAGCAAACTCCACCATGAGCCCGTCGAATGTAGCTACCGAGACGTTGGGCAGCGAGCTGGTGACCTCTTCCAGCATCTCCACCCGCTCCTCCACGGTAAACAGCGGATTTTTCCCCGGATTGTTGAGTATGGCAACTGTCAGGTGCCCAAAGAGTTTGGAGCCGCGTTGAATCAGGTCCACGTGGCCGTTGGTCGGCGGGTCAAAGGTACCGGGATAAAGGGCTTTTACGGTCATGCGGGCTGCTCCATTCGGATTCTAGCAGCGGGGGCTGGACGGGTTAGCTTGTTGGCGGTACAGCGATCTGCTCAAATTACTTTCCCGTCCACGTCTGCAAAGAATCTGATCCCTGAAATAACAAGCTTCTGCAACTTGTCGTCGTTGGTGACAAAGAGATCCACTCCAGCAGCAGCAGCCGTGGCCAGATGAATCCCATCTGCCTGTCTCACCCGCGTTTCGGCTCGAATCATGCTGTATCTGTCTGCGGCTTCGATGGCAAAAGGCAGAATTTCAACTTCATTGCTACCAAAAAATTTCTTCAGACCGCTGATTCCCGCAACATCATTCCTCATTCGTGGCCCGGTAAGCACTTCACCAACGGTAAAAATGCTGGTGCATAAAGTATCGCCACGCCGCACCATTGCTGCATGCAAGCGTTTGACCCGTTCGCCGAAAACCGGATTTGCTTCCAGCAAATAAATAAAAAGCATCGAGTCCCAGTAGACCCGGTTCACTTTATGGCCTCTGCGCTCTGCCGCTCAAGTTTCTCAGCTTCATATCTTTCCCAAACGTCCGGGCCCCATTCGCGCTCACGACGCAAAAACTCCTCGCCGCCTCCGAGCGCCTTGAACGTCTCCGCACAGAGTCCGTAGAGCGCCCTCAGCCCGGACCCATTCAGAACCGCTTTTGCAACAGGAGCAGGCTGTTCGGCTTCGCCGAGCACCTTGTACACGAATTGCCAGGTTGTGCTCGGCCCTCCAGAAATAGGTCCACCGATCTTTTCGATCAACTCCAAACCGGCCTCCTGCTGGAAATCCTTCGACAACAGGGTCGAGAATACAGAGGGAGTCCTGTTCGTCCAGCCCAGCTCCTTTTGAATATTTCCGACTCTGACTTGAATCGTTTTCTCGCCTTTCTGGCGTGCGGGCTGCACGTAGGTTGAAATCACATGCATCTTGGTCTTTTCTGTTGGCTTCATCCTATCCCCCAATTCAACATTCACTACTCTACATACATTACTTTTCTATGTCAAGAAAAAGGCAGCCACCCCTGCAGCTGCCTTTTCTGGAGTGCAGAACTGTTGATCGTTTAGGGCGCGAACCACAGTACAGAGGTAGCCGCCACAGCGAATTCAAGCGCCCATACGCGGAGCCGGAATCGTGGGGCATTTCGAAGATTCCGAGGCGTAAATAGCATCGGAATTGCTATCATGATCAGCCAGATCGTAAGGAATGCGGGCTGCGCATGGTGCAGGTTCATTAGCCCCTCCTTTTCTTCACGAGAAAATCGTAGCACAGAGTTGACCTGCGGAAGAATCGCTTATCCTTTGCGTCCACGCACGGCTTCCTTGGCTTCGGCGGGGCCGGTGGCGGGAACCTCGGGCACTTCAACTTTGGCACCGCCGATGTTGAGCGCCTTGCGCACTTCGGCGTCCAGCTTGGCAAAGACTTCCTTGTTGTCCTTGAGGAAGGTGCGAGTGGTTTCGCGGCCCTGGCCGATGCGCTCGCCGGCGTAGCTGTACCAGGAGCCGGACTTCTCCACGATATTGTTGGCCACCGCCTGATCCAGCACGTCGCCTTCGCGGCTGATGCCCTCGCCGTAAAGAATGTCGAACTCCGCCTCGCGGAAGGGCGCGGCCACCTTGTTCTTGACGATCTTCACCTTGGTTCTGTTGCCGGTTACCGCGTCGCCGTCCTTGATGGCTGCAATGCGGCGGATGTCCACGCGCACCGACGAGTAAAATTTCAGCGCCCGGCCGCCGGTCGTGGTCTCCGGGTTGCCGAACATGACGCCGATCTTTTCGCGGATCTGGTTGATGAAAATCAGCGCCGTGCGCGACTTGGAGACCGTGCCGGTGAGCTTGCGCAGGGCTTGCGACATGAGCCGCGCCTGCAGGCCTACGTGGGAGTCGCCCATTTCGCCGTCCAGTTCCGCCTGGGGCACCAGCGCCGCCACCGAATCCACCACCAGCACGTCGATGGCTCCAGAGCGCACCAGCGCCTCGGTAATCTCCAAGGCCTGCTCGCCGCTATCCGGCTGTGAAACCAGCAGGTTGTCGATGTCCACGCCCAGTTTGCGCGCGTAGGCGGGGTCCAGAGCGTGCTCGGCGTCCACAAAGGCGGCCAGGCCGCCCAGCTTCTGGGCCTCGGCAATGATCTGCAGGGTGATGGTGGTCTTACCCGAGGACTCGGGGCCATAGACCTCCGTCACGCGGCCGCGCGGGATTCCGCCCACGCCCAGAGCGGCGTCAAAGCTGATGGAGCCGGTGGAGATCACGGCGATCGGTACCAGAGCCTCTTTGGAACCGAGCCGCACTATCGACCCTTTGCCAAACTGTTTTTCGATTTGTGCCAGGGCAAGTTCTACGGCTTTGGCGCGGTCATCGGCTATTGCCATTGGAGAGGCTCCTCATTGTGCTCGTCCTGCGCGGCTCATGCTTTCTACACAGGAAACGGCGCGGCGGCTTGAATTGGATTTCGATGGGATTGTAGCAGGGCTGGAGAGACAAAGACAGAGAAAAACGGCGAAGAGATGGGGAAGCCAGGTGTACTGCCTATAGAACCCCAGCTTTCCATAGCTGCCCGCTCAAACCGTGTAGGCGCCGATCCGGGTCTCGCGGCTGGTCAACTCATCACAGGCGCGGTCCAGAGTCTCGTATTCCCCGTCGTGGTCCTTGCGAAAGGCGCGAAAGGCCCCTTCGCTGGCCCAGCGGTCGATGGTCAGATAGTTGCCGGGAATGTAGGCGTCGCGCAACAGCTCTGTTCCCAAATAATTAGCCGAAGCGCGGAAGAGCTGTGCCCAGGCGCCCTCGGCTCCGTAGGCGGCCTCAAAGGCGGCTACCTTCTCCTCGGCAATCTCAAACTGCCATACGACAACGAACATGCTTGGCCTCAATCTTGTCTTTATCGTAGCGCAGATGGGATTGCCATGGCGAAGGCGACCGGCAATTCCACATCTCAAGCCGGGATGCGTGGCGCTCATCCTTCCCTACCGCCGAAGCAGGTCAATGGGCTTTGTGAAATCGGTGACGCGAATGTGGCGGGCCAGCGTGGGATGCTGCCGCTGGAGAGCCAAAAACATCTCCCAGGCCACGCGGCGATAGCTGAAGTGCCCGGCGGGGCCGCTGCGGAGTTCGGAGATGTACTGGGCTTCGGCGAAGTCCATCTTGAACAGGCCGCGCACACGGGTGGCCAGCGGCAGCAGGTAGAGGGCGGATTGCGCGGCTTCCGAAGCCTGGCTCGCAGCGATCCGGGCGCTGGCAGCGTGGGCCTGCTCAATGGCGGATTGATACTCGTTCAGGACGCCGGCTTCGGCGAGAAGGCTGACGTCTGCCTCCAGGTCTCCCGATTGAGGAGTTTCGTAGCCGTGCAAGGCGGTAAAAGCCTGGATGATCTGCACACACCGGCGATGGCGATGCATATCGCGGAAGCCGCCGATGTCCATGAGGATGTCAAAGCGCAGGGCCGCACCGGCATGGAAGGCGCGCAGAACTTCGTCGTGGCGGCCGCGGTGGCGCAGGCCCAGTTCAACGATCTCGGTTACGCGGGCTTCTGGCAGCGCGGCCACCAGGTCGCGGATCTGGCGGTAGGGGTGGTGGCTGGCAGAATAAATGAGCGTGGCGGCCAGTTCCACTTCCAGGGTTTCAGTCTTCTCGACAAGATCGACAACCGGCGACTCCGCAATGGTCAACCCCTTCAGCATCTCGCCCGCTGCTTCCGCCAGTTCCGCGCGAGACTGAATCTCGTAGTCGCTCGGCTGGGCGTATTTGACCAGGGTGGGCGCGGTGCGGACCTCACGGGTAAGCAACTCAGCTGCTTCGGCGGCCAATTCAGGAGCCGCATCGTGCAGCCCGGCGAGTCTTTCAACGAATGCCTGGCCGGCTTGGCCATTCACATTCCAGGCTGGACCGGTGGCGGCTTCGCGCAGTTTCAGCCCCAGGTCGCGGACCTCGGCGACGGGATGGGAAAGCAGGCGGGATACCTGAGTTTCCAGGGTACGCGCATTCACAATCTGGCCCAGCGAAGTGTTGGTCGCCAAAGGAAGCAGGTAGCGGGCCACGTCGAAGGCGCGGGCCTTGAGCGTGCGCTCGTAGGCGTCGGGCTTCATGGTCTCCGGGCAGGGCACACGCCGGCGCAGGGCTTCAAGAACGGCAGCCGTGGTGCGCTGGTAGGCGGCAAACAGGTTCTCGACGGTCTCGGCGTAGAGCTTCCCTTCCTCGGCAGCCGGCCCAAAATCCGGGAAAAACCAGCCGGATTTGAGAAAGTTCTGGTAGCGTGTGGAGCGCTCCTGGCCGTCCCACCTCTGCTCGTCCACCAGCACAATGGCGGCCAGCAGGCTGAGGCGCTCAATAGCCATGGCTACGTGGGCCAGGTCTGCGATGGAGCGGTGGCCGTATTGAAAATAAAAGGTGTTGAGGAACTGCTCGGCGCGCTGGGCGCTAATCTCAGCGAGAGACTCGCGCATCGAGAGCGCCGACCGCGAATACTTGGCCATGGCGTAGGCCAGAACTTCGGGGTCGGCCCCGTGAACGGCGAATACGTCGGTTTGATTGCGGGCGCCGGAAGGGAGAAAAGATTTACTGGACATTGCTTAGGGCTCGCGACCAGAATACGGCATTGGGGGTGCTGATGCACGTTTGCACATTCGGTAACCCTCCGTGTGCCGTGAAATCGGCGGCGCTGGAGCAACCGGGTCATGCAGGAGTAGGTCATGCTTGAGTATTTGGTTCGCACGTCGCACAGGCCGCGGCCTTTGCCGTCGGGCCGCTGGGCTATGACTCAGCGCTGGAACGATCTGTTGTTTGCTCATTGGCCGATTCCAGCGGCGCAAATGGCGGCGCTTTTGCCTGAGGGGCTTGAGGTGGATACGTTTCAGGGGTCCGCGTGGCTGGGAATTGTGCCCTTTTGGCTGGACAGGATCAAGATCCGTGGCGTGCCTCCAATTCCGGGAGCGCGCAGCTTTCCCGATCTGAATCTGCGCACCTACGTTCGCGACCAATACACTAAAACCCCCGGCATCTATTGCTTCTCGCTCGATGCCAGCAACCTGCTGGCGGTGGTGGCGGCGCGCGCCTTCTATCACCTGCCCTACCACTGGGCCGAGATGCGGATTGAGCAGAGGTCGGAACGCGAGTTTTCGTTTTACAGCAGGAGGCGTTTCTCGCCTCTGCCTGTAGTGTTCAAAGCGTGCTACCGCGGGTTGGGGCCAACGCATAAGCTGGCTGAGAACCGCAGCGGCACATTGGAATGCTTCCTGACGGAGCGCTCTTGCCTGTTTACCAGCAACCGGGCCGGGCAGCCAATCCGCGCAAACATCCACTATGTTCCCTGGCCGATGGAAGAGGCCGAGGCGGTGATCGAGCAGAACGACCTGGCTGCGGCCATCGGGATTCGGTTGCCAAACCGGGAACCGGTGCTGCACTACTCGCGTCGGCTGGCGGTCTACATCTGGCCTGCGGAGTTGGTGCGGCCGGCGCTCGCCACCGGCCCGGTGACAGTGGCCGTTGCGCCTTTGGGCTAAGAATCGCTCTCCATCTTCGTTCATCCCGTTTCATCTCTTTGGGGCTCTCTGGGAGATGCAAAGTCTTGAGTTCTTTCCACTTATAATGAGGGATGGAAGGACGCGAGATTGTGCGCGGGGTTTAAAGAGAGACATATGGCAAATTTGCAGGGAAGAATTGCGCTCGTTACCGGGGCTTCGCAGGGAATCGGGCGCGCGTGCGCGCTGGAACTGGCGCGGGCTGGCGCCACCGTGGTGCTGGCGGCGCGGAATGAGGTCAGGCTGGCCGAGGCAGTGGCTGAGATTGAGGCGGCCGGTGGTCAGGCGGCCGCGTTTCCGCTGGATGTAGCCAGCGAAGAGTCGATCAAGACCGGCGCCAAAGCGGTGATCGAGCGCTTCGGCAAAGTCGAAATCCTCGTAAACAACGCCGGCATCACCCGCGACGGGCTGATGCTGCGTATGAAGCGCGCTGACTGGGACGATGTGCTGGGCACCAACCTCACCGGAGCTTTCCTGCTAACCCAGGCGCTGCTGAGCCCAATGCTCAAGAACCGCTGGGGCCGGATTATCAATATTTCCAGCGTGGTGGGCCGGACGGGCCAGGCTGGCCAGGTGAATTATGCGGCCAGCAAGGCCGGGCTGATCGGCCTCACGCGGTCCATCGCCCGCGAGGTGGCGTCGCGCGGAATCACCGTGAATGCCGTGGCGCCGGGCTACATCGAGACGCCGATGACGTCCGTGCTGGACGAGAAACAGCGCGCGGCCATGACGGCGCAGATTCCGCTGGGCCGGCCTGGGACAGACCTCGAAATCGCACAGTCTGTGGCGTTTCTGGCCTCGGATGCGGCGGCCTACATTACCGGCCACGTTCTGGACGTGAACGGTGGAATGTTCATGGGCGGCTAACAGTGGTGAAAGTCCGAATCGCTGAATAACTTCCATCGGGGGCTAAAGCCCACCTTTTATTTCAGCGTCTTACGGCACGACTTAAGTCGTGCCCTTTCAAAACCCGACTTTCGCCACATACTGTTAAGGCCGCCGCGGCTATTTGGCGCTCAGGCTCTCTTCCGGTAATTGCTCATAACTCACAAATGCCAGTCTGAGGCTGTCGGGCGACCATGAGGGCACGTTGATGGTTCCCTGGCCACCGAAGAGCTTTGCCAATAAGTGAACGTGCTTGTCCTTGAGCGACATAAGCCGAAGTTCCACTTCCTTGTCTGGCGGGTGTCCGGTAACGCCTTTCTCATAGGCGAGAAAAACCATCCATTGCCCGTTTGGCGAGATATGCGGGAACCAGTCGTTGCTATCGTCGAATCTAGCTATTTACTTGACGCCACCAACCACAAGATGTAGTGGTGTGTGATTTTAAAATTGGCAAACCAGAAACAAGCAAAACCCGCCTGACGGCGAGTTTTCTATTGGAGGATTCAATGGAAA
>Ga0255354_1001505_pt1 | contig 13356 bp, 13 predicted proteins | sample HBST50metaG_FD_189942 | JGI IMG/M metagenome (GOLD analysis project Ga0255354, IMG submission 189942) | Peat soil microbial communities from Stordalen Mire, Sweden - H.B.S.T50 | ecosystem: Environmental > Terrestrial > Soil > Wetlands > Peat | place: Sweden: Norrbotten County, Stordalen Mire...
TCCATCCGGTTTCTCCTCTTCGTGTGCTTGGCGGCTCACGTCGAAGAGTTTCTGGATGGACTCCCGGAATTGTCAAACTGCTACTGCCACCCCGGCAAAGCCGGGGGTTCTCCCTTTGGTAATAGCCGGTGCCGTGGTTCTTACGGCAGCAGTGCTGCAGATAGAGAAACGGGAATGCCTGCGTGAACCCACGCAGGCATTCTTGTTTTATATGTCCAGAACGACTGTTCCCTGGTGGAAGACAGCCTTCCAGCCGTCGGGCGTCTTCTGCCAGATGGCTGATCGCCGGGTGAGGCGCGCGTGCTCCTGGAGCAGCGTGTAGGTCAGCAGATAGGTGTCCTCGCCCAACCTGCGGCAATACAAATCGCTTGTCTCCCACACATCGGGCGGGGGAACCGAGGCGCGCTCCTCCAGCACATCCAGCACGAACTCGCGGGAGTAGCGGCGGCCAGATGCGCCAACCTCCCAGAAGTCGTCGACCATCTGCTTTTCAAAATCAGACCGCAATGAGCCCAAGTCAGGGCGATGAAAGCCCACTTCCAGGCTGGACAATTCGGCAAGAATCTCTTTGAGTTCAGGGTCGGTAACTAGAGTGGGCTCCCATTCCTGGGGCTGTGATTCAAACGCGTTCATGCGAACAGCATAGCGGAAAAGGGTGCGCCCGTTCGCCTGATTGCGGAATTTCCTACTCGTCCACCATCAGGGCGCGCAATGCTGCGGCGTACTGCTCCGGCAAGGGCTTCTTGTTCAACTGGTCGTCGCAGACCACGTGGACCGTCTCGCCCTCGGCCAGCAATGTGGGTTGCTGCCCCTCAAGGGCTTTGCGCAGGATGCGGTAGGCGAACTTGAGCACCGGGCCGCGCAGCAGAGCGGGACGGGTCTCAATCAGAATCTGGTCGTCGTAGCGGGCGGGAGCGCGGTAGCGGCATTTGGCCTCGACCACCGGCAGAATGCACTGGTGTTCGGTTTCCAACTGGCTATAGGCAAGGCCCAGGGAGCGGAGCAGCTCCACGCGGCCAATCTCGAACCAGACCAGGTAGTTGGCATAATAGACAATGCCCATCTGGTCGGTTTCGGCGTAACGCACCCGCACTTCGGTGGTAACTGGCATCGGGCAAACTCTCTTACCAGAGATCAGGGGGCAGAGATCAGCTCAGCGACTGACCCCTGAAACCTGATCTCTGCTTTACGGCTTCAAATGCGTGAAGATGGGCAGCTTGGTCACGTCGTTGAAGATGACGAAGGCGAAGAAGGCCAACAGCAGAACAAAGGCTGCCTGGTAGATGCGCTCCTTCACGTCCGTGTTGATGTCGCGGCGGATCACGCTCTCAATGAGCAGCAGCAGAATCATGCCGCCATCGAGGATGGGGAACGGCATCAGGTTGAGGATGCCCAGGTTGAGGCTGATCTCCCCAGCCAGATAGAACTTGGAGTACCAACCCTTCATCTCAGCCGCTTCACCAGCCACGCGGGCAATGCCCACCGGTCCGGAGAGCTGCGAAACAGAGACTTTGTGGGTAAAGATCCGCTCCAGCATCTGAACAATCAGCAGCGATCCATCCGAGCAGAACACTCTGGATTTGGTAGCCGCTTTGGCCAGGGGGAGGGGGTCGTGGCGGAACGGAATCGGCACGGTGGCAAAGCCTAGCTTATAGCCGGTATCGAGCTTGGCCGGAGTGGCGACCATGGGGGCCAGCGGGACGCCGTTGCGCAGCACCACCAGCGTAATCGGCTTGCCCTGTCCAGCCTGCATGTAGGACAGCAAGGTGGAGACGGTATGGAAGGGGTGGCCGTCCACAGTAAGAATGGCATCGCCAGCGCGCAGACCGGCCTTGGCCGCCGGGTTGTCGGCCATGACTTCCTTAACGCCGATGGGACCTGGCATGTACTGGGGCAGCATACCCACCACGTCGTCGCCCTTCAACTCCGAGGGCACCGCCAGGGTCGTCTGAACCGTCTGCCCGCCGCGGTCAACCGCAATCTGAGCTTTCTGGTTCGTGTCCAGCGTCAAGCGGTTGAACACCTGTTCCCAAGTAGGATTGTCCACTGTGTCAAAGCGGCGGATGACGTCGCCGGCTTCAAGGCCAGCTTGGGCCGCAGCCGAACCGGGCACCACCCACTCGATGGTGGTGGAGTTGACTTCGTAGGCGGGAACCTCGTTGATGTAGCCAAAGTAGATGAACATCAGCACGAAGGCCAGCACGAAGTTGGCCGCCGGACCAGCCACACCGATCAGCATGCGCTGCCAGCGAGGATGCGAGGTGAAAGCGGCGGGGTCGTTGACTGCTTCTTCGCCCGGGTTTTCGCCGGTCATTTTGACAAAGCCGCCCAGGGGTAGCAGGCAGACCTTGTAGTCTGTGTCGCCGTACTTGATGCCGAACAGACGCGGTCCAAAGCCAAAGGAAAAGGCCTCAACGCGCACCTTGCAGAGCTTGGCGACGGCGAAGTGTCCGAACTCGTGGACGACAACCATCACGCCGACAAGGACGATAAAGGCAACGGCAGCAACTAAGAATTCATGCATAAATTACAGTTTTTCCTTGGGGGATGGCTCTCGGGCGGCCTGCTCGTGCCGGATTTATGCCAGCAGGGCACGGGCCGTTTGGCGCGCTTCCCGATCAGCAGCGAGCACCTCCGCGATAGTGGCTGGATGCGCCTCTGGCGTGGATGCGAGCACTTTTTCAATTGTACGCGGGATGCCCATAAACGAGATCTTGCGGTCCAGGAAGGCCTCGACGGCCACCTCGTCTGCTGCGTTCAAGGCGATGCAGTGTGCTCCGCCCTTCTCTGCAGCCTCATAGGCCAAGCGCAGGCAGGGGAAGCGTTCAAAATCGGGCGGTTCGAAGTCCAGGTGGCGCAAGGAGGCCAGATCGAAGGTCAGGTTGGAGGCCGGACGCTCCGGATAGGCCAGGGCGTAGAGGATGGGCAGCCGCATGTCCGTAACGGAAATCTGCGCCAGAATGGACCCGTCCACATATTCCACCAGCGAGTGGACCGTGGATTGGGGATGGACAGTGACCTGAACCTGGCTAGGCGGCACGTCAAACAGGCGGCAGGCTTCGATGATTTCCAGCCCCTTGTTGAGCATGGAGGCGGAGTCGATGGTGATGCGGCGGCCCATGACCCAGGTGGGGTGCTTGAGCGCCTGTTCCGGAGTGATGTTGGCAAACTGGTCCAGCGGCAGGGCGCGGAACGGCCCGCCGGAAGCGGTGAGCCAGATGAATTTCACCTCAGAGTGCACGCCCACGCGCAGACACTGGTGGACGGCGTTGTGCTCGCTGTCGATGGGCAGGATGGGGACGTTGTGTTCCTTGGCGGCGCGGGTCAGGATTTCGCCGGCGGCCACCATGCATTCCTTGTTGGCCAGGCCCAGCGGCTTGCCGGCCAGGATGGCGGCATAGGTCGCCTCCAGGCCAGAGACGCCGACAATGGCTGAAACCACAAAGTCCGCATCGGGCAGGGTGGAGCAGACGACTGTGCCTTCCGTGCCGTACACCACGCGGATTCCGGTGACACCGGCCTGAAGCAGGCGGGCGGAAAGCTGCCCAGCCAGTTCTTCGGTGGCCAGCGAAACCACCTGCGGACGCCAGCGAACGGTCTGCTCAAATGCGACGTCGATGTTGCGCCCGGCGGCCAAAGCGACAACCGAATAGCGGTCGGGGAACTGTTCAACGATGGAGAGGGTGCTTTGGCCAATGGAGCCGGTGGAACCGAGAATAGCGAGTCGTTTCAATGTATTTGCGATGTCCGTGGTTCGTGTGGAACCTGTTAGAAGAACGTTTTAATAAATCCGCCCCCAAGCAAAGGGAGCGGAAAACAATCAGAACCGCTGGTGAATCAGAAGAGCGTACCACAGCACCGGAGCGGCCAGGAGCAGAGCGTCGACGCGGTCGAGAACCCCGCCGTGGCCCGGCAACAGAGAGCCGGAGTCCTTGACGCCGGCGGAACGCTTGAGCGCGGACTCGGCCAGATCGCCCACCTGAGCGGCCACATTCACCACCAAGGCCAGCACCAGCCAGTACCAGATGTCATCGGGGAACGAGAGTTTGGCGGAGTTCCACTGCGCGAGGATGAACGAGGCCAAGCCAATCAGGATGCCGGTCGCCAGCAAACTGCCGGCCAGCGATCCCAGGGAACCTTCCCAACTCTTGTTGGGACTAATGGTGGGCGCCAGTTTGTGGCGGCCCCAGGCGCGGCCCACATACAGGGCAACCGAGTCCCCGGCCCATACCGAACACAAAAGAAAGGTGATCAGCGAGGGGCCATTGGGCTGCTCGCGCAAGGCGGGCAGAACCATCAGGGTAAGCCCGGTATATAGCAGGCAAAAAACCGCGGTAGCGGCGTCGGCCATGACTCGATCGATGGGGGAGCGAAACGTGCAGTAGACCAGCAGCGCCAGACTGAGGATGCCGAAGATAGCGGCGGTCTCGTCGGGCCACTCATACACACCTAAAAAGAGCAGCGCAATGGACACCAGCACCGCCGTGCGCGACGGCGCGGCTCCACCCTGCTCGGCCATGGCGAGGAATTCCCAGGCAGCAAGCATGGCCACCCCGGCAGTCACCAGGGTAAACAGCCATCGCGGCCCCATAAACACGAGAACCAAGACCAGCGGAATAAGAACAAGAGCTGTAAGAATGCGCTTCATGCTAAGGCTGAGGATACACCGCGAGGGGTGGGATTGGGCGCGGCCCCGGCCTCAGTTGGCAACGATTTTAACCCGCTCAGCCTCTTCGTCGACTTCGCCGGAGGCCACGCCGAGTCCGCCGAAACGGCGCTCCCGGCACTGAAATTCGGCGATGGCTTCAAGCAGGTTGATGCCGCGGAAGTCCGGCCAGAGACGATCGGTAACAAAGATCTCGGTGTAGGCCACCTGCCACAGCAGATAGTTCGACAGGCGCATCTCGCCGGAGGTGCGGATAAGCAGGTCGGGGTCGGGCATGTGCGCGGTGTAGAGATGGCGATGAATATCCTCTTCGCTGATGCGGTCGGGACTCGTGTTCTTGAGCTTCATCTCGGCACAGAGAGCGCGGAAGGCGTCCACCAGTTCGGAGCGGCCGCCGTAATTCAGGGCCAGGGTAAGCGTGGTTCCGGTGTTGCGGGCCGTGGCTTCCTCAGCCCAGCACATCTTGTCTTGCACTTCGGGAGGCAGTTCATGGGTGCGGCCGATGTACTGCATGCGGACATTGTTGTCGTTCATGCGCTGCACATTGGTCTCAAGATAGGTTTTGAGCAGCCGCATGAGGAAGCTGACCTCGGCGCGAGGACGGCGCAAGCTGTTTTCCAGAGAAAAGGCATAGAGCGTGAGCCAGGGCAGGCCGATGCGCGAGGCGGTTTCCGTGACCAGTTGCACGCTTTTGGCGCCCTGCTGATGGCCGACGAAGCGCTTCATCGAGCGGCTGCCGGCCCATCGGCCGTTGCCATCCATGATGATGGCCACATGTTCGGGCATGCGCTCGGGCTTGAGCGCAGCGTGAACAGCGCGCTCCTCGGGAGTCAACTCGTCAATGCGCAGCGTGCCGGATGAATACAAAGAACTCGCCTCTACGTTACTATTTGGGCTACAAGTGCCAAGCAGCATCTCAAACAGGGATGCTTGCGGATTGAGCCAAGGCCGAATCGTGAAACGATTGTCCTGCCCCAAACGCCCCGACCGTGGAATTTCTGCTTCGGCCAAAACAGAGGCCTAACACCCACGACGTTAGCATAAGCGCCCAGGCAGAGTTATTGCCAGCTAACAAGGCGAAGGCGCTACGCGAGAAGTGCCGGGAGGCACAGGAACCACCCGGCCAGGCAGTCCCTGGCCGTGAAACGAGGCCCGCCCGCCGGGGCGCTATGCGGTACGGCGGCGGCCTGTGGCGGCATCGCGCACCGAGCCGTAGATCAGCGTCCGATGGAGCGAGTCCAGTTGCGGCAGCATGGCGGCTAGTTCAGACAGGAAGGGGTCGGCAAGAATGGCGGCCACCTCCTCGCCGCGACGGCTGCGGGCATCGCGCACCAGTTGGCACACGTCCACTTCAAGGGCGGCAGCCAGCCGTTCCAGCGAACCCAGCGTGGGGATTGCCTTGCCGTTTTCGATTTTGGAGATGTAGGTGCGGGGGACCTGCATGCGGCCTGCCAGTTGACGCTGACTGAGGTGGCGGGCCTTGCGAATATCGCGCACCTGGCCGGCAACCTGCAACCCGGCCTCAGCCGAAGCCGGCACGGGCGCGCTGACCACAAGTTGCGGGGTCAAAGCGACAGGCTCCTCAATGTCCAGAGGCTTGTGGCATTTTCTGCATAGGGAGTTGGTGGTTCTGAACTGCACCAGGCTGCAGTAATCGCAACGTACTACTTCGCGCGTTTCCACGCTGACCAGGGTCGTAGCCATAGGCTGTATGCGGAGCGCCAGAGCAGGATCTCCGGGGTACCTCTCAGTACCACGATATTTGTTACTCTCGGCGGAATGAACCATAATTGTCAAGTAGAAACTTAGGGTCAAACCCAAGTTTCTCCCATCATACCCCGAAAAACCTGAAGAAAAACGAACCGAATTGATCAACAGGAGAAGAAAAAATGGGTGAGGGCGTTCAATCCGGACCGTGCTATGGCAGAGAGCAGGCCTGGCAGTTGCTGACCGAGTGGACCCAGAGCGAAAGCCTGCGCAAACACGCTCTGGCCGTAGAGGTCTGTGTGGTGGCCTGCGGCGAGGCGGAAGCCGACCGGCTGGGACTGACGGGCGATGAGCGCGCCACAATGAGGCAGCTCTACTCCACCACCGCCCTGCTGCACGACTTTGATTACGAACGCCACCCCACGGTCGAGGAGCATCCCTTTGTCGGCGTGCGGGAACTAGAACGGTTGGGCTGGCCCGAGGAGTTGCGCACCGCCATCCTAGGCCACGCGCAATACTCCGGCGTGCCACGCGTTTCGCATTTAGCCAAGGCATTGTTTGCCTGCGACGAGCTATCCGGCTTCCTGACCGCCTGTGCGCTGGTCAAACCCAGCAAGGCGATTGCAGACGTCGAGGTGCGCAGTGTCCGCAAAAAGATGAAGGACAAGGCTTTTGCCCGCGGCGTGAACCGGACGGACGTGATCCAGGGCGCTGCCGAACTGGGCGTTGACCTGGATGCGCACATTGCCTTCTGCATTGAGGCCATGAAGCAGCGGGCCGCCAAGTTGGGACTCTGAATAATCGCGTCCGATAACTTGCGCTGCCCACGCGATCGTGAAAGCATGAACGCACTTCAACGAGCGCGAAAGACCCCAATATGTCCGATGTAGATGGAACCTTGCCCGATCACAGAAACCAGCCGCACGTAGCCCGGCCGCGCACCATTCTTGCTCCGGCCGAGCGCGACCGTGAACAGAAGAGGAAAAAGCGGCCGAGGCTGCCTTCACAGGGCTGGGTGAGCTGGTGGCCGGTGGCGGCGGGGATTTTGCTGGGCCTGCTTGGTCCCACGTTGCGCGACCTGCTGGCTCCCTATGCTCCCTGGAGCATGCGGCTGGTCTATCCATTTGTTCTGCTGACTTCGCACACGGAGATCGGCGTGAGCCCCGAGCTCGCGCTGATGCTGCCTCAGGTGATGCTGTTTGCGCAGTTCCCGCTGGAGGGGCTGGCAGTCAAGTTCATGCTCAGCCGCGGCGTGAAGGTCTCCGCCGCCTTTGGTCAGATGGTTTCCGTGCACATGGTCTGCACCCTGGTACTGTGGCTGGTATCCGGCGCAGCGGGTTAAAGTGCAGGCGGCCAAGATTGCCCGCCTTTTATCGGAAGGCTGCGCTACGATGAACAGTTCTGCGCCGGAGCCCGCCTCGCGGCCCTCGGCGGAAGGAGATCCAGATGGCTCGTTTCAACCACATCCTCACCGAATCTGCCCACGGGGTAAAAACCATCACGCTGAACCGGCCGGACAAGCGCAATGCGCTGAGTCCAGCCTTGATTGAGGAGCTGACACTGGCTCTGCACGAGGCAGAGACCTGCGGTTGCGGCGTGGTGATCCTGACCGGGGCAGGCTCGGCCTTTTGCGCCGGGCTGGACATGGAGCACCTGGAGACAGTAACGGCGCACACCCCGGAGGAGCATCGGCGCGACTCGGAAAACTTGGCGCGGGCGCTGCGTGCGATCTATGACTTTCCCAAGCCGATCATTGCCGCCGTCAATGGTCCGGCCATCGCCGGGGGCATGGCGCTGGCTACCATTCCCGACTTTACGCTGGCGGTGCCCGAGGCCAAGTTCGGCTACACCGAGGTGCGGGTGGGGTATGTGCCGGCCATTGTGGCTTCGTTTCTGATGCGGCAAGTGGGCGAAAAGCGCACCAGGGAACTGCTGCTGACGGGCCGCCTGATGAAGGCGCAGGAGGCGCTGCAACTGGGTCTGGTGACGGAGATTGTATCTGCCGAGGAGCTGATGCGGTCGGCCCAGGCGCTGGCTCAGACGCTGCTGGTAAACAGCCCCCAGGCCATGCAGGCGGTGAAGCAGTTGCTCTCAAAGCACGCCAGCCGGAGGTTGGACGAGGAACTGGAGGACGCCATCAAGGTGAACACGCTGCAGCGCTCGGCTGCGGACTTCAAGGAGGGCGTGCAGGCATTTCTGGAGCGCCGCCGCGCCAACTGGCCAAGCTCGCGCGAAAAAGCATAGATAGCTGTCATGTGGGGGCACCTCCCCTTCGATTTGTTAAATAAGCATTGGAAAACATGCTTTTTACGTAAATCGTGATTCGAGTCACCGCCAGCAGCAGCATCCATCTGCAATTCTGAGATTGATGGCCCAAAAGGAAAAAATCAATGAAGAATATTGCAGTTTTGACAAGTGGAGGGGATGCTCCTGGGATGAACGCCGCGATTCGCGCGGTGGTCAGAACAGGATTAGCTAGCGGACTGACAGTGTGGGGCGTTTATCAGGGCTATTCCGGACTGATTGAGGGCAACTTCAAAAAGCTGGGGGCGCGCGACGTGGGCAGCATCATCCAGCGCGGCGGCACCATCCTGGGCAGCGCGCGCTGTATGGAATTCCAGACCGAGGAAGGCCGCGAGCTGGCCATTCGCCGCATGCACGGCGCGGGCATTGAGGGTCTCATTGTGATCGGCGGCAACGGATCGCAGACCGGCGCCAACGCGCTGAACAAGATGGGATTTCCAGTGGTCGGCGTGGCCTCGACGATCGACAACGATCTCTATGGCTCGGATACCACCATCGGCGTGGATACGGCGTTGAACATTGCGCTGGACGCCATCGACAACCTGAAAGTCACCGCTTCCTCCCACCGCCGCGCTCTGCTGGTGGAGGTGATGGGGCGGAAATGCGGCTATCTGGCGCTGATGGCGGGAATCGCCGGCGGAGCTGAAGGCATCGTGCTGCCGGAAACCGACGTGGTGCCGGAGCAGTTGGCCGAACGCATCCAGGACGGCTATGAGCGCGGCAAGCCGCACGCCATTGTCGTAGTGGCCGAAGGCTCCAAGTACAACGCCGAGGGCCTCTGCAAGTATTTTGAGGAGCACGAACTGCTGCTGGGCTACGAGTTCCGCTCCACGGTGCTGGGCTATGTGCAGCGTGGCGGCGTGCCCACCTGCAACGACCGCCTGCTAGGCACCCGACTGGGCTCCGAGGCTGTCGACCAGATCGTCGCGGGCAATACCGGCGTGCTGGTGGGCATCCACGGCGGCGAGATCATCACGACTCCGCTGGAGGAAGTGGTTGTAGGGAAAAAGCCGCTGGATCCCTGGTTCCTGAAGGTTGCGGATATGTTGGCGCGGTAGAGCTTTTTTAAGAAAATGGTTCTAGTGAAGGGGATGGACAGAAGCCTGTCCCCTTCACTGTTTATGTATGCATTACCGATTGCGTCTCGCTTGTTCCCAAGCCGCATCTTCAGCTGCTTTTTTCTGATGCCGTTTTAGAAAAAAATAGAGAATGCAGCTATTGGTCACCCACGGCAAGACTAAAGAGGCAAAATAGTACAGAAGTGCTCCTGCTGTATTGTTCCAGGATAAGACAGAATCCAAGACTTCTGTGTTCTTCGCCAACCACATAACAAACCAACTCCACGGCGTTGTGAGCACCATGAGAGGAAGGAACCCAAATCCTTCCGAACTCACTTGCGTCGCTACTCCGAAGCAGAGCAGTAGCAGCAGGAGGATGTTGTAGATTCCTACGAACAACGCAGGCCACGGCTTTTCGGCCCGGCGACGAAAGGCTCGAACCAGATAAATAACAATCCCCGCAATCGCAGCGAGAATTACCGTGGCGCACATCACTTGACCTGCGCCCCAGTTTGAGTCGAACATCTTCGTCGCGCCTCGACTTCATGCAGTTTTTTGGGCCGAAGGAATAAGAATACCTACGAGCTTTCCCTCGGCGGCTAAAGCCGCGGTCGTTTTTGGGCGTCTATGGCACGGCTGAAGCCGTGCCCTTTCAAAACATCCACTACCGTAGAGCGATTCCGCTTTAGCCCTGCGGTTTTGAGGCTCGCAGCTCGGCCACGATAACGGCTGCGGCTTCGCGCGCCTGGTCGCCCTGGTCGGGCGGGAAGCTGATGGCGCCCACGCGGGCATGGCCTCCGCCGCCATAGCGCTCGCAGACTTTGGCCAGGTTCACCATTGTCGTCGGATCGACCTTGGTCCATGGATTTGAGCCGACGGAAACCTTGGTGCGGAAGCTGGATTTCGACAGGCCTATGGAGTACACGGCGTTGGGATGCAGATAGTAAGGGATGAACTTGTTGAACCCTTCCAACGGGTGGTCGGTAATGTCGAAAAAGATGGTGCCGTCGCGCTCTTCGCTGCGCTCGCGGATCAACTCAATTGCCTGCGCGTGGCGCTCCATCAGGGGCGGCAGCAGGCTGGCCACAAAGGGCTGACTGAGCACTTCGGCCAGCGATATCTCCGTAAGCAGCGGGATGAGCCGCGGAATAAAGGCTGGGTCCTGAGACGCCTCGATGATCAGCGTCAGCTTCATGGCGGGGGCAGGCATTTCGACAGCCGACTCGGGGCTCTCGTAGAGCGCGCCGTCTACGATGTTGGCCCAGTGGATCAGCTCCGCGACCGGCTTGGTGTCGAACCCGAACTTGGTCGAGGCGATGTGGGCCAGAAAGCTGGTGCAGGAGGTGTATTCGGGATCGAAGAACTTTTGCCCCGGAGGCGGCGTGTTCTTCTGATAGTCCAGAAAACTCTGGCGGTCTTCGTCGGTCAAAAAGGCCGACAGGTGGTGATCGAACCACCATGTAATTTTGGGCGAGGCAGAGTATTTGAAGTCGACGATGGCGTTCTCGTCGCCGGTGAATTCGCTGTCGTCAAACAGCGCTCCAGCGCGGTGTACGAGGCCGTGATACTCATAGCTTGCGCCAGCGCCGATGCACTCGCGGTGGAAACGGGTGAACAGGGAGGCTGAGCAAGCTCCGTCGAAACATTTGTCGTGATAGAAGACGCGAACCTGCAAAACCTGAGTCCCCCTGGTAAGAAAAATCGAATAGCCAGAACTGTTAAGCATCAAGGGCGCAGCCTCTTGTGTCAAGGCGGGGACGGTTTTTCGCTGCTTTCAGCGGCCCAGGTGTTCATTTATGAACGGCCGGATTCAATACCGAACAGGAGAGAAAGGATCTGAACCTATCTCGACCGGCTTAAGCTATTTGGAATCAGCGAATCGGCCACCCTTTGGTTTGGCCGCGAAAATGCACTTTCCTCAAACGTATTTTCAGCGGCAAAATCATCGTAGGCTCGGAGTTCCCAATGCACACCCTACTTCAGGATCTGCGTTACGCAATGCGGCAATTGCGCCAGTCGCCCGGCTTCACGCTTATTGCCGTGCTCACCCTGGCCATCGGCATCGGCACCAACACTGCGGGCTACAGCACGATGGACGCACTGGTTCTGCGTCCGCTGGCCGTACCGGACCTGAAGAGTGTGGTGACCATCCAGGAGCAGCAGAATCGCGGCGACCTGAAACAGGTGGCGCTGGGCAACTATGAAGACTGGCAGCGCCAGAGCCACTCGTTTGAAGAGCTGGCCGTGTACAGCCATGCCGACATGAGCCTGACCGGAGCGGGCGATGCCGCATCGGTGCGGGCAGAGTATGCGTCGCCCAGTTTCTTCCCTGTGATGCGCGCCAACGCGCTCCTCGGCCGCGCCTTTGAAGAGGCGGAAACGCAGCCCGGCCGCGACCGCGTTGCCGTGCTGAGTTACGGCTTTTGGCGCGAGCATTTCAACCTGGACGCTGGCGTTGTGGGACGCAAGATTGAGCTGGACCAGCACACCTACACCGTCATCGGCGTCATGCCGAAGACGCTGCAATATCCGCTCGGCGCGGACCTTCTGCTTCCCTTGGCCCCCGATGCCGCACAGCTTGGCAACCGCAGCACGCACGACTCCCTGGTGATTGGCCGTCTGCGCAAGGGCGTCACAGTGGCCGAGGCGCAGGCGGAGCTAAACGTCATTGCCGAGCGCCTGGCGCAGATGTATCCGGCGACCAACCGGGGATGGTCGGTGAAGATGGAGCCCCTGCTAGACACAGTCAACGGCCCGTACACGCCGCGCTATATGGAACTGATCCAGGGCGCCACACTGTTTGTCCTGCTGGTGGTCTGCCTCAATATCGCGAATCTGCAACTGGCGCGCGGCATTGCGCGGCAGCCGGAGATTGCCATGCGCACCGCGCTGGGCGCCAGCCGCTGGCGGCTGATGCGACAGTTGCTCACCGAGTGCCTGCTACTGGGGCTACTGGGAGCGGCCGGTGGGCTGGTGGTGGCCAAAATCGATCTGCAACTCATCCTCCTCGCCATGCCGGAACGGGTGGCCCGCTATGTAGCCGGCTGGTCCAATATCTCGCTGAACGGGCGCGCCCTAGCCTATTCCCTGCTGCTGGCCGTGGGAGCGGGGCTGGTCTCGGGCTTTGCGCCGGCGCTGGCCGCGCTGCGCATCAACCTGGTGGATCAGTTGAAGTCCGGCTCGCGCTCCATTGCCGGCACAGGCCGCAGCCGCTGGGTCAGGAACGGCTTCACGGTGCTGCAAATTGCGGTAGCCGTGACGCTGGTGATTGGCGCGGCCCTGATGGCGAGCAGCATGGTGGCCATGACCCACACCGCCGACCGCTACAACCCTGGGCAAATGCTCATTTTCAACGCACATCTGCCCGTGGAACGCTACGACACACCAGAAAAGCTGTCTGCCTTTGAAAGCGCCAGTCTGGCCAAGCTGCGCGCGCTGCCCGGCGTGCAAAGCGCGGAGCTGACCAGCACGCTTCCCGCCAGCGATTGGGGCTGGCTGGACGAATGCCAGATCGAGAACCGCCCGCTCATCCCTGGCAAGTTTCAAAGCGCGCTGCGCCTGCCGGTCAGCTCCGGATATTTCTCCGAGTTCAAGATTCCGCTGGCTTCGGGCATGGCTGCC
>Ga0255354_1001509_pt1 | contig 13322 bp, 13 predicted proteins | sample HBST50metaG_FD_189942 | JGI IMG/M metagenome (GOLD analysis project Ga0255354, IMG submission 189942) | Peat soil microbial communities from Stordalen Mire, Sweden - H.B.S.T50 | ecosystem: Environmental > Terrestrial > Soil > Wetlands > Peat | place: Sweden: Norrbotten County, Stordalen Mire...
GGAACCGAGACTCAGGATCGCGGTCGTCGAAGCATCATACAGTTTGTTCGCAGCCGTGATGCCCGAAACGGTCAGGGGTTTCGCGGCGATCGTCTGGGAGATGGCAGTCGAGGTACTGCCCAAGAAATTACTATCACCGCCATATATTGCAGTGACGGAATGCGGAGAACCTGCAACTGACAGCGTGCTCGTCGTAAAGGTGGCGGTTCCCGGCGTCGCACCGTTCAATGTTCCCGTACCCAATGTAGTTGCGCCATCTTTAAAAGTAACCGTTCCCGACGGCGGCCCACCGGTAGTCGGAGTTACCGTCGCAGTAAATGTCACGGAATTTCCGTACACCGATGAGGTTGCCGATGAGGTTAGGACGATCGATGTGGCTGTTTGAGTCGGCGGATTACCAATCGTAAAGTTCTGCCCGTTCGAAGCCTGATAAGGAGATGGATTGACGACCGTGATGGAGGCGACTTCCAAGTTGATCAGATCGGAGGAAGGTATGATCGCGGTAAGCTGCGTCGATGAAACGAATGTCGTTGTCCGCTGGTTGCTGTTAAATTCCACGATCGAGCTGGCAGTGAAGTTCGTTCCGTTCACGGTCATGGTAAAACCCGCTCCATTCACATATGCCGATGTCGGAGAAATGGAAATAATGGTCGGCGCCGGCGGGTTCTGCACCGTAAAAACCTGGCCGCCCGAAGTACCACCTCCAGGCGAGGGATTCGTGACGGTTATTGATGCTGTTTGTAAATTCGATATATCGGAGGACGGGATGACCGCAGTCAACGTCGTACTGGAAACGAACGTGGTTGTGCGCGAATTACTGTTCCACTTTACGACTGAGCTGGGAACAAAATTCGTGCCCGTAACGGTCAGAGTAAAACCCGCGCCTCCGACGTTTGCATAAGCAGGACTGATCGAAACCAACGTGGGAACAGGATTTATCTCTGTCAATGTTCCGAAGTTCGTCGAATTTTTCGTAACGCCGGTTATGGTCGCTCCTCCATTGTAGGTTATTTTCCCCGAAGCAAGCGGTGAATTTGCCGTTGGGGCCACAGCAATACCGGACCAAACAATCTCGTCCACGCATGAACCACTCGATGCGCTGGTTACCGTTATGGTTATAGAGGAAGTAGCGGGCGTTACGGTTTGAAAAGAGGCGTTATTTATTTGGGTAGTTTGATTTCCGCTGCAATCCGATGTCGACGTGACCGAAGCCGTAACGCTGTTGGCGACGGTGGAAAAAACGAATCCAGTGGGAACATTCAAAACGATGGTTCCTGTATGTATGTCTCCTTTAGCATCTTCAAGAACGGTCGGTCCGGTCAGCGAAGTAAAAGGGCCTCCAACCGAGTCCGCAGAAATCGTTCCGCCACCGCTTGCCGGGGTGACCGTAGCGGCTGCAAAGACATTCTTCGCGCCCGCGAAAAATAAGAATGTCATCAGAACCACAAAAAAAGCTTTGCTTTTATCCATGGAATATATTTTGTAGGTGCGATTAAAATAACTTACGGACAGAAGAGATAAATTATGAAAGAAAATGCTGTATCTGTTTCCTGTATATTTTCGCGAGCGATGCAAGCTGTATGGCGTCGACGCGGCACTGTCCCAATTCTACCTTCGAGACATACGATTGGCTGGTGTTCAACAAATTCGCCACCGCAAGCTGGGTGAGCCCGACGTCATTGCGCGCCAAGCGCAACTTCTGGGCCATGATCTGACGAGGTCGAGAATAGATGCTGCTTGTCTTTGCCATTAAGGTATGCCCTAAGTATACCTTTTAAAAAGATTTATTCCAAAATTGAATATGTGGATATGTAAATATATCAACCAATAGTCGAATCTTATCGGACCGGAAAGAACCGCAAAAAACTATTTTCGGGACGAATCCCAGTTTGTAATGACCCAGTTCCCATCCTCAACCGCAACGGTGGCGGTTGCAGTATATTCATCCGCCATGCCGCCATCGGCAACATTATCGCTCGTAAGCTCGATCACATCCCCCGCAACGGTATAAGTCGTAGTATTTACGCGCGCAACCGACGTTACCACGACATGATCCGGCCATGGACTTGAAACCTGCCGTCCCGGCGCCTTCGCGGGATTTTGCATCCATGCCGCGAGAAGCGAAGGCGAAATCAGATCACGATAATTATCGGCGACCGCCTGCGCGGCGATCTTTTTCGGAGCGCTCGTTGAAACGAATTGCATCACCCTGCCGAAATTCGTGACGACATTGTCAACTGCGACTTCCACCGGATCGCTCCCCTGCTTCACAAAAACCTTGCCGTAAGCCTCGCACTGGAGCGGATAGGTTTTCGAGGCAGGAAAACCGGCACCGACACAGTCATCAAAACTTCCAATCGCCATCCGACGGTAATAATTCAGACAAAAAACACTGCCCACAACGAGCAGCGCCGCCACGATTGCTAAAAGGATCCATTTTCGCTTCATCATTATTACATTCTCCTGTTTTTTGGGAGATACGGCAAGAGACAATATTCTCTTTCAGAATATTGCTTTTATATTTTCCATTGTATCACGCACGATCTCTGTATCTACGCAGCATAAAATTTGCCCCTCGAGTCCCTCGGGACATCCGATTCGCTGGGTGATCTTTTTAACCAAAAAGCTGGTCGTGGTTTACCGCGAGCGAGCTTCGCATTGTTTTGCGAAGCGAATCGAGTGGACCTGCGGGGAATTGAACCCCGACCTCGGCAATGCGAATGCCGCGTAATACCGTTTTACTACAGGCCCGAAATGAGGAGAAGATAAACAAATTTCATTTGTTTATCTTCGACGAATGAGGGCAGGCATTGGCGAGGCCAATGCGAGGCCCGAAACATCTAACGAGCGAGGGCAGGCACGGCTCTATGCTGCCGCACCAGACCCTGTGATAACAGTACAAAGAATATCAAAACCAGCAGGAAAAACAAGCAGGAAGTCTCACAAAGAAACAATCTCTTAATTTTCCAACGCCTTCAATCCGATCTCGAATATCTCTTTCATATGGGGAATATCATCGAGCATGCGCCGAGCCTCTTGCTCTTCGAGCCAGATCGCACCCCTGATCTCATCCGGCGGCAAGGTAAGCGACACGCTTCCTTTTACATGAACAAGGAAAGGATAAATTATGGTGTTTTTTTGATACCGTTCCGATTTTGGATTACGATACAGATTTTCATATTCCTTTTCCCAATCGATACGGCTCATCACATAATCCTTCGATGACAATCCGAGTTCCTCGCACAGCTCCCGTTCAAGGGCACCTTCTAGATCTTTATCTTCCAGATCCTTACATCCGCCGGGAATCGTAAAACCTCCTCCGCGTTCCTGCGTGATCAAAAAAAATCTTTTATCCCCTTCGTCTCTCCAAATAACAGCCCTAACGTTTTTCATTTTACCGTCCGAAAGATCAAGATTGGCCATGGGGATGTTATTTCTCATGTTTTTAAGAACATGAGAAGAAATGGATCATTCTTCGAATTTCATCGAAACGATCTTTGAAGTTCCATCTTCATCGAGCGTCACGCCGTAGAGCACGTCAGCGGACTCCATCGTCGCGCGGTTATGGGTAACCACGATGAACTGCGTGTGCTTCGAGAATTCACGGAGCATCTCGGAGAACCGGCGGGCGTTGCGCTCGTCGAGCGGCGCATCGACCTCGTCGAGCACGAGGAACGGCGGCGGACTTACTGATATCATCGCGAAGACCGCAGCAATGCCGACCAGACTCCGCTCGCCGCCCGAAAGAACGTCGAGCGACGTTATTTTTTTTCGAGGGAGCTTCACGTCGATCTCGATGCCGTTATTGTCTTCTGGGGCGATATCTTCCCCTGCCGCTTCTTCGGTCTCGGCCGGAACATCTTCCCCCTCATCGATTCTCGGCTTGTCACTTTTCGGTTTAAGTATCTTTAATTTCGCCGACCCACCGCCGAACATCACCGTAAAGAACTTTTCGAACTCCTTATTGATCTTCTCGAGAGAACCCTCGAACTCCGTCTTGATCTTTTCCGAAAGCTCCTGCATAAGCTTCGTGAGATCGCGGACAGCCGCCTCAAGATCTTCGGATTCTTTGGCGAGGAATCCGTAGCGCGATTCGGTGTCTTTTGCTTCCTTCATAAGCGCCTCATCGACTTCGCCAATCGATGCAAGATCGCCGCGCAGGCGGAACATGCGCCGTTCCATCTCGGAGAGATCGCCGCGTTGCGAAACACTTGCCGCATCCGTCGGTGCGAATTCTTCCGGCCGACGGCCCGATTGCTCGATCTGACGCGACATTTCCTCGCGCCGCAGGTCGAGACGCTCGCGCTCAAGGACAAAACTGCGGTTCCGATTTTCCCATTCCCCGATCCTGTTCTTGGCGGTCTGCACCTCGCCGACCGCCGCCTTGAACATCTGATAGAAACCTTCCTGCCCCTTTTCGAAAAGCTGCTCTTTTTCGCGGAGCTCGGCGATCTCCGCGTCAAGCGCACGGAAATCTTTGGTGACCTTCTCGAACTCGTTTCTCAGGCCATCGGGGATCTCCGCAGAAGATTCCTCTTTTTCATCCAAGGTAAGATCGATCTCTTCGAGGATCTTCTCTACGGTCGCATGCAACTCGCGAACATCCTCCTCAAGAGCACGTTCAAGCTCGATCCTCATTTTTCTCACAAGTTCCAGGAGTTTTTCCGCAGAATACCCTCCGCGCGCTTTCGGCGTTGCTGCCATTTCCATCTGTGCCTCAAGCCGTCCAAGGTCCTTCTGCATCACGTTCCGTCGATCCATGAGCGCACGGATATCTTCCTTGATCTTGCCCAGTTCCTTTTTTTCCTCCGGCTGGCTCGCTTCGATATCCGCCTGGCGCTTTTCCGCCGTACGCAGGGCCGCATCGAGCGCCTCGCGCTGCTTTTTATTCTCCGCGATCTTCTCTCCGATAAGGCCTTCGCTTATGGCGATATCCTTCAACTGCGAACCAAAAAAATCATTTTCCAGATTTCGCAACTCTTCCGCAAGCTCGCCGCGGCGCTCCCAACGCCCCGTCTGACGCTTCAGCGATCGCAGATGGGGCAAAATCTCCTCGATAAGCGCCTTGGTTTTATCAAGATTGATGCGGCTGTTCCTCAATCGCCGCTCGGCATCGGTTTTCTTCAGCTGATATTCACGGAGTCCCAGCATCTCCTCGATCATTTCACGGCGCTCCATCGGGGTCGAACGGATAAAAAGATCGCTGTCGCCCTGTCCGATGATGATGAGCCCCTTGGATCCAAGCCGTGCCTTCGCGAAGAAATCAATAAGATCGCGCAGAAGAATCTCCGATTTGTTCAAAAAATATTTGCTTTCGCCACCGCGCGAAATCTGGCGCGTGACGACCACTTCTTCGAAATCGACCGGGAAGAATTTGTTCTTGTTCTCAAAATGCAGACTGGCGCTCGCCATACCGACGCGCGCGCGCTTCTGCGTTCCCGCAAAAATAAGGTCCTCAACCTTGCTGCCGCGCAGATTCTTGGCGTCCCGCTCGCCCAAAAGCCAACGGATGGAATCGACGACATTCGATTTTCCGCTGCCATTCGGTCCGACGATCGCCACAATGCCCGCCGGAAATTCCAAAACCGTCTTATTGGCAAAGGATTTAAAACCGTTCAGTTCAAGTTTTTTTAAAAAATGAGACATTTTTCTGTCATTCTCCAAAAACAGGAATCCCTCTTGAGAAATTACTTTCCATATTTCTGAAGCGCGCTTTTCGCGGCCTCGATCTCGGCATCCTGCTTTGAAAGCCCCTCCCCTTCCGCGATCAGCTTATCGCCGAAATAGACGCCCATCGTAAAGCGGCGCTCATGGGCCGGACCCGATTCGTCCCGCACGGCATAGGTCGGCGTCACTTTCAATTTTTCCTGAATGATTTCCTGCAGCTCGCTTTTCGCATCCTTATAGCTCTTTGTTTTCAAAACCTCATCAAGATGAACCAGCACGAATTTCTCAACGAACGCGCGCGTCGTTTCAAACCCCTGATCGAGATAGATGGCGCCGATCACCGCTTCGATCGCGTTCGCCAAAATAACCTCGCGCGCCCGGCCGGTATCCTTCCGTTCTCCGCGCGACATGAGGATGAAGTCCTGAAGATCGATGTTCTCGGCGACCCGCGCAAGGATCTGATAGTTCACGAGCGCCGCACGGAGAACCGTGAGCTGGCCCTCCGGCTGTTTTGGAAATTTCCGGAAGAGGGCATCTGTCACGATAAGCTCAAGGACGGCATCGCCCAGATATTCAAGCCGCTCATTATGCGGCAAATGCCAATGCGGATATTCATTCAGGTAGGAACGATGGGTCAGAGCCTCGATGATCAGGTCCTTGTTCTTGAAAATGACACATATCTTCTTCCCGTATTCTTCAGGGTTCATGATTTTTTCGCATGCTCGCCATCAGGCGGCGTCTGCTGCTCGATTTTCTTTTTGGTATTATGCCCCTCAGGATCTTCCATCTCGCGATAGATCGTCCCCAGAACTCCGTTCACGAACCGTGACGTGTTCGGACCGCCATAATTTTTAGCCAGCTCGATCGCCTCATTGATCGCGACGCGCGGCGGCACTTCATTATGGTCCGCAAATAAAAGCTCATAAAGACCGATCCGCAGAATATTACGATCCATGACGGCGATCTTATCAACCGGCCAGTCAGGGGCCGCCTTTGTGAGGATTTCGTCGATCTCAGTAAGATGTTCGATGACTCCCTTCAAAATACGCCACGCAAAATCCGGTTCATCGATGCCCGGCGCAAATTCTTCAAGATTCCGTTCGAGAATGGCGGTGACGTCTTTCTCTTGCTTATAAAAATCCCACTCGTAGAGTGTTTGCAGAATAACGGTCCTTATAAGATGCCTTGTTGCCATGATTGAAAAGAACAACTATCCAACGTTCTCGGCCCTAAAAAAACAAGCACCCGCCTCGGCGCTTATTTCTTTCCGCACTGCGCACAAAGGCGATGTGCCATTCTCGGCGCGCCACAGTTCTTGCAAACCATCAGCCGCTCTTTTTTCATCGCCAAATGAGACCGTCTTCGGCCCACTTTGCCATGGGTATGATGTTTTACTGGTACGCCTGCCATAGTGGTTACAGTATAATCTGTCTTTCATAAAACGTCAACGGGTCGGGATTTTTTCTTTCTGTCATTCTGAACGAAACGAAGAATCTTATGTGCGCCAGGATCTATGAAATATAGATAGCCCCGCAATAGCGGGGCTATTTATACGAGTTAATTTATTTTTAATCTCTACTAGTAGTCCTCTCCGCCCATGCCGCCTGGCATGCCACCCATAGGCGGCATTTTCTTTTCCGGAATGTTCGTCACCGCCGCACCGATCGTAAGATAGTTTGCGGCAACCGAGATGGCGTTTACAAAAGCGGTCTTCGTAACTTTCAACGGATCAATGATGCCCGCTTCTTTCAGATCGCCCATCTTGTTCGTCACCGCATTGAATCCCTGCCACGGTTCGTTCTTCCGCTTGCGAAGTTCATCGACGACACGATCGGCCGATTCGCCGCTGTTCGCCACAATCGCCCGGATCGGCGCCTCGAGTGCGCGCGTAAGAATCCGCGCCACCTCCGGATATTTCTCTTCGATCTTCGTGCTCACGTTGAAAAGCGCGATGCCACCGCCCGGCACGATACCTTCCTCCATCGCGGCGCGTGTCGCGTTCACCGCATCATCAACGCGCTGTTTGAGCTCCTTCTGTGCGGCCTCGGTCGGCGCACCAACTTTGATGACGGCAACCCCGCCCGCAAGCTTACCCAAACGCTCCTGCAATTTCTCCTTATCGAAATCGGAATCCGTTTTCTTAATCTGCGCCTTGAGCTGAGCGACGCGGCTCTCAATGCCTTTTTTGTCACCCTTGCCATCGACGATCGTCGTTTTATCCTTATCTGACACCACGCGATGCGCCCGGCCAAGATCCTCAAGCTCCGCATTTTCCAATTTCTTGCCGACATCCTCAGAGATCAACGTCGCACCAGTCACGACCGCGATATCCTGCAACATTTCCTTCTTGCGATCGCCAAAACCCGGCGCTTTGACCGCAAGCACGTTGAAGATGCCGCGCAACTTGTTCAGAACCAAAGTCGCAAGCGCTTCGCCGTCAAGATCATCCGCCACGATCAAAAGCTCCTTCTTGCCGCTCGCCACGATCTTTTCGAGCAGAGGTAATATCTCCTGGATCGACGATATCTTCTTGTCGGTTACGAGCACATACGGCTCGTCGAGCGACGCCTCCATCTTTTCCTGGTTCGTCACCATATATTGCGAAACATAGCCACGATCGAATCGCATGCCTTCCACCATATCGTACGAATTGCCGATCGTGTTCGAATCCTCGACCGATACCACGCCTTCCTTGCCGATCTTTTCCATGACCTCGGCGATCAGTCCGCCGATCTCGGCATCTTTCGCGGAAAGCGTCGCGACCTCCTTGATCTTCTTGTTGTCATTGATAAGCTCGCGCTGTTCTTCAAGTGCCTTCACCACGCCCGCGCTCGACTTGCGAAGTTCTTCCGCCAGCTGGATCACGTTGAATCCTTTTTCGCGAATGACCGCTTCGCCCTCGTCGATCATCGCATGCGCAAGGACCGTCGCCGTCGTCGTGCCATCGCCTACGCCATCGTTCGTTTTGTCGGCAGCCTGCTTGATGAATTCCGCGCCGACGTTTTCCCACTTGTCTTCAAGCTCGATCTCTTTCGCAACCGTCACGCCATCGAACGTCACCTGCGGCGCGCCGTAGCCTTTTTCGATCACGACCGCGCGACCGCGAGGCCCAAGCGTCATCGTGACCGCCTGCGCCAATTTATCAATTCCTTTCTTGATGGACGCCCGTGCATCCTCGTTGAATTTTATTTGTTTTGCCATAGTAGTAGTAATAATAGTTTGTCATTCCGAGCATCGCGAGGAATCTCCGAGATGTCTCGCACGGCTCGACATGACAATGATTATTCGATCACCGCCAAGATGTCATCTTCCTCGACCAGGAAGTATTTCTTGTCGCCATCTTCGATCTTACTCTCGTCGCCCCACGGTTCCTTGAAAAGCACCGTTTGACCGACCGCAACCGACATCGGTACGCGACCACCTGTCTCATTCATCTTACCCGGACCGATCGCAATGATCGTTCCCCGGCTCTGTTTCTTTTTATCTGCCGTGTCCGGCAGGACGATACCCGACTTTGTCTGCTTCGCCTCATCCTCAACCGGCGCGATCAAAACATGACTGGATAATGGTTTTATGTTCATTTTTTTATTTTTTAGGATCCATTCTCGTTTTGAATGCCACGCTCAGCATATCGAAACGAGAATAGACTTTTTAGCACTCTCGATCCCTGAGTGCTAATAGTCATTTTAGTCCTTGTGCCGACCGTGTCAAGCGAAAAATTTCACCGTGACAGAACGTATTGCCACAGCATTTTCATCCGCAAATGCCGCGCTTTTGCAAATCCGGCATAACCGTTCCACGCACGCCATGCTTCGCGTTTTGCTTCTTCCCCTCTCTCGCTTTTTAAGCGAACTACAAATCGCTGGACGGTCGAACGTCTCAGTTGTCGATAGCCGCGTAAAGCGATCCGGTAGCCCAGAAAATCAACGTAGCCAAGCACGGGGCGTATGCTCACTTTGCGGGGATGAACCGATAACCGCAATCGCGTCGCAAGAAATTCTTGTATCGCATCTTTCGCGAGAACAAGGCGTGCACGATCTGTCCCGAATATCACAACATCGTCCATGTAGCGAATATAATAACGGACGCGTAATTTTTCCTTTATGAAATGATCCAGTTCATTGAGATAAAGATTTGCGAAAAGTTGGGATGTAAGGTTACCGATCGGAATACCTTTTGTTTTGGCATCATCCGATGCATAGCTTTCAATAACAAGGGAGATAAGTCGAAAAACCTTTTCGTCCCGAACGTGACGATGGATCAGAGTACAAAGAACGGCATGATCGATGTTCGCAAAGAATTTCGAGATATCACAGGAAAGACAATAGAGCGAACCACGGTCATCGGATCTGCGCGTCACGTTTCGCAATGAGCGCAGGAATGTCTGCGTTTTTCTGACAGCCGCATGCGCCCCTTTTCCGACACGGCACGCATATGACGCTTCAACGAAGCGGCGTTCAAAAATGGGTTCTATCGCCGCACAGATAGCGTGATGCACAACGCGATCACGGAACGGCGCCGCGCAGATCGTCCGCTTCTTCGAGTCCGACACGATAAAGATTCGATATGGTCCGGGTCGATAGGTCCCATCGCGCAGTTCGCGGGAAAGCTGCGCAAGATTATTTTCAAGATTTCGCTCAAAAACGAGCGCCACTGCTCTATATTTTCTCCCTTTCGCCGCGCGCCGATATGCCGCAAAGAGCGCCTCAAAGGAAGCAATGTTTTTTATGGTTACCGGTGAAGGTTTCATGATCTTGTCATTCCGGCCTTGCGCCGGAATCCATACCTATTTTAATAATTCTTTAATGCCCCATTTTTATTCTTCTTATATGGAAAAGAAATATTATGTTTATATCCTCACGAATAAGCCGTATGGCACACTTTATGTCGGTGTTACAAGCGATCTTGAACGGAGGATACAACAGCATAAAAATGATTTGTCAGGAAGTTTCACGGAACGATACGGTATCCATCATCTTGTCTATTATGGAGTGTATGACGATCCGTCATCCGCGATCCAGAGGGAAAAACAACTAAAGTGGTGGCACAGGGAATGGAAACTCCAGCTTATTGAGGAACAAAATCCTGACTGGGAAGATCTGAGTGATGTTTTATAGGTATGGATTCCGGCGCACGGCCGGAATGACAAGAGGAAAAAATCTTGTTGTCTTAGTTTTCTGTCATCCCGTGCCATGACACGAGATTCATTCCTTTAAAAACATTTCTTTTACCGGAATAATAAAGAAGCCCACTTACCCTGCGAGGCGAGCATGGGCGAACCGTTCCGCAGGGATAAGGGCCATGTATTTCTTCTTTCGCGTTCAGGGCGAAAGAATGAGGACGAAGACCAGTAGGTTTTTTGGCGCGCGCGGGACATCCGTAGATGTCTCGTTCTGGCCAGATTGAGATATATGAAATTTTCTCTCTCGAAAGTATACCGGGCGCAACGGAACCCAATGTTGTTGTTCGTGTTACCCGTGTTCCAATTCAAGTTCAGCGTGAACACGCCATCATTGCCGCCATTGTTCCAGTTCCCGCTGCGGATGAACGCAGCAACAATCCCGTTGCGCGGTCTTGCACCCTCGCGCTCGCTTGTGGACGAATAACCATAAGGGGCACGCGCAAAAACAGTGCTCGCTGTTCTCGCGCGTATTTCTTATGCCATCGGCTTGACCGGTGCAGGCGCAACTCCGGAACGCAGAAGCCCACCGACCAGATTGCCAACATCTTCAAGTCGGGTCGCCGCCGCACCATATTGTTTTGTGTTAATGAACTTCAAACTATGCGCTGCTCGAAGCAAAACCCGCAGCACATCGAGATCGAGCGATGCCTTTTTCACGGCCGGAACGCGATACCGTTCCGAGATCGCTTCCGTGAGATCCTCCAGTATGGCAATAGTTCTCTGCTCAATGCGCTGACCCAATACAAATCGCTCGGCCTTTGGAAAACGCAGGAGTACAGGATAAAGCCAGATATAAAATTCCTCTGTTTTTCGAAATGCGAGAAGGTTTTGTGGCGCAGGCATATGATTGATATTTTTTCTTTTTACCTTTCCTTACGCATAACACCAGTGATAATTCCCAAACGAACCCCACGCTCAAGCGCGACCAGACACCAGCAAGATTGAACCTACCGGGCGCAACGGAACCCAATGTTGTTGCCCGTGCTACCCGTGTACCAAGCCAAGTACAGCGTGAACACGCCATCAATGCCGCCAGTGTACCAGGCCCCGCTGCGGAGGAACTCATTGGTGCCTTGGCTCGTGCCGCCACCAACCCAGGAATAAAGCTGACCCATTCCTTTGGAAGATGTCCATCCATTCGGCGGGGAAACCTGCGATGCTGTAAGTGCGGTCGAGGGATCGGTCGGCCAGACAGAAGCGTTCGCAAATTCGCTCCATACCCAGTTCCCTGCCGTTCCGGTCACAGAAGGAACGGCCATCGTGCTCTGGTTGTCTCCCACATTCATATTGCTTCGCTGAACCTCCTGCCAGACGTTGCCCGCCATATCCCAAATGACATTGCCATTGCTGAGCGTGAGAGTTCTGCGCTGGGTGCCGCCCTGGTTCGTCTCGCCGGAGTAGCCGTTCGCGTCGTTCGCGTCGGCGGGAAGAGAAGTGTTGGGTTGACCGTCGTTATGGCCTGAAAAGACGGACCCGGAACCGACCGAGCCGCCGGACCAGTTGCTCCCAACATTTACGGCGTTCATAGCGATCGTCATATATTCGTCGTTCGTGAGCAGATGGGCGCCGATCGAATTGCAATATGCCTTTGCGGTTGGCTGTTCCGCGATATCCACGATGACATTACCGCCCGGGAGCGAAGCGATCTGTCTGCCGCCATTGGTCGGCGTGCAACTGGAAGTGTTGTTATTGTAACCGTTGTAATCAAGATTCACGCCGACCGATGCATTTCCCTTCCCATCGGAACAGACCGCATCATATTTCATCACGCTGAAAGCCTGAGTGCCGAAGGTGCTGTTGCCGGGAACGGAGATCCAGCCATTGTTCGGGAAACCGCCCAAGAGGTTCTGATTGGAACCGGCGGAAAAAGAAGTGATAGCCGAAGCATATTTCGTCGATTCGGGAATGGATCCGACCTTCCAGGTAGTGCCGTCGGTAGCATAGCTATAGTAAAGGCCGGAGGAAGCGTTGTTCGTCGGATCGATCGGAAGACTGCCGAGGGGGTTGCCGGAGGTCGTCGAAGCAAGGTTCACCGGAAGCCAGCCGGTACCATCGGTCTTCTTGTAGAAGTTCGGTCCGGCGCAATGGAAGTATCCCGCGGGAAAGCCGAGAGAAGAACAGTTGGATCCGGCAGGGGTCGTTGCCGTCGGGTCAGGAAGGGAAAGATAGGTCAGAGTCGAGGATCCAAGATTGGGGGTTCCCGACATTGAAGTATCCATCACGTAGAGGGAAATGGCCGACTGCAGGGTCTGCATATCGGAAAGACGGTTGGCATCCCGTGATTCCTGCAGTTTCTGAGTGGGATTCAGAGTGAGAACCACAACAACAGACAAAATGGCGATGATGGCGATAACGACCAAGAGTTCAATGAGAGTGAAACCCCTATCGGTGGAATCGCAAGAACACGAGCTTACTCTCTCTCTCTCTCTCTCTCTCTCTCTCTCTCTCTCTCTCTCGTTTGCCTGAGGCGTAA
>Ga0255354_1001512_pt1 | contig 13316 bp, 8 predicted proteins | sample HBST50metaG_FD_189942 | JGI IMG/M metagenome (GOLD analysis project Ga0255354, IMG submission 189942) | Peat soil microbial communities from Stordalen Mire, Sweden - H.B.S.T50 | ecosystem: Environmental > Terrestrial > Soil > Wetlands > Peat | place: Sweden: Norrbotten County, Stordalen Mire...
CGGCAACTTCCGAGGCTTCAACCCCGGCCAGCCGCACGGCGCCGTTTATTGGGAAGGCAGCAACGCGGCGCTCAACGCGGAACCCTATTCTCTTCGCGGCCAGTCGCAGGAGCAGCCGGCCTCAGGGACAAACCGCTTCGGTCTCACCTTGATGAGTGCGCCGTATCTGCCGGGGTTGACCAAGCCCAGCGGCAAGGACACGCTGTCCCTCTCACTTTCCGGCTCGCGCAGTTCAAATCCGTCGGACCAGTACGCCACCGTGCCCACGGATGAGGAGAAGGCGGGGATCATTCCCGGTATTGCCGCACAGATCACGCCCACCAAACAGGCTGCCGCGCTGCTCGCGTACTTTCCTGAGGCGAACTTGCCCGGAGCTACGCAAAACTACCATCTGCTGACCACCGCGCAGTCAAACTCGTCGGTGGCTGGTGTCCGCTACATGCGCAGCCTGGGCGCCAACGCAACCCAGCCCGGAGGACGCGGCGGGTTAGGCGGCGGAGGGCGCAGGACGCAGAACCAGGGGCTGCGGCAGAGCATCAACTTCAACTACAACTGGAGCCACTCGGCCTCGGACATCGTGAACCTCGTCCCGCAGTTGGGAGGCAAGAGTTCCTCTGACTCGGACTCTTTGCAGGCCGGCTACACCGTCGGCTACCGCAAGGTAACAAACATTTTCAACGCCAACTGGAATCGCAGCCAGAGCCAGACTTCAAACTTCTTCACCAACGGCGTGGACATAGCATCCGAATCCGGCATCATGGGGCCAAACAACACGGCGCTGAACTCGAGTTCTTTGAACTATGGCCTGCCCAACGTGCAGCTCAGCAATATCTCCGGGCTCAGCCAGCAGCAGCCGAGCCTCTCGGTGGCGCAGACTATCTCGCTTTCAGAGACATTGAGCTGGATTCACGGCAAGCATAACCTGCGCTTCGGCGGCGATTACCGCCGCGTACACAGCGATTTTCTGGGCGGCTCGAACTCGACCGGAACCTTCTATTTCACGGGTGCGTACACCGGTTCGTCGCTTGCGGATTTTCTGCTGGGAGAGCCGCAGGAGACCACCATCGACGCCGCCATTGCCAAGAGCTATCTGCGCGACAACGTCATGGATGCCTACGCCACCGACGACTGGCGGGTGAAGTCCTATCTCACGCTGAACTACGGAGTCCGTTACGAGTTCTTCGCGCCATATACGGAGAAGTACAACCACCTGGCGGTTGTGGACACCAACCCGGCAGGGGGCTTTACCCAGGTTTCCGAGGCCGATGCCGGCGGCATTGGCGCTTCGAGCGGCAAACTGCCCGATTCGTTGGTTTACCCCTTTCGCATTGGCTTTGCACCGCGCCTGGGCGCAGCTCTGAGGCTGCCCAAGCAAACCGTGGTGCGGGCCGGCTACGGAATGAACTACACCAACGGCCAGTACGCCAGCTTTGCCAGAACCATGGCGCATCAGCCGCCCTTCGCCAACGAGCAGACCAACGAAGCGGCTACTGAATGCGGCGCTGCGGCGACGACCGACTGCTTGTCGCTGGCCAACGGTTTTCCCGCGCCTGAAACGACTGGCAACTATGCAGTCGATCCGCACTACCGTTTGCCCTACGTGCAGGTTTGGAACATCGATGTGCAGAAGACGCTGCCCTGGGGCCTGGTGATGAACGCCGGCTACAACGGGTCGCGGGGCAGCCGTCTGGACATCACGAGCGCGCCGCGCGCGACCGCTGGCAGCCCCGGCACCGATCCCACGAATCTGGTCTTCAACTATGAGCAGGCCGTGGGCTTCTCCAGGTTCAACGCCGGGACGCTCAGGTTGAACAAGCGGCTGAGCGCCGGCTTTGCGGTGGGCGCGAACTACCAGTACTCGCACTCGATCGACGATGCGGGTTCCCTCGGTGGAACTTCGACGATCGTTGCGCAAAACTGGCAGAACCTGGCGGCTGAGGAAGGGAACTCGAGCGGCGATGTGCGGCACAGGGTCAGCGGCAATTATCTTTACGAGTTGCCGTTCGGCAAAGACAAGTTATGGGCGACCAGCGGCGTCGGCTCGCACATTCTTGAGGGATTTTCAGTCTCCGGCAACTTTACTTTTGCCACCGGGACGTCGCTCACGCCGAGTTATCAGGCGGCCGAGGCAGATGTGGCGCGCGGCACGGCCGGTTCGCTGCGGCCCGATCGTGTGCCTGGAGTTTCGATCACGGCTGGAGGCGGATCGCTGCTGAAGTGGTTCAACACGGCGGCTTTTACCACCCCCGCGGGCTCTTTTGGAACGGCTTCGCGCAACTCGATCACCGGGCCGGGAACCGTTTCAAACAGCATGGCGCTCTCAAAGACCATGTCGATGGGCGATACACGTAGCATGGAGTTTCGCGCCACGGCCAACAATGTTTTCAACACCGTGCAGTACGCGGGCGTGGATACCAGCGTGACTTCGCCGACCTTTGGACAGGTAACCTCGGCTGGGTCGATGCGGTCGTTCCAGTTTACGAGCAGATTCAGGTTTTAGCCGAGTTGAAACCGGTCTGAGAACTTGTTTCGAGGCAGGCCGGATTGGGAAGTCGGGGCTGGCAGGACGGGGCTTGAGTCCCGGCACAGAACTGAACCGGCGTTCATCGCGAGTTTTTTATTCGCTCCTAGCGGGCTTGTGTTGGAAGGAAATTCATGACGGGTTGGATGCAGCGGATAGGATCGGTCATTGCGGCGCTGGCGCTGGTGGCGCCGGGCATGCAGCCGGGGTTTGCGCAGAGTTCCGAACAGGCGGCGGGTGGCCAGGCATCGAGCCAACGGGTCTCGGCTACGCCGCAGGGCGGCTTTGTACTGAAGATGAACGGCGAGCTGGTGCTGACCAATGTGGTGGCGCGTGACACCAAGACCGGCGAGTTGGTGACGGGGCTCAAACAGAGCGACTTCAGCGTCTACGAGAGCGGCAAGCAGCAGCGAATCGACACCTTCGACTTTGAGAGCGTGGACAAGGCTACGCCGCTCAACGAGGCCACGGTCAGCGGGCTGGCCGCGGGAACCACGGGCAATGGAACCAAGGCCGTGGTGGTGGCGAAGCCCGAGGAGCTGCGCAATCACCGGCTGATTGTCATGTTCTTTGACCTGACCTCAATGCAGCCCGAAGACCTGGATCGCAGCGTGGATGCGGCCAGGGATTTCTTGACCAAGAAGATGCAGCCAGCCGACCTGGTGGCCCTGGTTTCGCTCGGTGATACGCTCAAGGTGGACCAGGACTTCACCGCGGACAAGACCGCGCTGGGGCGTGAGGTGGGCGTTTACAACGGCACCGAGGGCGTAGGCTTTGCCGAAGGCGCAACCTCCAACTCGAACCAGACCGAGGACACCACCGGCTATACGCCCGACGAGAGCGAGTACAACGACCTCAACACCGATCGCGAACTTTTTGCGCTGCGTGCGGTCGCCAAGTCACTGGAAAAAATCACTGAAAAGAAGTCAATGCTTTATTTTTCCGGCGGCATTTCGCGCGATGGCATCGAGAACCAGGCATCGCTGCGGACCGCGATCAACGCCGCGGTGCGCGCCAACCTGGCCATCTATAGCGTGGATACGCGCGGATTGCAGGCGGTCTCTCCCCTGGGCGACGCCTCCACGGGTAGCCTGCGCGGCTCCGGCGCCTACAATGGGGGCGCGCTCACCAACAACATGAACGCCAACTTCGCCTCGCAGGAGGTGATGGGCACGCTCTCGACCGACACCGGCGGCAAGGCTTTCTTCGACTCCAACGATTTTGCTCCGGCTTTTGCCCAGGTGCAGCGCGATACCTCGGCCTATTACGCCATCGGCTTCCGCAGCACGAATCCCCTGCGCGACGGCCGTTATCGCAAGCTGACGATCAAGGTGAACCGGCCTGGCATCAAGCTCGAATACCGGCCCGGTTATTATGCGCCGGCCGACTTCCGCCACGCCGGCAAAGAGGATCGCGAACGCGATCTTGAGGAGCAGTTGGCCAGCGATCTGCCGGCCACCGACATGGCCGTCTATCTCGACGCCATGTACTTCCGCCTGGATGAGCACCGCTTCTACGTGCCGGTTTCGCTCATCGTGCCCGGTTCGCAGATTCCCTTTGTCAAGGGCGGCGACAAGGACAAGGCCACGCTGGACATCATCGGCTCGGTGATCGACGAGGCAAAACGGCCCATCGGCCATGCCCGCGAAACCGTCAAGCTGAACCTCGACGAGTCCGCGCAGGCGCGGCAAAAGAACATCCAATACACCACCAGCTTCAACCTGCCTCCGGGCAAGTATCAGTTGAAGTTTGTGGTGCGCGAAAATCAGACCGGGCGCATGGGCTCCTTTGAGGCGGAGATCACGCTGCCTGACATGAAGAAATCTCCGCTGAAGATGAGTTCCATTGTGCTGGCCTCGCTGCGCCAGCCCAGCAAGAAGGTCAGCCCGCTGGTGCGCAACGGGGAGGAGTATGTGCCCAACATCAGCCATGTCTTCCGCCAGGACCAGCACCTGTATCTGCTCTACGAAATCTATAGCCCGGCGCGGGAAAAGGCCGCCGCCGATGCGGCCAAGGGAACCAAGCCGGGGATCAGCCTGCTCAGCAGCCTGGAACTCATGCAGGGGTCTACGAAGGTCTATGAGACTCCGCTGGTGCAGGCCAAGGCGATCAATGTGGAAGGGCGCGACGCGGTGGCCATCGAGTTGGATGTGCCGCTGGCCGGGCTCAAACCAGGCTCCTACCTGTGCCAGTTGAATGTGGTTGATGACGCCGGGGGCAGCTTTGCTTTTCCGCGCTTTGCCGTGCTGGTGCGGGAGCCGCTTGTGGCTGCGGCAACTGCGCCGGCTGGAACGCAACCTTCCGGAGGCGGGGCATCGCAAGGAATTGGATTGGGCGTGGGGCTGGGAACTGCTGCTTCTGCACCCGCAAAGCCGTAGGGCCAATGCTGGCAGCCATAACCGCAGCAGAAGTAGAAGCCGGATGCCCCACCCTACGCCTTTTTTCGGCGCAGGGTGGGGCATCCGCGAATTTGACCTGCCTGTTCTCCGGCAAATCCCGCGCCGCAATCGGTAAAATCGAAGCATGACACTTTCAGCGCAGGATCGCGCCCGCCGCATCAAAATCATTCTCTTCGACGTGGATGGAGTTCTCACAAACGGAGGCATCTGGATCATTCCGGTTCCGGTAGCCTCGCCCGATGGCTCCATTGTTTCCAGGATGGTGGAGGCTAAAGGCTACAGTGCTCACGACGGCGCAGGTATGACGCTGGCGCGGCTGGGCGGCATGAAGGTGGGCATCATTACCAAGCGCATCAGCGAAACCGTGGCCCTGCGCGCCCGCGACCTGAAGCTGGAGTTCGTCTATCAGGGCGAAGCCTTCAAGATGCGCCCGGTGCGCGAAATCATGGAGAAGGAAGGCGCGTCGCTGGACGAGATTGCCTATATGGGCGACGACGTGATTGACCTGCCAGTGATGCGCGCTTGCGGCTTTGCCGTGGCCCCGGCCAACGCGCGGGCGCAGGTAAAGGCCGAAGCGCACTACGTGACGCCCAACCGAGGCGGCGACGGCGCGGGGCGCGATGCGATCGAGTTTATTCTTGAAGCCAAGGGCCTGCTGAAGCAATGCATCGATGCTTCCATCGACGAGAGCAATCCTATCTCACCGTCAATGGACATCGGCAAGGGCGGAGACCTGAAGCAAGTGCAACGTGGCTCGGACGAACTTCAAAGGCATCGGTAGAAAAGCATGAGCATCGGATCGAAAAGAGCGGTTGTGCTATTGAGCGGGGGCCTGGACTCATCCACGGTTCTGGCCATTGCACGGAGCCAGGGCTATGAACTTTACGCGCTCTCGTTCTCCTATGGGCAGCGCCACATTATAGAGTTGGAGGCCGCTCGCCGCGTGGCTGCTTCCATTGGCGTGGCGGCGCACCGGATTGCAGCGATCGACCTGAGGATTTTTGGCGGCTCCGCGCTCACCGACGACATCGATGTGCCCAAGGGACGCACGGCGGACGATATGTCGCACGGCATCCCCATCACATACGTTCCGGCGCGCAACACCATCTTCCTGTCGTTCGCCTTGGCATGGGCCGAGGTGCTGGGATCGAGCGATATCTTCATCGGGGTCAATGCGCTGGACTATTCGGGATACCCCGACTGCCGTCCGGAGTTCATCGGGGCCTTTGAGAAGATGGCCAACCTGGCGACCAAGGCCGGAGTGGAAGGCCGTCAGGCGCTCAAGATTCATACGCCGCTCATCGCCCTCACCAAGGCGCAGATCGTTCGCAAGGGAATCGAATTGGGTGTGGATTACGGGCTGACCAGCAGTTGCTACGATCCCTCGCCGGCGGGTGAGCCCTGCGGACAATGCGACTCGTGCCTGCTGCGGCAAACGGGCTTCAGGGAAAACGGAATCGAGGATCCGCTGCCGTATCGCGCAACAGAAAATCGAGCTTCAGAATGAGCTACACCGTCAAGGAAATCTTCTATACCTTGCAGGGCGAAGGGGCGCAGGCAGGGCGCGCCGCGGTCTTCTGCCGGTTCGCGGGCTGCAATCTCTGGTCGGGACGTGAACAGGACCGGGCGACGGCTGTGTGCCGGTTTTGCGATACGGATTTTGTGGGCTTGGATGGAGCCGGCGGCGGAAAATTCGATTCAGCCGAGGCTTTGGCGGCGGCAATCGAGCAGAAATGGCCCAGGGACTCCGTTTTGGGCAAGCGATTCGTGGTCTGCACCGGCGGAGAGCCGCTGCTGCAACTGGATGCAAGCCTGATTGCCGCGCTGCACGCGCGCGATTTTCAGATTGCCGTGGAAACCAACGGAACGGTCAAGGCTCCGGCAGGTGTGGACTGGCTCTGCGTCAGCCCCAAGGCTGGAGCGGGGTTTGTGCAACGGAGCGGCGACGAGTTGAAGCTGGTCTTTCCTCAAGCTGGAGCCGATCCAGCGGATTTTGAGCTGCTCTCCTTCCGGCATTTCTTTTTGCAGCCGATGGATGGGCCCAGCCGCGCCGCCAACACGGAACTTGCGCTGCGGTATTGTCTCGACCATCCACAATGGCGATTGAGTCTTCAGACGCACAAGTTCCTGGGCATTCCTTAAAATGGAATCAATGGAAATCTTTAAGGAGTTCACGATCGAGGCGGCGCACTGGCTGCCGAACGTCCCCGCTGGACATAAATGCGGACGGCTGCACGGCCACAGCTTTCACATCGAGATTCATGCTCGCGGGCCGCTCGACCCGCATCTCGGCTGGGTCATTGACTTTGCTCAGATTAAGACAGCCTTCAAGGCCATCGAGGATCAGATCGACCATCGCTGCCTGAACGAGGTTGCGGGTCTTGAGAATCCGACCAGCGAGAACCTCGCTCGATGGCTGTGGAAGAAACTGCTCCCGGCGCTCCCGGAGCTGAGCGGGATTGTGGTTAAGGAGACCTGCACCAGCGGCTGTATCTATACGGGCGAGTTGGAAGGTCGATGACCGTCTCGCCTGGGTCGTGACGGAGAAAAGCAAACGCAGATCATCCGACTTCGCTCCGAGATAACAGCCTTTTGGCGATGCGTCCCTTTTCAGGCTTTGCGGGCTTCGGCTTCCGCGAGCCATCCGCAGCGCAGTTTCTCCGGCGAGATGCTTGAGAGATAGGGCTTGATATCGAGAATTGGCGTTCCGTCAAGCATGTCAACGCCGCGAACATACAGCGCCCCCTGCTCATGCCGCAGCAGTTCTACGACGGTCAGGCCAAGCGGGTTGGGCCGGCGCGGAGATCGCGTGGAAAACACGCCGTGCGGGCGGTCGTCGGAGGGCGGCGTGACCAGCAAATCAAAACCTTCAGAGCGGTTGAAAGCCCAGATCACATAAAGATGGGAGTAGCCGTCGATATCAGTCAGGCCGGCCTCAAAGGCGGGCAGGATGCGGAGAACGCCCTCTTCAGGGTGCTGTGCGCCAAGGCCCTTCGGAATTGCGGATGCGTTTTTGAAGGGGCTGCTGACAAATCCAATTGGCTGCGGCGTGAACATGAGCGCAAATGCCTCCGCCACTCATACTAGAGCATTTTTGGAAATGGTGTAGACCGAAATTGTGTTTGGTATCCCACCCTTTCCGCAGAAAAAAGCGGAAAGGATGGGACACGGAAGTCTACAGCAAAAGCCAAAATGCTTTAAACGCGGACGCGCCCCACCCGTCTTCTGGACATCTGAATCCCGCAGCAAGTTATCTCCCACTACTGCTGCGATAGCGAGTTGGTGGCGCATACGGTTCCTTGTTCCTCAGATTTCAAATCCGGCTATGGGGCGTCTGTGAGGGCGTCGGTGCTCTTGCTCATTTTGGCGGTGCGCTCGATTTTGTCCCAGTTAAAGGGTTTGCCGTCGATGGCGCGCTTGAGCGTCTTGAACAGGACGATGGAGAAGACCTGGCGATAGGCGAAGCGTTGGAGCCAGATGTGGAAGAGCAACCAGCCGTCGCCCTTGTTGGCGGGATGGCGGCGCTCCAGCGAGAAGGCTATCGAGGAGGTGACGAAGTCGATGAGCAGGAAGGCGCCAAAATAGGCCAGCAGCTTTTCAAAGCTGGCGGCAGAGGCGGCTTCCGGGTGATAGTGACGGTCAATGAAGTAGTTGAAGATGCCGGCCAGGAACATGATGTCGATGAAGGGCGAGACCAGGGGCAGGAACATCTGGAAGATGAGAATGTTGGGCAGAGCGAACAGGCCCATGGCTTTATTGCGGATGAAGGCGGCGCGATGCTTCCAGACGGCTTGCAGTGTGCCGAAGGACCAGCGGAAGCGCTGGCGCATGAGTCCCTTGGCGTCGATGGGGGCCTCGGTATAAGCCAGCGAGCGGTCCTCATAGTCAACGCGCAAGCCCTGTTCGAGCAGGTTCATGGTGAGGTCGGCGTCTTCGGCGACGGTGTTGAGCGGATAGCCGCCGGCGGCCTTGACCGGCGCGGTGCGCCAGGCGCCGATGGCTCCGGGAACGACGGTGACGACGTGGAAGAGGTCGAGAGCGCGCCGCTCGAAGTTCTGGCTGGTGATGTATTCGAGGGCCTGCCAACGGGTCCAGAGGTTCACGCGGTTGCCTACCTTGGCGTTTCCGGCCATGGCGCCGATGCGTGGATCCTCGAAGTGGGGGATCAGTTTGGAGATGGCGTCGGTGGCAATGACCGTGTCGGCGTCGATGCCGACGTAGACTTCTTCGGTCATGCGCTCAAGGGCGAAGTTGAGGGCGGCAGCCTTGCCGCCGTTGGGTTTGGTGAGCACCTGGACGCGGCCGGCGGCGATTTCGGCCGCATAGGCCTCGCGGGCTACATCGCAGGTGCGGTCCAGTGAACCGTCGTCGATGACGATGACGTGGAGATTCTTGTAGTCGGAGTTGAGCACCGAGCGGATGGTGCGGACGATGACCGTCTCTTCGTTGTAGGCGGGAATGAGAACGGCAACGCGGGGGTTGTAGCCGGGCGAGGCCTTGCGATGAGGCTTGCGCAGGCGGTCGATGATGGCAAGGATGCCGACAAAGATCAGGCGCGCGCTCATGAGAATGTCGCCGAGGAAGAAGACGAGCACGATGAACTTTTGGATGAGGGCTACGCCGGAGAAGGCGATGGAGTCAGGCAGCGCGCGCAGATATTGCCACAATGTGACCTTGGGCATGACCTGGGCGGTGGTCTTGCCCATGAGGGCTGAGACGGGCACGATGGTGTAGCCGTGGGCGCGGAGAGCGTCAATGAGGACGGGCAGCGCGGCCACAGTGGCCGCGCGGTCGCCGCCGCCGTCGTGCATCAGGATGATGGAGCCGCGGAACTGCGGCTTGGTCTTCATCAGGTTGAGCCAGTAGAAGACGGTTTGGGTAATCTCCTGCGGGCTCTTGTGCGGGTGCTCGTCCCAGTCGCTGGTGTCGATCTTGTTGCCGATGATGGTGAAGCCGTCTTGCTGGATGCGCACGACAGGCTCGGCTTCATCGTCGGTGTCCGGCTCCTCGTCGATGTCGTAGGGCGGGCGGAAGTAGAGCGGCTGCACGCCGAGTTTGCTGGCGAATAGCCGTTCAGTGAGCTTGACCTCGATGTCCAGCCGCCGCGGCGAAATTTCGCTAATGTCGGGATGGGTGTAGGTATGGTTGCCTATCTCGTGGCCTTCGCGGGCGATCCGCTTCATGACGCTGACATTTTCCGCAGCCTCGGCGCCGATGAGCATGAAGGTGGCTTTGACGCCCTTGTTCCTCAAAATGTCGAGAATCTTCGGCGTCCACTTGGGATCGGGGCCGTCGTCGAAGGAGATTGCGACTTCATTGGGATGGTAGCCGTACTGCTCAATCGTGTAAGTGCGCGGATAGACATCCATGTGCTCATCGACGATGAGCTTCTTGCGCGGATCGGACTCGTCTGTATCGACCGAGACGGTGCGCTTGCCGGGCTTGGGCAGGCCGGTGACGCGCAGAATGTCGCCGTCTCCCTCGGTGTCCACGTCGTGGCCGGGCTGCACAAGGGCCAGTTCTTGCAGGGAATCCGGGTTGCTGGGCTTGTCCCAGACATTCCAGAGCGAACTGTCTTCACTGCCCAGCCGCCACAGAGCAAAGGTTTGCAGACCGAGGCCGCGGGCGGCGCGCAACTCGTTGAGCAGCGTGACTCCATCGAGAAACCAGACAACGTGGCGCTGATGGTTGTCTTGGTCGATGTACTCGTAGTGGGGGTTGAGGGTGTCGTAATCGAGGTCGAGGTCGGCGTCGGCATCGGAGGCGTTTTGCCAGGCTTCAGAGACCGACAGCACCTCAGTGTCGAGCACGCGGGGCTTGGGATGCTTGCGAGCCTTGGGGTTGGGAATCGAAAGCGTCCAGTCGTAGCCGTAGTTGCCCAGCGCGCAGATCAGCTTTTCTTTGGGCACCACCTTCATCACCCGGCGCAGGTTGTTGACGAACCAATCCTGGCTGGCGACGGGCCCCGGCTGGCTGTCAACCTCATGCTCGTCGTAGTTCATCAGCAGAATGCCATCGGAGTTGGCCGAGATCAGCTTCAGATCCTCGTCCTCGGTGGAGACACCTGTGTTGACATAGAGCCGCAGATTGAGCGGATGCATGTCGGCGTAGAGTTCCTGGATGAAGCTCAGGTATGCCTGGTCCGCGTTGTTGGGCAGGTTTTCGATGTCCAGTGAAAGGCCGGGATAAACCCACTCACCCTTGGAGCCCTTGAACGCGGTGAGAAAGCGGATGATCTGGTGGCGAAGCGCGGTACGCTTGTTTACGTCGGTGATGACGCTGCCGATGCTGGAGTCGAAGCTCTGCGTGTGGGGGTTGTAGCTGGTGAGGTGGGGGAATATCTCGGTGTCTTCTTTTGAAGCCTGGATGACCCGCTTGATTTTGTTCAGTTCGTCGGGATCGTGAACCGTAGCGCCATCCACGACCGGATACTCGCGGTTGTCGCCTGACGTGGCCATGAGCGTTCCCGAGGGGGCGTTGACGTGCAGCCACTCCGGGAAGAGCATGTCGATCTGGTGGACATGCTCCTTGAACGAGGAATAGCTGGCCGCGTCATCTGGAACGTAATAGGCGGCGCGCAAACCTTCGCCGGTGTTAAAGGGAATCTCAGAGGGTTTGCGGCCGGTTTTGCGCCGTGCGGGGTGCTGGCTCCTGGCGCCGCGCAGCAGGATCGTGCGGTCGGGCAAGGCTCTGTAATTGTGCTTGAGTGCGGGCAGCAGCAACTCCGGCAACTGCTGGTTGCGCAGCACGTTGAAAATGAAGCCGGCCAGAACGAGCGTGGAAATTACGGCCGTCCAGTCCAGGATGCGGCGCAGGCGCTTCCAGCGTTTGCGTTGCGGGTCGAAAAATATCTGTTTATTGGGCATGTCCGGTCTCTTCTATTCTACGTGCGCGAAAACCGGAGAAACGGTCTACGCTATACAGAACGAATCGTATGAATGCCACCTCCGAGAGTCAATCGACAGCCTTGCGCCACGGTGTTGGCCGCGCCTCTGTGCCTGTGGCGCTGGCCCTTGCCGCCGGCGTCCTTTTGCGGGTGTGTATGCTGAAGCAGTTTCCGCAGGTTTCAGGGGACACGCTGATCTACGGCAGCCTGACGAAGAACTTGCTGCTGCATGGCCGGTTTGCCATCACCGACGGCAGCGGCGTACTGCATTCGACGCTGATCCGGCTGCCCGGCTACCCACTCTTTCTGGCGCTCTGCTTCAGGATATTCGGAGTGGAAAACTACAACGCCGTGGCCGGCGTGCAGATTGTGCTGGAGTTGTGCGGCTGCCTGCTGCTGGCGGACTTCGTGCGCCGCATCGCGTCGCCGGGGGCCGCGCTCGCAACACTTTGGCTGGCCGCCCTTTGCCCCTTTACGGCGGTTTATGCGGCTGCTCCGCTCACCGAGACGGCGACGCTCTTCGCCATTGCGCTGGCGCTGTGGGCGGTGGCCCGCTTCCATGCGCGGCCGGGGTGGGGAAGCGCGCTCGCCTTTACGTTTGCGGTCAGCTTCGCGGCCTTGCTGCGGCCAGACGGTGCGCTGGTGGGCGTGGCGCTGGCTCCGGCGCTCATCATCGGTCTGCGGAAGAGAAGCCGGATACAAAATCCCGGAAGCGGAAAGGTTAGCGGCCTGCTTCGCATGGCCTTGGTGTGCGTGCTGTTGGCTCTGGCTCCGTTTGCGGCGTGGACGTGGCGGAACTGGCAGGTTTTCCATGTTTTTGAGCCGCTGGCGCCGCGCTACGCCACCGATCCCGGCGAGGAAATTCATTCCGGATGGCAGCGCTGGATGAAGACCTGGTGCCTCGACTTTGTCTCAACCTACGACATTTATTGGAATGTTCCGGGCAACCCGCTGAATCTGGCCAAGCTGCCCAGCCGGGCCTTCGACTCGCCCGCGCAGTATGTTGAAACCGCCGCTCTGGCTCAGGCATACAACGACAATGGGCAGGACTTTACGCCGGATATGGATGCGCGCTTTGCCCGGCTGGCCGCGGAACGCATTGCCGCCCACCCTCTGCGCTATTACCTGTGGCTGCCGATGGGACGGCTGGCAGATATGTGGCTCAGGCCTCGCGTTGAAAACCTGCCGATCGACCTGGATTGGTGGGTCTACGCGCATCACAACGCGGAGACGCGCTTCAGTTGGGCCTATGCCGGGCTGAACGCCGTGTATCTGCTGCTGGGACTTGCCGGCCTTTGCCTGCGTCCGCGCTTCTGGCCGTGGATGCTGGCCTATATGGTGCTGCGCAGCGCCTTGCTGATGACCGTGGAGGCGCCTGAGGCTCGCTATACGCTGGAGTGTTTTCCCATGTTGTTTGCGTGCGGAGGGATCACGGTGTATGCCGCTTCGCGGAAGGTTGGAGCTTGGTTCCGTATGCGATTGCCGGGATAGAGTTGTGCTTTCCCAGGTT
>Ga0255354_1001514_pt1 | contig 13314 bp, 9 predicted proteins | sample HBST50metaG_FD_189942 | JGI IMG/M metagenome (GOLD analysis project Ga0255354, IMG submission 189942) | Peat soil microbial communities from Stordalen Mire, Sweden - H.B.S.T50 | ecosystem: Environmental > Terrestrial > Soil > Wetlands > Peat | place: Sweden: Norrbotten County, Stordalen Mire...
GGCGGAAGCGATTCGAGGAGACTGGAGACGAGGGAAATGGGAAGGCCGACGACGTTGAAATAGTCGCCTTCGATGCGGGGAATCCAACGGGCGGCGCGGCCCTGGATGGCGTAGGCTCCGGCTTTGTCCATGGGTTCGCCGGTGGCGATGTAAGCATTGATTTCTTCGTCGGAGAGGGCGAGGAATTGGACGGCGGTGGATTCAGAGGCGACCTGGGTGTGTGCGGCGGAGATGACGGCGACGCCGGTGATGACGCGATGGGTGCGGCCGGAGAGAAGACGGAGCATACGGGCGGCGTCGGCGGGGCCAGTGGGCTTGCCAAGGATGGATTTGTCGAGGGTTACGGTGGTGTCGGCGCCGAGGACGACTAGAGACTGAGGGTCGAGGTTGGTGCTTTCCCACCCCTTTCGCTCAACCACCCCACGGACGAAGACTGGTCCGTGGGGACCCTGGGAGCGCGAAAAGGATGGGGCACCCAGGTTTGGGGAATCCGACGGGTTTCCGTCAGGGGCTAAAGCCCTCGGTTTCATTTGGTGCGTTTGCGGCACGACTGAAGCCGTGCCCTGACACAAAGCCGACCCCTCCGCGGATCGTGTGGAATCTTGGGTCAACTGGTGGAAGACCGCTTCGGCTTTTTCGCGGGCGAGGCGGGTGACGTAGGCCGTGGGGTCTTCGTTGGGAAGCGGGTCTTCGGGGATGTTGGCGGGATGTACCTCGAAGGAAAAGCCGGCCTGGGTGAGCAGTTCGCGGCGTCGAGGCGAGGATGAGGCGAGGACGAGCATAGAGAGATTATTGCAGGGGGGCGGGAGAGCGAGTCAGCGTGGCTGGATGAGGTTCCTCGACTCCCACCCTAGGCGCAAGAACAAAGACGAACACCCCACAGACAAAGACCTGTCCGTGGGGACCCCGTTGCGCCGAGGGTGGGGCACCCGGAGAGTTAGCGAAGGGTTGACGATTTGGCCCGGTCGAATAGCAACGGAAATAAACAAAGGCAGCGAGTTAGCCTCCGCTCCGCGGAGTTGGCGAGTTAGCAAGTCCAACTTCAATCGATTTCCAGCCAGATTCTCAGCTTTCTCTTCCAACCCGATTTCTGGACAAGCGGGCCTTTGGAGCTGGTTCCGTGCTCGAATTCCTCTTCTTGATCGGAAGGCGGGAAAGGCTTCAGGAAGTCGTATACCTCTTGTCGAAGAGTGCGTGTAAGGGTTCTCGGCTTGGCCAGGATCGCCAGACCGCCCTCGGCCGCCTCTCTGGAAAGCGGTGTTTCGGAGAGTAGAATCGGAACGCCGTATGGCTCGCGGTGGATGTTGATGCAGCACATCACACCGCATGTAACGCGGCCGGCGGCGCCGGGCCGCTTCTGAAAATTCCATACGGTGATCAGCTTTGCACTCCGGTCTTCGGGCGACCGCATGTCGAACTGAAGATAGGACTCGCCCTTGATCCCGCTTCCCCGGTAAAGGACGTTTCTGTCGTTGTTGGCGTCTCTCTGGGAGGCTAGTGCGGCGCTCAAAATGCCCCTGTGGATGATGAATCGGGTAACTCGCGGAATATTCTTGTTCAGATCTGGGACCAGGGCCGGATAGTACAAGAAAAATTCTCCAAACGCATCCTTGTAGAGAGAATTCTGCCGGTGGCGCACATAGACAATCCGTCCAAACGTTCGCGTCATTTTCAACAGAAGCGTGCTGACGCCGCCCAGAATCACCGTGGAAATGATCCACCCGAAGATCTGCTCTTTCGCACTGCCCGTCCGGGTCCAGGAAAGAAAGGCATGAAGCAACTCTGAACTGTCGTGCAGAAACCCGCTGTCGACCACTATCCGTTCCTTTCTGGTGCATTGTAAAACAGCCCTACTTGCGCCCCCGCTGCGATTCGGAAGCGAAGTAAATCCACTCTGTTCCAACCGGCGTGTCGGCGTAGGAAAAAATCACGGCGCCGTCGGAGGGAGCGGCAACGGGTGTCCCATTTCTCCGCAAACCAATCGTCTCACCCGCCCTCACCGGATCGAACGAGGAGAACGGTCTTGCCAGACGGTCCTCCATATCCTCGCGCACAAATATCCGTTCAAACCGGTAAGATTCGGTAAATCCGCAAGATATGTTTTGCTCTGTGTTTTCTGTCAGTCCCAGAAATGCCATCGCGTTCAGAATGGTCTGCCTCGCAGTCGCAATCGCAGCTTCATCAAGATGGTTGCCGCACTCCGCCGTAACGCCGCCTCTTCCGCCAAGGGAGCGAAAGTATTCCGTGGTCCCGATTCCAAAGTTGCGTTTGGCGACGTCTGCCGGTTCCACTTTTCCAGGGCCGAGCCGTTGAATCAGGGCCTCTTGTTCGGTAACAAACCGGTCGTAGGCGGCGAGCCACCCGTAAACCATGCGTTGCACGCCCAGCGCCTTGGCAAAGTTCAGCTCTTCGGTGGAAAGCGCGAACGGCTCCAGCGCTGTGGGCTTTTCGGGGCCCACGAAAAGAAACGGGGATCCCTGGGCCTTGAAGGAGTGAATATCCAACAGCACATCGCAGTCGCGCATCGTCTCGCAGAGGGTGTTCACGAAGAAATCCGCTCCCGATTCAGGCTGGGCGATGGGGCCAAAGTTCCGGTTCAGGTCGCGGCCGGCGGCGCGTTGCCGCAACGCGAAGGCCTCGGGGTTGGCCACGGGAATGAAGGTGACCCGTCCGCTGCTGATCTGGATTTCTTCTCGCGAAAGTGCGTCGAGAATCTGCCGGATGGCAATCGGGCCGCAGGTCTCGTTGCCATGCACGGCCCCCAAAACAAGAAGATGCGGTCCTGGTTTTGATCCTGAAAATCTAAAAACTCCCATAGGTGTGTGGGGTAACTGTGCGGGCATTTTGAGCAGCTCGATTCCGTTAGGTCTGATTAAGTCCATTCTGTCAGACAGACATCCCTCAGGGGCTAAAGCCCAGCATCATTTTGGGGCATTTGCGGCACGACTGAAGTCGTGCCCTGACACAAAGCTTAACCCTCTGTGGGTCGTGTGGAGTCTTGGGTCAACTGGTGGAAGACGGCTTGGGCTTCTTCGCGGGCGAGGCGGGTGATGTAGGCGATGGGGTCTTCGTTAGGGCAAGGATCCTCGGGAATGAGGGCGGGATAAACCTCGAAGGAGAAGCCGGCTTGGGTGAGGCGTACGCGGCGGCGTGGCGAGGCTGAGGCGAGGATCAGCATAGGGGAGATTATTGCAGGGGCGGAAGGGTACATCTGGCTGACCCGTGACAGGTTGATACTTCAATCAGTGTTCAAGTTTGTCTTGTATGTGCATCTGTTGCACTCTTGGGATGTGCCGATACACTTGAACTACATCATATCCAACATTTGCGTAGATTCCCGTGTCTTGATCCCGTGTTTGCCTGATAACCAAGCGGGCCTTGAATTCGTCTCCGGGAGCAATCGTGATGCGGTGAGCGAAAAATTCGTCATAGAATGTCTGATCGAGGACGGGCGCGGAGATTCTGACGCCACGCCAGCGAAACTCCCATCTCCTGTCGCTCCTTACCAAAATCGCTTTCACAATTTGCAGATCACAATCTTCCTCCACTAGACGTTGATTTCCGTCGTCACGTATAGTTGGCGCAATTTGCGGAAGCATATCTCGTGAAATTACGATTTCCGGTGGCGGGCTGTCGACCTTCGGTACAATCGCCACACCCGTGACCTTTTCGTCTTTCGATATAGATTCCATTGTTCGCCCGATTGCCCCTACAAACTGGGGATTTGCTTCGGCCGAGCGAGTTGCATCGTAAACATTTCTCGGAATAACAACGCGTTCATCTCCCCGGGCGATGATTACTTCATCAGTCTTTATCTCGATGGATACGTCTTGGTGAACCGCTAGAGTTCGCTCGTAGATGAAACTCGCGATAATGGACAATACGACTGCTTGAAGTGCCTGCTTAGAGAAAAGATTCCCTGCCGCTGTATATACAGCGCTTATCTTTGCACGAAAGCTTCCTTCGCCAAGGGCCTCAACAACGATTTCGATATTGTGGCCAGGATTGACACTTGCATTTGCTGCTTTGGCAGCGTCGGCTAACCCAACCAGAGTGGATGCCAAGGTGTAAGCATTTATCTGCTTATCTTCAGTAGCGAAATGAATTACAAAGCTGTTCTCGAACTGTGAGATGTCAAGGATACGCACGATATCTCCTTACACCGCTAAGTTGTTGCCCTGTTGCCCGCGAGTCGGTCAGTTGATCGTATACCGGACATTTTCGGATGTCTCAGAGCGTTGGTCAAGCCCAGACTCTTTAGGCCGAACCATCAATCATAACGGTTGGGCGGTAAGGCCGGTTTGGAGGCCGCTGGGGGTTGCAAGGCCCCAGGCCATGGCGGGGGTGTTGTGAGCCAGGCCGAAGCGGCCGTCGGGGCCTAACAAGATGATGCCGCCGTGGCCGCCGAGACGATTGAAGAGATACGAGATGGCCTCGCGGGCGGCGATTTCAGGGGCGGTTCCGTCGGCGACGCGGTCGGTGGCCCACTTGCCGAGGACTAGCTTCATGATGGGTTCGCCCCAGCCGGTGAGAGAAACGGCGGCGGAGAGATTGTCGGCATAACAGCCGCAACCGATGAGGGAGGAGTCGCCGACGCGGCCGGGCGTCTTGTTGAGGGTGCCACCGGTGGAAGTGGCGGCGGCGAGGTTGCCGCGGGCGTCGAGAGCGACAGCGCCGACGGTGTCGTGGGAGTCAAAGCCTGGGAGAGTGGATTTTCCCTCAGGGGCTAAAGCCCCCGTTTCTTTGGCTGATTCAATGTACGGGCTGAAGCCCGCACCCTTCCCGCTGCTGAAGCGAGCGCCCTCCCCAGTTACGGCGGTCTCCGGGCTTTTGTCGTCGTGGAGGACCGGGAGCAGAGGCGAATCGAGGCCGGAGAAGGTGTCGTCGCCCAGGCCAGCGGATTCGCGAAGCTTGGCATGGACGAGGCGCTCACGCTCGCGATCGAGGACTAGCTCGGAGTTGTCGATGAGGGCCATGCCGTGGGATTGGGCAAATTGTTCGGCTCCGGCTCCAACGAAATAGACGTGCTGGCTGTGTTCGAGAACGAGGCGGGCGGCCTGAATGGGGTTGCGAAGGTGCTCGACGCAAGCCACGCCGCCAGCTTTCATGCGGCCACCGTCCATAAGGAGGGCGTCGAGCTGGACGCGGCCGTCGGAGGTAAGAAAACTGCCTCGGCCGGCGTCGAAGGTGGGGTCATCTTCGAGAACGGTGACGGCAGCTTCAACCGCATCAATGGAAGATCCGCCGCGGGAAAGAACGGCATAGCCGGTTTCAAGCGCGTTGCGAACACCGGACTGGTGGGCAGAAGCTGCGTCGGCGGGAATGGCCCACGCGCCTCCGTGAACGAGCAGAGTGGGAATGTTGTGGGTTGGAGAGGTCACCGGAATATCGTAGAACATTTGACGCGGGGGCGTGGGGGACGCGCTGCTTTGGGAAGTGTTTGTTCCTGCTTGAGCTTCGTGTCAAAGATTTGAGGATGGAGATGTGCAGTTAAGTGGTTGAAAGATAGGGAGAAGATGAGTTGTTTTAGATTGCAGGAAATTTCGGTGAGATTGGTTAAGCTAAGAACATTCAACAAGGAATGAAGAGAAATGAGATGGCAGGAGAGCGGGGATGAGGCTTTCCTGGTTTTTTCGGGCCACCATCGCGGGTTCACAGACGCGGGGAGAGACTGAAAGCAATTCGGCGGATGGAGGGGTGGTTCCCGAAAGGAATCACCCCTTTCTCTGTCTACGGAGAAGTGCGCAAGGCTGTGGAGCGGTGGGACGGGATTGGCGAAGAAATGGAGTTGCAGAGGCAGATGGTGCGAAAGAAACCGTCCGGGACAGGGCTTGAGAAGAAGGTAGTCAGCCGCGGAACAGCAAAGATGAAGGCGGCGGCAGACAAGGCCCTGGAAGACAACGGCGACGAGATAACAAAAGGCTTGACCGAGAGCGCGAAAAAAGGCAACGCAACGAGCGCAAAACTGCTGCTTGCGCTTGCGGACGGACAAATCGATTGCGAGGACGAAGCGGTGGTAGAGCAGCCTTGCAGTTATGCGGAGAAGCTGGCCAGGGAGCCAAAGTGGAACGGCCCGGAAGCCGAACCGGACGATGAGTAGCGAGTTAACGAAGGCAGGTTGGCTCCGTAAGTTCCCACCCTAGGCGCAAAAACAAAGACGAACACCCCACAGACAAAGACCTGTCCGTGGGGACCCCGTTGCGCCGAGGGTGGGGCACCCGGCGACGGAAATGAACAAATGCAGCGAGTTGGCCTCCGCTCCGCGGAGATGGCGAGTTGGCAGGTTGGCGAGACAGCGAAGTGAAGTCGATTCCCACCCATTTCGCAAAAAGCGCGAAATGGATGGGGCACCCGGCAGTGGAACGGCCCGGAAGCCGAACCGGACGATGAGTAGCGAGTTAACGAAGGCAGGTTGGCTTCGTAAGTTCCCACCCTAGGCGCAAAAACAAAGACGAACACCCCACAGACAAAGACCTGTCCGTGGGGACCCCGTTGCGCCGAGGGTGGGGCACCCGGCGACGGAAATGAACAAAGGCAGCGAGCTGGCCTCCGCTCCGCGGAGATGGCGAGTTGGCAAGTTGGCGAGACAGCGAAGTGAAGTCGATTCCCACCCATTTCGCAAAAAGCGCGAAATGGATGGGGCACCCGTTAGTTAGCAGGTTGGCAAGTTAGCGAAGGCGGGTTGGCTTCGTAAGTTCCCACCCTAGGCGCAAAAACAAAAACGCGCCTAGGGTGGGGCACCCGGAGTGTTAGCGAGTTAGCGAATGACTCTTTGGCGGGATTTCAGGAAGAAAGAAGAGAGACGGATGAAGCTCACAAATCACAAGTGGTTCAGCGCCGGTGGATGGATGGGATTGCTGTCGATGGCGGTGTGCCTGATGGGCGTATTGCCGGGACAGGCGGCGGACGCGCAGGCGATCAGCACAACAACCGTTCAAGGGACGGTGTATCTGGCGAACGGTCAGCCTGGCACAGGAACACTGGTGGTGAGCTGGCCATCGTTTACGACGGCGAGCGGGCAGCTCGTGGCGGCCGACAGTACGACAGTGACGATTGCGCCGGACGGATTTGTGAGCGTGAATCTGGCTGCGAATGTTGGGGCGACGCCGGCAGGGCAGTATTACACGGCGGTTTATTACATGAGCGACGGCTCGACGAGCACTCAATATTGGGTGGTGCCTGCGGGAGCACAGGCGACTCTGGGGCAGGTGCAGGCGCAGGTGATGCCGTCGACGCAGGCCGTGCAGGCGGTGAACAAGGCGTATGTGGATCAGGCGATCACGGGGCTTTCAGGAAGCTTGCTGACGGGATCGGGCGGGACGCTAACGGGACCGCTGACTTTGTGCTGCGATCCTACGCAGCCGATGCAGGCGGCGACCAAACATTACGTGGACGAGCAATCCGCTTTAGCGGTGCCGCTAACAGGCGGGACGATGACAGGGCCATTGACGAGCGTGGAACTAGGAGCGCTGTATCAGGTGGACCAGTTTTCGGGAGCGGATTTTGGGGCGAAGCTGGGCGCGTGCCTGAGCGGGTTGAGCCAGACGAATGGCGGAACGTGCGATGCGCGCAATTTCACTGGCACGCTGGCCATGGGATCGAATCTGACGATTTCGACGGCGAATGCGACGGTGATGCTGCCCTGCGCCACGATTTCGACGGCCAACCAAATTATTGTGACGGCGGGAACGAGGAATGTGTCGCTGCGCGGGTGCGCGCTGCGCGGGACGAGCGCGGCGAGCGGGAGCCAGGGCGGCACGGTGTTTCTGTATTCGGGAACCAAAGCGATGGTGCAAGTGGGAGATCCGAGTTATGCGGCGGACACGCAGGGCTTTCACCTGGACAATGTAGCGATCAATACGACCGCAGCGAGCAGCGCGAGCGCACAAGGGCTGACGGCCTATCGCACGCAGGAGATGGATCTCGAAAGCTTGTACTTTCTTGGTAACTCGAACCAGACGGGCATGACGCTGGACGGAACTGGGAATTATACGGGTGGAACATTTCTCGATAACGGATTCGATGGATTCCTGACGGCGGTGAACGCGATTGGGCACCAGATTTCAAACTCCGCGACGACTGACTGGATGAACGCGAGCACGTTTGTGCGGTTGCACATCGACTGCCCGACGAGCGGAGGAAGCCCGATCAGCGGGAGTTATGGAATCAACCTGCAACAGGGCGATGGAAACACGTTTACGGGCGGAGATATTGAAGGATGCGCAACAGCATTGCACCTGGGAGCGAACGCGCAGAATAACACGATTGTCGGACTGAGGAACGAAAACTCGACCAACCAGATTGTGGCGGATGAGGGAAGTTCGTACAACAGTTGGATGACCGGCGGCACGATGTTTACCGGGCAGTTGACCGACAACGGAACGCGCAACAGTTTTCTGGATACATTTCACCGAAGCTTCAACGAACTGAATGGCGATTGGTACGGAAGCCAGAAGGACGCGACGCTCACTAATTACTATCGGCTGGGAATCGGGACAGGAAACGAACGCGGGCTGCTGAACGAGATTCAGACGGATTATGGATACCGCTGGCTTGAAGGGTATTCAGATGCAACGGCCGGCGAGCAGTTTTATCAGATTGACGATTTGCTAAACAATGTAAACCGGCTGTCGATTGGGCAGTATAACAACGGGCAGTCAAGCACCAACAACCAGACGGCGATTAACTCTGCTGGGACGGGCGCGGTGGTGCTGAATGGATCGGCCAATGCGGGAACCGGCGGGGTCGTGATCGGATCGGGCGGCGCGAATGAAAGCACCGTGGCCACGATCAGCGGCACGGGAAACGCGCAGTTCAACGGGAGCTTGCAGGTGGGAGGCGCTTCAACGCTCGCCGGATCGGTGACGGTAAAGAACCAGGCTGACGCGGAGATCGATTACGTTCTTCAGGCAGGAGCTACAACGGGCAAGAAAGAATCGCTCATCTATAACGACTGGAACGGAAACAGCCAGTGGTACATGGTGAAAAACGAGACCAATGACTGGGCGCTGAATTCGGCTACGGGCGGCCTGGACAGCTTCATGGCTTACCAGAGCACCAACAGCGGTGACACCTATGTGAACGCCTCGAACGCCACCGGAGTGGTGCGCATCAATTATGAGAACGGAGCAGGAACAGGGTTCAAAGTCTACGGGGGCAACAGCAACACGCTCTACGCAAGCTTTACGGGCATGGCGGCGATTCAATTTCCGGGGCTAACGGCAAGCAGCGGCCACAATTGCCTGCAGGTGGACAACTCGGGATACATCAGCAACACGGGGGCGGCCTGCAGCACAGGGACAGGTAGCAGCAGCGGCACGGTCAACGCCGGAACCAGCGGCCAGATTGCGTATTACAACGGCAGTGGCACGGTACTCTCGGGCACGAATACGGTTTCAATTTCAGCAGGCGGGACCGGAGCTTCGACGGCTTCCGCGGCACTGGGGAACCTGGGCGGAGCTGCGATTACGGGAGCGGCGTTTACAGGTCCGGTGAGCACATCCAGCACGCTGTCGGCAAAGAACCTGGCGAGCATTGGGCCGCGGTATGACGTGACGCAATTCGGAGCTGTGGGCAACGGCGTGACCGACGATACGGCGGCGATTCAGGCGGCGTTTAATGCCTGCTATAACGGCGGGGTTGTTCCTTACGGCGGCGTGGTGGAGTTTCCCGGCCCGCACAGTTACGTGGTTTCGTCCACTATCTCGGCGTATGACTCCTGCCAGATTGAGGGGGTAACCGGCAGCTCTACAGTGGGCGAGTCTCCGGTTCGCATCTTGTGGAACGGCGCCGCAGCAGAAACAGTTTCGACCATCACCGCTTTCAGCGTTACATCGGGCATGGCTACCTTCACGGCAGCGAATCGTCTCACTGCTGGGCAGTGGGTGGACATTGAGGGCTTGACGACCGCCTCCGGTGTGCAGATGAACCGGAACATTGCGCAGGTATCCGCGACGGGACTTTCTTCTACGCAGTTTGAGATTCCAGTCAACAATGGAAACATTGCTACGACCTCGGATTCGGGCACGGCGACGACGGTGAATGTAATGCTGGCGCTGGACTCCAATGCGCGGTATGAGCAATCGATCAGCAATGTAGAGTTTGCATTGGCGCCGAGCGCAACCGCGGGGTCGCTCCAGGTGGATGTGTACTTCGGCGGCAGAGTGGACACTGGTACTCATGTTCTGAATACGTGGGCAGAACAGGCCACAGAGTATGGCTATTACTTCGCTCTTGGTGGAATCAATGTGGACTTTGACAAAGGCTGGCGGTGCGACTCGGTGGGAATCAGTTGCATTTACTGGAGGGTGGCCGGCGGAGACTCTTTTGGAATTGCCAATGGGACGGTAGACAACGCGAGCAGCGCGGGCGGCGGGTCCGTAATGCTGGACAACTCTACCTGCATTAATCAGTCCGGCATTCATTTCACGTCCAAGAATATGAAGTTTGAGGTCAACACATCCATTTCGTCAGGGCTGGGCGTGTTTACAATGTACGATTGCCCGTCCAATAGCGGACTGGAAGCATTTTGGCTGGACTTTGAGAACAACTGGGTATCGCCCGCGTCCAATGCGGCGGGATTCAATTACCCGTCCCTCGTGATGTCGCCTGCAAACGATGCGGCACTGAGTTTGACGATAGTGAACGGAGCGTTTCCAAACGGTTCCGGATCGAATACGACAACGCGGTGGGTGGGATTGCCGGCTTTAAGCAGACAAGATACGTTCAGCAGCACCAGCGCGGTCATTCCGTTTCTGAGTTATGCACCATCGATTAACAGCAGTGGACTGCCCCAGAGCTATTCTTCGCCGATCTCGCTGTTAGGCGATGTAAATCTCAGCCAATTGTGGCAGTACGGCACCAAGGCATCTGCCTTTTTGTATTCGGACACGGCTTTTGCCGCCCTGCCAAACGGAACGACGCTTTATGCGGGGCAGATTATTGCACCTCCGGCGTATTGGAACGGGGCAAATGGCCCACGCTATGCTCTGGATGCCGTCTACCAAACGGGAACAACCGGCTCTCCGAACGGGGGCCTGACCACGTGCACGGGAATCAGTGGAACGAACGTACTGACCTGCAGCAGCGCGGCGGACCTTTCTTCTGGACAGAGAATCAACATTGGGACGGACACGAACAAGAAGATCGGTTACGTGGACGCGACCCAAGCAAGTGCGGTGCTGGTGTATCTGGGAAGTAACCTTGGTTCGACATATTCGACTGGGACCGCGTTGACCTTTTCCCGCCAGTTCTTGGCCCGGAGATTCAGATGGCGACGAAATCTTCCGCCGCGCCAACGGCATTGGCGTGGTCACGGGGCGACTTTCAGCAGAACTCCGGCGCAGCGGCGAATGGTATCTGCGGATGGGTGAACATAGCCGCAGGCACGCCGGGCACCTGGACAGCGATTCCATGCGCCAACAGCAGCGGCCAGATCACCTCCGCTCAGATTGCGCCAGCATCGCTTCAAGGAACCGATGCAAAGGTGCTGACAGCGGGCACAGTTGCTTCAGGCGCGGGTAACTCGCTTTGCACGGACTCGAGCGGTGGAGCGACAACTTCCGGCTGCCCTTCAACATCTTCCGCTCCCACTGTACTGGTGCTCCCGGGAAGCGACGTTGTTTGCGCTCACGGTGGAGATACAACCGTCGCGGCTCTGACAATTTCCAATATCACCTACAGCAGCCCTACCTACACCTTCACTGTGAGTGGCAATGCCCAGAGCTATGGTTATACGCAGGGGCAGACGTTTCAGGTGCAGGGAACAACAGGGGGGACTGGAAACTTTAACGCGCAGTATACGATGGGGACGGTGACTTCGAATACATCCTTCACGGCGACTTCCGGCACGGCGACAGGTACAAGCTACGGAAGCGGCGGCACGGTGTCATGGGTATGTAATAACTCGACAGATGCGATTACTGGAAGTGCGGTGAACTTTGCTTCTACGCTAACCCTTCCAGCAATCACCTCTGCCGTTCAATATACCCTGCTCACCGAAGTGCAGGCATTTTCTCCGGGAGCAGTAACCTACAACGGGCAAAAGATGACGATTGGCGGATTGCAGGTGTCCGGTCCGCTCGGCACATCTATTTCATCCGGCACAAGCGCAAGCGCGATTGACTTATCCTGGTACTTCAAAACTTATGCACCGGGGTTAGTTTCGATTGCGCCGGTGACGGGAGCCAGTAACTCGACACCAACTCCCAAATTCATCAGCACAAGCGGCGGCTTGATGCTCAATCCATCCTATAACTACTTCACCGCAACGGGACTTGCCAGCGTCAATTCGACGGGGGGGACGATTACGGGCGGCTCGCTGTCAGGAACTGGAACAGTGTACCTGACATCGTTCAACAATGGCGGCACGGCGGCAACGGTTACCGGGACAATCACTACAGCTGCCTCATGGACAGGCAGTACCTTTGCCGTGACCAACACCGGGTACGGCTTGACGGCGGCTCCAACGACAGCAACCTGCACGAGCGGGACAGCGACGTGCTCAGGCACGGTAGCTTTTCCGGCTGGCACAACAGTTCTCGGCGGAGCGCAAGGCACGGCGGTGAGACTGGTGTGGTTCAGCGCGAAGTAAGGATGGTGGAGTTAAACGGTGAGCGGAGTTTTCCGGTTGGTAAGTGCCCTGGATCGGGGATCAGCAGAAGTCCGGACCGTGGAGTTAGAGCGGAACCAAGTACCCGTGTCCTATTAAGTATCGTGGCGGGTCGCCGCTCCCTCCACCCCAGCGACGAAGACCTGTCGCCGGGACCCCGGCCTGATGGCCGCGTCAACTTGACGAACGTGCTTCCTGGATACATGATCCTTGGTTTCGCTATAACCGTGCGAGCCGGGCCGCACAGGATTGAGTGGGCGCGCTCCTGCTGGTCTGAATGAGTCGATTTATTTACCCGGTTGAGATGGGGGTTCCGTGACGGAAACGGAAGAAGAACAGGCGGCAGTAGTCGAGGAGTTGCGCTTGTGTCCGAAGAAGCTGAGCCAGAAAGAACTGGAACGGTACGGGGGAATTCTGGACGAGCGTCCAACTAGCCTGCGGGGACGGACAGTGATGATGGAGCTGGCCGGAAAGCTTTTGCAGGTGAGGACGCGGGAGGGCAGGACGGCGCCGCTGAAGCCGAACAAGGCGCAGATGATGTTTGAGAAACGGCGCGGCGAGCGGAATATCGTGCTGAAGGCGCGGCAGATGGGGCTGACGACTTGGGCGGCGGCGCGGTTTTTTCTGAAGACGATCACGCGACCGGGGACACTGACGCTGGAGGTTGCACATTCGCAGGAGGCGGCGGAGGAGATATTCCGGAT
>Ga0255354_1001517_pt1 | contig 13283 bp, 10 predicted proteins | sample HBST50metaG_FD_189942 | JGI IMG/M metagenome (GOLD analysis project Ga0255354, IMG submission 189942) | Peat soil microbial communities from Stordalen Mire, Sweden - H.B.S.T50 | ecosystem: Environmental > Terrestrial > Soil > Wetlands > Peat | place: Sweden: Norrbotten County, Stordalen Mire...
GTGGCCGAAAAGCAGGTTTCTTGCCAAAGACTCGGTTCAAACCCGCTGGTCAACGATCAAAATGCCGGGCCAGAGGAGAAAATCCCCTTTTCCACCTGCCGGTTGGGGGATTTTGCAAGAGGCTCAACAGGTCGCTTTCGAACATGCGCTGCTGGAGCGGGCCAGCGCGATGCCTGGAGTGCAGTCGGCAGCGATCACCAGCATGCTTCCGGTGAGTTGCAACTGCAATACGGATTGGGTGCGATTTGTCGGGAAGCCTTACAACGGCATCCACAATGAAGTGAATGAGCGCGAGGTGAGTGCCGGGCTGTTTCGAACCTTACAAGTCAAGTTGAGAAGCGGGCGTTTCTTCACCGATGCCGACGCTGTCGGCAAGCCAAAGGTCATCGTCGTCAACCAGGCATTCGCGCAAAGGTATTACCCAGGGGAAGATCCGATTGGCAAGAAGATCGGCAACACGGAGCTGATGTCCGACTCAATTCGCGAGATCGTCGGTGTGGTGGATAATTTCAAGGACGCAGGCCTGGATCAGGAGCAATGGCCGTCCGAGTACGAGCCTTTCGATCAAAGTCCTGACACTTATTTCAACGTTGTGATTCGCACGTCGCAGGATCCAGACTCGATTTTGCCGGCTCTGACGACGATGGTTCATTCCGTGAATCCCAATGTGAGCGTGGATTGGAAGATGTCGATGCAGCAGAAAATCGACGACTCGCAGGCGGCTTACATTCACCGCTCGGCCGCCTGGCTGGTGGGAGGCTTCGCCTCTCTGGCTCTGTTGCTGGGCGTAGTGGGGCTCTATGGCGTTGTCGCCTACTCGGTCAGCCAGCGCACCCGCGAGATCGGCGTGCGCATGGCGCTAGGTGCGCAACGCAGCTCCGTCTACTCCCTGGTTCTGGGCGAGGCAAGCCGGCTGATCGCGGCGGGAATTTCCCTGGGATTGGTGGGTGCGGTGGCGGCAGCCATGCTGATGCGCAAGCTGCTCTTCGGCGTGCAGGCCTGGGATGCGACGACGCTGGTTTCAGTAGCTGCGCTGCTGGCAGTTTCGGCTCTGCTTGCCAGCTTTATCCCCGCACGCCGGGCGGCGTCGGTGAATCCAACCGATGCGTTGCGGGCAGAGTAGGGAACCGCTCTTGCGGCAGACCGGGCTTCAGCAGCCCTTTTTGCAGCGGGCCATGATGGCCGCATGCAGGCGCTCGCGCAGGCCTTGGGGCAGGTCGTAGATCTCGTGCGAGCGGTAGATTTCGATGGTCTTGCGGGTGGTGTCGAGGGTCACCTTGCAGTGGTCGCAGCCGCTCAGGTGGGCTTGCAACTCCGCGCGCGTTTCCGCACTCACCGAGTCGTCTATCAGGTCGTCCAGCAAGGCCAGAAACTCAGTGCAGGTCACTTCTCAACCCCCCGTTTCCTCCGGAAGTAGCGGCTCAGCCGCTCACGCAGTTGCAGCCGTGCGCGCAACAGTCGCGACTTGACGGCCGGAATGCTCAAGCCGAGAGTCGTCGCCGTCTCTTCCGTGGAAAGCCCTTCCACATCTCGCAATACAAACACGATCCGAAACCCCTGAGGCAACCCTTGAATCGTCTTGCGCAGAATCTCGGCCAACTCGGCCTGGTTGTAATTCTGCTCCGGATCCGGCGCCCAATCTGCCAGGTCGCGGGGAACGCTGCCCTCGTCCGTCTCAATGTCCTCGTCGATCGAGACCATCTTGCCGGTGCGTCGCTTGCGCAGACGCATCAGGCTTTCGTTCACCGCAATCCTTACTAGCCACGTATAAAACTTCGAGTTCCCCTGGAACTGATCGATCTTTTCATACGCCTTCAGGAACGCGTCTTGCATCACGTCTTCCGCGTCTTCCCGATTCTGCGTGATGTGCTGGGCGATACGAAAAACCTGGCGCTCATACTTGCGCACCAAGGTGTCGTAGGCCAGCACATCCCCTCCGCGTACCCTCTCTACAAGGGCTACGTCGGGATGCGGCTCGAGTTCACCTGCAATTGGTTGGATGGTCGACATGGGAGTTGGATGCGGGAAATCTGAAAGGCGGGTTTCGATTGCCGTCAGGTCCGTACCTAGCAAGTGTAACGGACCGGGGCCCGGTGGGCCAAACCGCAAGCCTGCGGCCAAACTGTTCAATGTGTTGGATCCGTCCCACATGCAGGCCGTTTGTGGTAACGCCAGTGGTTCCCGGCTCACCACCTTTGAGCGAAAGCGGCTTAGAGTGGAGCTATGAGGTTCCCGTTTTCTCCCGTCTCCGGTTTGCGGTTGGCCGCCTGCACGTTCACTGGCCTGCTCTCGTTTTTCATGCTCGTAACGCCCGCGGCAGCGCAATCCTCGGGCGACGCGAAGGCCGCGCCAGTCGGGACTGCCTCATCCAAAGCGCACAAGGCAAAGAAGTCCGCCAAGCCGGCCAATACCGCCAGCACGCCTGCGGCAGCGCCGAGCGCCGAAGCCGCCAAGCCCTCGCGAAAGTCAGCCAGGACCGCCGCCAAGCCGCTACGTCCGGCGAGCGGAAAGGCCGGCAAGCCCGCATCCGAGCCGGATGACCCGGCCATGAAGCCCACAAAACATTCGGGCAAAAAGATCGGCAAGCAGTCTCTGAGCAAGCCAGACAAGGCAGCCATCAAGCAGTCGCAAGCCGAAACGGATGAGACCGCCGTCAAGCCTGCCGGTAAGCACGGAAAGCAAGCAGGCAAACTCAGCCGGGCAGGGAAGGCGGCCCGTAGGGCCAAGACCGCCCGCATCAAGCTGGCCTTTCAAGCCTCCGCGGAGTTGCGCCCCATGGCCCAGCAGCTGTCCACCATGCGCACGCCCGCCGCATATGCCGGAGTCACCAGCTACGCGCATCAACACACCGGCGAGGCAGCAGCCGCGGCTTATCTGGCGCTGGGTCGCGCCTATCTGCTCGACAAGCGCTATTCCGATGCCGTGTCCAGTCTGCGCCAGGCCCGTCGTGCCGGCCAGGAACTGGCCGACTACGCCGACTTCCTGGCTGCCCGAGCCAACCACGCCGCGGGAGACGATGCGGCGGCCGAGACCCTTCTGCATGGCTTCACCCAGCGCTACCCGGACAGCATCTTCTCGGCCGAGGCGCCGGAACTTGAAGCCAACACACTGATCGCCATAGGCGACGTGTCCGGAGCAGGCCGCGTGCTGGCTGCGGCCGCTGACTCTGTCTCTGCAAACCGCCCCGGTTACGAGCTTGCCCAGGCCCAGGTGGCGCTCACGCAAGGCCAGACGCAGGAGGCCCAGCGCCTCTTCCGGCATCTCCTGTTGAGTCACCCTTTAAGTTCTGATGCGGAAGTCGCGCGTACCAAGCTGGCGGCAATGGGCGCCGCCAGCATCCTGACCAATGCCGAGCTGCGCAGCCTCGGCGACGCCTATTGGAACGCCGGCCACTACGCCGACGCCGGTGAACAATATCGCGCACTCGCCCGCCAGTCGAGCCTCGATCCCGACAGCCGCAACGGCTTTGCCGTCGCCGCCCTGGCCTGCGATCTGAAGCTGAAGCGCCTCACCACGGCTCAAGTCGAAGCACTGCCCGACACGCAGGACGAAAGCGGCGCGCGCCGCCTCTACCTGCTGATGGAACTGGCCCGCAACCGCAACGATCTTGCCGAGCAGCAGAGCCTCATCGCTCGCATGGAGTCCACCTTTCCGCAAAGTAACTGGCTGGCCGAGGCACTCTACTCCAGCGGCAACATGTACCTGCTGCGCAAAAACTATTCCACCGCCGCTTCCTACTACAGCTACCTGGCCACGCATTTTCCCGCCCACAAGTACGCCGCCACCGCCCACTGGCGCGCCGGCTGGCTCAGTTACCGGCAGGGGCAATACACAGATGCGGCGCGCCTCTTCGACGAGCAAATTCGCCTTTATCCCACCGCCCCGGAGACTTCGTCGGCTCTTTACTGGCGTGGGCGCCTCTACGAGACGCTGGACCACCAGCCGGCTCAGGCCGCAGCCAACTATCGCACTGTGGTCCGGGCCTACCAGCACTATTTCTATGCCCAGATGTCCCGTCAGCGCCTGGCCGCCCTGGGCGACGCGCTGCCTGTGGATGCGCCCCAACTTGAGCGATTTCAGCCCCAGCCGGTGCCGGTCTTGCAGGAGAGCTTTCCCAGCGACAGCCCGCACCTGGCCAAGGCCCGCCTGCTGGCCAATGCCGGTCTGAACGATTACATCGCCCAGGAGATAGCCGCAGACCCCGACTCTTCCTCCTGGAGCGCTCTGGCCGAGGCGCAGATTTACGCCTCCTACGGCGAGAACTTCCGCGCCCTGCGCGCCCTCAAACACGCTCTCCCCTTCGCCGCCACGGCTCCCATCTCCTCCATTCCGCTGGCCTACTGGCGCATCCTCTTCCCTGAGCCCTATTGGTCTACCATTCAGGCCGAGGCGGCAAAAAACAATCTCGATCCCTATCTGGTGGCTTCGCTCATTCGCCAGGAGTCGGAGTTCAATCCTGGCGCCATTTCCCCGGCCAATGCCTGCGGCCTGATGCAACTGCTGCCTTCCGTCGGTCGCATGATGGCGCGCGAGGAGGGGATCAGCCACTTTGACGCCTCCCAGCTCTTTGACCCCGCCACCAACATCCGCCTGGGAACCCGCTACCTGCGCCAGACAATGGACAGGTTCGGCGGAGTCCCCGAGTACGCGCTGGCGGCCTACGACGCCGGTGACGACCGCGTCGTGGACTGGAAGGCCGCGGGTCCTTACCAGGGCATCGACGAGTTTGTCGAGTCCATTCCCTTCACTGAAACTCGCGAATATGTCGAGGCTATCCTGCGCAATCGGGAGACTTACCGGGCCATCGACGCGTTTGCCGCTTCCCAGGGAAAGGCAACGACCGGCGCGGGCAGATAGTGTCCTGGGTCTGAAGTTCGCATCAGGATTGCACTGTCATCGTGAGCGTAGGTTGGCCGGCTTTTTGGCCAAACGGAGTCGAAAGATCCGCAGTTGTTCTTCAATGAACTTCGGATTCACCGCACAAGAGCAAATGGACTTCTACCACAAGCCCTTACGCCGCCATCGCCTCAGCGAGTCGTCTGACCGTCAGGACGGTGATGTCGTCCTCCTGGCCAAACTCCTTGGCGGCGTCGGCAATATAGAAGGCCGACTGATTGCTGAGGTTGTGGACACGGTCAAAGCCGAAGAGTTCTCCGGAAGGTTGCCGGGCCTCCACCACGCCGTCGGAAAGCAGCAGAATGCGGTCGCCGGGATGCAGGAAAAGCCGGACTTCTTCATAGCTCATGTCAGGCAGGACGCCCAGTGGCAAGCTGCCTGGAACTGCGACCTCCTGGCTGTTCAGGTAGGGAGGCAGATGGCCAGCGTTGGCCAGCACCAGTTCGCCGCTGGGGCCGAACCAGGCTGCCTGGCAGGTGGTGAAGCTCTCGCTGCCGGTCAGCACGCGGTTGAGCGATTCCAGGATCTTTGCCGGGCTGCGCTCCGGAGTGCGGCGCAACGCTCCCATCAGCATGGAGACGTTCATGGCCGCCTTCAGCCCCTTGCCGGCCACATCGCCGATCACTACCAGCAGACCTCCGTCGCCGGTCGGCTGCACGTGGTAGAAGTCGCCTCCCACTTCGGTTGCCGGATTGTAGATCGACTCCACCTCAAAGCCGGGAGTCTTGAGACTCTCGTGGGGAATCATCAGCTCCTGCACGCTCCGTGCGGCAGCCAACTCGCTTGAGGCCCTCTCCTGGTCGCGATGGATGCGCAGGAATCGGACGAAGATGATGAGCACAATGACCAGCAGACCGGCAAAGTCCGCGATGGCGGCAAAGTGAATGGGGATGGGGCCCAGTTGCAAGGTGAGCGGGGAACGGTAGGGGTGGCCCTCCCAGTCCGTCATTCCGCCCGTAAGGATCGGCTCGATCCAGCCGATAAGGCTCAGCACCAGCGGGATCAGCAACAATCCGGCTTCGAAGTTCCGGCGCCATGTGGCCGCAATCAGGATGCTGAAGATAAAAATCAGCCATCCGAGAATCCATACCAGGCTGAGCAGTGAGACCGCGATGAGCACAACGCCCATGACGCGGCTGTGACCCAGCAGCAGCAGCGCGGGGCCCAGCGCCGCAAGAATCGGGGCAGTGTAGCGCAGCAGCCGGATGTACCAGCGCTTGCGAAGCGCGAGAAACGAGATCAGGAACTCAAAGTAAAGGTAGGCCGAAATCACTACCAATTGAACCGTGACGGCCAGGTACCACCAGCGGTCCAGCCGCGCTGAACTGCCGGCCAGATCCACAAAGCCGATGGGCGCCTGAAGCAGTTCATAGAAGGCGAGCCAAAGGTATTCGATGTGCCCTTTCTGGGAGAAAAACAGGGCCAGGAGGAAGATCGCCAGAACCGTCAGCAGAATGGCATTTACCAGTCGAGGAATGCGTTCGAAGAGGGTGCGGTTCGTCCAGATTTCAAGTTCCCGGCTTAGATCTTCGGGGTTGCCTAAGCGCAGCGTATGGGAGGAGAAGAAATTGGTATAGGCGGCCATGCCGAAGGGCACAAAGATGGTGCGAATCGCCAGGGTAACGGAGGTCTCGGATGGAGGGATGTTGAGGTTGTAGATGCGGGAAATCTGCTGAAATCGTTCTGGGTCTTCGGCGTTGGGTCCTTGCGGATCGATCGGCTTTCCGTTGGCGAAAACGTCCACACTGAGCGCCTGTGAGCCGACATTCATGGACGTGTTCTGCGAAACCGGCAGCAGCATGAGCAGCGAAACGGGTCCGTGGTTGGGAGCGAGCTTGAGGTGAAGCCGGAACCAGGCAAAAGGTCTCTGAGGTCCTTTTGAAGGGCTGGCTTCATCCCGGTCATCGTCATTGACGTCCGGGAAAGCCCCCTGCGCGTCGCGAACCGCCCAGGTCGAGTCGTCAAACTTCGGCAAGGCCGCTTCCGGATCGCCGCTGACTCCAACCCGCCAGTTCTTGTCGAGCGTGATCGGGGAACCGAGTCCGCTGGCGTCAAGGGGCACAACCTGCACGTGCGGGACCACGGGCGGAGTGGGCGGCAAATGACGATGCGGCCGTAATAGCTCGTCCGCCGGATGAGGGGGATGCGGTTGCTGGGCAACAACTTGTATCGCCGCGCCGCCAAACAGAATCGCGATCCCCAGGATCATTCCGCGCAAGTTTTCTCCCTCCGTGCTGCGTGTTCTCCACTCTAATTCAGCCGGATGCCGACTCCAAAAGAAACGTACCTGATCCTTGAAGGCGCAGGATAGGAAGAGATACGGACCGGTGCCAGAGATGGGATCGGCAAATCGATGAAATAATCGTCAAGACAGTTGCCAAACAGGCGGATACTAGCGTCTAACCAATGGAACGAAGTGGAAGCCCGCGAGGGCGCATCCACCGCGGAGGTGAAGTCATGAGGGCAGCTTGCAACGGATGCAGGTCGGGATGGTTGGCCGCAATGGCGCTGGCGGTGGCCACCACGCTTTGGGCGCAGACGACTCCCCAGTCGAGCCCGTCGAGCACGCCCACGGCCAGTGCGCCCACGGCCCAGCCTGCGCCCGGAACCACGCCGGTGGCCGGGGATACGCCCGCCAGCACGCCTTCGAAGCCCCCGGCTCCCGGAACGACACCTGTGGGCGGCGACACCCCGGCAGCTGCCGTCAATCCCGACAAGGTGGTTGAGCCCGGAAGCCAGAAGGTGAACGTGAAGTCGGGCTCCATCGACGACGTAAACGCCGTGGGCAATCGCGACATCGGCGGCCGCGGGATGGGGAATTGGTATTCGACCGACACCGAGATCAAGATGGGCAAAATGTACTCGATGGAGATCGAGAAGAGCACCAAGTTCATCAACGATCCCATCGTGACCGAATACGTGAACCGTATCGGCCAGAACATCGTCAAGAACTCCGATTGCAAGGTCCCCTTCACCATCAAGGTGATCGATTCGGACGAGATCAACGCCATGGCGCTGCCGGGCGGCTTCTTCTATGTGAATTCTGGGCTGATTCTGAATGCCGACGAAGAGGCGGAACTGGCCGGAGTGATGGCCCACGAGACGGCCCACGTCTGCGCGCATCACGCCGTTCGCGAGCAGACCCGGATGAACTACGCCCAGTTGGGAACCATCCCGCTGATCTTCATCGGCGGCTGGACAGGGTATGGCATCTACGAAGCGGCTTCCATCGGGGTTCCGATCACCTTCATGAAGTTCTCCCGCGAATTCGAATCGCAGGCCGACTACCTGGGTGTGCAGTACATGTACCGCGCCGGCTACGATCCGCAGGCATTTATCAGCTTCTTTGAGAAGGTTCAGGCCTTGGAGAAGCGCAAGCCCGGCGCCGTCGCCAAGGTCTTTGCCGACCATCCGCAGACCCCGGACCGCATCCAGCACTCGCAGGAGGAGATTGCCCGCATCCTGCCGGCCAGGGATCAGTACACCGTGACCACTTCGGAATTCGAAGACGTAAAGGCCCGGCTGGCGCGGATTGAAAACAAACGCCGTCTGACCGATTCCAAGGACACCAAGAAGCCCTCGCTGCGCCGGGCCAGCACCGGATCGGGCGATCCGACAAGCCCGCCGAGCCAGACCGGAGACAGCACTTCAACCTCCGACGACAAACCCACGCTGCATCGTCGCGACGATCAAAACTAAGGCAGGCCGGCGATCGAGGGGAGCCGCTGCGGCGCTGGCAAGCGGAGTCGGGGGTTGTGTTGTGAGCCGCTCTGCGCTATACATGGGGTGCAGAGGGGCATACGACATTGCTGGGCTGGCAGAGAGTCCTAAAGGCTTGCCGGTCAAACAATTGAGTGATGCCTCCAAGGTCGCCGACCCAACATGAAAAAGATCGCCATCTTTGCGGCTGCATTCGTCTTCATCCTGTTGCTCACTAAGATCGCCAACCAGATGCCTCCTGATTCGCCTTCGGGGACGGCCTTTTCGTTGAAGGCGCAGCAGGTGGTGCAGTGTTCTACCGATGAAATCACGCTGGTGGACCCTCACCAGAAAGCGACCCACTTGGAGAAGGATCCCTCCTGGCCCGATTGCTCCAGCTTCCAGAAGGGCGATGTGCTGGACTTTTATCTTTCCCGCGGCGAAAAGACCAAATTCCTGAGCATCGAACCAACCGTGTGGTGGCGCAAGGCCATGTAGCTCGTCCATCGGATCGGGGCGCTGCCTCCAGGCTGGATTTCCAGCCTGGAGCACCATCCGCTTCAATAGCCCAAGGGATTGCGCCCACCGGAGTGCGAGGCACAACCGGCTGGGATAGTGGGTAGCGGGCACAGTTTTAGGCTTCGAAAGTGAGGAACTTCGATTGGATAAATATCCTGTAAATCCCTGAAATTCCTTGAAACGGCGGGTGAAACCGCGTTATATACAAGACTACCGGCAGAAGTGCCGGAACCACGTCTGGGGAATTCTCCTTCGAAAGAGGAAGTCATGCGTAACACAGCGGCGCGTTCCAACCTGCTGGTTCCCGAAGTGCGCGAGGTCATGGACATTCGCCAGGCCTCGGATTACCTCGGCATCTCTCCCGACACACTTTACAAGTACGCATCGGAGAGCTTTGTCCCGGCCTTCAAACTGGGCAATCGCTGGCGCTTCAAACGTTCGCGGCTGGACGAGTGGATGGACCGGCAATCCGATCTGCGGTCGGGCGATGCCGAAGCAGATCCGCAGCAGAAGAAGCCAGTGCGGCCTGCGCTGTAAACGACAGCACTTTCGCGAAAGCCTATGAACGGCTTTGTTTACTGAAAGCTGACCTCCTGCTTATCACCCCTCCGTTCCGCTGCCCCAACGTGATATACATGACCGAGTGGACCACTTCCGCCGCATCGGCCAATTGCGCCGCCGTTTGACCAAAGCCGGCCTTTCAGGGCTGCTGGTCACCCATCTTCCCGATCTGCGCTATCTCTCCGGATTTACAGGCTCCAACGGCGCGCTGGCGATCTGCCGCCGGGCTGCCCGCCTGTTTACCGATGGTCGTTATTCGGCCCAGGCTGCCGAAGAGGTTACGGCCGCGGAACTCCAGATTGTCAGCAGTTCTCCGACTGTTTCCGCAGTGCAGTGGCTGGCTGCGCAACCTGGCGTCGACTTTGCCGGTTTCGACCCGACCTGTACGACCGTCGCTGAGTTGGCTCGCTGGAGAGCAGCGCTTCCATCCCGGCTTCGCCGCAGCTTTCTTTCCGTCATTCCCGCTCCGCTGGTCGAGCCGTTGCGCATGGTCAAGGATGGGGACGAACTGGCCCTGCTCGGGGAAGCGGCGCTGGTGGGCTGCAAGCTTTTTGAGCAGATTCTCGGTTTTATCCGCCCCGGCCTGGCGGAGTTTGAAGTTGCCGCCGAATTGGAGCACCAGGCCCGCCTCTTGGGGGCGGAGGGAATGTCGTTCGAGACCATCGTGGCTTCGGGCGTTCGGTCGGCCCTGCCCCATGGACACGCCACCGATACGCGATTGCCGCGGCGCGGATTCCTGACCCTCGACTTCGGTGTTATGCTCAAAGGTTATTGCTCCGACATGACGCGTACCGTCTACCTGGGAAAACCGAAGGCCAACGAGCGGAATGCGTACGAAGCGGTGCTTGAAGCGCAGCAAGCCGGGGTGGCCGCGGTCGTCCCAGGGGCAAGCTGCGGCGAAGTGGATGAAGCTACCCGCAGTGTCTTGCGCAAGGCGGGTCTGGCTGAAGCATTTACCCACTCCACCGGCCATGGCGTCGGGTTGGAGATACACGAAGCGCCGCGGCTCAGCGCTGGACAAACAACCAGGCTGCTTCCTGGAATGGTTGTCACCATCGAGCCGGGAATTTACCTGGCAGGTCAGTTTGGGATTCGCATCGAAGATATGGTTGCGGTAAACCGAACCGGAGGGCAGGTGCTGACTACGTCGCCCAAGGCTCTGATTGAACTGTGAATCAACTGTGCATCCCCTGGTGGGAGCATCAAGGAACGAATGAAACCACAAGATATCGAAGATCTGAAACAACTGATTGAATTCCTGAAGAGCTATCAGGTTGCCGAGTTCGACCTGGACCGGGGCGACGTAAAGATTCGTCTCAAGTTCAGCCCACCGGAGGGTTCGCCGTCGGGACTGGGAGATTTAGCCCGCTTACTGGCTTCGGCTCCTCCGGCAGTGGCGGCTGCGGCCGCCCAGGCAACGGCTCCGGCAGCGGCGGAAGCCGATCCGGACGCCGGACTTCACGTGGTCAAGTCGCCGATTGTCGGCACATTCTACGGTTCGCCGTCCCCAGGTTCCGGGCCGTTCGTCTCGCCCGGCGACCGCATCGAGAAGGGGCAGGTCATCGCCATCGTCGAAGCCATGAAGCTGATGAACGAGATTGAATCGGACGCTTCCGGCGAACTCGTCAAGTGCCTGGTTTCCAACGGCCAGCCCATCGAATTTGGGCAGCCCCTCTTTACCATCCGGCTGGGATAGCAAGGCAGCGGAGTTGGCCGCGCTGGCGAGCCCGAAGATCCACCGGAATTCTCAAGAGACTGGCCGGGGTTGGCGGTACCGAAAGTGGAAGCGGTCTACGTATCCCGCTAGCTTCCCTGATTCCGCTTGTTTTTCGCCAACACCGCTTTTTTCGCTAACTGTGCTCAAAGGGTCATGAATGTTTCGTAAGGTACTGGTTGCCAATCGCGGCGAAATCGCGCTGCGCGTGTTGAACGCCTGCCGTGAACTCGGCATTCCCACGGTCGCTATCTATAGCGAAGCCGACCGCGACTCTCTGCATGTTCGTTACGCCGACGAGGCCATTTGCATCGGCCCGCCGCGGCTGGCGGAGAGCTATCTGAATGTGCCGGCGGTCATCTCCGCGGCTGAAATCGCCAATGTGGACGCCATTCATCCCGGCTATGGGTTGTTGAGCGAGAATGCCAACTTCGCCGAGGTGTGCCGGGCTTCCAATATCAAGTTCATCGGGCCCCCGCCAGAAGTGACCCGGCTGATGGGCGAGAAAGAAAAAGCCCGTCAGGCAATGAAGAAAGCCAAGGTGCCAATCCTTCCCGGCTCGGATGGCATTATCGATACCGCCGAGGAGGCGCTGGTCTGGGCCAGGAAGGTGGGCTACCCGGTCATCCTGAAGGCCAAGGCAGGCGGCGGCGGGCGCGGCATGAGAATCGTGCGCACCCCCGAGGAACTACCCAATCTCTTTCATGCGGCCTTCACCGAAGCGGCCAACGCCTTCGGCAACGGCGAGCTGTACATGGAGAAGTTCATTGAGAATCCGCGCCACATCGAGTTCCAGGTTCTGGCCGATGAACATGGCAACGTGGCTACGCTTTTTGAGCGCGAGTGCTCCATTCAGCGCCGCCACCAGAAGTTGATCGAAGAGGCGCCGTCGTTGCAGGTAACGCCCAAGCTGCGCGAGGAGCTGGGTCGCACAGTGTGCCGCTGCTTGAGCGATATCGGCTACCAGAACGCCGGCACGGTCGAGTTCCTGATGGACGAAGACCGGCAGCTCTACTTCATCGAGATGAACACCCGCGTGCAGGTGGAGCACCCGATTACCGAGGCCATCACCGGCGTGGATATTGTGAAGGCGCAGCTGCGTATCGCCGATGGAGAGAGGCTGGACACGATTCTGCCCGCCAAGATGGAACTCCGAGGCCACGCCATCGAATGCCGCATCAACGCCGAACATCCGGAGAAGTTCACCCCATCGGCGGGCAAGATTACCGCGTTCAACGTACCCGGCGGCAACGGCGTGCGCGTGGATACGGCGCAGTACGCCGAGAGCGTGGTGCCGCCCTACTACGACTCCCTGATCGCCAAGTTGATTGTGCATGGCAAGGACCGCGCCGAGGCCATCGCCAAGATGGAGCGCGCACTGCGACAGTTTGTGGTGCAGGGAATCTACACCTCGATCCCGCTGCACCAGCGGATCTTTGCCGATCCCGGCTTCCGCGCCGGCGAGTTCGACACAGGCTTTATGGAGCGGTTTCTGGAGAAGAAGACAGAAGGCGAGTCAGGCGCGAATTAGCAGAGGCTGGAGCAATGAAGAGTTGCAGAGGAGCAGTCCGGCTCGCCGCGTCGAGTTGCGGCGAGCCGGACTGGCGCCAACTCGCCAGCTCGCGATTTCCGCGAAGCGGAAGCCAACTCGCTGATCTTGTTTACAAAAGTATTCCTTCAACCTTTCTGTTCATAGGGTGCATTCAGGATCCGCTGCGGCAAATGGCCGCCCTTGTCCCGCCTTCCAGGCAGCGAATCTCGCCCTTTCCTGCTCCGGACGACGAAGGAAATTGATTGCAATTTCTCTTGCGCAGAATTAAGGCCTCGCGGCGCATGATGTCTTTGGGAAGTGCCTCTTTTGAGGTCCATAACTGGGCAGAAGAAACCCACCCCC
>Ga0255354_1001523_pt1 | contig 13239 bp, 11 predicted proteins | sample HBST50metaG_FD_189942 | JGI IMG/M metagenome (GOLD analysis project Ga0255354, IMG submission 189942) | Peat soil microbial communities from Stordalen Mire, Sweden - H.B.S.T50 | ecosystem: Environmental > Terrestrial > Soil > Wetlands > Peat | place: Sweden: Norrbotten County, Stordalen Mire...
GTGCTGGAGGTTCTGCGCACCGACGAGAGCTTGCAGATCGACGAAATTCTGGAGATGGTGGAGACGCAACTGACGTCTTCTGAGGTTTTTACGGCGCTTTTCGAGCTGGAGATTACGGGACGGGTGCGCTGCTTGCCGGGGAAGAACTACGTGCGGACGATGTGAAAAGGCAGAAAATAGCCCCCCCCAGCGAGCAAAGACTGCTCGCCAGGGATCCCGGCAGGGAATAGACGGCGCACCGGGTGGAGGACGTATGGCAAACACACGAGCGCTAATAGCTCAGGCTTACTCAGCTTTCAACCGGCGGGATGTCGATGGCGCACTCGCGGTGATGAGTGAGAACGTCGATTGGCCCAAGGCTTCGGAGGGAGGTCGAGTAGTCGGGAAAGAGGAGATCCGCGCTTACTGGACGCGCCAATGGGCGGAGTTCAACCCTCACGTGGAACCGCTTGAAGTAACCGACCGTGAGGCGGGCAGAACTGATGTGAAGGTTCATCAACTCGTCAAGAATCTGAAAGGCGACATCCTTTCAGATCAAACGCTTTTGCATGTCTTTACCATCACAAACGGCCTAATCGAACGCATGGAGATCGGCGAGAGCAAACCTGCTTTTGGGCAGGATCACGCAAGTTAGCTTTGTTAGCCCCTGCGTCTCGCAAAGGGTGATATGTGGCCCTTCGATGAGTATGCGAGTGGAAGGACGAATGTCGGGACGTTGCACGCCAAGCCGCGGGTATTCGATAAGGAGTTTAGCCTTTGCCTCGATGGCATTGAGGATACGTTCCGCGGCGGATGGATTGTCGAGACCGATGCAGGCGTAAATGTCGATCAAATCTTCGCGGGCTTGCGGAGTCCAGACAAGGTCAACTGGCAAGGGCCAGGTCCTCGGCGGAGCCCACCCTGTCATGGGGCAATGTTTGCTACTTCTCGCTGAAGAATAGTAAATATCTACCTGTATGGCCTTTCCAAGCGCGTGATTTGATGGGGTTTTATGGAAATTTGTTCTCATTCCGAAGGACCGGAAATGGGACAAAAAGCGAAGAAAAGATTTGTTGTGAGTGGAAATGAAGCGGTGTTCCGTGGTAGTGTCCAACATTTGCGGGCGGGTTTTTCCAGGGTGAGGAAGAGCGCCGGCGGCGCGGGCGGAATTTGAACTGTTTGCGAAGGCAACCAAGCTGGCCTCGACGGAGTCAAAGAGGCCAGACACGATAGAGTGGGATTGGAATCAAGGATGGGAATGAGCAAATCACTGGTGATCGTCGAGTCGCCCGCCAAGGCGAAGACGATTGAGAAATATCTTGGCGCGGGCTTCGAGGTGCTGGCCTCGGTGGGGCACATCATGGACCTGCCCAAGAACGAATTGGGCGTGGAACTGGAGAATCGCACCTTCGAGCCGACGCTGATTGTGTCTCCGGGCAAGGAGAAGGTCGTCGCGCAGTTGAAGAAGGCCGCGGCCAAGGCAGACGAAATCTATCTTGCGCCTGACCCTGACCGCGAGGGCGAGGCGATTGCGTACCATCTGGCGCTGCAATTGGGTACGTCGGCCAAGGAGCGCAAGAAGATTCAGCGGGTCACCTTCAACGAGATTACGAAGAAGGCCGTGCAAGAGGCGTTCAAGCATCCCAGGGACCTGGATCAGAACCTTGTGGACTCGCAGCAGACGCGCCGCGTGCTGGACCGTCTGGTGGGCTACCAGATTTCGCCGCTGCTTTGGGACAAGGTTCGGCGGGGCTTGTCGGCGGGGCGCGTGCAGACCGTGGCCGTGCGGCTGATTGTGGAGCGGGAGCGGGAGATTGGCGCGTTTGGCGCGGTGGAGTACTGGACGCTCGACGCGGATCTCCACCCGGAAAAGCAAGCGGAGAAAAAGCTCAAGGCGCGTTTTGTGGGCATCGACGGCGAGCCGGCTCGGGTGGCCACAGGCAAGGACAAAGAAGGAAAAGATCAGTTTGTCTCCAACGCGCTGCCGGATGAGAAGTCGATGAAGGCGGTGATTGCGGCGCTCGATAAGGCGCAGTGGTCGCTGGCTTCAGTGCAGGCGACAGAGAAGCAGAGACGGCCTCAGGCGCCGTTCATCACCAGCCAGATGCAGAGGGACGCGGCCAGCAAGCTGGGCTTCAATGTGCGCCGTACGATGGGCGTGGCGCAGCGGCTCTATGAGGGCGTTGATATTGGCGCAGAGGGCGCGGTGGGCCTCATTACTTACATGAGAACGGACTCGCCGCGCATAGCGCCGGAAGCAATCGAAGGGGCGCGCGAGTGGATCGGCAAGCAGTTGGGAGCAAAGTACCTGCCTGCGTCGCCGAATGTGTACAAAGGCAAGAAAGCCGCGCAGGATGCGCACGAAGCAATTCGGCCCACGGATGCCTCGCGCACGCCGGAGTCGATTGCGCGTTACCTGACCGAGGAGCAACTGAAGCTTTACCGGCTTATCTGGCAGCGGTTCGTGGCTTCGCAGATGACGCCGGCGATTTTTGATGTGACCACGGCGAAGATTGCCGCCGTCAGCGCGACGACCGGCAAGACATATGACTTCAGGCTCAGTGGCTCGGTGGTGCGCTTCGACGGATTCCTGAAGGTCTACGAAGTTTTGGAAGACAAAAAGGATGACGACGACGAATCGGCCAACAAGCTGCCCAACCTGGACAACGTGAAGCGGCTGGAGCTGGAAAAGCTGGACAGCGAGCAGCACTTCACGCAGCCGCCTCCGCGCTACAACGAAGCTTCGCTGGTGAAGGAACTTGAGGAGCGGGGCATCGGGCGGCCGTCGACTTATGCGTCGATTATCAACACCATTCAGGACCGCGAGTACGCGACCAAGATCAGCGGACGCTTTTATCCCACCGAGATTGGAATGGTGGTTTGTGATCTTTTAGTTGAGAGCTTTCCGTATATCTTCGACATTGCTTACACGGCCAAACTCGAAAGCGAGTTGGACGAGATTGAAGAAGGCACTGAAAAGTGGACCACTCTGCTCAACGGCTTCTATGGCTACTTTGAGGATGAACTCAAGGATGCCGGCAAGAAGATGCGCGACATCAAGCGCATGGAGAAGAAGACAGACGAAAAGTGCGACTTATGCGGATCGCCGCTGCTGCTGAAATGGGGTAAGTTCGGCAGCTTCTTTGCTTGTTCAGCCTATGACAAGAAGGATAAGTCGAGCTGCACATTTACAAAGGAAAACACGGCAGGCAAGCCGGACATGAATACGCCCGAGGGGCAAGAGGCCGTGGAGCAAGAGGAGTATTGCGACAACTGCGGGCGCGTGATGGTGCTCAGGCGCGGGCCGTTCGGGATGTTTATGTCGTGCCCGGGTTTCAACGAAGATCCGCCGTGCAAGACATTTCGCAAGCTGAGCAGCAAGCAGCAGCAGAAGGTGGCCGCGCCCAAGCCTACGGGCGAAGATTGCCCGCTGTGCGGCAAGCCACTGGTGCTACGCCAGGGGAGTTATGGGGAGTTTGTTTCCTGCTCCGGTTATCCCAAGTGCAAGTATGTAAAGCAGAACCTGATTGAAGGGATGAAATGCCCCAAGTGCGGCGAGGGCGACCTGGCCGAGCGCAAGGCGCGGAGGGGCAACATTTTCTGGGGCTGCACGAATTATCCCAAGTGCGACTTTACCTCGAATAACAAGCCGGTGGCGAAGAAGTGTCCAGAGTGCGGCAGCCCATATCTGGTGGAGAAGACGCTGCGCTCTGGCATCTATCTGGAATGCCCGAACAAGAAGAAGGCGGCAGAGGAAGAGGTTGCGCCGAAGAAGCGAGCAAAGAAAGGCGCCGTGGCGCCAGTGGCAAGCGCCGTGGTGTGCAGCTACTCCAAGCGGATTGGCGACGCGCCGCCGCTGCCCACAGCCGAGACGCATGGGCCGGTGGTGGAGGAGAGTGCCGCGAAAAAGGGCGGCAAGAAGGAACTGCAGCCGGCATAGGCCATCGAGGAGCACCCTTGTTGAAGACTCTCGACGAGGGTGCTTTCTACGGCGCTGGTTTCATAGGAGTTCTGATCAGGCACCCTGTCGGCCAAACCTTCCCTCTGGGGCTAAAGCCCGCCATCGTTTTGTTGCGTTTGCGGCACGGCTGAAGCCGTGCCCTTTCAAAACAATGACTTTTTCCGTAGCCTGTAAGGCCGTGTCCTTTCAGAACAATGCATTATTCCGCAGGCTTTCAAGTCATGCTCTTTCAACACGTCGACTTATTCGGGGTTCTCGGCCTGCTCAAAGATAAATTGAGAATCCGTTGAAATTCTTCCCCACAGGTACCGATAGGACGTAAGTCTAGTTCCTGCGACTCTGAAGGGAGCCCTATCATGTCGGTATCTGCCGTCTCATCTTCATCTACTTCACTCTTGGAGAAAGCGCTCGAAGCCCTGGCCAAGAACACAACTAATAAAACCGCGACAACCAGCGCCGCCACCGCTGTCAGTACGGCGACCACTGCCGCAACCAGCACCAGCAGCAGCACCAGCAGTTCGCTCGATACCGTTACGCAGGACATGGTCACGCTGCTCAAGGCCTTGGCTTCTGGAGACGTTTCCGGAGCAAAGTCCGACCTCACCAAGCTCAAGGCAGACTTGGCAGCGCAGCAATCCGCAGCTTCCACCACGGATGACACCACTAGTCTTACCAAAGACGTGACCTCGCTTCTGAAAGACCTGACTTCAGGAAACACCTCCGCGGCAAAGACGGACATCACCAAGGTTGAGAAGGACTTGCAGAGCGAGGAAGCCTCGTCTACTTCCAGCTCCCAGACCACCAATCCGCTCGATACCTTGATCACAAAAATGGCCGCCTCGCTGAGTTCGGGAAGCGTCCAGGGCGCATTGCAGGATTTGGCAAGCTATCTGGTGCAGAACGGGCAGGGTTCGGGAAGTCTGGTCAATACATCCGCTTAGCTCCCTAGAAGTTGTGATTAGGGTGGGCAGGGGAAACGCCGCGGCGAGCGGTTGACGCTCGCGCCGCGGCAGTTGTGCGGCGTGGGAGCCAATTCCAGGAAACAGCCCGCAGCGCGCTCCGGTTGAATCCGTTAGTATGAAGCAGCGGAGAAACCCACTGATGGAACGGATGCTTGCGACGCCGGCGGATGCCGAAATCATTCTCAGGCTTTATGAATTGCGCACTGAGGCAGAGATGCGCAAGGCGCGCGCGTGGATGACGGGCGAGTTCTGGCCGGCCACCGCCGAGGAATTTTTTGCCGTGGCGGAAAATCCCGCCGACCCCCACAATGCATGGTTGCGCCAGGTGCTCACCTATTGGGAGATGGCGGCGGCGATGGTTCTGCATGGTGCTGTTTCGGCAGAGCTGTTTGTGGATTGCAATGGCGAGGGCTTCTTCCTCATGGCCAAGTTTTCGCACATTCTGGAGGGCATCCGGGCGAAGAATCCGGGGTTCCTGATGAAGACGACGGAGCTTGTGAACCGGTTTTCAGCCGCGACTCAGCGTTACGAAATGGCGCTCAAGAACGCTGAAGCCAGGCGCAAGAGCTTGCCTGGGCAGCAGGAGTCGCACGGCCAGTATTCTTACCCGCCCAAGCCCTGACAGAAAGCCCTTGCCGAATTCCGGCGCGCGGGAGCAAGATAAAAGCTGTTCGAGATCCCCAATTCCCCTGGAGGTTTCCATGAACCGTGTTGTTTCCCTGCTCACAATTGTTTTTAGCCTGACCGCGATTGCGGCTGGCGCTTCCGACCCCGCCAAAATCAACGGCTGGGTTTCCGATTCGATGTGCGGCGCCAAGCATACCGGGACAGGAAAGGCCTGCGTGAAAAAATGCATCGAAGGCGGCGCATCGCCGGTGTTTGTGGACGAGGCCAAAAAAGCGGTTTGGACCATTGACAATCCCGATGCGGTGAAGGCTTTCTATGGTGACCACGTGACCGTCACGGCCACCACGGATGCGGACAAGAAGAGCGTCCACATCGACACGATTGCCGAGGCCAAATAGGCCTTTACGGGTTTTCCGGGCACGGGGACTCGCCATGCCGGGGAATCTCTGCTATTGTCATATCCGTTACTCTCGCCGAGCCGCTTTTTGGCCCGATAGAGGGTAGAAACGGACGTGACGGAATAACCCATGGCACGAGCAATCTGGAATGGCAAAGTCATTGCCGAAAGCGAGAAGACGGTGACCGTCGATGGCATCGTCTACTTTCCTGAAGCCAGCCTGAAGCGGGAGTTTTTTCGCCCCAGCACGACGACCTCTCTCGACCCTGCGAAAGGGCAGGCACGCTATATGACGCTGCTGATTGACGGGGAGGATAACCCTGACGCGGCGTGGTATTACCCTGACCCCAAGCCGATCGCGCGCAAGATCAAAGGATATGTGGCCTTCTGGCGGGGCGTGGATGTGTTGACCTAGCGGATGCCGCAAACGTGCAAGCGGCCGCTGGGCGCAGAAATTCCGGAGGGGCATGTGATACATTTGCCCCATGAACCTCAAGGGCTTGGCGATCACTGTGGTGCTGCTGACTCTCATGCAGGCGCCCGCGGCGGTCTGTGCTCAGACAAATGGCCACGCCGGAGCGAATAAGCCGGCTGCGCCCGCTTCCACGAGCGCGCCGCCAGTGACCTCCACCCCCACGCAGAATCCCGATAGCGGAAGCGGCGCCAGCGGTGAACCCGTGCAGCACATCACGGTCGCCAATCCGCCGGCCACGCCGCTGGAATGGGCTTTGCACGACAGAATTGCCTGGGCGGCTACAGTGATACTCGCCATCGTGGGATGGGGTGGCATCCTGCTGGCGCTCTCTCTGCTGAAAAAGATTGACCGCCAGACAGGTTATGCTGAAACCGCTGCCGAGGCTGCTGCGGTAAGCGCCCAGGCTGCCTTGTTAAATGCGCAGGCGCTCATCCACTCAGAAAGGCCATGGATTCTGATGACCGTGGAGCCATCGCGGAGCGCGGAAAACAGCTTTGCGGTGATGGCCACGAACCGCGGCCGCACTCCCGCCAGGATCATCTCAACCATGAGCGGCAGCAAGGTGGCAATCGACGAAAAGCACCTTCCCCGTGTCCCTGAATATAAAGCGCAGAAAACCGATGCGCCGGTATCGCCAATCATTTTGCTCCCCGGTGAATCTACGCCCATCAAGCCCTTCTCCCGGGACGATGTGAGAGGTCTTTGCGACTCGGAGGAAAGGTACAGGCGCATCGAGACCTGGGAAGAGAAGGCCTTTATCTACGGAAAGGTGACTTACAGAGATTTGATTGCGCCGGAGGACAGCCAGGAGCACGAGACAAACTGGTGCTGCTGGTATATTCACGGGCGGCAAAACAGCGGGCTGGTGATTGCCGGGCCGCATGAATATAACTCTCACACTTAAAGCGGCTCTTCGTATGTCATGCCGGCACATCGACGATTCCCCAGTGGCTAAAGCCCACTTTCATTTTGTTGTCTTTGCGGCACGACTGAAGTCGTGCCCTGACACAATTTTGGCTTGTGCAGAGATTCCTCAGAGCGGCGTGGTTCGCACGAAGATCACGGAGCGATTGTCTTCGTAGGCCATCTTCCAGCCGTGCAAGAGCGGCAAGACGTGAGCCATTGGGGATTGGCGATTCAGGAGGCAGAAGCTGATCTTGTACTTCTGGAGAAGCGCGTTGGGATCGCTTTGGAGTGTGGCCCATTTTCCAAATTCGCCGAGGACTCCGGACCACTCGTAGATATCCGTTCGGCCATCGATGAATACCGGGTGCTCCGGCGCCGCCCATATCAGGTAGCCTCCTGAGGGATAGTCATTCAACATGGGCCCTGAGAGGTGGTTGGCTTTGATAAATTCGACCGCTTTTTGAGGGCTCTGATCCTCCACCTGCTCTGCCAGATTCCGGCTTGAGGGGAAGGCCAGGAAAATCGCCAGCAGGGAAGCGCCGATCATGACGGCGTTGGGCCAGATGCGATCGGTCTCGGCGTCGTATCCTTCCCAGCAATCCGCGAGCAGGCGCGAGAGAACGGGCGCGGCCAACATGCCAAACAGGAAGAGCATCCGCATATGGCTGACGGCCATCCATGTGCCAATCGCCAACAACAGCAACTCATCGAAAAACAATTCGGACCGGCGGACGGCCACCAAAAGAAAGATGCAGAACAGAACGGCCAGCAGCGCCACACCGCGCTCGTCGGTCATGTTGAGCGGCGCCCATTCGTCCACGTTGCCCATCAGGATGTGCATATGCAGCATGGTGTCGAAGGGGTATAGAACCTGCTTGATGCCGGCGGGGTTGAGGAACAGCGCCGCCACCGAGAGAAGCAGCGAAAACGCCATCATGCGCCGCGCGCGCGAATTCCACCGCTGCGCTGTCAGAGAGCCGGCCTGGAAGCTGAAAAGGGAAGTGAAGAGGATGACGGCTGCCAGGATAATTCCAAGGATGAAAGATCCATGGCAGTTTATCCAAACCGCAAACAGGGCGGGTAGCCAGAAGAACCAGCGGGGATTGCGCGTGCGCCCAAGATAGATGACAACAAGTTCCGCGATCAGCAAAAGGTAGGAGATCATCTGCGGCCGAACGGCAAAGCCAACCGTGGCAAAGAGCCAGATGATCATGGCTCCCACGAAAGCCACTTTGACATTCCCGGAGTAGAGCGAACAGAGAATATACCCGGCGATGAGGACGGCGGCGGTGAGCAAACAGAGCCAGAACATCAGGCCCGGAAATCCGGCCCATTTCCAGGCGCCGTAAATGGCCACTTGCGCGAGCCACTCCTGCGGCACCAAGGCCTGATGATTGCTGGTGTAGGAAAAGGTATCCGTAAGAGGGATGGTGTGCGTGGTCCAGATGACCTCGCCCATCTTGAGGTGCCACCACATATCCAGGTCGTCAAAACGCGACCGGACGGTCAGCACGGCAAGCACGGCCAGAAGGCCCGCCAGCATAACGGGAAACGAAAAGCATCTGCGCAAAATTCCAGCGGGTGCGGAATGAGCCTTGTTCCCGGCAAGCGGGGCTGCCGTACTCAAGCAGACTCCACATCCCGAAGATTCTGCTCGTAGGCGGCGTCGGGTTCACTCAGCCTGATCAGCCGGTGCAAATAAGCCCTGGAGATACATAAGCTGCGAGCCGCCAGCGTCTTATTCCCATTGTTCTCGCGAACCGCGGTTTCGGCCAGTTTGACCTTATAGTCGCGGAGCTGCCGCTCGAAGGAGCCGGCGGGATGATAATCTGCGATATCGACGATGTCGCTGATATCGCCATTGTCACCGGAGTCAACTTCAGGATCCTCTGTGCTCAAGCTCAAATCTTCAGCGCGGACCGTCTTTCCTGGAGCGAGGATGATGGCCCTCTGCATCACGTTTTCCAGCTCACGCACATTGCCGGGCCACGGGTAGCTCTGCAGCATCAGCAATGCTTCGCGATCGATGTCCTCCATCGGCTTCTGGAACAGTTGCCCATACTGGTGCAGGAAGTGCCGCGCAATCCGCGGGATATCCTCGGGATGCTCCTGAAGAGGCGGCGATTCAATCTGCATGACGTTAATGCGGTAGAAAAGATCCTGGCGGAATTTTCCCTCGGCCACCAATTTTCCCAGGTCCTGGTGCGTGGCGAAGATGAGGCGCGCCCGCAGAGGGATGAGCCTGTTGCTGCCGAGGCGGTTGAACTCCATTTGCTGCAGGACGCGGAGCAGCTTGACCTGCGTGAACAGGCTCAGATCGCCGATTTCGTCCAGGAAGAGCGTGCCATCGGCGGCCTGCTCGAAGTAGCCTTCGCGCGCTCCCACGGTCCCGGTGAAAGCGCCTTTTTCATGGCCGAACAACTCGGCTTCAATCAGGGTCTCAGGAATGGCGCCGCAGGAAACAGCCACAAACGGCCGGTTGGCGCGGGAGCCCAGGTTATGGATGGCGCGAGCAATCAGTTCCTTGCCGGTTCCGCTTTCGCCGGTGACCAACACAGAGGCGTTCAGGTTGGTAACGCGATGGATCAGCTGATAAACCCGCTGCATCTGCGGGCTCGATCCAATGAGCTGGTCGCATGCGCCGGGCACCTCCAACTGTTGCTGTACGGTCTGCAATTGCTGCCTGAGCGAGGAGTTCTCGTACGCCCGGCTGAGCATGGTCTTGAGGTCGCGAATCGAGGGCGGCCTGCGGCAGTAGCCGAAAGCTCCGGTCCGGACCAGTTCAAACGCGGTGGAACGAAGGGCATCGTCCGCCATGATCACGGCGGGGACCTTGGTTGCAATCAAGCGCTGGGTGCAGCCAAGCCGGTCTTGCAGCGAGTCATGGTTTGAATGCAAATCGAGAATCATGACATCGCAATCACCGGCCGCGCGGAGGAGATTCATCCCATCCTCATCCTCCTCGAGCAGGACCTCGAATTCCTTGCCGAGGGCTGAGGAAAGCAGCGTATGGAGCGTGCGGTCTTCCGAGTACAAACCGATCTTGATCATCACTGGGCCCATTCTCAACAATTAGCTGTCAAATCACCAACGGCCAAACCGTCAGTTGCCAAATCACCGGCTGCAAATCGCCGGTCTTCTTAATCGGCTCCAGGGGGGAAGCGGAGGAGTTGCGATCGTTCTCTTCAGTCGTCGACAATGCCACAGAAAGACGCCTGGCGCTGGGATCAAGCCACCTTGAAAACTTCCCAGCCTGCTAGAAGTCCAAACAACCTCTGATTGACAGTTACCGACTTTGCCCCCCATCTTATCGTCAGGGGATGGCCGTGTCGATAGCATTTTGGTACTCTTTTGTTCAAGGTGGACCATTTTAGGCACCTCGAGAAGCGGGGAGGTTAAATGCCTGCGAGCAGTCCGGAGAATCTGTCTGTCCGGTTCAAGAAGTAATCCCGATCTTGCAGAATTAGTATGTCTTTCATTCTCAATCAGTTAGCTCCGCAATAATTCATTTTCCGTAAGAACGGAACGATATTTGTGCTACTGTGGGGTCCATTGAGTCGAGCCAATCCTACATGACTTTAGCGTATCACGAAAGCATTGTTAGTAACGTGCATCATGGTTACTAAAGGTTCAAATATGCCAAGGGAAGGCCGTCGTACGGTATCCTTTCCCACACTATAGGCTTGCCTTGGGCGCCGAAATGTGGGGCTGACGGTTTCTCGCAGGTTTTTGGGGCGGGTGTAAACGACGCGCTTCACTCTACGGAGAATTTCCGTAAACATCCGTGTACACTCCCGTGAGCAGTTGCTGCGAACTCTATGATTTCGGGCGGTTTTTGAGTTTTTCCGGTTTGGTTCGACAATTGCAGTAAATGGCCATGGAATTGCTAGAACATAGTCTCCTGAAGGTTTAGGGGAAAAGGATATGGGGAAATGCACTCATTTGCATGGTGGCCAGCGCTGTTCGTGCTCTGTGTGGCTACGTTCACGGATCTGCGCAGCCGCCGCATCCCCAACTGGCTGGTGATTCCATTTATGCTGGCGGGGATTGCGGTTTCCCCTTGGCGTCCCGACTGGCAGGGGAAGATGCACGGATTTGGCTGGTATGGTCTTGGCCAGAGCTTTGAGGGGCTGGGCCTTGGCATTCTGGTTTTTGGTTTCTTGTTCTGGCTAGGCGGCATGGGCGGGGGAGACCTGAAGCTGTGCGCCGCGCTGGGGGCCTGGATAGGCCCGATGCAGTTGTTTTTCGCAATGGTGTACGCTGGCATGGCAGGAGGAGTCATGGTGCTGTGCTGGGCCGCCTTTGGCGGTTTTTTCAAAGAGTTGTTCACTGGCGCGAGCGACCTTGTTTTTGGCTTGAAGCAGCGCGGAATGAAGCGTGATCCGGATTTGACTCTGGCCAATCCGCTGAAGCGCAGGATGCCGTACGCTCCGGCGATCGCAATCGGAACGCTATTGTCCTTTTTTGCGCATTGAGGATTTGGAGCTTAGGTATCATGTCCAACTGGCAGTCGTCTTACCAATTTTCGTCAATCCCGCGAGGAAAGTCACAAGCGGAAAGGGGCAACAATCCCGTGAATCAAGACTCTTCTCACTATCTCGATGATCAATACCCGGACTCTCTGGGCAGCGATTTGCTGTCGATTGCGTTGATCGGTCCGGACGAGGATCGCCGCAGGGCGGCGGCCACCGCGCTGGCCGGTTGCCAGGGCGGCGACATCCGCGAGTTCTCGTCGTATCCGCCAAGTTTGGACGATGTGCCGAAGCTGCTGGAGCAGCATTACGACGTCATCATCATTGACTTGGACAGCAACCCCGAATACGCCCTGGAGTTGGTCGAGAGCATATGCGCCAAAGGCGCGGCGACGGTGATGGTCTATTCGATGAAGGCCGATTCGGAGTTGCTGGTCCACTGCATGAGAGCGGGCGCCAGGGAGTTTCTGACGCTGCCCTTCTCGCAGAGCACGATGGCCGAGGCTCTGGTCCGGGCCTCTGCGCGGCGTCCGGCCTCGCGGACCCCGAAGAAGGCGAGCGGAAGGCTGCTGGCGTTTCTCGGCGCCAAGGGCGGCGACGGCGCGACCACGCTGGCATGCAATTTTGCGGTAGCCATTGCCAAGGAGTCAGGCCAAAGCACTTTGCTGATCGATCTCGATCTCCCGCTGGGAGACGCGGGGCTCAATCTGGGAGTGGTTGCCGAGTATTCGACGATCAATGCTCTGCAGAATGCCGCGCGTCTGGACTCGAGTTTTCTCTCCAAGCTGCTGGTCCAGCATAGTTCCGGTGTCTCCGTGCTGGCAGCACCCGGCAAATTTCCCACCTATGATGCCTCCGCTGAGGCCATCGACAGGCTGATATCCGTCGCGCGGCAGGACTTTGAAAACGTGATCGTCGATATGGGTTCCAGGCTGGACTTGATGGGGACGAGCCTGTTCAGGGACGGCTCGACGATCTATCTGGTCATTCAGGCCGGCATTGCCGGATTGCGCAACTCGAATCGCCTGATCTCGCAGTTTTTCTCCACCGGAGTCCCCCGGCTGGAGATTGTGCTGAACCGGTATGAGCCTCGCGCGATGGGTGTTGGCGAAGACCAGATCACCAAGGCGCTCACCCGTCCGGCTCAGTGGAAGATCCCCAACGACTTCGATGCCGTGCGGCGCATGCAGACCAGCGCGGTTCCGCTGGCTCTGGAAGACTCACACATCTCCCGGCTGATTGGGCAGATGGCCCGGACTGCCTGCGGCCTGCCGCCGCTCCAGGAAAAGAGGAGAGGCTTCAGCCTGAAGAGCTTCAGCAGAGGTTTTTCATCGAAGTCGGCCCCCAGTAGTGATGAATCGTCCCTGACGCAGCTCGGGCTGGGCTCCGGTCCAGACGAGGAAGAAGAAGTCAGGCCTGAGCCCAGGGCTAAGATTACCGAGAAACCGGCTCCCGCTGCT
>Ga0255354_1001524_pt1 | contig 13221 bp, 11 predicted proteins | sample HBST50metaG_FD_189942 | JGI IMG/M metagenome (GOLD analysis project Ga0255354, IMG submission 189942) | Peat soil microbial communities from Stordalen Mire, Sweden - H.B.S.T50 | ecosystem: Environmental > Terrestrial > Soil > Wetlands > Peat | place: Sweden: Norrbotten County, Stordalen Mire...
TCGGCCAAGGCAAGAACCAAAGAAGCACTGGAAATAGCCATCGCCGAAGCCATCCGGCGAATCACCCCAGACAACGCAAAGGCATGGTTCAATCACTGCATCAACCGTCTACAGTAATTCCTAAAATGCTCTAATGAGCCTGCGGACTGGTGGTGAAGGCCGACTGGGTTACGCTGGTTTCGGTCTGGTTGGCTTGTTGCTGCTGGGCATCGAGCAGCGATTGCACATCCTCGTTGTCCGCCGGAGGCTCGTCCGATGGCCGGGGCGGCGGGGCAATGGCCGACTGTGGCGCTCCCGGCAAGCCGCCCTGGCCTTGCTGTGTGTGCAATTTCTGCAAGCCGGAATCCAGTTGGGCGCGGAAGTTGTTCTGCATCTCCTGGAGGCTTTCAAGAGGCACGCTCACAGTCAGCCCGGCCGGGCAGTCGCCCTTCCTGCTGCTGACCACCACCAGGTCCGCTGCAGTCGCGTCGTCCGGCGGCGCGGCCACCAGCTTGATCACGTCTCCGGTCGAGAGCCCGCACTGCTGCCCATCGGCTGAGGCTACGTTGAGGGCCTGATTGGCCACGAACAAATGGTTGGCCGTCAACACCTGCGGCGAGCCGGCAAGCGCGGGCGCGTCATCCGGCTTTGCCGCCGCAGCGTTCTCATAAGCCAGTTGCTGCTGCACCTCTTCGGCGATCATCTGCTTGATCTCTGGAGTGATGGGCGTATCGGCCGGAGCGTAGGCTTCATCGTCCCCCGGCGACAGGGCATCGTCCCCCGCGTAGCCGCCTGCCGGGGTCTCCATCTGATACCCCGCCTCAAGCGTCTGGCCGATCAAGTAGTCCGTCAGCCAATAGGCTCCGCTGGGATACATGTCCCAGGGAGAGAAGTATCCTGCGTAGAAGCCAAACCACGGCGAGTCTGCCCATCCCCATCCATAAGGCACAGGGGCTCCCCAAGGGTAATAGGCCCATCCGTAAAACAACGGATCGTAGAAGTAGTACGGATGATAGTTGTAAAAAATTCGCCCATGGTAATGATAGCCCGCATAGTCGCGCGTGAAGCGATGGTCCCCGTGCATATAAACGCGCTGGTGAAAGTTGTGCCCGTGGTAGGAGACCGAGTGTTCCAAATAGCCTCTGTGCGGCCCGGTGGAAACCAGTCTGCTGTGATCGGGACGCTCGCTGATTACGGTCCTCTGTCCATGCGGACCGTGCGCGATGTCCATATCGTGTGTATGCACGAAAGCCAGTTGTCCATTCGAGTGGAAGGAGGCAGTTTGTCCGTGTGCGCTGAACGAAGCCAGGGTTCCATTGGGGCGCAGATTATAGTTGCGCCCGTTGGTTGCGGTCACGGTCAGGCTCTTATCCCCATGAACGGCCACCTGGCCCGGAGGGATCGACCGCTTGTTGATGCCGGTCATGCCGGTGCGCGCCGTGTTCACCTGATGAAGCACGGATTGTGATCCAGACGGTCCCAGTGTGGAGCTGCCCGCGCCCGGCTTGCTGGCCATCGAAGATGCCGGCACGCTGTAGACGGCATGAGTTGCGCCGCCGGATGCGCCTGCTGACGAATTGTTATGTGGGGTGAAGGAGTTGCTGCCCATAGCGGCAGGCGCCGCCGGACTATGAGGAGAATAGGAATTGCCCCCCGTCGAGGCAGCTGGAGTGGAAGCACCGCCGCCCGGCGCCGCAGGAGTGTAACTGCCGCCGTGCGCAGCGGCCGGGGCTCCGGGAGTGTAGGTGTTGACGTGTGGAGTGGCTGGAGCTGCCGGGGTGTAGCTCGTCCCGGTCGAGGCATGAGGGGTATATGTGGTTCCCCATTTGCGTTCCTCACCGGTTCACCACTGACAGTGGAACCGCCGGATGGATGGGATGTCGCGGGAGAGCCTGGAGTGTAGACGTGCGGGGTGTAGGTTGTAGCGCCCCCAGTGTAGGAGTGCGTGCCCGATGAATTCCCGCCCGACGGCGAGCCCGGCGTATAGCTATGCACCGGGGCCGATGGACTGCTTCCACTCTGCGGGCTGTAAGAATGCGAGGGCGCGGGGTTGTAAGACGGATGAGACGCCGGAGGATTATAGGACGGATGCGACGCCGGAGGGCTATAGGACGGGTGCGAAGGCGCCGGAGCAGATGGATGATAGGCCGGGGCCGACGGGTGATAGGCCGGAGCCGACGGGTGGGAGGCTGGGGCCGGAGCTGGAGCCGGGGCTTTGTTGTTGTTCAGGGCCACCGCCATCACAGGAATCGACAACAAAACTGAAACCGAAAGTACGACTCTGCTTGAGCGTTTCACACTCTTCATCTTTCACCTCACGACAACCGGTTGTGCCAATAATGCCTCTACATTCAAACTCGGTACGGAATCGAAAGTTGCGGGAAATCGCAGAAATTGTACCACTTCCATCGACTCTCAGGGCGCAGGACTCTGCTCCAGCAGGCCGTAGGGAGTAGCCTGCCTGTCAAATTGGCACACCTCGCATTAGCATACTTCGCCCATCAACAGTACAGAAATATAGGACATTTTAAGGCGTAGGCATCTCCAATGAGGCGCGCCCGAGGCTCTTCTAATTCGCGCTCTTGCCTGTCCCAAAGATCTTCTGCAACAGGCTGCGGTGCTCCTCCGGGTGGTCGCAGGTCTCGGTCGGCGCGGTGCCGTCAAGGAACGCTACATCGAAGCTGTCGTCAGGACAAGATGCGTCGCTGAGCATATTGCTGACCTTGTCAATGGCGACGATTTGCACGCCCTCAGGCGGGGTGAATGTGTTGGTGTCAGAGTATTGCGGCAGAGCAACGGCTCTCTTCATGAACTCCGCCCAGATAGGCGCGGCGGCACGAGCGCCTTCGATCTTTATATCGGTGTAGTCGTCGTTGCCTACCCACACAATGCACAGCAGGTTGCTGGTGTAGCCCGCGAACCAGGCGTCGTGGTCGGTACCGGTCTTGCCTGCGGCCGGCGAGGTAAATCCCATGCCGCGCACCCCTGCGCCTGTGCCGTGGTTGATCACGTTCTCCAGCATGTCTGTAGTGAGGAAGGCCACGCGCGCGTCCAACACCTGTTTAGAACTGGGCGTATAGTCGGTAACGACGTCGCCCGTAGATGTGCGCACGCTGGCCAGCATCCACGGCTCCAACCCAACCCCTTTATTGGCAAAAATCGTATATGCTCCGGCCATCTCGATCGGCGTGGCGTCATAGGAGCCGATGGCCATCGAAGGAGTTCCACGCACGCCTCTAATGCCTGCGTCGCGCGCCAGCGCGGCCACCTGATCAAAGCCCACCATTGCTGCCAACCCGATGGTGGCGTTGTTCAGTGACTTCTGCAACGCGTACCGTGCCGTTACCTGGTCGTGGTACTCGCCCTCAAAGTTGCGCGGCGTATATTCCTGGGACGTGCCTGCACCATATGTGGTCTGCTGGTCGGCCAGCATGGTCAACTGCGAGAAGAGCTTGGTCTGGCCGGGCAGCATGGTGCCCTGGATGGCGGTGTTGAAGGCCGCGGCATATACAAATGGCTTGAAGATGGAGCCGGTAGGCCGCTTGGCTACCGCATGATTCAACTGCGAGTTGCCGTAGTTGCGCCCGCCCACCAGCGCCAGTATCTGCCCCGTGTGCGGATTCAGAGCCACCAGCGCCACCTGCGGATAGATATAAGGTATGCCGAGTTTTTTGTCATGCGCGTGCAGCTTGTCCACCTGCGCATCCACCACATGAACCGTGGCTTCCACCGCGGCTGTCGCAGCCCGTTGCAGATCGGGATCGAGCGAGGTATAAATCCGCAGGCCCTCGCGGTTGAAGTCGCGCTCGCCCAGCTTCTGCATTAGTTGGTCATGCACCAGGTCAACAAAGTACGGCGCTTCGCTGGCGTCTACGCTCATTGTTCCCAGGTGCAGCGGCTCCGCCTTGGCGCGTTCAGCCTGATCTTTGGTAATGGCGCCCGTTTCAACCATCGAATCGAGCACCAGGTTTCGTCTATCGATGGCGCGGTCTCCATGGCGGAAGGGCGAAAAATAATTTGGCCGCTGAATCATGCCCGCCATCAACGCGCAGTCGGATAGATCGAGTTGGCTCACGTCCTTGCCGAAGTAGGACTGCGAGGCCTCGCCGAATCCGTCGATGGAAAAGCTGCCGCGCTGGCCCAGGTTGATCTCGTTGGCGTACATCTCGAAGATCTGCTTTTTATTGAAGCGATGTTCGAGCTGGAAAGTGATGATGATCTCGATGAGCTTCCGTTTGAAGCGCTTCTCCGGAGAGAGAAAGAAGTTCTTCGCCAACTGCATGGTCAGCGTCGAGCCGCCCTGCTCTTTGTGGCCGGTGGTCAGGTCGCGAATCCCGGCCTCCATCAGCCGCCAATAGTTCACGCCGCTGTGCTCAAAGAAGCGCCTATCTTCAATGGCCAGCACGGCCTGCACCAGGTTCGGCGGAATCTCGTCGTAAGTGAGCAGCCGCCGCTTGGTGCGGTTGGGATCGTCGCTGAGTCCGGTGATAAGCAGAGGCTCCAGTTCGTAACTCGATAGCGCTTGCCCGTGATCGTCCTTGATTGAGTCCACAACCCCCGCGCCGACATGAATCACCGCGCCATCCTGCGCGTGGTACGACTGCGGGCCGGGGCGCACGGTGATGGTCTGCACGCCTTCCTTGTAAGTCCCCATCTCAGAGGTTCCCGCAGCGCCGTCGGCCGAGTAGCCAGCCTCGCGCAGCTCATTCGCGAGCAGGCGAATGGAAAGCTTTTGTCCCGGACGCACCTCGCGCGGCGCGGCAAAGATTTTGGCCGTCGAGGCGAAGATGGGCTGTTTCAGACGGTCGTCTACAACGTGCTGATACTTGATGTACAAATAGGCGAAGACAACAAAAAAGAGTACCGCGGCAGCCGCAATTGCCAGCAGCCCCGCGCGCATCAGCGTCGATCTCATGGGATGCTGTCCAGTGGGCCTTGGAATCCTGATTGTCAATGCCATTGCCGCTCCTTCAAAACAGTGAACAGTGAACAGTGAACAGTGGTCAGTGAACAGTGCAAAGTGGGTGCCCATCCTTGCGACGTTCTTGTTTTTGTCGCCAGGTTGGGATACCACGAACCTACGCGTCTGCCGTCAACAGCAACCCGTCTTCCTCGACGCGCTCCTTCACCAGCGCCACCACGTCAGGCAGCGCGAGATCCACGCTGGTTGATGTGGCGCGCGTCACCAACTCCACCTTGCCTTCCGCAGCCTTTTTGCCCACGTTGATGCGATAGGGAATCCCCACCAGGTCCGCATCCTTGAATTTGACTCCCGCACGCTCTTCCCTGTCATCCAGCAGCACATCCAGGCCCGCGGCTTCCAGTTCAGCGGCCAGCTTCTCGCCGGTTTCACGCAGCAGCGCGTCTGTCATATTGGTCACCGTCACCACCACTGTGAACGGAGCAATCGACGCCGGTAGCCAGAAACCGTTCTTATCGTTCGACTGCTCCACCGCCGCCGTCAGAATACGCTCGATGCCGATGCCGTAGCTGCCCATGATAGGCGTCACTTCCTTGCCGTTCGGGTCGAGCACGCGCGCGCCCATGCTCTCGGAGTACTTGTAGCCCAGCTTGAAGATGTGGCCGATCTCGACCGCTTTGCCGACCACCAGCTTGCCCTTGCAGCCGTCTTTCGGGCAGCCTTCGCCTTCGTTCACGCTGCGAATTTCCGCCATCAGCGTCCACGAGAAATCGCGCCCTGGTGTCACATTGCGCAAGTGGTAGTCGAGTTTGTTCGCTCCAGCGACAAGGTTCCTGCGGCCGTCGAGCGATTTGTCCACCACCACCGTCAGGCCGTCTTCCAGCGGCTTGGCGTCCAGCTTTAGACCAACTGGCCCGAGGAAGCCCGCCGGGCCATTGAAGTATTGCTCCAGCTCATCGGCCTGCATGGTGCGCAGTTCCACGGCTCCAAGCGTTCCCAGGAGTTTTGCCTCGTTGACCTGGTGATCGCCGCGCAAAAACGCTGCCACGCCGTGCCACGTGCCCGGCTTACCTGCCGCGCCCGGCTTCAGCGCCATGTAGGCCACGCACTTAATATCGTTCGACTCCTTCATCTTGAGGAAGGCTGCAATATCAGCAATCGCGCCCATCCCCGGCGTGTAAATCTCCTCCGGAGTCCCATCTCCCGTCGCTTCCAGTTCGACGACCGGTTCCAGCAGCGAGGTCGCCTTCTCGGTGTTCGCCGCATAGCCGCACACCGGGCAGCTTGCAATCAGATCCTCGCCCGCGTCGGTGTAGACCATGAACTCCTGCGACTGCGAGCCGCCCATCGCGCCCGAATCCGCTTCGACAGCCACAAACTTCAACCCGCAGCGCGTGAAAATCCTGCGATAAACCGCGTCGTGCAGATCGAAGCTCTTGTCCAGTCCCGCCTTGTCAATATCAAACGAATAGCTGTCCTTCATCGTGAATTGACGCGTGCGCAACAATCCCGACTTGGGCCTTGCCTCATCGCGGAACTTCGACTGAATCTGGTACCAGATCTGCGGCAACTGCTTGTAGCTGCGCAATTCGCTGCGCGCGATCGTGGTCATGATCTCTTCGTGCGTCATGCCCAGGCACATTTCAGCGCCCTTGCGGTCCTTGAGGCGGAACATATTGTCGCCCATGCCCGTCCAGCGTCCGCTCTGCTCCCACGGCTCCTTGGGGAGAAGTGCCGGCAGGTAAAACTCCTGGCCGATCTTGTCCATCTCCTCGCGCACAACCCCGATGATCTTATTGATCGAGCGCTGGCCGAGGAAGAGGTAGCTGTATATGCCCGAGCCAAGCTGGCGGATGTAACCCGAGCGGACGAGAAAGCGGTGGCTGGCCACTTCGGCGTCTGCCGGGGCCTCGCGAAGAGTGGGAATAAACAGTTTCGACCAGCGTTGCATAGAGATGAGTGCGCGCTTTCCCGCCGATTCACCGGCGCAAGACGATTTACGTCAATGACCATTCTAAATGTTCCCGGCAGCCGGATTGCCTCTGAATCTTGACCCGCCGCGCCGCAATCCCCTGAACCTTCATGCGGTTGCCGCAATAGCACGCAGAGAACGCCGTCAGCGCTCATCCAGATATAATCTGGGGATGGAGTCTTTGGTGCGTCAAGCGGGTAAAGCGGTATGAACAGATTTCTGCGCCTGCTGCGCTACGGGATTCCTTATTGGCTGGAGTTGCTGCCCGGCGTGTTGCTGCTGGCCATGGTTGGAGCGCTCGACACCTTTCGCATCCTTCTCTTTCAGCCCATATTCGATCAGGTCTTGCGGCCTGACGCGCCCGAAGGCCCAATTCTGCTCGGGCTGCCTCACAGCGAATGGCACTTCGACCTGCGGCTTGCGATTCCCCGTTTCATGCACATGCACAATGCCTGGGTTGTCGTGGCTTTTGCGCTGGTTGTCTCTACGCTGGTCAAAGGGCTGTGCGATTATTTAGGCACCTACCTGGTCAATTACGCAGGTTTCGGCACCATCACCGATCTGCGCAACCATCTCTACGAAGTCACGCTGCGGCGTTCTTCCAGCTTCTTTCACAAGCACGCCACGGGCACCATCCTCTCCACGCTTATCAACGACGTGGATCGCGTGCAGGTGGCAGTCAGCTCGGTCATCAGCGAATTCCTGCAACAATTTTTCACCTTTATTGTCAGCCTGGCCTTTGTGATTCGCCTGGGCGGCTATCTCAGTTGGGCGCTGGTGCTGTTTGTGCCCGTGGTCATCACGTCTTCGCGCAAGATCGGCAGGGAAGTGCGCACGCGCACCCGCACCGGTCAGGACAAGCTGGCCGAGATCCAGAACATCCTGCACGAAACCGTGACCGGCAATCGCATCGTGAAGGCCTTCAACACCGAAATCTGGGAGGTGATGCGCTTCAAGAAAGCAGCCAGCCGCCTCTTCCGCGCCAATCTGCGCAACGTGCGCATTCAGGCCATCAGCTCGCCTTTGATGGATACCGTCGGCGCCATCGCCATCGCCATGTTCCTCTTCATCGGACGCAATGAAATCATGCGCGGCCGCATGACCATGGGCATGTTCGCCGCGTTTATCATCCTGCTCTTCAAGCTCTACGATCCGGTGCGCAAGTTCGCTTACTTCTACAACAGCTTTCAGCAGGCCATGGGCGCCTCGGCTTCCATCTTCGGTTTTTTCGATACCGAGGACGACGTAAAAGAGCGGCCGCACGCGACTCCGCTGAAGGGCTTTGCCCAGTCCGTCCAGTTTGAGGACGTCGGATTTTCTTACTCGACCGCCGAGGGCGAACACCAGATTCTGCACCACGTCGATCTTGAGTTGCGCACCGGCGAAGTGCTGGCGCTGGTAGGCCCCAGCGGCGCGGGTAAGTCCACCCTGGCCAACCTGATTCCGCGCTTCTTTGACGTGACCAGCGGCCGTATTCTCATCGACGGCCGCGACCTGCGCGACCTCACGCTGGGCTCGCTCCGCCGCAATGTTGCCCAGGTCACACAGGAAACCATCCTCTTCAACGACACGGTGCGTAACAACATCGCCTACGGCCGGCCGGAAGTCCACTTGAAACTCGTAGAAGAGGCCGCGCACAACGCCTTGGCCCACGACTTCATCATGGGAATGCCGCAAGGCTACGACACCGTAATCGGCGAGAAAGGTTTTCGGCTCTCCGGCGGCGAGCGCCAGCGCCTGGCCATCGCCCGCGCCATCTTGAAAGACGCGCCCATCCTGATTCTCGACGAGGCCACTTCGTCGCTCGACGCCGAAAGTGAATCCCTGGTGCAGGCGGCGCTGGGTAACCTGATGCAGAACCGCACCGTGCTGGTCATCGCTCATCGGCTGGGAACCATTCGCCGCGCCAACCGAATCGCGGTCCTCGAAGACGGACGCATCACCGCAATCGCCTCTCATGATGAACTGTTGGAAATCTCGCCCACCTATCAACGGCTCTATCAACTGCAATTCATGGACGTGCCCGAAGAGCAGGGACTAGGGATCAGGGACTAGGGAACAGAAGCATAGCAGTGCAAAGGAAGAATATGCCGATTTACTCGATGACCGGGTTTGCGCGCTCTCAAGTTCGCGTGCCCCTTCCCAATGGAGAACAGCTCAGCTATACGCTCACCGTCAAGAGCGTCAACCACCGCTTTCTCGACGTGCAGTTGCGCTTGCCTTCGGGCCTGGACGCGCTGGAGATGGAGCTGCGCAAGGCGCTCAAAGATGCTCTCGTCCGCGGCCATGTGGATCTGACGCTTCAGGTCGATCGCTCCAGCCAGCAAACTGCAGGCTACAACCGCGATCTGGTGAACGGATATCTGGCAGCATTTTCCGCCGCTCGCGAGGAGCACGGACTGACCGGACAGCAGCCGGACCTGAACGCTATTTTGCGTCTGCCGGGTGCGCTGCAAAACGAGAACCGCACGAACGGCGACGACGACCAGGCAGCGCTCGCCGAAAGCGTGCAGCGCGAGATCGCGCCGCTGCTTGAAGAGTTGAAGATCATGCGCGCGCGTGAGGGCGAGGCTCTTGTGGCGATTCTGAACGGCACGCTGGATCGCCTCGCCGAAGCCACCGAGGGCGTGGCAGCATTGCGCACCGAGGTCGAAGAGCGCTATCAGGCCCGGCTTACCGAGCGGCTGCTGGCGGCCACCGGCCCGGAGTTCAACCGGCAGAGATTGCTGGAGGAAGTCGCCGTAATGGTCGAACGCAGCGACATTGCCGAGGAGTTGGAGCGCATGACCACTCACATCGGCCACTTCCGAGAGCTATTGACAGCCAGCGGCGAAATCGGCAAAAAACTCGACTTCCTGCTCCAGGAGATGAATCGCGAGGCCAACACCCTGCTTTCCAAGACCGGCGGCGCAGGCGGCAAGGGAACCCGCATCACCGAACTTGGATTGACCATGAAGTCGGAGATCGAAAAGGCACGCGAACAGATTCAGAACGTAGAATAGGATCAATGACTAAGCTCGGATCTGACATTTCGCCGAATGCTCCTCGGCCGAAGGGTGTCGAATGAACTATCTTCCCTATGTCTTCACGGGGTCAGTTCCCTTGGCTGTCGAGCTCAACAAGCCGATACGGAAGGTTTCCATTGACATTGTTCACCCTGCATGGGGGCCGCGATTCTTTACGCTTTGGCACTCCGAAGAAACAGGACTAAAGATTTTCTCGCAAATGCATGACATCGCAGAACGACTAGAGATTGGCGTTCTTAATTTTGAGAAAGTCACGGCCCACGCAGAGGATGAGATAACCGTTGACGGATCCGCGGCATTCGATTGCAGCATAGAGGCATTTAAACTGATCCTCGACGAGGAGGGCACCAGGGCCGAATGCGGACTAGAACTGCGAGCAAGTAATGGAGACCAAATCGCAATCGTCCCTAGTGCCGGCCCCTATTCGCTCGCAATCCTTGGGGCGTTTGCTTCGACGCCGCACATTTTTGAACCAGAGTATGAGTTGGACAGATACACCCGCGTTCCGATTACATAAAAGACAAGAGCGCGGCATCACGAACCAAAGGACAACCGTGGCAGGAATTCTTTTTATCATTTCGGCGCCTTCGGGCTCGGGCAAGAGCACGCTGGTCAACGAGGTGCGCAAGCAATTGAGCGGAATCGAGTTTTCCGTCTCCTGGACCACGCGGGCCCCGCGCGGCTCTGAGCAGGACGGCCGCGAGTATCACTTCACCACTCGCGAGGAGTTTGAGCGAATGCTCGCCGCCGAAGAGTTTCTGGAGCACGCCGAGGTCTTTGGCAACTACTACGGCACGGCGCGCAGCTCGCTAGAACAGGCCCGGCGCGATGGCCACGATCTGGTGCTGGACATTGATGTGCAGGGCGCGGCGCAGGTGCGCGCCACCATGCCCGAGGCGGTGAGCATCTTTGTTTTGCCGCCCAACCCCAAGGTTTTGCGCACGCGATTGCGCAATCGCAGCCGCGCCGAGGGCGTCGTAAACGAGGAGGAAGTCTACCGCCGCCTTGGCGAAGCCAGCAAGGAGATTGAGAATTATCGCCAATACGGCTATATTTTGGTCAACGACACTCTCGACCGGGCGGTGGCTCAACTGGAAGCCATCGTGCAGGCCGAACGCTTCTATCGCAACGATGAGCCGATCGCTTATCGTTCGCGCAGGGTGTTGGAAGTGGCTGCGGGTTGCCTTCAAGGGAACTCGCAGGACAGGCTGAAACCCGTGCTTGAGGCCTTCGGGATTCTCCATCCCGCAGGCCAGCGGGAATTGCCTTTTTTGGAGGACTCCGATGAGGAGGACTCCGCTGATGAAAAGGACGGCAAGGAGGAACCTAATGACGATTGAAACCGGCTTCGACTCGAACTACCGCAAGGTAATGGTGGCTGCCCGCCGCGCTCGACAGTTGCAGAACGGATCCCGCGCCCTGGTCTCCACTCAGTCCACCAAGCCCTGCCGCATTGCGCAGGAAGAGATTAAAGCAGGCAAAATTTCTTACGTCAAAACCGACGTGCCGGTGGTCAAACCGGCGGTGGAAGGCCCAGCCATTCCCATATTGGCCAGTTAGTTTTCCCCGATTCCTTCATTGCCGCGAATCTTTTGCGCGGCATCGTTGCGGCCTTGGGCGCTGCGCCGGCAGCGGCCGGAAAACCTGCGGATTGCGGAGCAGCGCAACGGGCGAATTTGAAAGTGGAGTAAAAAGTTGGCGCAACCGCTCGATTCCGCAACCCGCCAGGCCCTCACAGCACGCATCCGCTTCTATCGCGATCTTGGCCTCACAGAGTTCTATCGCCGTCCCGTGGACCCGGCGCTCCACCCCACGGACGAAGACCTGTCCGTGGGGACCCCGGCACTTCTCGCCCAATTAGCCGCCCTGCCAGATGAGCCACAAGCAGAGGCCGCGCTGCAGACATCTCACTTGCCGCAAGCCTCTCACATGGAGGATCAGCCGATTCCGCCCCGCAAGCCGTTTCCCTCAGCTCCCGCCATTTCTGGCGCAGTTCCCGCGGCCGACCGCGCCGCCGCTCTTCAACTTATCCGCGATGAGATCGGCGACTGCACTCGCTGCGCGCTCCACAAAGGCCGAAACAAGATCGTATTCGGCGATGGCTCGCCCGCCGCGCGGCTGATGTTTGTCGGCGAAGGCCCCGGCGCGGACGAGGACGCGCAAGGACTGCCGTTTGTTGGCAAGGCCGGACAATTGCTCAACAACATGATCTCAGCCATGGGACTCAGGCGCGAAGAAGTCTACATCGCCAACGTGGTCAAGTGCCGCCCGCCCGGCAACCGCGTCCCCGAGCCCGAAGAGGGCGCAACGTGTTCGCCGTTCCTCTTCCGCCAGATCGACGTGATTCGCCCCGAGGTCCTTGTCGCTCTGGGCGCAACCGCAGCAACATGGCTGCTAGGTGCGCGCCAGCCGCTGGCCGGCCTGCGCGGCAGGGTTCACGCTGTGCGCGGGACGAAGCTCATCGTCACCTATCATCCGGCCTACCTGCTGCGCGACCCTCGTCAAAAGAAGGAAGCCTGGGCCGATTTGCAGATTGCCATGAAAGAGCTGGGATTGAAACCGCCGGCAAAAGGCTGAAAAGCGCGGCCCGCCTTCACAGTTTCACAGTTACACAGGAAATAGGGGGGAGGGGGGTACCCTTTTTCCCGAATTGTCCGGTTCATCGTCCTGACCATCCCACAGAAGGCCACGACCTGAGAACGAGTCTTCGTCCAGAGATTCGAGGAAGCGCCGGACGAGAGCCGAGACCGAGGTGCCCTGCCTGGCTGCATGCACCCGCGCAAGCAGGTAAACCTCGTCGGGCACGGTTAACGTGATGTTTTTCATGGGGGCTCCAATCCTGCGGCGCAGAGTTTGGTCCGAAGACGCTCTATATGGAATTGTGCGCGAACGGGCAGTAATTTTCTGCAACCACCTGCGGTGGGGCCAGCGGACTTCGGCAAACTCTGGGCAGGGTGTCTAGGCGTGCGCCTTATGACTAACTCCCAGGTCCGAAAATCCGGACCTGGGGCACCCGCTAAGGCAGATTCCCTAAAAAGCCGGCATTCCAGGCGACATCAATCCCGGACCCTGGGAGGTTTGTCAGGATCAAGCGAGATTTGGGCTCTGGCCTGTTGAGGCCGGTGGAATCCCCGGTCCCCAAATGCGAGGGACCGGGGGGCACCCTCATCTGTGGTTTACAAAGCTTGCAGGACCGGGGCCACGCAATATAAAAGGGCGCCCCTTTCGTGTAAGCTGCGGTTGCTGTGCTGAAGCAGACAACCAAAGCCAACAGAGAGGAACACCCAGATGAATAGTGTGCGATATGTCGGGCTGGATGTCCA
>Ga0255354_1001526_pt1 | contig 13212 bp, 12 predicted proteins | sample HBST50metaG_FD_189942 | JGI IMG/M metagenome (GOLD analysis project Ga0255354, IMG submission 189942) | Peat soil microbial communities from Stordalen Mire, Sweden - H.B.S.T50 | ecosystem: Environmental > Terrestrial > Soil > Wetlands > Peat | place: Sweden: Norrbotten County, Stordalen Mire...
GGCACCGAGCCCAGAGCGGCTCAAAGCGAGTGCGTATAGAAGCCCGAGATGAACCTGCAAAACACGAACGAGAGGCAAGTGCAAAAACAACAGCAACAGCAAAAACGCCACTAAGGAAAAAACAAATGCAAAAGCAACGACAAATGCCTTGACAACGCCAGCCGTCTCATAGAAGCCGCTTTGAGCGGCTCACCTAAGAAAGCCTCCGGCTTTGCCGGAGGTTCTTACAACTCTGCGATTTACAACCAAAATGCGCACAACGACTGGCAGTTGCCCTGAGGCAGCCGCCAGCCGTTGCAAAAAACGCTTGGATGGTGGTCTATTTGAACTGGTTGATGATGTCGTAGATGTAGTACCCGATGACGAACACCGTCATCGCGCCGAGTAGCCACTTGACGGCCCGAACCAGAGGCTCGATCTTTTGGACTTTCGCCACGATCGCGGCCTGTTCATTTTTCACGTTATCGAAGGAGTCGTCCAGAATGACCTGATCATCCTCGTCCCGGCTCAATCTTGAGGTATACAAATGAAGAACGGCCAGAGCGATTACCAAAAGTCCCCAAATCGCCCATATCACCGGAGCAATTCCCGTCATAAAACCACCTCCAAAAAACTTTCTGGTCCCAGATACCGGCGGGTCCGTAACGGAAACGCGGTCTCGTGAGTAGAGGGGCCGTACGGTTGACCATAATAGCTCCGAACACGGTGCATTGTGGTGACAAAAATCACAGTCTTTCATTTTTGACCGAGAAATACTATTAACCCCTTTCCTTCCTTCATCCGTGTCGCCCAAGTGGACTCCTAAGGGCTGCCAATTTTGCGACTTTTCGATCTTGAGTTGCATCCAATGGGATGAATCCGCGAATTGGGCTTGTATCGATGCCTGTCGAGCGGTACATTTACCATTAACGGTAAGCATTTCAGCATCCGGGAGAATCCATGGCCACTACAACCGTTGCACCCGCACAGGAAACCGAAAAGAAAGCCCCCCTCAACCTGACTCCTCAGGCTATTGCCAAGGTGCGTGAGATCATGGCCACCCAGGATCCGATTCCTGCCGGCCTGCGCATCGGCGTCGTGGGAGGCGGTTGCTCCGGCTTCCAGTACTCCATGGCCTTCGAGAACGCCAGCGGCATGATGGACAAGGTCTTCAAGTTTGACGACCTGCAGGTCTTCGTAGATGCCACTTCGCTGATGTATCTGAACGGCTGTATCGTCGATTATGTAGAGACCCTCGAAGCAGCCGGCTTCAAGTTCGAGAATCCCAATGTGAAGAGCACATGTGGCTGCGGCTCCTCCTTTAGCGCTTAAGCTTCAGCAGGCTTGGACCGCACAAAAGGCCCGTCCCTTACAAGGGACGGGCCTTTTGTGTCTCAAGATGGGCTAAGGCGAATACCGTGTGGGTGCCCCACCCGCGCCGTTTTTGTCCTAGCAGCAAGATGCTCGCCGTTTTATTGCTGCGGTGTTGTAGTCGTGGTCGAAGATGAACTGGAGCTGAAACTGGACGAGTTGCTACTGTTCGACATGCTCGTGGCCGATTGGCCGCCTGCGCCAGAGCCGCTGCTGATCACCGTCTGGTCGGCCAGCGGATCGTAGACGAACTCCCACTCGTTGTAGTGATTCTTCTTCTTGTAAACCAGAATGGACTGCTTGGGGCTGTTCGGCGAGAAGCCGATGATGCCCACTCCGCCGAAGGTCTGTCCCGTTTGCCCGCTCAGCCCCGTTGCCGATGAGGAAGTCGAGCTCGATGTCGCGTCGGTGCTGCTCGTGCTGCCAGAATCGGTGGTTGTGCCGCTGGACGAGGTTGTTCCGGTTGCCGAACTGCTCGAACCGAATATCGAACTGCTGCTGCCCAGCGTCGTAGCGCCTGTGACCCCATTGCCGCCGCTCGACCCAATGCCTGCCATCGTTGAGCCTGCCATTGGCTGGCCAAAAAAGCCCATCGCCGTCGGAGTCTTGTTCTGGCCGAGCCGCACCGGCTTCCATTCGTCTTTTCCAGTGGTCGGGTCAATATATTTCTTGCGCAGGAAGCGGATATTGCTGGTCTTGACCAACGCGTCCACATTGGGGGGATAGGCGTTGAACTTCTTGTAGTACATCTTGATGGCGCGGGCGTACTGCTTGCCGCGCTGCATCGTCTCCAACTCACGGTCCCGCTGAATGTCCTTCTTGATCGCTGGCGCGGCAACCATCATGGAAATCATCAGAATCGCCAGCATGAAGATCACCGCCACCAGAATGTAGCCCTCTTCAGAGGGCTTGGGACGGCGTCGAATTGGAGTGCAATTCATCATTCTGTTTCCGCTAGGTCTTTGACTGCATGCAGAAGCACCAACTTGGGTTGCACTGGTCGAGATTCTGAGACCAGGGAAAGCAGCCTAGTTCCCCATCAGCGGCAGCGTCTGCGTGTTGTTATAGCCCAGGTCAGTCACTTGTACGCTGGTCGGCCGGATGGTGTCCACCCTATAGCGGTGGTTCACAATCTCCCCGAGCTTGGCCACAAAAATGTCTTCCCCATGGACGAAGAACGCTTGCAGCGCTTTGTCCTTGTTCTGCGTGTAACCAAAATACTTCAAATCGATGGCCGGCGGTCGTGGCACTTCGGGCGCGGACGGATGCATCTGCGCCACGTTGGCCCGGGCGCTCTTGGCCGGAGCCTCTATATGCACCGGCGCGGATTCTGCAGAAAATATGTTCCTGCCCGAGCCCCGGTACTCTACTAGTTCGCTCTCTGCCAGCTTGCTGAAGTGTAGCGAAGGATCGATTCCGATATTAGTTAGCTTCTGCGCCTCGGCGTTTGCGGCGGAGGGCTTTTGGACCACGCCGGATTGAAGAGGAACTGGGACCGTACGCGTCGGTGGTCCCGCGAATGTTCCGTAGAGTTGCCAGCCGCCATAACCGAGAATGAAGGTAAATAGCACCGCCACCAGGATGACCTGGCTCTTCTTTTCTGTTCCTAGAGCAAGGGCCATGGCTACTGACCTTCCTTTCCGTCAGGGGAGGGCTTGCCCTCAGCATCGCTGGCCGCCGGCAGTCCACTAGCCGCCGCATCCGCCGGCCGCAGCCAGGTGGAAACCCGCAGCCGCAGGTTTACCATGCCGCCCTGCTGTCCGGTCAAAGACATGGCCCGTATCACAAAGAAGGTCTGGTCCCGCTCCAGGCTGTTCACAAAGCGCATGATCTGCGGATAGCTGCCGCTAATGCCTGCATCCATCTCAATCTCGGTCAAATCTATTCCAGCAGGGCCCTGGGAGTACTGCACCCTGGAAAGCCGTACCGGTCCCTTGACCGCCAGTTCGCCAATGCGCGTGGCAATCGCGGAGTAGCTGGGCGGAACGCGCCTGCCATAAAAGGTCAGGATCTGAGCGCGCGACTCCTCCACGCGCTTGTCCAAGCCGCGCAGCGGAGCGGTTTCCAGGTCCAAAGCCTTCAGCTCCACCTGCTTGCCGGCCAGCGCATCGGAAGAGTGACCGTTGGTCGCGGTCCAATCCATGCTGAACCGAATGGCCAAGCCGATGACCAGCACCAGCATCACGGTAAAGCCAGCATAGTGCCAGGTGAGCGGGGAGGCCAGGCGTTCCTGCCATGTTGCGGACGGGCGGCTCATCGCATCGCTCCTGGATTGGGCTTCAGGTTGGGCCCGGTTTGGGGTTTGTTTCGGTTAACTCCCGGCAGGACCTTTCCGGTGTAGGGCGGTCGAGGCCGCTGTGCCAGTCTGGCATCTGGATGGGCCACAGCCACCATCATGGAAGCGCGATCGATCTTTCTGACTGTGGAATCGGCCGCTCTTGCTGTCGCGTGCTCTCCCAATGCAGCCGGGTTGTAGTCAGCCAGTACATCGAAGTTCACGCGGTTTGAGGCGCTCACCGGTTGCATCTGCTCGCCCGGTCCCCCGGTCGACTCGGAGTTTTCGCCTGCAATCCGGGGCAGAAGAAAGCGCCTTGAGTGCTCCAGGTTCCGCACCAGTTCCACGGCGCGGTCGCGCGGACCAATCACCCGCAGGTGCAGCGTGATGTGCCCGTCCTTGGCGCGCACCGGCTCCAAAGTCGATACCTGAACCCCGCCGGGCAGAACGTTTTCCAGATCTTCCATGGCCAGCGTCCACGAGAAGGCCTTCTCATCGAACAGCTTGTTCAGCGACTCAGCATGCTTCATCAGCTGGGCGTTGGCCGGCTGTTTCATCCGGTCCTGATAGCCCTGCCGCTCCAGCGTGATGCGGGCCAACTCGCTGTCCAGCGAGTGGTCGCGGGCACGAGCTTCCTCTGCCTCTTTGTGGAAGGAACGGAGGCCCAGACCCAGCGCAATGGCGAGTACCGCCAGCACGCCCATGGCGATGCGCAGGCGCTTGGTGGCTGGTCCCAGATCGTAGAAGGGGCGGGTTGCGAGATTGAGAGTGATTCTCATTGGCTTAGTTTGCCCCCGCCAAAGCGCCGGTAATGCCGGCAAAGCTCATGTTGCCCAGAGCGGTTGTTGCGCCGCTTGTCGAGTGCGGCGCCAGATCGAGCACGGTTAGTTCCGCGTCGTCGATCCAACTGGCGAACTCGCGGGTCTCCAAGTTGCCTGCGTAGTGTACGCGGTGGGGCCGGGCCAGCAGCTTGTCTTCAAAAAATGCCGCGGCCACGGCAATGTCGCGTTGCACCTCTTCGATGCGCCGTTGTGGGTCCTCAGGCAACTCCAGCGTACGATAAAGCAGCAGGTCTCGCCCGTTGGTGATCGAAGTGGTCAGCGCAATGCCGTTCAGCGTGGCGGCCAGAGTGGCTTCCATGGAATCGATCACCTCCAAAGCCGCCAGGCTGGAGGGAAGCACCGCACCCGGCTCATATCCAGCGGCCCGCACCACCGCCTCGTACTCAGCCAGAACAGGGCCGGGAATGACCGCCACCAACACCTTGCACTCGGTCTTCGTCTCCGTCAGCATCTGATAGCTCAGGCCTGCGTGCTCCACGTCGAAGGGAATCATCTTGCGCAGCCTGAAGCGCAGCATGGAGTGGGCTTCAGCTGCTTTGCCGGGCATGGCGTCGAAGTCCAGCACAAACACCCGCACCACTGAGTCCGGCAGCAGCAGCGTCACGGCCTTGCTGCGCGGCGAAACCTGTCCCAGTGCCGAGCGAATGGCCGCAGTCACTGCCTCCGGCGCATGCACGTTGACCTCACTTATGCTGGGGATCAGCGCTCCATCCTTGAGCGGCTTGAAGGAGTAAACCGGCTGCTGCCCTGGCGCAGGCAGCGATCCGGCCAGCACTCCTTGTGGCGACAGTTCCACCGCCGCCGGTGGACGCCCGCCGGGCTTGGAGCCGGCTTTGCTTGGAATCAGACTCATTAGCGCGAAGCCTCGATGAACGTAACTTTGTTGATCTCCTTGAGCGTCGTCAGGCCGCGGCGAACGCGGTCGATCGCTGATTCGCGCAGAAAGCTCATGCCTTCCTTGCGGGCCAGCTTGCGCACTTCGGAGGTGGGTTTTTTTTCCAAAATCAACTCCCGGATGGGATCGGTCAAGTCCAGCAGTTCGTGGATGGCGGTTCGTCCGCGGTAGCCTGTGCCGCCGCACTCGATGCAGCCCGCGCCTTCGCGGAAGCCAAAGCCGCGCCACTCGTCCGGGTTCATGCCGCAAGCCAGTAGGGTGGCGTCGTCATAAGTCACGGTGTGCGCGCAGTGCTCGCAAATGGTGCGCACCAGCCGCTGCGCCAAAATGCAGTTCAGCGCGGAGACAAAGTTGTAAACCTCCACGCCCATGTTCACAAAGCGGCCCAACACATCCACCACGTTGTTTGCGTGGACCGTCGTAAACACCAAGTGCCCGGTCAGCGCCGAGTTGATGGCAATCTGCGCCGTTTCGTTGTCGCGAATTTCGCCCACCAGAATCTTGTCCGGATCGTGGCGCAAAATAGACCGCAGCCCTCTTGCAAACGTCAGGCCCTTCTTTTCGTTCACCGGAATCTGCGTGATGCCCCGGATTTGGTACTCCACCGGGTCCTCAATCGTGATGATCTTGTCTTCGTCGCTCTTGATTTCGTTCAGCGCGGCATAGAGAGTCGTCGTCTTGCCCGAGCCGGTCGGCCCTGTCACCAGCACCATGCCGTAGGGCTCGCGGATGTAGCGGCGGAAGCGTTTCAGATCCTCGTCGGCGAATCCTACCACGTCCAGCGTCAGCTTGTGGAACTTCTCGCTCATCGACTCCTTGTCCAGCACGCGCAGCACGGCGTTTTCTCCGTGTACGGTGGGCATAATGGAGACGCGGAAGTCGATCAGCCGGCCTTTGTAGCGCACCCTGAAGCGTCCATCCTGGGGCACGCGGCGCTCCGCAATGTCCAGCTCGCTCATGATCTTGATGCGGCTCAGAATGGTCGAGTGATGTTCGCGCGCAATCGGCGCCATCGCCTCTTGCAGCACGCCGTCAATGCGGTACTTCACATGCACCGAGTCGTCGTAGGTCTCAATGTGAATATCAGAGGCCCGGCGCTCCAAAGCGGTGAAGATGGTGGTGTCCACCAACCGGATGATCGGGCTGATGTCTTCTTCGCTGGTCAGCTTCTCAATCGAGATGTTCTCGTCGCTGTTGTCGTCGCCCGTCAGTACGTCGAAGGTCAGCCCTTCGCTGGCTTCGTCCAGCACGCGTTGCGACTGCTCCGTCTTCTTCAGCAGGTCGGTAATCTGTGTCAGTGTGGCCACGCGCGCAATGATGCGGCGACCCAAAAGGCCTGCCATCTCGTCCAGCACCATCAGTTGCGAGGGGTCGCTGACCGCAATCACCAGCGCGTCCTGCTGTTGCTCAATGGGCACAAAGTTGTAGCGGAACATCAGTTCCACCGGAACCGTGCGCAGCAACTCGTGCTGGATCTTGAAGTTCTTCAGATCCACGAACTCCGCGTGATAGCGCTCGGCCAAGGCTTCGGCCTGGGCGCGTTCGTCCTGACCGGATGGAAGAGGAATAATGGGAATTGTAAGCAGTGTAGCGTCCGACATGATTTATCCCTGACCCCCGCCGGTCTGTCCCAGCGAGAAGATTGGCAGGTACAGTGAGATGAGAATGAAGACCACGACCACGCCCATGATCAGCAGAATGGCCGGTTCAATCAGTGCGAGTGCGGCGGTCAGCGCGGTGGAGACGTCTTCCTCAAAGAACTCGGCCACCGAGTTCAGCATCTGTGGCAGGGCTCCCGTCTGTTCACCCACCGCAATCATCTCCGCGGCCAGATCGGGAAAGACTCCGGTCTTGTTCAGCGACTCGGCCAGGCTTTTGCCCTCTTGAACCGTCGAAACCGAGGTAAAAACCGCTCTGGACACCCGCCGCGATGAGATCGAGCGGGCCGCAGTCTCCAGCGAAGGCACCAGCGGCAAGCCGCCTGTCAACAGCGTTGAAAGCGTGCGCGCAAACAGCGCCACCTGATACTTGAGCCAAATCTTGCCCAAGATGGGCGTCTTCACCCGAATGGCGTCGATAAAGTCCTTGCCGCCTTCGGTGTTCGCATAGCGATAGCCTCCGAACCCCGCGCCGCCAGCAACCAGAAAAATCCACAGCAGGTTATGGTTCAGCCACTTGCCAAAGCTCAGCAGCGCCACGGTCATGGCTGGTAGCTTGGATCCCATCTGGTCGTACAGCACAGCAAATTGCGGAACCACGATCGCGAACATGAAAAACATCAGCAGCCCGACCAGCGTCAGCAGCACGGTCGGATAGATCAGCGAGCCGATCAGCTTCTTGCGGAAGGTCAACGAGGTGCGCTGGAAGCTCACATAGCGCTCCAGCACCTCCTGCAGGTTGCCCGAGCGCTCGCCGGCCAGCAGCGTGGTCGTATACATCACTGGAAACCCGGTCTGTGCCTCGAAGGCCCCGCTCAGCGCATCGCCGGTTTTGACCCGGTTGCAGACATCGTTCAACTGGTTGGCGAAGTGAACATTCTTCTGGTTCTTGGCCAGCATCTCCAGCGATCCCAGAATCGGCAGTCCGGCGCGGATCAGGGTCAGAAACTGCTGGTTGAAGATGAGAAACGGCTCCAGTTTGACCTTGCGCCGCGAAAACAGGCTGAACGTGCTACGGGCGCGGACGGAGAAGACGTGGTAGCCGGCATGGGTAAACCGCGCCTGCAACTCCTCCGCTGTGGCCGCCGTCTGTACCTGCTCCTGCACGTGGCCGCGCTCATCCGCCAACTTGATTACGAACTCTGCCATCGTTCCGCTCGCCGCTGGCGCTTTTTCCGCGCCACTGGCCTTTCTTTAGAGTTTTCTCTTGGTCAAGGGTATCAGTCTTAACAGCACGATAGACGAGGAAGAGGCCCCAAGCGTTCGCCGTTGGGAAGGCTGAATTGGGCAGTCCCGGCATAGCACGAGCATTCAGCCTGTCGTCTGTCCCAGACGCGGCCTTTTTCTGCAGGCCCCGCGGATCGATTCAGGGTTTGGTCAGCCCTTCAGGCTGGATCATGACGAGCGGAGCCGTCTTGCTCCTTTTCCTGCGTTTGCCGCCGGACCCAAGCCAACTCGGGCCGCGACGAACCTGCGCCACGCCGTTCCAACTCCGCCGAAACGCCCGTATAGCGATAATATTCACGCTGGGCAGAGGGTATCTTCAGGCCAATCTCACCCGTGGATTTCATCTCCGGCACCCCTTTTCAGCAGGAACCCGCGGCCCACTCTCAGTACCCGCAGGCCACTAGCCAACTCTCGGTCAGCTCCAACGTGGGCTTCTTCTCCGCCAGCATCGTCGAGTAGGCCAGCTTCACCAGCACATCGGCCTCCACGTTCACCGGAGCGCCGACGCTAAGCGTGTGCAAATTCGTCCGCCAATACGTCAAAGGAAGAATGGCAATCGAAATCGCCTCACCGTCAAAGTCGGCGATGGTCAAACTGATGCCCTCAATGGCCACCGACCCTTTGAGCACCATCCACGGCCGCACGTTCTCCGGCACCGTCACCTTGAGCGTCCAGTCGGTCGTCTCCCGGTCAAACTCCGGGCTGTCCTGCGGAATCACTGGTTCCAGCGATGCCAGCACGCCGCAGCCGTCGACGTGGCCTTGGACGATGTGCCCGCCCAGGGGGCTACCCGCGGCGGTTGGCAGTTCCAGGTTCACCTTCGACCCAGGGGCCAGCGCGCCCAGCGAAGTGCGGTCCAGGGTCTCCTGCGCCAGGTCGGCGTGGAAGAGCGTTGGGTCTACGTCCAGCGCCGTCAGGCACACGCCGGAAACGCCCAGCGAATCGCCCTCGCGCAGCCGTCCGGCCAGCCCCGGCGCCTCAACCGTAATCCTGTGGACTCCGCCTCTGCTCTCCAGGCTGACCAATGTACCCGTCTGTTCAATGATGCCGGTAAACATGGTTCTATTCTAATGGAACAGGGAACTGGCCCTCATCCTTCACTCTTCCGCCAACCCGATTCAATCCGAGGCCGATCATGAGCGTTCCTGGCAAGAAGGCATTCAGCACCCGCTCCATCCATACCGGTGAGCCGGTAGACCCCACTACGCAAGCGGTTGAGCCGTCTCTGGTGCTCTCCACCAACTTCGTCTTCGATCCCGATGCGGCGGGCTTCTCCGCCGAGACGCTGGACGAGAAGACTCCCAATGTCTACGCCCGCTGGTCCACTCCCAACGAGCGCTCGCTGGAAGAGAAGCTGGCCGACCTGGAGGACGGGGAAGACGCACTCTGCTTTGCCAGTGGGATGGGAGCCATCTCCGCCCTGATCCTGGGCACTCTGCGCAGTGGCGACCATCTGGTGCTGAGTGATGTCTGCTATGCCGGAGTGGCAGAGTTGGCGCGCAACACGCTGCTGGATTTCGGGATTGAAGTCACTACCGCGAACTTCTCCGATCTGGACGCCGTCGCTGCCGCGATTCGGCCCAACACCAAATTGCTGTGGGCAGAGACTCCCTGCAATCCCATCCTGCGCCTCACGGATATTGCCGCGGTCGCAGAGATCGCGCACGCGGCCGGAGCGCAGTTTGGGGTTGACTCCACCATGGCTACGCCGGTTGCCACCAAGCCTTTGGCGCTTGGTGCAGATTTGGTGGCGCATTCGCTGACCAAATATCTCAACGGCCACGGCGACGCGCTCGGAGGCGCTGTGATTGGCCGCAAACAGGCTATGGCCCAACTTCGTCAGGGCGCGCTGATTCATTTTGGCGGCGCGCTGAGTCCCTTCAACGCATGGCTCATTCGGCGCGGTCTGCATACGCTCGAACTGCGCATGAAAGCCCACGAAGCCAGTGCGCGCCGCGTTGCGCTCTATCTTGAGTCGCATCCGGCAATCAAGCGCGTCATCTATCCAGGACTTCCCTCGCACCCGCAATACGCGCTGGCGCAGCGGCAGATGAGCAACTTCTCTGGCATGTTGACCTTCCAGACCAAGGAAGACGGAGCGGAAGTGGCGCGACGCCTTTACAGAAAGCTGCAAGTCTTTACCTATGCGGTTTCACTGGGCAAACAGCGCAGCCTGCTCTTTTACATTCCCACGGCAGACATTTTGAAAAGCTCCTTTACGCTGCAAGGCACAGCGCTCCAAAGCTACAGGGATTTTGCCGGAGACGGCATCTTTCGCGTCTCCATCGGCCTGGAAGCGCCAGAGGATCTCTGCGCCGACCTCGATCAGGCCCTGAGCCAATAACTGCCTACAAGATTTGGCGTAAAACGGCGGAATTTTGGCAGAAAACAGGCCCAAAAGGACAAAAAACGGGCTGAAATATGCCCGTTTTTAGGGCCTGGAAGGTGAGTTGATAAGCATGTAAAGTGCTTATTTGTATACACTTATATCGATTTTTACGGCTATAACAGTAGCGATGAAATGGCAGAGGGGGGGGTGGGGTACAGGCTCTTTCTGCTCTCGAAGCAGGGTTTGACGCCTGCCTTTCACATCTGCCAGTCTGCGCCAAGGGAGAGTAATTCTCGGCAAGCGGGAGTGATTGGGGGGTGGAAAGTTGCTCGTATTACAGAAACAGTGAGCTGTAGACTGCACTAGGTAGGAGTAAGACCATGATACCGACACTTTCAGATATACCGGAAACCGCTCGATATGTGCATGCATTAACAGTGGTCGAAGAGCGCATCACGCCAATTCAGCACGAGCTTCTCTCAAGACATTGGTATTCCCCTGGGCATGTGGCCACAGCATCTGAGTTAGCTCGCAAAGCTGGGCTGAGCGGATACCGAGCAGTGAATTCTCACTATGGACGACTCGGAAAGCTTCTTCGTGTGGAGATGAACTACTTCGAGCCTGGACAGCAATCTTGGATCATCTCATCATTCGCGAGACTATCGAGCGGAGAATGGACGCTACATATGCATCCGCAGCTGGCTGATGCTCTACTGAAATTAGGGTGGGTTGGGTCGGATATATCTGAAGTTGAGTACAAATGAAGGTTTGACTGCAAATTGTGAAACAAGATGCCCCTTGTCCCACCATCGTGCCAGCTCCCCTAGCCCAGCTTTTGGAGCCGGGGAATGAAGCAAAGCCCGTATCTCCGACAGCCTAACTGATCCCTAGCCCCTAAGGGACCTCTGAAAAAGTGCCAGATTCAAGAAGATCATCCCTCTGGGGCTAAAGCCCATGTTGATTATGCGGGCTTTAGCGGCACGGCTGAAGCCGTGCCCTTTCAAAACAGGACTTATTCTTCCCTAACACCTGATCCCTAACCCCTGCTGTTCTCCCACGGATCGCGCAGCAGCGAGCACAGGCCCAGATCGTTTCCGTACCGCTCCACCTCGACTTCGGCCATGCGGACGGGCAGGGCCATGCCGCGAAAGGCGGGCACGGCATCCGATCCCATGATCTGTGGGGAGACGAACAGGTGTACGCGGTCCACGTGTTCTCCGGCCAGCAGCGCCGTATTCAGCCGCGTGCCAGTCTCGGTCAGCATGGTCAGAATGCCTTCTTCTCCGAGCTTGTCCAGCACCTTGCCCAACGGAACGCGTCCCGCCTCGGCAGGAAGCACTTCCACGCGCACGCCGCGGCTTTCCAGTCCGTGAATGCGCGCCTCGTCCTTTGAAACCGTAAAGACCACCAGATCGTTCTGCGCCGAGGTCACCATCTTGGAGTCCAGCGGCATGCGCAGCGCCGAGTCCAGCACCACGCGCAGCAGCGGACGCCGCCTGCGCAGTCCGCTGCGGTCGGTCAGCATGGGGTCGTCGGCCAGCACAGTATCCACGCCGGTCACCGCGGCGTCGGCCTGCCAGCGCAGCGGCTGCACGGCCTGCCGCGCCACTTCGCTGGTGATCCAGTAGGGCTGGCGCAAATTGTGTACGCCCTCGGGCGGAGCAATCCGGCCGTCCAGCGTCATGGCCACTTTCATCAGGACCAGCGGCCGCTTGTGCTGGCTCCAGCGGGCAAAGCCCTCGTTGAGCCGCTGCGCCTCCGCCTGGCAGACGCCCAGGGCCACTTGAATGCCCGCAGCGCGCAGCCGTTCCAAGCCGTGCCCAGCAACTGTAGGGTTGGGGTCGATGGTGGCGATCACCACGCGGCTCAGTCCTGCCTCGATCAGCGCTTCGGTGCAGGGAGGCGTGCGTCCGGTGTGGTTGCAAGGCTCCAGGGTCACGTAGGCCGTGCCACCCTTGAGCCGTTCGCCGGCGTGCTGCCGGGCAATCTTTAGGGCGGCAACTTCGGCGTGGTCCAGCAGGTCGTACTCGTGCCAGCCTTCGCCTACGACTTGTCCCGCGCAGTCCAGAATTACGCAACCCACGGCGGGGTTGGGCGAGGTGACGGCGATGCCGCGGCGGGCCAGTTCCAGCGCCCGCTTCATCCAATAGGTATCTTGATCTGTGACGTTCATCGAACCACGCTTTCCATCGCGTTCGCAGCCCTATCCCAGCAGCGAATCCACAAATGCCTCGGGCGAAAACTCCAGCAGGTCACCCATCTGTTCACCCACGCCCACAAAGCGTACCGGCAGGTTTAGCTCTTGCGCAATGGCCACGGCGATGCCGCCCTTGGCTGTGCCGTCGAGCTTGGTGAGCAGAATGCCGGTGACTCCGGCGGCCTGGGTAAATAGCCGCGCCTGTTGCAGCCCATTCTGTCCGGTGGTTGCGTCCATCACCAGCAGCACCTCGTGGGGCGCGCCGGGAATCAGTTTTGCAGCGGTGCGGCGCATCTTGTCCAACTCGTCCATCAGGCCGGTCTTGGTGTGCAGGCGGCCGGCTGTATCCACAATCAGCTCGTCGATCTTGCGCGCCTTGGCCGCCGTGGCCGCGTCGTAGAGCACGGCAGCCGGATCGCCTCCCTGACGGGTCTTGATC
>Ga0255354_1001529_pt1 | contig 13206 bp, 8 predicted proteins | sample HBST50metaG_FD_189942 | JGI IMG/M metagenome (GOLD analysis project Ga0255354, IMG submission 189942) | Peat soil microbial communities from Stordalen Mire, Sweden - H.B.S.T50 | ecosystem: Environmental > Terrestrial > Soil > Wetlands > Peat | place: Sweden: Norrbotten County, Stordalen Mire...
TTGCTGGCCAGCTTCGTTGCTTCGCTCCCGCTGCGGAACCATTCCCGGATTGCCACTCCAGATATGGCCCGCTATCTGCTTACTCGAAGCGAGGGGACCATCGGCGAGTTGGCGCACCTGCTAATGGCGGCAGCCGTCGCCGCCGTGGAGAGCGGCGAGGAGGCCATCAACCACCGCACGCTCAGTATGGCTGATTACACCGGCCCCAGTGAGCGGCGCCGGCAATTCGAGAGGGAACTGATGTGAAGCCACTCTGGCGCTGGCCGTTGCATCCTGCACCCAAGGAGGGCGAAGCTTTATCTTCGTGGCTTCGTCGCATCGCTTCCTACTACCAGATGAATCTACACGACCTTCTGAAACATGATCTTGGTTACGACCAGATCAATGACCTGGATACCGCGCCACCGATGTCCTTGCTGACACTGCTGGCCCAGCGAAGCGGCGTCGATCTGGATCAGCTGCGTTGCTTGAGCTTCGCCGGCTGGGTGCCGTGGCTACTGGATAGCCTCGATGATCGGATTCCGGCTGCTCTCGAAACCTATGCCTTCCAGTTCTCTGTATTGCTGCCGAGACACCGCCGTAAAAGGAGATCGCTCAAAAGCTGGCGCGCGTGGCTGCCCGACCAACCGATCCGTCGTGCGTGCCCACTCTGCCTGAACGATTCGGCGGATCAAGCCGTGCTGCTTGTGTGGAAGCTTCCCTTGATGCTGAGCTGCCCTATACATGGTTGTTGGCTGGAATATTATTTTGGAATTCCCGGACAATTTTTCGACTGGGAGAACACCGATTCTTCGCCGCGCATGGCCACCAAAGCGATTGCGGCGATGGATCGGCGCACCTGGCAAGCACTGACGACGGGCTATGTAGAGTTACCGCGTAGGCCCATCCATGCCGGTCTTTGGTTCCGGCTGCTGCGCACCTTGTTGGACGAGCTGAACACCCCGCTATCGCAATGTGGGGCTTGCGGTGAGAGTGTCCGTTCGGTTTGGGAACGCTGCGGACATCCTCTGCGTGCCGGGCAAAGTCTGTGGCGATCCTATGAAGTTTTGGACTTAGAGGTGCAATTGCAAATGCTGGAGGCTGCAGCCACCACAATTGACCTGATCGAATCGAAAGAGTTGATCCCACGCGGGGAACAGGCAGAGTTGTTCTTGCCAGAGCCGCAGAGCGCATTCACCGACGGCCTGCCAATGGATGAGCAGCAGAAGGAGCCTATCAACCACTGGCAGGAAGCGATGCGGGCGATCAACGAAATGATCGTAGAAGCGCGGCGGGATCCAGAAGCTGCCTGCTCACTGTTCGCAGTGGCATCTTGCGGACTGCGAGACCCTGAGTCACTCGAACGTTTGCACGCCATATTTGATCAGGCGCGAATTCCTCAGGAATATTTGTCACTTTATGACCCCAATGAACACTTTTCCTGTGATGAATAGCCTTAACCTAGCACAGGCCTAGACTGTCAAGTTTCCAGACGATGAGCGTGTCGCCGTCCTGCAAGGCTGTACTCTGGTCGTCGGTCGATACGCAAGCATAGGTTCTTCGTCACTTTTGGTGAAGCGCTTCCAAGGTCAAGCGTCTGTTTGAAGAGCGAGGATTTCATTCAGTGTTGACGACGCGGAGACGAAGCAGATCGAATTTGGCGCGGCCATACATGGAGCGTTTGATCAGCTTCAGGCGGTGAACATGTCCTTCGACTGGACCGTTGCTCCAGGGTTGTTGAAGGGCGGCCAGTAGCGCGGCTTCATCGTGGCCGAGGTGTTTTGCAAAACTTGCCAGCAAACTGCTTTTTGCACCGTCCTTCCAATTGGGCCAAGCGGCCGCGTCCCGTTGTCGAATCATGCGGACGAACTCCCGCGCCAGATTAGCGCAGGTTGCGATTTCCGGCGACCGGAGACATAGTTCAGCGATGTAGTTGCGGGCATCTTCGGGCTCCTTCAGCAGACTCCAGGCTGTTTGCCGTGGGGACGAAGGCTGCGGCGAGGAAGATGAAGTTTGCTGCCGTGTGCGGTGGTCTCGTGAGCCATAGTGGCTCCGAACCCAACGCCTGACGATAGGCGATTGGCCGGTAAAACCTAGTGCGCGCAATTCATGCCAGAGTTGGGTGGCATTGTGACATCCCTCATTCCAGCGCTGCTCAAGATACTCGCGATGTCGATCGACCCTGGATCTGCGCTCTGCAATCCGTCTCTCTGGAAATACTTGAGCGCGGATCCATCGACGAATTGTTCTTATGCCGACACCGCAGCAACGAGCGATTTCATGCTGAGTGACACCCTTGCGGACTTGCTCCATCACGGTCTCATATTTTGCTAGGCGATGTTCTCTATTCAGCCTCTGCTTAGCCTGGTTTCTAGGGACAGGTTTGTCCGCTTTCGCAGGAGGAAGAGCGGAAGACGACTCCGGCTTTATTACCAAAGCCCGCGCAGTCTCGGACAACAGACGATGGTGCGGTACGAGGGCACCGATGAATGCCTCCGTCAGGTTGTGAAGCAGGTGCCAACGATCGGCAACTTGCACAGCTTGCGGCGCTGCTGCTGTTGCCGCCTGGGCATACAAGCTGGCGCGATCGCGGCTGATAATCTCCGTCCCAGGATGAGAACGAAGCCATTCCGCAGTACTTTCCGCACTGCGGTCCGGCAACAGATCGACGACCTTACCACGTTCCAGGTCGCAGAGAATCGTGCCATATCGATGCCCCTTGCGCCATGCCCAGTCATCGATGCCCAACACTCGAGGCCCTTGAACGGAAGGCTTTATCAGCTTGCGTCGCAACTGACGAAGGAGTGTCGAACCGCTGGCCAGGATGCCGAGCTGCTTCGCCAGCCGAGATCCTGCAGATCCGCCCAACGCGCTCGTAATCTGCTGGAGAGAAGCGCTCAACCGGCACGTGCGCCGCGAGTGCCGTTGTACTGTTTTCGGCAAGCGCTCGGTGAATATCTGCTGCCCACAATCTTCGCTGTCGCAAAAGAACCGGCGCACTCGCAGTTCGATCCGCACCGGAATCCCTTCCCAGGGTAGATCACTCAACCTTCGCCTGTAACGGCTGTGAATGCGCCGTGATTCTTGACGGCATTCTGGGCAACGACTAGCCTCGCTCGTCGCTCGAAGCACCATGACGAGCCGCGTATTGCTCTCAACCATCAGTTGATCTAACGCCACTTCACCGGCATCCGGGACCAATGTTCGTCGCTCCATAGGCATGAACCGGAAACCGCCAGAGCCTCTTCAACTTTTAACTCGCTTTGCGTCATAGGCAAAGTATCAGGCATGGTTCACCAAAAGTGACGAAGAACCCAAGCATAGCCGTATTTCATCGGTTTATTATGGCCTTGACATTTGACCCATGCAAGCCCTTGAAAACGCGGGGCGGCGGTCGTGGGTCAAAACTTACCCTTTGTGGCCCAACCCTGCACGAATGAAGTTGAGTGGAGGAGAGAAAGCGCATAGACTGGTATCAGTCGCGAACCGGGAGAATTTAGCACGGATGAAACCACAGTGTATGCGGAACCGCAATCGCCTGACCGTCTGGCTGCTCGGACAATTGCTGCTATCGGCATCGCTGTTCGCGCAACGGGCTGTCGCCCAAGTCTCCGACTCCCAGAAACAGATGAGCAATGCCACTACTTCTGGATTTGAGGCCCCATCCCCCACCGAGATTAGCCACGCCATCACTCTGGCGGCGAGCTATCTGGAGCGCGCTTGCGGTCCAGATGGCCGGTTTGTGTACCGCATAAATATCAACTCTGGCGAACAAAGCCGCTCTTACAACATCGTGCGTCACTCTGGAGCTATTTACGCGCTCTCCATGCAGCAACACACCAAGCCGGATCAGAAGGCTGTCGATGCCATGTCGCGAGCGGCGTTCTTCATGCGCCAAAACTACATAGGGCCGGGTGTGCGTCCCGATCAACTGGTTGTATGGTCAAAACCGCTGCCCCAACCTTCCGCCGCCGACTTGGGCGCAACCGGTCTGGGGTTGGTCGCACTCACTTCCGTGGAACTGGCTAAACCGAACTCAGTGCCGCATGAACAATTGCAGGCTATGGGACGCTTTCTTCTCTTTTTGCAGAAAAGTGATGGAAGTTTCGTAAGCAAATATCGCACAGAGAGCGGCCCTGACGAAGACTTCGAGAGTCTCTATTATCCCGGCGAAGCGGCTTTGGGGCTTATTGATCTCTATGAGGTGGATCGCTCTCTCGTGTGGCTAAACGCCGCTGCGAAGGCTCTCTCGTACCTAGCAAGGAGCCGCGCCAAGCTCGCTGATGTCCCGCCGGACCATTGGGCGCTTATTGCAACGGTGAAATTACTGCCCTACTATGCGCAAAGCGCGTCTCCGGCCTCACGGGAAGAACTCATTCAGCACGCCAGTCAGATTTGCCAATCGCTGATGAAGGGTCAGTTGAGGGACCCCGTCAATCAAGCACTCGACGGCTCCTTCGATCCCACGGGACGAACCGCGCCCACTGCTACCCGCATGGAGGGCCTGTTGGCAGCCCTCGAATTCCTGCCCAACGAGAACCTGCGTACTAAAGTCAAAGACACCGTGGATCACGGCATTGCGTTCCTGCTCCATGCTCAGATCCGCGATGGCCTCTACGCGGGCGGTATGCCGGGAGCCGCTATTCCAACAGGGCCTGGAACCGCCGACATCCGTATTGATTTTGTCCAACACTCTCTCTGCGCCTGGTTGCGCTATGAACAGCTACTTAGTCCTTAACCCTATCTTCCGTTTCGCTGGTCCTCAAACATCACTTATCCTGAGCTATAGGTTTCTTGTTGTACAGGAAGACGAGACGAACTTCAAGAAATGGACCTTTGAATTCTTCTGGTAGCGGAGGGTAATTCGTATTTACAATTGCTCCCCACGCCGCTCGATCCAACGCAGCATGGCCGGATCGTCCCTCCAAAACCATGCTTCCATTCATCACTCTTCCATTGGGAAGAATTTTGAAGCGAATCATAACTTCCCCGGAGGCCATTCTAGGAGGATTCACCTCTTCGGGTATGAGGGGCTGCCAGCTTTTCTCCGTTTTACGATGGAGTCTTTGCATATACGGCTTGAAGTCCACGCCCATCGTATCGGAAAGGATTTCTACCCCGCCAGCAGATATTGAGGACTTCACAGCCTCGGTCTTGCCCGCTGGAGAAATTAACTGCGGAGGCTCAGTTGTTGTGGCCTGAGCTTCTGCCTGCAATCCAACCAGCAGGGAAGCTAACACGCAAACAGTCAGAAGTTTGCTCATATCGAGCACCCTAAAACAATCTATCGATTGGAGCAACAATCTGTGCATGATTCTCTTCGCCCTCTCAGTCCACCGAAGCAACCTTGATTCTATATCTTAGATGCCTCTGCAATATCCAACAGTCTCCACGGTCCAGAGGTCCATCCACCACTGCTATCTTTTGGCAGACAGATATTGACAATGCACGGCCACTCGGAAATTGTAGGGGTCAGGGTAGATCCCTCATAGCGAGGTGCAAGGACTACAACATCTAAGTCCTTATCCGAATCGTATACCCACATTGGAATAGCTTGGACGAGATCGACCAAAAGTTTGTTCCCATCGACAACTTCGCGGACCACGCACTCATGCTTTACGTGGTAGGTCCTATGCTCGATAGATTTGATGAAAAAGTTCGCCATATCAGAACTCTGGGTTAACTCCGGAGACATTTGTGATCTGAACTTGACTACTGGCATTTGGAATGACAACTTCATCTAATCCTCCCGGGTTACCATCAAGTGGAAAAGCAGAACGTGTTGTAATTCCTGTTGTGTCTGTTATAGTTCCCTCGACCACAAATCTACCCGTGTTGATATCCGGAAGACCTGCAGCCGAACGGTAATTTGCCACGCTACTTGGATCTACTCTTGTCCACGATTGTCCAAGTGGGTTGTTATTCTCTCCAAACACCCGATAGACTGTGGTGCCCTCGGAAACACCTTCTTCCGCTGCTGTGGTAGCTTCCGCAGCTTCGACTGCCGTCTCACTAATCTTTGCTGCCGCGTTAAGTGCCTCAACCCCTTCGGCAATTTCGCTTCCGCCAACTCCCCCAAAGGTCGAATATAAGGCCGCGCCGCCAAACAGTGCGGCTTGCCCATACTGGCCCTTGGCCAAGTAGTATCCTGCCAATGCTGCATTTGCAAAGGTTCCGACTTCTGGAACATTGCCGAGAAGCATCAAACCGCCTAGCAATATATCCCCTGCAACCGAATCGCTTCCTGTGCCAGATGCGACGGAAGTTGATCCACCATCCGAGGGCGCAGCGTCCGCACTTGAATCACCTGTCGATATTGCTGAATTCCCGCCTGTGTTAAATACGAGTGCGCCACCACAACCATCGCCGCCGCAGTCCGGCGTTCCAGTATTAGGAAGAATCGGCACATTGGACGTATCCGTTGGAAACGGGTTGCCCGCAGCTTGACTTCCATCTGAACCTCCGCCGCCATCACCACCACCTCCTCCTCCGCCTCCGCCTCCATCATCGTCATCGTCATCGTCGTCACCGGCGTCCTCCTCGTCAAGACCCAGCCTGTCCACCCTATTCATCGGGCGGTTCGTCAAGTACGAGTAGCGATTGAGCGACTGCGGATCGGCCAGAGAATAGCTTCCATTCGATGGATCGGGCGCAATCCAACGCCCCTGCCCTGGGGAGTAATGCCGGAAGAGAGTATGATCAGTGCCGTTCTCTGCATCCCGCTCATGGCCGGTAAAGGGGAACTCGTCACCGCTGTTGTCGGCAACCAGTTGTCCATATGGAGATACATTGGTCGAACTCGTGACGTTGCCGTTATTGTCAGTCTGATAGGAAAGCGAATCGAGATGGTCTCCAACGCGCCAAGTTGGCGTTGCAGAGGAAGTTCCCACAACGGATGCAATGAATCGTCCGGCTCCATAAATATGATCTGTCCAGGCCCCAGTGGAGGGATTACGCATCCCAAGCAACCCTCCGCCAAAGTAGAAATACTCCTGCGAAGTGTTCCCATTGTCCTTCCGTACCCGCTGCCCAAAGCTGTCGTAGGTGTAGGCTGCTCCATTGCTCCCGGTCAGCAGCCCATCCGCTCCATACGAGTAGCTGTTGCTGATAGGGCTGGGTTCAGAGAGCAGGTTTCCTGCTGCGTCGTAACTATATCCGCCCGTGCTGATCTGATTGTTTGCTCCAAACGCCTGCACGAAGGAGAAGTTTCCACTCTGTTGCAGGTTCCCCCATGCGTCGAAAGAATACGACTCGCTCAGCGGATTGCTTCCTCCCGAATCGCTGACCGACTGGAGACGGTCAAGCTGATCGTAGGTAAATGTGCGGGTGACGCCAGGAACCTCATCTGTAATGCTTTGCAGATTGGCTGCATTCGATTGCCAGCTATATGCTTTGCAGGAAACGACAGCCTCCGATTTGGCGTATCCGAGAGTCTTGAGGTTTTGGTTGGCATCATACGTCGCCTTGAGCGAAACGCCATTTCCGTAGGTAGCAGTGGCAACCTCTCCCGGCGGATAGTATGTCACGCCGTACAGGTAGGCAACGCTCTCCGGAGTCCCATTCCAGGACGACCACGATTCGCTCGTCAGTTGATTCAGGTTGTTATATGTCATTGACAATGCACGTCCATCGGGATACGTCAGAGACGTGACATTTCCTAGATAGTCCCTTCCATCCGTCGCCACATAAGCATTGGCGCAGTTCGATGGCAAACAAAAGGTTTCCGATGTGAGATAGCCAAACGGATTATGAGTGAAGTTCGCTTGCACGGGATCTGTGCTCGATCCGTTGGTAATGTGCGTGAGCATCCCCATCCCATACTGATCGCCCGATGAATCCTGCGCGTCATAGGAATAGGTATGCGTGGCTCCATTCTGAATGGTCTTGCTGATAACGCGATTCAGAGCATCATAGGTGTAAGATGTCGCGAGCCCGCGCGCATCCGTTGAGCTTTTGAGATTTCCGTCGTTGTCGTAGATAAAGCTGGTTGTACCTGCTTCAGGCGTTGTCTGCGAAGTAAGATATCCAAAACCATTGTGATTGAAGGTTCTGGTTCTCCACTGCGCTGAGTTTGTTGTTCCCCCTTTCTGATTGACGCTGGATAATTGGCCAAGCCCGTTGTACTGATATGTGGTTATCCAGCTCAGCGTGTTACTGTTATTTGGCTCAATAACGGACGTAAGATCGCCAAACGAATCGACCACCAATTCCCGCTGATGCCCGATGGGGTCTGTCACCGTGCGCGTATTTCCTGTATACGAATTGCTGATCGATTGCCCTAACGGGTTGGTCGCGGTCAGAATCCTGCCAAGCTCATCGTAAGTGAAGTACGACGTTCCATCGGTGGATGAGGTCGTTCCCACGATATGTGGATTCGTTTTGCTGTACAGACGGCCGTGGGAGTCGTACGTCCACTCTGTTGATACTCCACTTTGAACCGCCCGACTTTGCCTACCCCACTCATCAGTAAACTTCGAAATCGATATGGTAGACGTGGGAGACTGTTGAACAGTGATGTCGGTCTCATTGGCGGACGGATGCTGAATGGTGGAAAGCGTGACCGGCGAACCGGCATTGGAGAAGGTTACTGACTGGAGCCTTCCGATGCTGTCATAGTTGTACGTGCTTGTTTGACTATTCTGGTCTGTATACGATGTGACCTGACCGGTATTCGTGTCGAAGGCCTTGCTCGTGCAATGAGCGACAGACCCGGTCGAAGGGGCGCAGGTTTTGGTAGGAAAGGTGTCGGTGCTATCGTATGTAAAGCTCGTCACGTTCAGATTTGGGTCTTTGACTGACTGAATCTGTCCGGCAGTATCGTAGTAAAACGAAGAGACGTGAGAAACACCCAGAATAGGATCGGTCGCTGTCAGTGTAGTAAGATTCCCTCGATTTCCACTGACGCTTTGAAGGTTTGGAGTTGTGCTTGGAGCAGCCGTCAGGCTATTCCCATCATAGGCATAGGCGACCTGCGAGATTGCTGTTCCCGCTGAGTTTTTATAGGTTGTCGATGTCGGGAAAAGCGCCCCATTGACGTTATAGCCCAACACCTGATCGACTTCTCTTGTAGGCAATCCTGACGGCGAGTCAGGTAGACTTGATGGCTTCGCCGAGTAGAAATCCCACTGCTTAACCGTTGTTGGGACTCCTGTACCCGGCGTGGCGTACGAATACTGTATATCCGCCGTGAGGCTAGAATCCAGGAGAACTTGCGTCATGCCGGTCACATTAACCCATTGATAGAGCTGAGTGCCGCCATAACTGAAGCAACCTATATTCGCACACTTATGCGTATAGTCATAGCTTCTTAGAGTTTTAGAAATCAGTGTTGAACTTGTATTGCTTTGATAGTAGTCGTCTTCGTAATCATATGTCCCTTCTCCGCAGCTCTGAAAATTGTATTTTGTTTGAGACGGGGCGTTTATCACAGTGTCCGATGTAAGTTCGCATGAATTACCTGTTACCGAGTTGGTTGTAGTCCCGGAATACGCCATTGCAAACGAAGTAGCCCCATTCGACCCCGTGTGAGAACTGAGCCAGCGCGCCGGGAGGGTTGTTCCAGAACTCGAATTGCTTGTATAGGATAGATCGACCACTCCACCATGTGGCAGGGTTATTCCTGTCAATTCTCCGTAAGTGCCATTCTCATAGCTGAACGAGTATGATGTTCCATCCGGCAGCCCGATGCTTGCAATTGTAGTAACGCTTCCAGAGAACTCACTTATCCCATTGATTCCAAAATCAGTCTTGAGGGTGATCGGCTCATAAGTAATCGTGTACTGTGCTTTTGCGCCGGCAGTAGTTATCACATTCAGATATTCGACAGTTTCTCCGTTGGAGTTCACCCCGCCGGAAGTCACACTGATGGGATTGCGACCAAGTGTATCTGCTGCCATGACACACGTTGACGGCTCCGGGTTAACGCATGAAAGATAATTGCCGTTCCGATCCACCTGAATGTATTGCGAAGACAACTGATTCACTACTTGCGTACCATCGGGAGCCCAGATAGCCACGTCTGAGTAGTTCGTCACCGTGGCATAATATCCGCTTCCATCCGTAGCATACGCAGACCCTGAAGGGGTATCCTTATACGGTATCGAGTTTGTGCATCCGTAGTAACTTATGTCCACCGTTTGAATGACAAATGTATGAGCTGTGCTTGAGCGGTCATACCAGGTAAACCCTTCATATGGAAATATATATACCGTTGACCCGTTTGATTCCGTGCACGCGAAACTCGGCCCACTCTGATATGAGTATGCATTGTCAGGAACATAATTAAATCGCCATCCAGAATAACTGGTATTAATATATTCATCATAATAACTAATATTATCCGGGACATTAGTTGGAGACCAACTTCCGGTACCAGACGTTGAATTGACATTGGCCGCCCAAATGGAGCTGTCGTAGACGAAGGCTGCGGGAGTTTGAACATTGCCCCGCTGCTTATAACCCTCAATCGGGATCTCCAGATGAACATTACCGTTGCTCAGGTCAACAAAACCGTGCTCAATAGGAAACACTGCTGCCCCGGTTGGCTTGCCAATCGACGTTGGCGTCGATTGCCCCAACAGATACTTGGTTGGCAGCACAATTGACAGGAGAAACAGTGCAATGTAAAGAACACGCCTGGTCTTCATCGTTTTTGTCCTTAGAACCGAAAGTAGGATTGCTCGTGCCGATTGCCGATGGATGCCTCAGTTGCCGTTAGGTTCCATATCAGTTGTCCATTCAGTGTTTCTCTGTACTCGAAGGGGACCATCGCCGCACCATTCACTTGGTGGTAATCTCCATATGTGATCACCCGGAGGCTCCTCGTCGGCAGTTGCTCAGATAGGCGAATGGTCTCCACGCTTTTAGTTAGCAAGTGCGTGTGAGGGTCCAGATATAGGTCTGTTGTCAAACGCAGTTTTTGCAGATCAGGAGCACATCCCCCGGCATGTAGGCATAAGGGACGATGCAGCGTGATTCTGAGAAGACTGCTTCCATCGACCGAAACGACTCCCCTATTTACGACGGATAAGCGCCCGTCTTTTAGCAGCGCCTCAATCGTCCACGGCGAGATGATTGCCCCAGACATTGCGGTCTCCGCCGGCATCCTGTATACACCCTGTTCATCGCGCTGGATGCTTCCGGTCAGTCCTTCGATCCGTGTGCTCACGTTGCCCGCCGAAGTATGAATGTCAAATCTGAAACGATTCGAGCCTTCAACGGTCAACGTCGCCGTCCCTTGTTGTCGCTGACTGTCGGGGCTGATGACGATATCCCCCTGCAACGAGACGCTTCCGGAACGCCCCATACCTGTCGCTGACACGTACTCTTCTAATGCCTGAACGGCAGAAGCGTCTTGCTGGCCATCTCTTCCCTCAAATACTGGGAGGCTTATCGAGCTATCATGCAATCCCGTAAGATTGCGTTGCTGGGCTTGCAGGGTTTGCAAGCTTGCAAGCAAAAGAAGTCCTGCCAGCATTTGGTCGATCTTCCTGAAGGAACATAGCATGATGATTCCCCTGTGCCGATTGTAGAAACGGTTGAAATGGCTTGTGGTTGCAAGAGCGCTGTCCGCTCTTTGCGCTAAGTTTTTTCCGGCCCTGTCATATCTTGTCGAGACAAATATGACAAGTGTTCCTCAGTTCACTGCCAGCAGGTGATTGTCGAGGAGCCTGGGTTCACCAACAGGGGCACCGACGCGGTCACCGTAACATAATCCGTAGTGTCAGTAGGCGTGAATGTCGCAGACAGGGTGTCAGTGCCAGCCAGCATGATGGCTCCAGCCGCTGGGCTATAGACGAAGGTGCCTGCTACGTTCGCCGAGGCATTCAACTGGGTTCCACTAAGCGCCGTTCCAAAAGAGATTGCCGCAGGCGTCGCCCAAGTGATAACAGGCGCGACTGGATTAGGAGGTGACGGGCAACTGGTCAAATACATCCCAGGTGTAACCAGGAAGGGCAGCCCATTGCTCGTTGCACCGGCACTGGTCACTTCAATAAGGCCTGACAAGGCACCTTGAGGCACCTTGAATACAAGCGTATTGGAGGACCAGAGAGTGACCGTGGCTACTGCCGCAGTGGCCGATGTATCGACAGTACCATTCTTGTACGGGACAAACCTCACCGTACCGCTACTGCCGAAATTCGTTCCAGTGAGCACGAGCGGAGTGCCGACCGGGCCGTAGGAGGTAACTCCCGGTCCCCATTGCATCCCAGCGATCTTTACCGAGGACTGTAAATTGGCATAGGCTGCTTTAATGCTGCCTAATACGGGCACGTTCTGCGCGAAAACCTTGCCTGCACACATTACAAGTATTAATCCTGCAAACAACCCGCGCCATGCTTTCATCATGCGTCCTGCCTTCCTGAAGACTACGTTCAAACCTATGCCTTGCCACTGCTCACTTATTGCAGCGTGACGAGCACTTCGATCACGCCGGTTCCGGAATCCAGCGATCCCATCGCTTTTCCTATTACCGCACCAAGCATTCGGTTGCGGTCAGTTCCCTTCATGGCATAGCCTCTCTGGGAAGAGGTCACCAGAAGATCTCCCTTGTGGATGGAGCCATTTTCGGCACTCACTTTGGTGGGAACAACGCCAACCATTGCCATTGGAACATTGTCTTTGGACTTTGCCACGGCATCTCTAAGGCCGACCACACCTGGCTTGGTCGCATAGATACCTGCCACCATGGCCGAATACGGTTCAACAGATTTTGTGACATCGCTGTTGTCGTCGGAGGTCAGAACCAGGACATCTCCCGGTTCGTAAGACTCTTTCTTTTGGTCGGCACGCATGTCTTCCGCGTAGTCGCCGCCGCAGAGAACGCCTGTCCAGGGTGTCGTCTGCGTCCCGCCATTGGCACCGGTGAATGTCATCGAAGGCGCAGTTACAGCGCCCACCGAACTTACCTGAAATTGTGACGACGGACCAACGGACAACATACTGGCTGGGTTCGTCGTGCCGATGCCGACGCTGCCGCTCTGCAACAGGGTCAAGACTGACGTTGAAGCATCAGACTTGACAAACCGGAAATCGTTCGTTCCGTTCTGCGAATAGTCACTAATCAAGGTCCATTGCGGGACAGTTGCACTTCCAGGCACATTAAGAAAGTCAACTCTCGTCGCGCGATTCGTGGTCGAGTGTCCCGCTATAAGTCGCAAACCTGCCTGATTTGCTGTGCTCCCATTAGAGTCAATTGTGATCCCTTCATTTGGGGAAGCGTTGGTA
>Ga0255354_1001530_pt1 | contig 13193 bp, 11 predicted proteins | sample HBST50metaG_FD_189942 | JGI IMG/M metagenome (GOLD analysis project Ga0255354, IMG submission 189942) | Peat soil microbial communities from Stordalen Mire, Sweden - H.B.S.T50 | ecosystem: Environmental > Terrestrial > Soil > Wetlands > Peat | place: Sweden: Norrbotten County, Stordalen Mire...
CCTCTCTTAAGATCAGGGGCACCCGCCGCCGCTAGAACCCAAACCTGCAATTGCCATTAAACTCCTCAGTTCCTGAACTAGTCGTCTTGTGTGAACATATTCGCGAGCCCCTTGTAGGTAGTCGCCATTTCCGAGTTGCCGTAGTTTGCTGCGAAAGAACCCATGCTCTCAAGTGTGCTCATCACATCGATAGGCTGCGTGTCGGAACGAGAAGGACCAGTTTGCGCTGCCGGCTGATAGCTCGGATCGGCCGCATTCATGTCTTGATAGCCCGCCCCAATCAGGGCCCTTTGCTGAGCGTCCGTCAGTTGTCCGCTAAGTGCCATCTTGTCTACGTTGTCCCGGATCTGAGAGATGGTCATCGAGTCACTGAAAGACGTTGTGTCGCCGGTGGCTGATGTGCTGCTTGATGATGTGCTGCTCTTCGACGTGTTGCTGGTCGATGAAAATATGTTGTTGAGCAATTCGCTACTGGTGCTGAATCCTGAAATGTTCATGTGTCACTCCTATGATTCGATGAAATAACTACGGTTGGACAGAGATCGAGCTCTTGGTCGTCTCGGCCGAAGCCCCTTGGATTTTCAGCAGGTCATTAAGCATGGAAGCGTACAAAGTTCCCCCCACACCACCTGCGGAACTCGCTCCCCGGCCATCATTTTGCACTTCCTCGATAAAGTTGTGCTGAGTCGGGTCGCTTAAAATCTGAGCGACAGACTGGCCGGGTCCACTAATCGGAGTGTAATCCACACCCTGAGCGATGAACGAAAGTTGGCTCGCGTCAGTTTGCGAGATTTTACCCTCACTTCCGAGCGTCTCAACCGCGTTAAATAGTTGCTTGTTCGTCATCTTCGTGAAGTCGTATTGCATAGCAACCGAGCCAAGCGAACTGCCAATTCCTGCTACTCCCATATCTAACCCCCATTTAAAGCTAACGACAAGCTGTTAGCTGCATGTCTAACACCAAAGCGCCTGCCATATCTAAATGGGAGTCAATGGCGAGTTCGATGTGACTTACGAAACATCCGCGTCTATCTCGGACAGCCTTGCCTGCTTAACCAAAGCAGGCAAGGCTGCACTATCTGCCGGGTTCACTCGGCAAGTCTTGCCTATCCGATTATTCTTGACGGGCGGGTGGCCCCTGTTTCAATGACTCTTCCAAACCACTCTGAGGGTGCCCCCGGTCCCTCGCGTTTGGGGACCGGGGAGGGGGAGTCGAGCTACCGGTCCCGTCATGTGGTCCACTCATCACAGTCTCAGGGACTGTCCCCCGTTCATCGCGGCGATGAGCGGGTTTTCGGATAAGCTCGGGCGACTGGTCCACGTCGAAACAGCCACCCTCAAGTTGCCGGCAATTACCCTCCTCTGGCGCACACTGGCAGAGTTGAAGAGATGTGGGGGAGCCCCGAATCGGCCAGAAAATAGCGTTACCCCCACCCCCCCTGCCATTTTGCAACTACTGTTCTAAGCCGACACTCGCGTTTAACTATCGTTAAATGAATAACCTACAAGCGATACGCGCGAAGTTGTCAGTCGAAAAAACGGCTGATTTTGGCCTGTTTTTGGGCAGTTTTAGGGCCTTTTTGACCTAAAAAGCCTCGTTTTTTGCTCAAAATCGTCGAGTCCTTCGCTGACCTGCCGGGCATCCCAGGTCCGGACTCTCGGACCTGGGATGCCCGTTTCGTACTCCCAACACCCTACTCAGTCAGCTCCTGGGTCATCGTGGCGCCTCCCATCGCAGTCATGACGGCGGTAGCCTTCACGACCTTGCGGGAATCCTTCGCCACCCATATTGTCTTCTTGTCCGTGCCTCCATCTGCCGAAGAGATTTCGACCTGGAAGGCCTCGAATTTCCCTGCGGGCACCGTGACCGTTTCGACGCCGGTAACGCTCAGCTGCAACAGCTTCACCTTCTGCGTTTGCACGTCGAAGTTGCGAAAGGTGGTGCTGTATCCCGCCGCCAGCGGCAGGCTGGCGACCACCTGATCGGCGCCCGCGCCATCCGCAAACAGCGGGCCGCCCAGGTCCGCGGCAATCGGCCGGTCCTGTCCATTCATGCTCATCTTGCCTGCCGCCTTGTCGCCACTGAACTCCAGGTCAATCGCCACCGGCCCCTGCTGCACGTTCCGCTTGCGCGGAATCAGGCTTCCCTTTTCGAGGGTTGCAGTTTCCGTCGCCGTGCCCTGAGGAGCTTCCATTACGTCGGTTGTTATCCAGGAAGTACCTCCATCCCGAATGGTGGTGGAGGCCTTGAGGCTCATCTTCTGGGCGCCCATTTCAATCTGCACCTGATAGTGGAAGGTGCCGGCCTGCAGCTCCGTGGCTACCTTGGGCAGGCCGACCGCTGCGGCATCCACCTTCTTTGCCAGCACCACAGTCTTTGGATCGACGCTGATCTCTTTCAGGCGAGCAACGGACTCCGGCGAGCCGCCCTCCTGAAACCTGCCCCCCAGGTGCTGCGCCAGAAACTTCTCCGACTCCATGTACAGCGCCAGGTTGTTCACCGGCCGGGCGAATCCGTGGCCCTCATCTGGAGCCAGCAAATACTCCACCGGAAAGCCGCGATCCCGCAACGCGATCACGATCTGCTCAGCCTCCCGCCGGTTCACGCGAGGGTCATTGGCTCCCTGCGCCACCAGCAAAGGCGTCTTGATCTTGTCGGTCGAGTGCAGCGGCGACCGCTCTGCCAGCAGCGCTTTTCCTTCCGGTGTGCTCAGGTCGCCCATGCGTACGGCAAACATCTTGCGAGCCGCTTCCCAGTAGGGAGGAATCGACTCCATCAGCGTGACCAGATTCGACGGTCCAACGATGTCCACCGCCGCCGCATACAGGTCGGGCGTAAAGGTAACTCCGGCCAGGGTTGCATAACCGCCATACGAGCCGCCCAGAATCCCCACCCGCCTCGGATCGGCAATTCCCTCGGCAACCAGGTACTTCACTCCCCAGGTAATGTCGTCCTGCATCTTGCGGCCCCACTCCAGGTTGCCGGCGTCCAAAAACTTTCTGCCGTAGCCCGTGGACCCGCGGAAGTTGGGCATCAGCACAGCGTAGCCGCGATTGGCAAAGAACTGCGCCAGCGTGTCATATCCCCATTGCTCGCGTCCCCAGGGGCCCCCATGCGGAACGATCAGCGTGGGCAGATTTTTTGCCGCAACGCCCTTGGGCAGCGTCAGGTAAGCAGGAATCTCCAGCCCGTCGGAGGATTTGTAGGTGACCGATTTCATCTCCGCCAAGTCCTGCCGTGGAAGCTTCTCCCGTATCGTGAATTGCGGCGTCAGCACACGGGTCTTGCGATCAAACAGCAGCGTCTGCCCCGGTTCCCTGTCGCTGAACGCCGTGAACAGCCAGTACCGTTCGTCCCGCGTCCGCGATACTAGCCGGATCTCTTCATCAGGAAACTTCTGCTCAAGCCAGTGGACATCCGCGCCGAAGACCTTGTCTTTGTAATAGGTCTTGGCGCGGTCGTGAAAGTACCAGGTCTCCACTAACTCATCGGTCGCCTCGGAGAACAGCGCTCCGCCGAAATCCACTTTGTCCAGCGGGTCCGATTCCACCTTCTCCGTTTTGCCCGTCGCCGGATCGAGCAATGCCAGTTCGATCAGATTGACGTCCTTGTTGGTCTCCACATACACCCGGCTGCCATCGGGCAAAAACTGCAGCGGACTGCAAGCCTCAAACACCGTGCAGCTATAGATTTTGGTCAGCTTGTCGGCATCCACGCGCAGAAGCTCTGTGTCGCCGTTTTCCGCATTGCGCGTGGCCAGCCGTAACTGACCTTTCAGGTCGAAACTCCAGTCGGTTACTCGATCGGTATTCTTGCGCACCAACGTCTTTTCGCCGGTCGAGATCTTCAACTTATACAGATCGTGCCATGCCTTGTCTCGGTCGTTCAGTCCAATGTAGACAATATCCGGGTCGCTCTTGGGAACGGCATAAATCATCACCCGCACTCCCTTGAGCCCGGTCAGATCGCGGGATGCCGGAGCTTCCGCGCCCGCTGCCGGCTTGGCCGAGGGATCGACCGCGTACACGTTGAAGTTCTCGTCGCCATCGTTGTCCTTGGCGTAGATGATGTACTTGCTGTCCCGCGTCCACAGATACCCCGCCACCGGCCGCTTGCTCTCTGTGGTCATCAGACGGGCCGCACTGAACGGCTCCCCTACCGCCTTCACATAGACGTTGCGTGTATCTTTCCAGGGTTTCAGAAATGCCAGGTACTGGCCATCGGGAGATAGCTCAGCCCCTGCGATTTCTGGATTGCCAAAGATCAGTTCGCGATCGATCAAAGGCGGCAGACCCGCAGCCTTCTTGTCCTGCGCTCCGGCAGACGCAACCAGCAGCGAAAGACACGATAAGACTCGTAGGAAGGTCTTCATCAGATACAGCTCCTTTCTCCTTGCAGTTTTTCGAGCAATCAGAATGGGAAAAAGACAGTTCGCGGCAGTTTACTCTGGCTTCCCCAACAATTCAATCAATCCCTGGAGTTAGTGCGCATCCGGCGGCATAACTCACAACGATGGATCGGTTCTTTCCCATGGGACAGATTCCTGTCGCACTCACCCGGAGATACATACGAACAAGTTATAGACGCAGTTCCACGCATTCCCGCCGCGTTGAACGGGTTCGAGAATGCGCACGCGCGAGCTTGGTTTGGCCACAGGATTTTCCATTTATGATTCGATTTCTCGAAAACAACGGAACGCCTTACGGCAAATTACTGAAACTAATAATGTTAAATAATTTCGTTGACAATTCAATCATTCCAGTCTTACTATCGTGATGGAAACTATTAACGCCCAGGAGGTTTCATATGCGCCGTATCTTCTCAGCAAGCTTACTGCTCTCTACGTTGCTTCTCCCTGCAGCGGCAGTCGCCAGCACCTCGGCGGCAGACGCCTCTGCCTCAACCCTGGCAAAGCCGGTGAGCACTGGCGTTACCAGCCCCTATCTTGTGCACACCACAGGCATCCAACTCCCCTCGAGCTTCTCCCCAGTGATTGCCGGGGACAGCGAAGTCGTCCTGACCCTGACGGTCGATGAGCAGGGCAAAGCTCAGAACATTCAACTCGTCAAGTCAACCAACCCCGTTATCGGCGAGCGCGTGGTCGATGCCGTACAGAAGTTCCGCTGGCGCCCCGCAACACTCGACAAGCAGCCGGTCCCGCTTGACCTGACCTTGAACGTCGAGGTCCAGCGCTAAGCCGCTCTCCTGCTAGTCGCAAATTTCTCTCTCATGTGTCTCCGCTCCTTCATCCACTTGGCGATTTCGCCCTCTGGATGAGGGAGTATTTTTTTGCGCCCGGCTTCTGTCTCCATCCTGCGCAAGGGCCGTCCCATCTCGCCGTGCTCCAGAGGCGCCCGCGCTGACACTCGGCCCATGGCCAATTCGCGTACAATTGCCACTATCTGGATAGTGGAGGCTTGCCCTGTTTGCTGCATCTTTCAACACTTTGATTCCTATCGCCAGCATGATGCACGGGCTCTCTTTGCGAGTGGCCTCGTACCTGGCCTTCGCCCCTCAGAACGGCCTACGCCACTACTTGAAGGCGATGCAAACGACCGATCAAACCTTCAAGGGGCTCTACCATCTGAATGCCTTTGATCTGGCCATGCTGCTGCCCTACTTCGCGGTCATGATCCTACTGTCCGTGTATGGTGTCCATCGCTACACGATGGTCTACATGTACTACAAGAACAAGAAGAACTATCAGCCCAACCCGGCCAAGCTCTTCGACGAGCTGCCCCGCGTCACCGTGCAGCTCCCCATCTTCAACGAGCAGTTCGTCATCGACCGCCTCATTGAAGCCGTCTGCGCCATGGAGTACCCGCGCGAGAAGCTCGAAATTCAGGTGCTCGACGACTCGACCGACGAAACGCAAGCCGTGGCCGCCGGAATCGTGGCCCGCTACGCCGCTCTGGGCAATCCGATCGTCTACATCCACCGCACCAACCGCATGGGCTACAAAGCCGGCGCACTCGATGCCGGCCTCAAAGTCGCCAAGGGCGAGTTCGTCGCCATCTTCGACGCCGACTTCGTTCCGCCGAAGGACTGGTTGATGAAGGTGATCCACCACTTTGCCCAGCCGGAAATCGGCATGGTGCAGACCCGCTGGACCCACCTCAACCGCGACTACAGCACCTTGACCCAGATTGAAGCCATCCTCCTCGACGCGCACTTCGTCCTGGAGCAGGGCGCGCGCTGCCGCTCCGGCGAGTACTTCAACTTCAACGGCACCGCCGGCATGTGGCGGGTCAAAGCGATCTCCGACGGCGGCGGCTGGCAGCACGACACCCTGACCGAGGACACCGACCTCAGCTACCGCTCGCAGATGGCCGGATGGAAGTTCAAATACCTGCCCGAGGTCGAATGCCCCTCTGAGCTGCCCATTGAGATGACCGCCTTCAAAACGCAGCAGGCGCGCTGGGCCAAAGGGCTCATCCAAACCTCCATCAAGATCCTGCCCCTGGTTTTCAAATCAAAGATCGGCAAGCGCGAAAAGTGGGAGGCCGTCCAGCACCTGACCGCCAACCTCAGCTACCCGCTCATGATCATCATGACTGCGTTTCTGCTGCCGGCCATGGTTGTCCGCTTCTATCAGGGCTGGTTCCAGATGCTGCTCATCGACTTTCCGCTGTTCGCAGCTTCCACCTTTTCAATCGCCGTGTTCTACCTGGTGAGCCAGCGGATTCTCTATCCCAAAAACTGGCTGAAGACCTTCCTCTATCTGCCCTTCCTCATGGCCCTGGGCATCGGCCTCACGGTCACCAACACCAAGGCCGTAATGGAGGCGTTAGTCGGCATCAAGAGTCCCTTTGTCCGCACGCCCAAGTACCGCGTGGCCAAGAAGGGCGAAAAGTCCCAGGCCGCCAAGTACCGCAAGCGTCTGGTGCTGGCCCCGTGGATCGAGATGTTCCTCGGCGCATACTTCTTCGGGGCGATCATCTACACCTTCATGAACCACAACTACTTCACCGCCCCGTTCCTGATCCTGTTCGTCATCGGCTACTGGTACACCGGCCTCATGAGCCTGCTCCAAGGCCGCTTCGAGCGCTGGCGCACCGGCGCACTTCCCGCCGACGAAGAGGCCAGCCCCAAGCCCTTCCCAGTCGGCGTATAGGATATGGCGAATAAGTCTCAGCTGCCTGGCATTGAGGTCCTTAATGATTATTTGCTCATGACCGCTTGGCATGCAGATGAGTCATTGGAGGAGGCCTTCTGGTTCTTTAAAATGAACGCGCTCCCTGCCGACTGTCATGTGTTTGCAGACTTTGACAGATCTGCCGTCGCTGTCGGGAATCCAGAGTGGGCTAACAGAATGATGCATGCTCTTTCTGCACAAGACGATGATGTTGCTGAAGCAGTTTAGGCTGCGTAGGAGACAAGCGGGCCTCTCAATTTCCTAGAACTAAAAGTCTTGATTTCAATGCGTCTACCGCAAGAACCGGGCTACACTATCCGTGCGGTCCCCATGCTGACCGCCGATAAAGTTCGCGCCGCCCTTGAAGCCCTGAGCCCTACGCAGGAGAAGGTCGATCTGGCCGTCAAAACTGCGGTTGAGATTGCGCGGCCTTCCCGCGTCATTCTCTTTGGCTCCTGGTCGCGTGGTGAGGCCAAGTGGGATAGCGACTTGGATCTCGCGGTGCTGATGCCTGATTCCGCCGAATCCCAACTAGGTAGCGTTCATCGCAATCTGCGCCGCAAGCTGGACGAATTGCCCATGACGATCGACTTGGTGGTGGCCACCGAAGGCAGTGCAGGCCAGTTCCGCAACTCGGTCAATTCAATCTATTACCGGATTCTTCAAGACGGACAGGTAGCGTATGAACAACGGCCCGTACACGCAAGCGCAAATTCTTCTCATCAAGGCCGCTGAAGACGAGGCTTCTCTCCATCTGGAGGGGATACCCGAAGCCGTTCTCGGTTTTCATGCGCAACAAGCTGTCGAAAAACTCATCAAGGCGCTTCTGGCACAGTTGGCAGTCCCCTATGAGCTCACCCACAATCTAGGCAGACTCCATACCGCTCTGGTAGCCGCTGGAGAGAGTCTGCCTGCGACTCCCCTGCCATTGAGCGAGTTGAATGACTTTGCCTTGGTTTACAGTTACGATCTGCTGTTCCAGTTCGCTGCTCCCGATAGAGCCGACCTGATCACCACCGTTCGCCTCATCCGCGAGCATATCCAGTCCCGAATTGCCGCCCTTTCCGCCGCTCCCTTGCCCCCTCCGGTACAATAGATGGAAGCGTCCGCCGCGCCGGGGTCTGGAATCCCGTCGCCGCTGGCGCATCACACCATATGCTAATCAAAAATCTTCCTGAAGCCCTTACCTTCGACGACGTGCTGCTGATTCCCGCCTACAGCGAGGTGGTGCCCGCGACCGTCAGTACGCAGACCCAGTTGACCCGCGATATTACGCTGAATACCCCGCTGCTCTCGTCCGCCATGGACACCGTAACCGAGTCGCGCATGGCCATTGCCATGGCCCAGGCCGGCGGCATCGGCATCGTGCACCGCAATCTCTCCATCGTCGATCAGGCTGGCGAAATCGACAAGGTCAAGCGCTCTGAGAGCGGCATGATCGTGGACCCGGTCACCATTGGCCCGGACCAGATGATCGGCGACGCCCTTGAAGTCATGCGCCGCTACAAGATCTCTGGCGTGCCCGTCACCAAGGGTAAAAAGCTGGTGGGCATCCTCACCAATCGCGATCTGCGCTTCGAGACCCGCACCGACGTTCCCGTCGGCGACGTCATGACCAAGAAGGACCTGATCACGGTTCCGGTCGGCACCACTCTGGAAGAAGCCGAGCAAATCCTGCACGAGCACCGCGTGGAAAAGCTCCTGGTGGTTGACGATCAGTACAACCTCAAAGGCCTGATCACCGTCAAGGACATCCAGAAGAAGCTCAAGTATCCCAACGCCAGCAAGGACAACAAGGGCCGGCTGCGCGTCGGCGGTGCCATCGGAGCGACCGGCGATTATCTGGAACGGGCGGCTGAATTGATCCAGGCGCGCGCGGATGTGCTGGCCATCGACTCGGCCCACGCCCATTCGTCGCGAGTGCTCGAGGCGGTTCGCGAAGTCAAGAAGCACTTCCCCAACGTGGGCCTGCTCGCCGGCAACGTAGTCACCTACGAGGGCGCAATGGCGTTGATCGATGCGGGCGCAGATGCCATCAAGGTCGGCATCGGACCAGGCTCCATCTGCACCACCCGCATGGTCACCGGCGCAGGAATGCCGCAAATCACAGCCATCGCCGAAGTCTGGCGCGCTGCCCGTGAGCACGGAATCCCCGTCATCGCCGACGGCGGCATCAAGTATTCCGGCGAAATCACCAAGGCCATCGCAGCCGGAGCCAGCTCCATCATGATCGGCTCGCTGTTTGCCGGCGTGGATGAGAGCCCGGGCGAGACCATTCTCTACCAGGGCCGCAGCTTCAAGGCTTATCGCGGCATGGGTTCTTTGACCGCCATGAACCAGGGTTCCGGCGAGCGCTACTTCCAAAGCGCAGACGATCTAGCCAGAGCTGACGCCGGAGCAGAGGGCGTGGTGCAGCGCGAGCGCAACACACAGAACCGGCTCGCCAAATTCGTTCCTGAGGGCATTGAGGGGCGCGTCCCTTACCGCGGACCGCTAGAGTCCATGGTCTTCCAGCTGGTCGGTGGCCTGCGCTCCGGCATGGGCTATCTCGGCTGCAGCACCATCACTGAACTGCAGGAGAAGGCCCACTTTGTGCGCATCTCCGGAGCAGGCTTGCGCGAAAGCCATGTCCACGACGTCATCATCACCCGGGAGGCGCCCAACTACCATGCCGAGTAACCGGCACGGCCTTACATATTGGCTGAGCGCCTGGCTGCCCGTGGTTCTGGGAATGGGCGTGATTCTTATGGAGTCCACTGATTTCATGGGGGCCGACCACACCAGCGGCCCCCTGCGGTGGCTTTGTGAGACTCTCTTCGGTCGCTTCAATGACCAAGTGTGGAATCTCGTTCACCACATCATTCGCAAGTCCGGCCACTTCCTCGGCTACGGTGCGATCGGCTTGGCTTGGTTGCGCGCGTGGTGGATGACTCTGCCCCGCTCCCGGTTCTTTCAGGATGCCTTCCTCGCGCTCCTGGGAACAGCGATGATAGCCAGTGCCGATGAGTTGCACCAAGCATCCCTGCCCAACCGAACAGGCACACCATGGGATGTGCTCCTGGACTGCTGCGGAGCCATCACCCTGCAGTTCGTGGTGTACATTTTTTTCCGTGTAACCAGGCCCAAGCGGCTAACTAGAGCGGCCTAACCCACAGAACCCGGTTCTATCTCAACTGCTTGATCGTTTTTTATATAGAACTCCATCCTGCATCGCCTGACACTGAAATGATCCCCTTAATCAGGCCGCAAACAAGCACGGGCGCATCCCTTGTGAGGATGCGCCCGTTGGTCAGATGATGCTACAAAAAGGAATGCCTGATAGGCAATTCCCTTACGCGGCGTCTTCCTTGGTGTCTTCTTTCTTCTGCTCTTCCAGCTGCTTCTCCAGCTCGGCCCGCTTCTTGGCCTTGATGTCGTCGCGCTTCTGGCGCTTCTCGTCCAACTGCTTCTCGGCACCCAGCAGTTCGATGAAGGCCTTCTCAGCCCCGTCGCCCTTCTGGAAGCCGGTGTGAACGATGCGCAGGTAACCGCCCTGGCGATCGCCGTAACGCGGCGCAACAACCTCAAACAACCGCGTGACCGAAATGTCGGTCATGAGGAAGCTGAGAGCCTGACGGCGCGAGTGCAGATCGCCCTTCTTGCCCAGGGTGATCATCTTTTCCACGAGCGGACGAACGGCCTTGGCCTTGGTAATTGTCGTCTCCACGCGGTCTTCTAGAATGATGGACGTGACCAGGTTGCGCAACAGCGCGCGGCGGTGGCTGGTATTGCGTCCGAGCTTGAATCCTGCATTGCGATGGCGCATGATGCAACTCTCTTTCGGATAATAGGTGTCAGAGATCGGAGATCAGTGATCAGTAGTGAGTCAGCAATGAAATGCCATGTCTACGGATTCGTCGAAAACTGATCTCTGATCTCTGAATCCTGATCTCTGTCTTAGAAGTTTTCAGTCTCGGTGGGCAACTGGATCTCAACTGAATCCAATGGCTCGTCCTCGTCGTCGTAGTGGTTGTAGCTGGCAGCCAATGCGGTGGCGGGCGGGATGCTGGTAGGTCCGGGAACCGCGTTGCCGTTCTCGTCGATCTTCATGCCCAGCGAGAGACCCATCTGCGCGAGAATTTCCTTGATCTCGTTCAGGCTCTTGCGGCCGAAGTTCTTCGTCTTGAGCATCTCGGCTTCCGTCTTCTGCACCAGTTCGCCAATGGTCTGAATGTTGGCGTTCTTGAGGCAGTTGTAGCTACGGACCGAAAGTTCCAGCTCTTCCACCGAACGGTTCAGGTTATCGTTGCGCAACAGCGTGCGGCCTTCTTCGCCACGCGCTTCCGCCTCGATCTCCTCTTCGAAGTTGATGAAGATGCTCATGTGATCCTTCAGCAGCTTCGCAGCCAGGCCGACAGCGTCGGCGGGCAGCACGGCCCCATTGGTCCACACTTCGAGCGTCAGCTTGTCATAGTCGGTGATCTGGCCAAGACGCGCTGCTTCCACTGTGTAGTTGACGCGGCGAACCGGCGAGTGAACCGAATCCACTGGGATAAAACCAATACCCAGATCCGCATCGAAATTCTTGTCGGCAGAGATATAGCCGCGGCCCTTCTTCAGCCGCATCTCCATATCGAGCTTGCCGCCTTCGGAGAGAGTGGCAATGTAGACGTTCTTGTCCAGGATCTCCACGTCGCCGTCCGCTTCGATCATGCCCGAAGTGATAACTCCCGGCTGGTCGGCGCGCAGATACAGTGCCTTCGGTCCATCCCCTGCAAGCTTGAACGGAACCTGCTTCAAGTTCAGGATGATGTCGGTTGCATCCTCGACTACGCCACTGATGGACTGAAACTCGTGCAGCACACCCTCGATGCGAATCGCAGTAACCGCGGCGCCCTCGATCGAACTGAGCAGGGTGCGGCGCAATGCGTTGCCGATGGTGGTGCCAAAGCCGCGCTCAAAGGGCTGGGCGCTGAACTTGCCGAATGTCTCGGTGAGCGTCTCGGCATCGACTGCCAGGCGCTTCGGCTTTTGAAATCCTCTCCAAAGCATATAAGTCTCGATTTCCTGTGCGGCATGTACGTCGCGAAGCATTCTGCGGCGGCCGCGCAAGTTCTCCTTCGTTTGAGATGCAGCTTCTAGCTTCTAGCCTTTAGCTCCTGGCTCTTTTCTTGCAGAATGCAAGGTCATTGCGTTCTGGAAAGACGAGCTAGAAGCTAGTAGCTAGAAGCTAGTAGCTAGTTACTTCTTACTTCGAGTAATGTCAGATTTTTACACGCAAACCCGCATGAATATTGTAGCAGAGTAGTGTCCAAAAGATTTGTGGACACCGAAGCCCTTCAATCTAAAGTCTTTGAGTGTCCAGAGTGCTTTCGTACCCTACCGGCAGTGTCCACCATCACTGTCTCGATTCTGGACAGTGTGCCCCCGTTCTGATTGTGGGTATGATGCCGACGTGAGGGTTTGGGTTGCGCGGCGGCGGAGCCGCCGCGCCTAAGGCGGGGGAAGGCACGCCGCCCGCTCAGCCGACGACCAGCCGACCAAGCAACCAAGCCCACAGAAGACCCAGCGACGCGGGACACCGAAGACGACACGCGGCCCGGTGACAACAAGGTGGAGGCGACCGGCTGGCTGACCGCACCAGCGGCAAAGAGGAGAATGAGTTTTCTTTTGCGCGTTCATGTAGCTTCCGGAGCACGCCGAGTCAAGGGCGTAGCGAAGCGGAGCGGCGAAGCCGGGCGGCTTTAGCCGCACCCTTTACCGGCGTGCGACACAATGAACTTGAACGCGCAAAAGCAGATGCACCTGGGGGCGCGCGCAGCCCTGCTGCCGCGCGGAGCGCGGCTGTCTTGGCTGTTGCTCTTTATAGCTTTTCGGGCTTTGTCCCGAAGGGCGGCGGGTGGGTGCTTTTTCCACCCGACGCGCGAAGCGCTGAGGCGGGCGCGAAGCGAGAGGGCGGCGGCGACCGAAGGGAGCGGAAAGCCGACCGGAGCAAAGCGGGGGCCGAAGCCCCGAGGGGGAGACACGGGAGCCGCTTGCACTTCCGAGGGATCACCGAGGGCCGCGGCCCGAGGCTCA
>Ga0255354_1001537_pt1 | contig 13163 bp, 10 predicted proteins | sample HBST50metaG_FD_189942 | JGI IMG/M metagenome (GOLD analysis project Ga0255354, IMG submission 189942) | Peat soil microbial communities from Stordalen Mire, Sweden - H.B.S.T50 | ecosystem: Environmental > Terrestrial > Soil > Wetlands > Peat | place: Sweden: Norrbotten County, Stordalen Mire...
CTGTTGGTGGTGGGCATCCTCGTCTTCTTCCTGGTCAGGGTCTATCGCCGCCGGGTGGTGCTCAATAACCTGGAGGCTTCTCGCCTGGAGCCGGAAGATCTGAAAGAGGAACTGGATTCGGGTGAACCGGTCTACATTGTGGATCTGCGCCACCCGCTCGAACTGCTGGCGGACCCCTTCACGCTGCCCGGCGCGGTTCATTTTTCGCCTGACGCTTTGGCTGCCCGTCACGGCGAGATTCCCCGCGACCGCGACATCGTGCTCTTTTGCACCTGCCCCAGCGAAGCGACGGCCGCCAAGACGGCCTTGACCCTGCACAAGTTGGGCATCAAGCGCGTGCGTCCCCTGCGCGGCGGTTACGACGAGTGGAAGCGGCTGGGCTACCCGATGGATGCGATTTCGCCGGTGTCCCCGTTGGTACAGCTCTGAGCGGATTGCACGCCAACCGGTTAAGCTCCATTAAGCTAAAGAGTTGAACGCGGCTTTGTCCGCTTGAGGAGCATCCCCATGGCCTACGACGATTTGCGCGAGTGGATCAAGACTCTCGAAAAGCACGGCGAACTGAAGCGCATCACGGAAGAAGTTTCACCGGAGCTGGAGATTACGGAGATCACCGACCGCGTGAGCAAGATTGGAGCGCGAGGAAATGCCGGTGCGAAGGCGAGTGCGGCTCGTGGGAAATATGCTCCCGGCGGTCCGGCGCTGCTGTTTGAGAACATCAAGGGCCATCCCGGCCAACAGGTACTCATCAACCAGTTCGGCAGCGAGCGGCGCATGGCGCTGGCGCTGGGTGTGGACCGGCTGGACGAGATTGCCGAGCGCATCACGGGTCTGCTGAACATTAAGCCGCCCACGGGGATGCTGGACAAACTCAAGATGCTGCCGCAGTTGGGTGCGTTGACCAGTGCATTTCCCAAAACAGTGAGCGCCAAGGATGCCCGCTGCAAGGAAGTGATTCTCAAGGACAATTTCGACCTCAACCAGTTTCCGATTCTCAAGTGCTGGCCCCACGACGGCGGCCCGTTTATCACCCTGCCGCTGGTTCACACCAAAGACCCTCGCACCGGCAAGCGCAACGTCGGCATGTATCGCATGCAGGTCTTTGACGGCCAGACCACCGGCATGCACTGGCAGCGCCAGAAAGTCGCCGCCGAGCACTATCGCGAAGCGCTGCGGGCGGCAGTTTCTGAAGCTTCTCAGGCAGACGGAGATTTCAGCTCACTCACGGCGCGCGTGGCCGCCATGGCGGAGTCGGCGGGCGGCTCGGTCGCAATTCCCGACGGCCCGATTGGCGGACTGCCGCAGGTGACATTGGGCAAGCTGAAAGGCTCGCGCCTTGAGGTTGCTGTGGCCATCGGCACCGATCCGGCCACCACATTTTCCGCCATCGTGCCCGCGCCGCCCGAGGTGGAAGAGTTCATGATCGCTGGATTCTTGCGCGGCAAGCCGGTCGAGATTGTGCAATGCGAAACCGTCGACTTGCAGGTGCCGGCCCACGCTGAGATCGTGCTGGAAGGCTACGTCGAACTGGGCGAATTGCGCAGTGAAGGCCCCTTCGGCGACCACACCGGCTTCTACACCATGACCGACGAGTACCCGGTCTTCCATCTCACTTGCATCACCCACCGCAAGAACCCCATCTACGCCGCCACCATCGTAGGCAAGCCGCCTATGGAGGACGCCTGGATGGGCTTGGCCGTGGAGCGCATCTTTTTGCCCGCCATGAAGATGCAGATTCCCGAACTGGTGGACATTCACCTGCCGCCGGAGGGCGTCTTCCACAACCTGATGCTGGTGTCGATCCGGAAGAGCTATCCCGGCCAGGCGCGCAAGGTAATGAACGCCATCTGGTCGCTGGGTCAGGCCATGTTTACCAAGTGCATCGTGGTGGTGGACGAGGACTGCGACGTGCAAGACGTGGCCGAAGTGACGCTGCGCGTGGCCAACAACATCGACCCGGAGCGCGACATACAGTTCACGCTGGGGCCGGTGGATACACTGGATCACTCGTCGCGCCTGCCGAACTACGGCTCGAAGATGGGCATCGACGCGACCCGCAAATGGAAGGCAGAAGGATTCGATCGCCCCTGGCCGGCCATGATCGAGATGGACCGCGGAACCAAGGCGAAAGTGGATGCGATATGGGAGAAGCTGGGGCTGTGAAAGGGATGGAGCATAGAACTGGGTGCATTGACATTGCGGGTTTGGTAGTAGGCTAGCGTGAAGATTGGTAGTTAGCCTAATTGTCAGGAGTTTCATGGGATAGATCGCCTTTGGGCGTATTGCGGTTGAGGCAGTGGCATGACACGCTTTAATGAGCTTGCGCGAATCGAAGCAGCGATTGAGCACCACAACGAGGGTGACCTTCGGTGGGCTTTGGGCTATTGCAAGATGCGTCTGTCTATTTCTGTCCGTAAAGAGCACATCAAGTACTGGAAGCAGATCGAAAACAATGTTATCCAAGCCCTCGAAAACTCGACTTTGCCCTCCACCCCTGCGTGAGAGTCACGCCGCGTCACCGCGCCGTTCTGCTATACCTAGACTCATGCGTGGTGTACACTTCCGGTCTCTCAGTGCTTTGATCGCAATCGTATTTACTGCCGCTACTTCTGTTTGCGCCCAGCAGCCCGATCCCTTTCGGTGGATGGACGCACATTCACCGAAGGACCAAGACGTGATTGTCTGGGTTACGCGGTCGCTGGCCGCGGAAAAATGGACAGCGATCCGCGAGATCGGCGTGGAGTACGATGCGGCGCTGGTGGTGACCACATTGCGCGCCACGCCTCAATCCTCGCCGACGGCCGATACCTTTGCCGTGTGGAGCGTCTCCTTGACCAATCACAGCCTGACCCCGGTGCTGAAGGGCGTGAACCTGCGCTGGCTTGACTGGATGCGCTTCGCCGAGGGCGCGCCGCAGGAACTGGCTGTTCTCTACGACAGTTGCAGCGAGTGCGCGGCGGATACCTATTTCACCGCCTTTCGCTATGACATGGCGCAGCACATGTGGACCGGTCGCTGGATGCGCGGTGGGCAGGGCGTGCCCCTGTCCAACGCCAACCCGCCCGACGGAGTGGCCTGGACCCAGGTGTATGCGGCGCTGGCCGAGCCGAATGGGCGGCAACTGCTGGGCACTTGGAACCACTTTGACTACGGCAAGCAGAAGGACCCCGAGGACTTTGTTTATCGCTACGACCTGGACCCCTTCAGCAGCCTGGAGCGCACCCAGTTGCTTAGCGGCAAGGATGCCGAGTCCATGAAGCAGCGGCTCTGTAGCACGCCTGGCGCTGTTCCTGGGCTGTCGCGTGGGCAGGATTCGCCGCTCTGTCAGCAGATTGTGCATCCTCGCCCAGAGCGCAAGCCGGTTACTACTCCGCCGGCCAACAACCACGGCAAGTCTGCGCCTCCCGGCACCCGGCATTGAGCTGGGTCTGCGATGGTCAATAGAGGCCGGACTCTACTTTGCTCTTCGGATAGCATCCAGCTAACTGGAGAGTGAAATGATGAGTTTGCCCAGATTTGGATCGCTGTCGCTGTTGTCCATGGCGGTCGTGCTTGGCATCACGGGATGCCCCAAGAGTCAAGACCAGAACGCGGCCAATTTAAACCAGGTCAGCGCCCAGGATCAGGCTTCGGACCCGGCAGCGGCCAACTTGGCTCCGGCCGATACGAGTGCTTCCGCGCCAGCGTCTTACAGCGCCCAGCAGAGCGCTCCGCAGCCCGCTGCACGAAGGAACAGCGCCCAAGCATCTTACCAGGACGCGGACGATCAGGATTATGGCGAGCAGCCGGCGTACTATGCTTCCCAGCCGCCACCGCCGCTGCCCGACTATGAGCAGCCCCCTGCTCCCGGCGACGACTATCTATGGACCCCCGGCTACTGGGGCTACGCTTCAAGGGGTTATTACTGGGTTCCCGGCGTGTGGGCCGAGGCTCCCTACGAGGGGGCTTTGTGGACGCCCGGCTATTGGGGCTACCGGCATAACCGCTACCAGTTCTACCGTGGTTACTGGGGTCCGCACATTGGCTACTACGGCGGCATCGACTATGGTTTTGGTTACATCGGCTTCGGCTACCGGGGCGGCTACTGGGGGGGCGGCCACTTCAACTACAACCGTTCGGTCAACAATATCAACATCTCAGCGGTACACAACGTGTACGACCGTTCCTTCGGCGATAACCGCCGTGGCGGCGATCGCGTGAGCTTCAACGGTGGATCGGGCGGTGTGCAGATGCGCGCCAGGCCCGCGGAACTGGCGGCTCTGCATGAGCAGCACGCCGCGCCCATGAGAGCACAGATACAAAACGAGCGTTCTGCCGGCGCTAACAGGGCTCAGTTTGCCAATGTCAATCATGGTCGGCCAAGTAACACGGCTGTCAGCCAGCCGCTTGCCGCAGATCGCAACGTGAGAGTCCCCGCAGCGGTGCAGGCGCACAATCAGGGTGCTCAACAACAACAGCAGCATCAACAGGGTGCTCAACAGCAACAACGCCAGCAGGGTGCCCAACAACAGCAGCATCAGCAAGCTGGTCAGCAACAGCAGCACCAACAGGCCGCTCAGCAACAGCAACGCCAGCAGGGTGCGCAACAACAGCAGCGTCAGCAAGCTGGTCAGCAGCAACAGCATCAACAGGCCGCTCAGCAACAGCAACGCCAGCAGGGTGCGCAACAACAGCATCAGCAAGCTGGTCAGCAACAGCGCCAAGCAGCTCCGCAACAGCAGCGTCAAGCAGCTCCGCAACAGCAGCGTCAAGCAGCCCCACAGCAACAGCGTCAGGCTGCTCCGCAACAACAGCACCAAGCCGCTCCGCAGCGCCAGGAAGAGCATCCCAAGAAGTAGTCTTCCGGCCCTTGGCATCCGCACTCAACCGTGCAGATGCCAAGGGCAAAGAGCAGGTTCCTCCCATGCAGCGCTACGGCTACTCCACGCTGAGCACCTTGACCGATACGGGATTGCGCACCCAGCGTGAGTGAACCTTTTCTCCGGAGTTAACTAACTGGAGCGACCCTTCGCCTGCAATCGGTTTGCCCTCAAGGCTGTCGGCGATGATCACGGTGGAGTTGTTGAAGATGGGCGTGACTTCTCCCAGCGAGAAGACCACTTTGTAGCCGTCGGACCCTTGAACGATTAAATAGAGCTTGAGCGTCTTGCCATGCTCATCGTTCGGCACGCCCAGCTTGGTGAGCAGGTCGGTCAGAGGCACGCCGGAGTAAGTCTCGTTGGCCTTGGCGTGCGCGTTGAAGACGATCACTGCCTTGTGCGGCAGCGCGGCCAGTGTGGCGGGCGTCCATTCGGCTGATTTGTCCTGGTAGGCGATCTTGAGCGGTCCAGTCGGAAGCGGAGGCTTGGCCGCATCCATCTTCATGCCCTTCATGTCCATACCGCCCATGGGCGCCATGCCCCCGGCCGGGCTGGTTTGAGGCTGGCTTGGCGCTTGTGCCTGTAGGGTTGCCGCTGCCACAGCTAAAGCCAATAGAATCGTCACTGCTGAAACCTTGGATTGCATCATGAATTCCTCCAGCCATCCATCGTATACTTGCCTCATGTCGATTGTTTCCAACCTCGCCGGCATTGCCAAGGGCATGAGCATCACCTTCCGGGAGATTTTGCGCCCGACCGAGGTGGAGAACTACCCGGACGGCAAGGGGCCCCTCCGTGGAGCGGTTTTTGAGCAGCGCTATCGCGGCGCCCACGTTCTGCAGCGCGACGAGAACGGCCTGGAGAAGTGCGTTGCATGCTTCCTGTGCGCAGCGGCCTGTCCCGCAAATTGCATCTACATTGAGGCCGCGGAGAACACAGAGGAGCAGCGCATCTCCTCTTCCGAGCGCTACGCCAAGGTTTACAACATCGACTACAACCGCTGCATCTTCTGCGGCTATTGCGTGGAAGCCTGCCCCACCGACGCCATTACCCATGGCCACGGCTTTGAGCTGGCCACCATCAACGCCACCAATCTGGTCATGCGCAAGGAAGACATGCTGGTGCAGATCGATACGTTGACGGCGGTTAAGTAGCATCCTGGTTTTTTCGCGATTCGCCCCAACTCGTAAAGGCCAGCTATCCTAGAGGGTTGGCAGATTTCCCGCGTTTACCTTCGGACCGCAAATTCCGGAGCGCTTTGATGGACCTTCGTCGAGAACTGAAGCGGCGCGTGATCTGCTCTTTGTCTTGAAGTTGGAACCCTCAACCCGCGGGCTACTCGCTGTTGCCGCCATTGCCCCGCCCAAGATCATCAGGAGAACATGACGACAGCCCGCGTACATCCTTTGCAGAAGATCCTTGAGAATCGAATCGCCATCATCGACGGCGCGATGGGTACCACCATCCGCACCTACGGCATGACGGAAGCGGATATGCGCGGGCAGCGCTTCAAGGACTCGGCCAAGGACCTGCTGAACAACGGCGACCTCTTTTCTCTGACGCAGCCGAAGATGATCTGTGATATTCACCGGCGCTTTCTTGAGGCCGGGGCTGACATCATTGAGACCAACACCTTTGGCGCCACCAGCATCACTCAAAGCGAGTTCTTTGTAGACGATCCAAGAGAGAAGGGCGGCAGGAAAGATCCCGCGTTCTACCAGAAGGTCATCGAAGATACCTTCCTCAACGGCTTGGCCTGGGAGATCAACGAGCAATCGGCGCGGCAGTGCCGGGAGTGGGCCGACCGCGTAGCCAACGCGACTGGACGTCAACGCTTCGTGGCGGGGTCCATTGGACCCTTGACTGTGTCTCTTTCGAACTCGCCCGATGCCGACGATGCTGGCTTTCGCGTCGTCACCTTCGACCAGGTGAAAGCTGCCTATATGCAGCAGGTGCGCGCCCTCATTGCTGGCGGCTCTGACCTGCTCCTGGTGGAGACGATCTTCGACTCGCTGAACGCCAAGGCCGCGCTGGTGGCCATCCGCGAGGTGTTCGATCAGGACGGTTTTGCTGCCAAGGGTACGGAACTGCCGGTGATGATTTCGGCGGCTGTGGGTCGCGGCGGCGAAACCATGATCTCTGCGCAGACCATCGAGGCCTTCTGGAACGCAGTGGAGCACGTGAAGCCGCTGTCGGTGGGGCTCAATTGCTCGATCGGTCCGGATCTCATGTATCCGTTTTTGGCAGAGCTGGCGCAGAAGTCGAGCGTGGCCATCTCGTGCTATCCCAATGCCGGGTTGCCTAATCCTCTCTCCGCCACCGGGTACGATCTGGAGCCCAGCGACATGGCTCGTTACCTGGGAGAGTTTGCGCGCGGAGGGCTGATCAATATTGCCGGCGGCTGCTGCGGCAACACTCCCGAGCACATTGCGGCCATCGTCAAGGCGCTTGAAGGCCAGCATCCGCGAGAGCTGCGGACGGCGCCTGTCACAGCATCCTACCCGAGCACGAGCGCGATTGAAGTCGATGTTCCAGAGATCGCGACAGAGACCAAGCCGCTTCGCCTCTCCGGATCGCAGCCGTTCACGCAGCAGCCCGGCGTCTTCATCATGATCGGCGAACGGACCAATGTTGCGGGCTCGCCCAAGTTTGCACGGCTGATCAAGGAAGGCAAGTTTGAAGATGCGGTCAGCGTGGCCCGGCAGCAGGTGGAGAACGGCGCCAATGTCATCGATATCTGCATGGACGAGGGCATGATCGACGGCGTCGCGGCCATGACACGCTTCCTGCAACTGCTGGGCAGCGAGCCAGAGGTTGCCAAGGTCCCCTTCATGGTCGACTCCTCCAATTGGGAGGTTATCGAGGCGGGGCTGAAGTGTTTGCAGGGCAAGGGAATCGTCAATTCCATCTCGCTCAAAGAAGGCGAAGAGAAATTCCGCCAACATGCCGCAGTCGTGATGGAATATGGCGCGGCGGCAGTGGTGATGGCTTTCGACGAACAGGGCCAGGCAGCCACGTATGAAGATCGCATCCGCATCTGTCAGCGGGCCTATGACATTCTGGTTGAAATCGGCTTTCCGCCCGAAGACATCATCTTCGATCCCAACATCCTCACCGTGGCCACCGGCATGGAGGAGCATAACAACTACGCGGTCGATTTCATCCGCGCCACGCGCTGGATCAAGGCCAACTTGCCTCACGCCAAGGTGTCGGGCGGCGTCTCCAATATCTCGTTCAGCTTTCGCGGCAACAATAAGGTGCGCGAAGCCATGCACTCCGCGTTTCTCTATCACGCCATCGCGGCGGGCATGGATATGGGCATTGTGAACGCCGGGATGCTTGAGGTCTACCAGGAGATTGAGCCGGAGCTGAAGGAACTGGTCGAGGACGTGCTACTGAACCGCCGCCCCGACGCTACCGAGCGGCTGGTGGCGTACGGCGAAAATCTGAAAGGCACCGGCGCGGTCGAGCACGAAAAGAAAGCCGAAGAATGGCGCACGGGCACGGTCGAGGAGCGCATTTCTCACGCCCTGGTCAAGGGTATCGACACCTACATTGAGATCGACGCCGAAGAAGCCCGCGTCAAGCTGGGCCGCCCCCTGCTGGTGATTGAAGGCCCGCTGATGGCTGGCATGAGCGTGGTGGGCGATCTGTTTGGAGCCGGCAAGATGTTTCTTCCCCAGGTGGTCAAATCGGCCCGGGTAATGAAGAAGGCCGTGGCTCATCTGACCCCGTTCATGGAAGCCGAAAAGCTGGCCATGGTCGCAGCAGGGCAGGAAGTGAAGGCGCAAGGGAAGATCGTGATGGCCACCGTCAAGGGCGACGTACACGACATTGGCAAGAACATTGTCGGCGTCGTGCTTGCCTGCAATAACTACGAAGTCATCGACCTGGGAGTTATGGTTCCCTGCGAAAAAATCCTGGAGCGCGCCAAAGCCGAGAAGGCCGACCTGATTGGCCTCAGCGGGCTGATTACGCCCTCGCTGGATGAGATGGTTCATGTGGCCCGCGAGATGGAACGGCAAGGTTTCAAGATTCCGCTGCTCATTGGCGGCGCCACCACCAGCCGGGCGCATACGGCCGTCAAGATTGCGCCGTACTACAGTGAGCCTGTGGTCCACGTGCTTGATGCCAGCCGGGCAGTGCCGGTGACCACCAGCCTGCTGAGCGAAGACGGCAAGGCGGAGTTCGTGGCGCAGCATCGCGCCGAATACGACGCGCTACGCCGTGCCCACTCCGCGCCGAAAGCGAAACTCGTTTCCCTTGCGACTGCGCGCACCCGGCGCACGCCGATCCAGTGGCGTGCTGAAGACCTGCCTGTCCCGGAATTCACGGGCATCCGCGTGCTCGACCATTTCCCAGTGGCAACGCTGCGGGAATACATTGACTGGACGCCGTTCTTCCACACCTGGGAGCTGAAGGGCGTTTATCCCCGCATCCTCGACCACCCGGAGCAGGGTGCGCAGGCGCGCCAAATCTTCGCCGAGGGCAATGCGCTGCTCGACAAGATTATCGCTGAAAACCTGATCGAAGCGCGCGCCGTGTACGGCATCTTTCCCGCCAACGCTGTGGGCGACGATGTGGAGCTGTATACGGACGAGATGCGCACAAAGGAACTCGCGCGATTCCACTTCCTCCGCCAGCAGGCAAACCGGGAGGGCAGCGAGCCGTGCAGGTCTCTGGCCGACTTTGTTGCGCCCAAAGATACGGGCTTGCCCGATCATATCGGAGCCTTTGCGGTCACCAGCGGCATCGGCGTGAAGGAACTGTGCGACGGCTTCCGCGCCCAGCACGATGACTACAACGCGATCATGGCCGAGGCCCTGGCCGACCGTCTGGCGGAAGCCTTTGCGGAGTGCCTGCACAAGCGCGTACGCGACGAATGGGGCTACGGACGGGCTGAAGGCCTGAGCATCGACGAGTTGATCCACGAGAAGTATCGCGGCATCCGTCCGGCAGCGGGCTACCCCGGCTGCCCGGATCACACGGAAAAGGGCGGGCTGTGGAATTTGCTTGATGTGGAAGCCAATACCGGCATGAGGATTACCGAGTCGTTTGCCATGTGGCCTGGATCGAGCGTGAGCGGGCTCTACTTCGCCCATCCGGAAGCGCGCTATTTCTCACTGGGCAAGATCGACCGCGAGCAGGTTGCCGACTACGCCGAACGCAAGGGAATCAGCGTGGCCGAAGTGGAGCGCTGGCTCGGTCCTAATCTGAACTATGACCCCGCAGCATAGCAGCGGCGTGCATTTCGCGGAGCCGTTCCACATGAAGCCGGCGCAATGCGCCAATACGCTGGGAGTGCATCATCCGCAGGTTAAGTATTTTGTGGTGTAGAGAAGCCAGGGAAAAATTTGCAGACAGAAATACCCGGTCCTTGCGGGCCGGGTAATTTCTGTCGATGCGAACAGTCTAGCGGTGTTCCGGTCCACCCATCAGGTGAGATATGGCCTGATCGTAGCCACGGCGGAAACCTTCGCGGTAGGCACCTCGCTCCCCGCGCGACACGGACGGATGGCGATACTCATCGCGATTGTTGACGTCGGGCCGGCGATGATTGTCCACATCCTTGCGCGCGCCTTCGATTCCGTCGTGAAATCCGCGCCGCTGAGCGTCCTGAAACTCCTGTGGAGGAGTATCCCATCCACCGCGATCTTGGCCATAGCCGGCCGGGGGCGGGCCCTGATGCTGATCCTGCGATGCGCTGGATGCGCTTGCCAGTCCGAGGCCGATAGTGCCCAGGAATAGCACGAGTGCGGGTACTGCAATCCGATTGAATTTCATGGTTCGATTACTCCTTGTTTTCTGCGCTTGTTGTGAAGAGTGACTCGGACGCTGCGTGGCCTGTTGCTACCCTGTCTCCAAGCCGGCCAGTCCGCCGAATCGATATGCAAGTGTTAGTGCTTCATTCTGCTCTGGATATCCATCGTCAACTCTTCTAGAATACTACCGACCGATCACGATGCTCTGTCCATTACAGCGCAATCGGAGCAGCTCATCCGTACAAAACAGACCAGTCCTCCGTCCACCCGAACGGAAATGAAAATGCGCGGCGTTGCGTAGAATTGTTGCCGTTTGTGGAACAGTAGAACTACGGCAATCAATTGAAGAACGTGTGGCCTCCTCGAACGGCCGGAGTGCAATCGCATTTAGTGGTGGCTCTTCCGGCCGTTCGTTTTTTGCTGCCACTTGCTTCGGTGGAAGTCGGCTCGGATCGTCTGACTCAAGCACAGTTTTCCCCGCTGAGATGCTGGTTGATTCCGTGCGTGTCTACACCCACTAAAGTGGCTGAAGTTACCGGGGTAATGTCTGCAGCGTGGTTCGCAAAGTTACCGCCCGGTTACGAGTGAATGAAAATATTTGCGCCGTATTTGCATAGGCTTGACCGTCCTTTTACAATTCCCGACGGATACTAAGTCCGTGATTCCGAACGTTCGGCAGAAAGTTCCGTTGAAGCTGGCTCTTGGTTCCTCCCCGGTGGTGGAACTTGCGTATTCCACGCACTATTTATCTTTGCCACCGGCTCCATGCAAACCCTGCGTTCACGCGGAGGTGGGCCGGTATCGGCTGCGTGTGGCTGAATCCGCGGAGGATCGCGAGGCAGCCTGCCGTCTGCGCTTCAAGGTCTTCAATATCGAGCTGGGTGAGGGACTGGCGAGTTCTTACCGTACCGGCCTGGATACCGACCAGTTCGACGAGATCTGCGAGCATCTTCTGGTTGAGGACAAGACCAGTCAGCAGATCGTCGGCACATACCGAATGCAGTCCGGCGTGACGGCCGAGCGCAATCGTGGATATTACTCCGAGCAGGAGTTCAGTTTTTCGCCCTATGAACCGCTCCGTGAAGGCATCCTGGAGCTGGGCCGAGCTTCCATCGATCGCGAACATCGCACCCCTGAAGTTTTGACGCTGCTGTGGAGAGGTATTGCACAGTATGCTAACAACATGGGGCTGCGTTACCTGATTGGTTGCTCGTCGATTAACTCCCAGGATCCGGCTGAAGGCTGGCAGATGTACCGCCAGCTCGAACTGTACCGGGTTCCGCCGGAGTTTGAGACCGTGCCGACTGCGGCATTTGCGTGTCCCCTGGAGCAGGAGAGCGCAAAACCACAGACGACGCTCGATCTGCAGGACCCAGCTTCACGGGTTTCCGCCAAGGTGCCCAAGCTGCTGAAGACCTATCTGGCCATCGGCGCGCGCATCGGCGGTCCGCCAGCTTGGGACCGGGATTTCGGCACTATCGACTTCCTTACGTTTCTCGATCTCAGGTTGATGTCGTCCGCGGCGCGCAACCGGTTCCTGGCCCCTCTTACACAATGATTCTGCGCAGGTTCCGGCGCGCTGTGGCGCTGGGACTGGCACTGGCTCTGTGCTTACTCCGTTTGCTTCTGATCCGTATGCGTGGGCCACTTACGCTCAAGAGCCGCGCGCTCTGGATGCAGTCTGCCGCGCGGCTGGTTATTCGCAGCCTGGGTATCCGTTACCGGGTTCAGGGCAGTGCGCCCACCAGCGGACTGCTGGTGGCCAACCACCTCAGCTATCTGGATATTGTTTTTTTCAGCGCAGCCGTGCCCTGTTGCTTTGTCGCCAAGGCGGAAATCGCCACCTGGCCGTTTTTTGGCGTGCTGGCGCGCGCCGGCGGAACGCTGTTTGTGGACCGCTCCAGCCGCGTCAGCGCCGAGCAGGTTACGGAGCAGGTGGCCGAGCGGCTCAGGGGGCCGGTTCCGGTGCTGTTTTTTCCGGAGGGAACCAGCACCGATGGCAGTCAACTGCTTCGCTTCCACTCCCGGCTCTACAATCCCGCAGCGGCCTGCGGCGCAACGGTGACTGCGGCTTCCATCACGTACATTGTTGAGGACGGTACTCCGGAACGGGAACTGTGCTGGTTCGGCAATGCGCTCTTCCTGCCCCATGTATGGAAAACACTAGGCATTGATGGCTTTAGCGCTGAAGTCCAGTTTGGAGTGCCTCGTGTTTACAAGGATCGACGCAGCGCCGCCGACCGGACCTATGCTGAGATTGCCGCGATGCGCGCCGGCGAGTCCTATGTCGAGGAAGTCGAAGTGCTGGAGGCAGATTAGCCTCTTCCGCCGGGGGCAGCGGGGGGAGCTGGTGGTGCGGCTGTCGATCCCCGCACGACCAGACTAGTGGAGACCAGGAACTCGCGCTGGAGTTTGGGGTTGGCGGGGTCCTCGGCCTGCTGACGAAGCGCCTCAAAGGCCGCATGCGCGAGATCGGAGCGCGACAGGCGGATGGTGGTTAACGGCGGCAGCGTAAACTCAGCGAAATCAATGTCGTCCAGCC
>Ga0255354_1001542_pt1 | contig 13138 bp, 11 predicted proteins | sample HBST50metaG_FD_189942 | JGI IMG/M metagenome (GOLD analysis project Ga0255354, IMG submission 189942) | Peat soil microbial communities from Stordalen Mire, Sweden - H.B.S.T50 | ecosystem: Environmental > Terrestrial > Soil > Wetlands > Peat | place: Sweden: Norrbotten County, Stordalen Mire...
AAATGGCCGTCAGGAAGCCAGTCGTGAAGGGAGGGTGGAAACAGAAGGGGCTGGTTGACCGTGTCAGGAATGAAGTTCTGGCCCATAACAAAATCGTAATCCACACGACATGATCAAGACCAGCACACCGTACGATTCTATGTGCGACAGTCTCCTAGAGCACTTGGTTCGACCGCACCCCATTCGCCTTGCAGACCTCGCACTTTTTCAGATGATCGACGAACCACGATTTCGTCCACGAAACCTCGTATTGCGCCGCCTCAAGTTCACACTCGAAGCGGTCACTCGTTCCCCTCACTCGCATTGGGCCGGCTGAGCTGGTCGCTGCGGCGCATTGAGCAGGAGACTGGAGTGCGCCGGGAAACAGCGGGAGACTATCTTCGCGTCGCGGGGATTGCCCTGCGGCGCCCCGGCGGCTGGGGACGCCACAGCCCTTCAAAAGCGGCCATAGACCCGATCACCGACTCTGAGGGCGTGGAATGAACGACCTCGCCGCAAGCTGCGAGGTATCCTGCAAACCCGAGTTGACATCACGCCGCAAGCATGGACACCCTGCAGAATCCCGCACCGTATACCAAATAGAGCATGGCGTTCAGATAGCGCTCACGAAAGTGGGGCGGGAGCGTGAGCATCAACGTTGAAAAGCTTGCTCTTGCCGGGGGCTCGACGGCACCAACACTCCGGCTTCCAGACTTGCTCGGCAAGAATCTCGATGTAGTTTTTGTGGGATCAATTCCGCACTGAGTGCAGCTCAGGCAGGGCACTACTTCTCAAGTCGCAGCAACCGATTCTGGCGTGTTCTTCATCTCGCCGGATTTACTCCGCACGTGATCCCGTCCGAAAGCGACCGCACAATTCTTCAATTCGGATTGGGCCTGACGGCTGCGGTGGATCGTCCCACGTGAGAGCCAGCGAGCTTGCGGTCCATGAATTTCATCAGGCTGCCGCGGCGCGGGAACGAAAACTTCTGCATTATCGCCAGTGCTCCTTGGCTTTTCTGGGCAAACCCGCATTTGCAGCGATCTTCCGGCAGAGAAGAGTCGATTGGGGGCCGCAGGCCGTTCGCTTTGGCGGTGCGAAGACCTGGGTCTTGCCGAACCCAATCGGGCTCAATCGGGCATTCAATCTCGACGCACTCGTATCTTCCTATCGGAAACTTCGGATCGCCTCAAGCCTGCCGCAGACGGGCGGGAAATCCTAGTGCTTCGATCGCGGCGAGAATCGCGGCCGGCTCTTGCTCTCGCAGACGATAAGCGACTGTGGCCGTCCCGATTTCTACAATGCAGCTCACCACACCAGGTAAACCCGCAAGTGCATTCTGAATGCGGCCCACACAGTTGGGGCACTTCATCCCTTCGATAGAAATCTCGACAGAACTGGACGCACCGTCCTTCTGTGGAGTGAATCGTGCGTCGGCTACACTGGCGGGGTTTCTGTTCTCCGCAAACCAGCCCGCGCGGCTTTCAGGATAGCTATCGAACTCGGCCACGTAGGGTTTGATATCCAGCAAAGGAGAGCCATCGACGATATCCACGTCGGCCACGACCAGATGGTCCTCGTGCACTTCAAGCAGGCGCACTGCGGAAAGGCCGAGCGGATTGAACCGCGCCGGTGCCCGCGTGGCAAACAACCCATGCTGCTTCACATCGAGAAAAGGCGTCACCAGCGGTTGTCCCTTCGGCGCCTTGTGCAGCCAGAACAACAGCCATATGCGGTCGAATCCATCGAGATCGAGCAGCGCCTTCCGATAGGGCTCATCGATCCACACCGTTGCGCGGGCGCCGCCGGCACGCGAGGGTTCAAGCGGCGTTCCCTTGGGGTCGGGAAACGGCGTGCGCACCACCCCGATCGGCATCATCGCGCACTGCCCTGCAGCGTCGCCAGTCGTCTTCCCGGCCAGGCACGCGCGCTCCTGTGCTGCGGGCTCGGCTTCTCCGCTTACTGTTCCCTGGTTGCTCGTCAAATCCGTCATCGTACATTCCTCTCAGTTTTCAAAAGCTTCTATTTTCTTGTGCGAGAAAACGGGAACCAGCGTTTCGTCGATACGCCCTTCCCGCTCCATCGTCACGCGGCGAATCTCCACGCCATACAGCGCTCGCAGATTTTCTTCGGTCAAAATCCGATCGGCGGGCCCGCACGCAAACCGTTCCTGGTCAAGCATTAGCAGCGTCGTGTCAGCCACCGCAAGGGCGTGATGAGGATGGTGTGTGGTAAAAACCACCGTCAGTCCATCCCGGTGCGACAACCTCCGAATCCACTCCAGAATGATCTCCTGGTTCTTCAAGTCCAGTGCAGAGGTCGGCTCGTCCAGCAGCAGCAGCTCCGCCTCTGAAACCATTGCCCGCGCAAACACCACCAGTTGCCGCTGGCCGCCGGAAAGCTCGTAGAAGGGGCGGTCCGCTAAATGAGCAATGCTAAAACGCTCCATCGCTGCCAGTGCCGCTTCGCGGTCCGCTTTGCTCGGCGTGGAGAACAGCCCCATCTTTTTTGCCCTGCCCATGAGAACCATGTCCAGGCTGCTGTAGTCGAACGTCACCTGGAAGATCTGCGGAACAAAGCCAACCGTTGCCTTGGACTGCACCGAGCCCGTAGTCGGTTTCAATGCGCCAAGCAGAATCTTCAGCAGCGTCGTCTTGCCGCAACCGTTGGGGCCGAGCAGCGAGAAGATCTCGCCCTTCCGCACCTGGGCCGAGTAGTTGCGGAACACCCATTCGCCGCCCTGATAGCAGTGGCCCAGCGAGTTGAATTCAATCGCAATCTCACTCATTGACCCACCCCTTCGACTGCAGCTTCATAAACAGAACCGCGAAAACCGGCGCTCCAACAAAGCCGGTCAGCAGGCCGATGGGGATCTCCTGGTTGGCCAGACTGCGCGCCAGGTCATCCATTCCCAAAAGATAGATCCCGCCAAGAAAGGCCGAAGTGGGCAGCAGCTTGGAGTGTTCCGGACCCACCAACATGCGCGCCAGATGCGGAATGATCAACCCCACCCAGCCTACACCGCCGCTGACGGAAACCTGCGCCGCCACCAGTAGAACCACGAACGTAATCAACAGCCAGCGCAGGGGGTCGAGATTCGTGCCCAGCATCCGCGCATCGGTATCGCCCAGCGAGAACAGGTTGATCCGCCAGCGCAGCAGAAACAATCCAGTGCCCGCAACCAGCGTGGCCACGGCCACCACCAGCACCTTCTGATAGGTGGCGCTAGCAAAGCTGCCCAGCAGCCAATAGGTGATGGCCGGCAACTGCGTCTGCGGATCCGCAACATACTGGATCAGCCCCAGAAACGCCGAGAAGAAACTCCCAATGATGATGCCAGACAAGATCAGCGCCAGTGTGCCGGCACGTCCGGCCATCTTTGCCAGCAGAAACGCAAGCACCAGTCCCAGAAGCCCGCATCCGAAGGCCATGCCGACAACGCCAAGCGGCTCCAGGCCTAGCAGAATGGCCAGGACTCCACCGAGCGACGCTCCCTGCGAAACTCCAACCACGTCGGGGCCAACCAGCGGATTGCGGAACACGCCCTGCATGGTCGCCCCGGCCAGCGCCAGGCCCACGCCGCACAGTGTAACCATCAGAATGCGCGGCAGGCGGATGATCTCCACCACGATCCAGGGTGCGTCGTTGAAGCTGCCAACCGCGCCCCACAAACGCGTCTGCGAGAGCACGTGCACAATCTCCGGCGTTGTCACCTTATAGCGCCCAAGATGCAACGACAGCACCATCTCCACGGCCAGAACCAGAAAAAGCAGGATGGGCAAAATGCCCGCATGTCTTCTGCACCAACGAAAAATCATCTCTACCGTTCCATTTCCCGCGAGAACCTCTGGTATCCCGCTGAATTAAGGTTCTCTTTGACGAACAGCTGCTGATCGATCTCATCCTCACTCAGCGCGTAGGCGTAGATGTCGCGATATGCGGCGCGATAGGCTGCCCGCGCACGATGCGGCATCTGGTCGGGATAAAATATCTCCGCCATCCACGAATCGATCAGCGGATCGTCGATCGAATCATTGGTGTAAGAGTGCTGTGGCAGCATGTACACGCGATGACTCTTCACCGCCCGCAGCGCCGCGCACGCGGGCATGTTGTAGATATCCTGCGGCGTCACATCGTAGCTGCTTGAGTTGGGAGACATCATCACGTTGGGATCCAGCAGAATGATGTCTGGATCGAGCGAGAGAATCTGCTCAACCGTGATCTGCCCGCTCATTCTGAACTTTCCTGCAAGATTGATTCCGCCGGCCTCTTCAATGCTGCTCCCCATCGCGTAGTAGCCGCCGGCCACCGACCACGTGCCTTTGCCCGCATGAGCAAGCAGAACGCGCGGCGGGAGCTTACCCGGCAGTGAGCCTAGCAGCATCTGTAAGTCGGCGCGCTGCCTCGTGTCCCAGCGCACCAGCTCCATCACCCTGGGCATATTGGCCGTCGACCTGCCAATCAGTTGCCAGACGCCGATGCGCGACTTGCGCGCATCGCGCGGCATAAAGCTGACTTCCACAAGCCCCGGCATGCCGAGTTTGCGAAGCACTTCGCTCTGCTGCTTCTGAACAAACAACGCGTCAGGGTGCAAGGCGAGCAGCCGTTCCGGCTCGGGAATAATGTAGCGGCCAATCACCGGCAGCCTCGCGGTTGTGGGAAACACGTGACCAAGCAGCCCGTAGCTTCCCCATTCGCGCGCAATGTTGGATACGCCCAGCAAACGGCTGGGACTACCATTGACGGTCGTGTACGCTGACAGAATCACCGGCAGCATCACGGCCCGGTTGGCCGGAAATGCAGCCTTGGCATTCGCCGGCGGCTCAACCGACGGCGGCGCAATGGACACCCCGAGCGCCACCAGACAAATCGCCCCCATCAACAGCATCGGAGACAGCTCAACTCCTCTTTGCGCCAGTGTTCCAATTTTCACGGAATTCTCCTCCTTGCTGGACGTTCACGCAAACAAAGAGCGCCGCACGCGACTCGATGTTCCCGCCCGGCGCCGACGTGCTAGAACGTTCTCTGCAAGCGAAAAGTTGCAACCACCGGCTGCCCAGGATACAGCTGGCTGTAACTGGAAGCCGAAGTAATGTACTCGTGGTTCAGGAGGTTTTGAACATTTACGGTGAACCTGTAGCGCTCGCCGAAGCCATAGCCCAGCACGGCGTCCACGGTAGCGTAGGCCGGCAGTGTCTCGTTCAGTGCATAGGTGGTCGTATAGTTCGGCAGCGTGTAAAGTTTCGCCGTCGAGTTACTCACCGCCGTCGTGGTAAAGCGCGACACCGCATGAACGCCGCCGCCCGCCTCAAGGCCCCTGAAAAAGCCGTTCGCGAAAGTGTGTATGCCGAACACGCGCAGCGTCTCCTTGGAAACATTCGGCATCGATGAACCAACCACATAGCTGGACGTATTGCCGACACGCGCATCGGTGAACCCATAGGCCGTCAGCAGATCCCATCCGTCACCGAGGTGGTATCTGCCATCGAGCTCGAATCCGCGGCTGTGCTCAGCGCCAATCTCCGCTTCATAACCCAGTGTCGATTTCGTTGGATCGGGATCGGAGACCAGCAGGTTAGACTCTTTCAGCTTATAAACCGCGGCCGTCAAATTCAGGCGTCTCGCGATAGCAGCTTTCACACCCAGCTCCACCTGACTGCCGGTCAGTGGATCGAAAGACTGGATCGTGCCATCCTGCGTCGTGTTCGATCCTTGCGACTGAAACGTCGTGGCATAATCGGCAAACGCTGTAATCGCGGGCAGCACATCGTACATGCCGCCCACTCGCCATGCCTGTCCGCTATCGCTCGACTGTGTGTGCGTATAGGTCGGTGGCGTGGTAACCTTCATCATGTTCATCGTCATGCCACTGTCGCTCTTCCACGATGGCGTATAGTTCACGCCGCCCGTAACACGCAGCTTGCGCGTCAGTGCCGCAACGTCGTTGAAGTAAATATTGTGGTTGTGCTCCCAGTAGTCGCCCCACACATAGCGGTAGGCCTGGCCAATATCGACCGTGGCCCAGACGGGTTTCTCGGGATCCGTAAATGAAGTTGACGGAATGGACGAGGGCAGACGGAACATGTTCATGTGGTAACCTCCCTTGGAAAACCGATAGCCGGCATCCATTACGTGCTGCACTCTGCCAGTCCTGAAGCGGCCAACCAGCAGCGCATCCTGATCCCATGTGCGCTCGGGCCCCATGTGGATGTCGCCAAAAGTCTCCGTGTACTTCGTCGTGTTTGTGTATCCCGTCGCTGCTGTTCCAGTGGTCACCCAGCTCAAGGTCGTGGCCTGTAGCGTCGGCGCCTCGCGCCCGGTGCGCGTCAGACTGCCGTTCCAGCTCACCTTCCAACTGCTGTTAAAGCGGTGCTCGTAGCCCGCGTGCAGATCGTGCGCATTGTAAGTCCAGTGTGAAACCGGACCGTAGAGATTCACCCACCGGTCGCTCACATTGAATGGCAGCAGGCAGTTGGTGTAGTTCGTCGAGCCGTTGGAGCAATTCGATGCGACGACCCAGCCCGGTAAGCCGCTGTACGGCCCGCCGTTTTGCCAGCGGCGCTCATACTCCAGCGTGAGCGCATCCTTCGCACTGAGTTGCCCCTGCACAATGATTGCGCCGTCGCGCTTTTCATCGTTGAAGTTGCGGGCAAATCCCTCCGTGTTGCTGAAGTTCAAATTGGTGCGCGTCAGCCATTTGGAATTGATCGGCTGCGAAAAATCGCTATGCACGCCCCAGCTCCCATACGAATCGCCATCGGCACTGATCTTGTAGGCGCGCGCCGAATAGGGCTTCTTCGTCACGATGTCGATTACGCCACCGATGCCGCCCCAGTAGGTGCCGTACTCCAGGCCCGACGGTCCCTTCACCACGTTGATGTGGTCCACGCTGCCCAGCCACCCGATGTTCCCATTCGATTGCGAATCCCAAAGCCCGTTGCGAAGAGTCTGGCTCACAGAAAATCCGCGAATAATGGTTGCACCTTGATAGTCCAGCGGGTAGTAGCCGGGGTAAGTGTTGGACACGCCGGCAACATCCTCGAGCGCTCCGACAACGCCGGCTGGATTCTCATCTTCGAGTAGTTTGGCCGACAGCGACACAACCGTCTGCGGCACCCAACTGTCCGGCAATTCCACCTTGCTGCCCGAAGCTGTCGCCGAAATCAAATAGTCCTTCTTGCCAGGCGCGTCCAGAGAATCACCGATCATGGGACGATCGGCTACAATGTTCAGCACTTCCGAACGCGACGCAACCTTCAGCATCAGATCCACACTCACCGCGCCGCTGACTCCCACCGTCTTCGATGCCACTTCAAACCCGCTCGCCGTTACCTCAATCTGGTAGCTGCCCGGAGTCAGATTGATCACGGTATACATGCCGTCCCTGTTGGTCACGGCATGGATGCTTGCTTTGGTTGCCGTATTGATGATGCGCACCGTTGCGCCCACCAGAACCGCATGGGAACTGTCGGTCACAGTGCCATGGATGCTGCTCGGGGCACCGGCGGCCATAGCCTGACTTGCGGCAGAGAATGCAACCAACAGGCACAGCAAAGTCGCGACGCACCTGGCGATTTGAGCGGGAATACGCTCCACAACTGCGAAATAGGATTCTGTCGTATGCATCGGGTTTTCGTGCTCCTTCAACACTCAGGTGCGGCAAGAAAAGGGTGGGCGGTAGGACGCCCATCCACGTTTTGAGATCAGCCAGAAAAATATGGGTTAATTTTAAACACAACAATGTCTTTTGTAAATGACGCTGATAAATGACAAGGGAACTGCTACCAGCATCGCCGCCGTTTCTCTATCCGCGCAGACGGATTGGCTGGTCGCCTTTGCCGCTTAAACAGCCTACTGAACATCGCATAATATAGTGACAACCACGGTCATATAGCAGTAAGCTATCAGGCATGGCACGATCCAATGCTCCGCGTCGTGACTTCGCCGCCATGCAAGAACGCCGCCGCCGCGCCGCGCGGCTGTTTGCCGCCGGCAAGCGTTCCCAGGCAGAGATCGCCCGTGAACTCGACATCAGCCGTCAGAGCGTAAGCCGATGGTTCAAGGCTTGGCGGCAGGACAATCCGAATTGGATTCGAGGAGCAGGGCGAGCTGGCCGTCGGCCGCAACTGGACAAGGCGCAGCTCAAGCAGGTGGACAAGGCCTTGCGGCAAGGCGCGCAGGCCCACGGTTTCGCAACCGCTCTGTGGACCTTGCCCCGCGTGGCGGCGGTCATTGAGCGGACCACGGGCGTTCACTATCATCCAGGCCATGTATGGAAGATTCTTGCGGCCATGGAGTGGAGCCTGCAACGACCGGCCAAGCGGGCACGAGAACGCAATGAAGAAGGGAGGCGTCTGTGGATGGCGAAGCGCTGGCCTGCAATAAAAAAACGCCCGACGACGAAAAGCCTGGATACTCTTCCAAGACGAAAGCGGAGTCTCGGAGCGACCGCCGGTAAGGCGGACTTGGGCACCGAAGGGGGAGACTCCGGTGTTGGTTTATGCCTTCAACTGGAAGAAGCTGTCGATCAGCGCGGCGCTCGGCTATCGCTGGGACGGCAAGCGCAGCCGGTTGTGGTTTCAGACCCAGCCAGGCAGCTACAACGACGTGCGCCTGATCGCTTTCGTGCGCGATCTGAAGAAGCATTTGCGCGGGCAGAAGGTGATTCTGATCTGGGATGGATTGCCTGCGCACAAGAGCCGGAAGATGAAGCAGTATCTGGAGAGTCAGCGTAGTTGGCTGCAAATTGAGACGCTTCCGGGTTACTCTCCTGACCTGAATCCGGTAGAGGACTTATGGAGCAACATTAAAGGTCAGGAATTGGCCAACCGCTGTGTTGCCGGACTTGGCGAGGCCGAAGATGGCGTATGCAGTGGCATGAATCGCGTGCGCCAATCCAAGCTGCCGTTTTCCTTCTTGCACCACCCTGGGCACTTTTTTTGACATAACCTGTCACTGTATTATGCAAGGTCCAGTAGTACAGCGTTGCGCTGCCCAAAGGCGAAATGAGCGCACAGTTTAGCGCAGTTGCAGAATCGTTTATCTTGCCGTTTAGAGCGGATATTCCGGACATTGAAGCTAACGTATCCCCTGATGTTCTGGCACCGCATTCAACTGCGCAGACAAACAGCGTGGCGGCAATGGTGATAGAAAGCATTTCTCTATGCATCTTGGAGTGAGAGAGTATTCGGCAGACCTCCATTTCTGAAGTGTAAGATGTTCTGGACATGTCACCAGACTCCTATTGGGCGCATTCGGCAGAGAATTCGTTACCTGGCTCGGAATCTAGAGCTGGTTGGCAGCTGTTGTCCGTTCATTTGCAGGCTGTTAGCCAGCTGGCTCGCGAGCTGGCTTCCGCGACCCGCCCGAATGACGACAACCTGGCCAATCTAGCCGCCCTCTCTGGAGGCCTGCATGATTTCGGAAAGTACTCTGACTGCTTCCAGAAAATGCTGCGCACTGGCCAAGGGCGCTGCCAACACGCGATCCACGGAGCAATGTTGGCGAAATTCGGAACCTTAGCGAAGCCACTCAAGCCAGGGCTGCAAACCGTGGCTGCGGCCATTACCGGCCATCACGCTGGACTTGCGGATTGGAATACGCGACTGAAAGAGAAGATGCTTGATCATCGGTATCGAGCTGAAACATTCTCTCTGGTAGAGCGGGCTTGTGCTGACTCTGCCGAACTGAAATGTATCGTCACCAAGCTGAGCAATCAACAGGATGCATTTCCTGGAGCGACCAAAGCTCAGCACGATCTGTTCGTGCGCATGCTCTTCAGCTGCCTCATTGATGCTGATCGGTTGAATTCTGCTGGCCGCGTTTTTCTGCAAGGTGAGTTACAGGCCGATGAGCGGCTGCAGGCGGTAATGAATCACATCGCTGATCTACAGAAAGACTCGCCTGAAGGGCAGGTCAAGCAAATGCGTGCGCAGGTTCTGGACGATTGCCTCCAAGCTGCCTCGGCAAAACAGAGGCTTTTCTCGCTATCGGTACCCACCGGAGGCGGCAAGACACTTGCCGCGATGGCCTTTGCCCTGCGAAGAGCGGCGATCTATCCAGAACGCTTCCGACGGGTCATCGTGGTCATTCCCTTCCTGTCAATCATCGAACAGAACGCCCAGGTCTATGCCAAGATTTTTGGCCAGGATGCAATTCTGGAGCATCACTCGGGCAGCATCCAGAAGCTAGTGAGACATTCCGGCCCCAACACCAATCCAGACGAGGATCACTTCATTCCTGCCGCCGGAGAGCAGGACGAAGAAGAAAAGAGATACCAGGAAACTGGAGTACGTCTGGAAACCGAGAACTGGGATGCGCCGCTTATTGTGACGACTTCGGTTCGTTTCTTTGAGAGCCTGTTTTCCAACCGTCCTGCCGATTTGCGGCGCGTGCATAACATCGCGCGCTCTATCGTGATTCTCGACGAGGTGCAGACCTTGCCGCGTCGCCTGCTGGGACCGCTATTGGACATGATGAAAGAGATGGCCGAAGACTGGGACACGAATTTTGTCTTCTCGACGGCCACACAACCAGCATTCGAGCGCCCGCCACACAAAACGGACCTGCGTTGGAGTCCTGGGACACTCACTGAGATCATTCACGATCCCGCTTCGCTGCGCCAGGCGCTTAAGCGCGTTGAAATGTGTTGGGAGATCGACAATCCCGTTGGCTGGCTGGTCCTTGCGCAACGAATGTTGGCAGCACCCCAATGTCTGGCCATCGTGAACGTGCGCGACCACGCAAGCCAGCTCTATGAAGAGCTTCTGCACACCGTAAATGATAAGAAGTTGGAGACAGGGGGTATCTTTCATCTTTCCACTCGCATGTGCGCTGCACATCGTCTGCGCGTGCTGGACGAGATTCGCAAGCGATTGAAGGCGGGAAAATCCTGCCATGTGGTCTCGACGCAATTAGTCGAAGCGGGCGTGGATGTGGACTTTCCGCTGGTGCTGCGGGCTCTGGCTCCGCTGGACTCCATTGTGCAGGCTGCTGGGCGCGCCGATCGCGAGGGGAAACTGACGGCAGCGCTAGGACATCCCGGCGGGAAGGTCGTTGTCTTCCTGCCTGAGGAGCACAAGCTACCGCCGCATGAATACAAGGAAGCGGCTGGAATTACCGCGGCAATCGCAAAGCAGGAACTCCTGGATGGCCATAGCGTGCAGGTAGATTCCGCTGTGGCATTCAGAGACTATTTCGAGCGCTGTTACGGGGGAAGTGGAACCGACCTCGGAGAGAATCTAGTCGAGTTGCGCAAGGGGCTCAACTTCGCCACGCTCGCACAGGAGTTCGAGATGATCTCGAACCGCACGCGGGATGTTTTTGTGCCGGATGACGAAGAGGCGCAGAAGGCAATCGAGGAACTGCGGTTGGCTGGTGAAATCAGCCCTGCGTTGCGGCGCACTTTGCAGCGGCACATCGTGGGGCTTAGTCCCTCGGAGTTCGAAAAGGCAAAAGGCGTTGTGGAACGGGTAGCAACGGCTACTGGGGATGAAATATGGGTAGCTGTGGATCAGGCATACGACCAGCAATTGGGCCTGATTTTCAATCCTGGGCCGGATCGGCTGGTCCTTTAACATAAGCGCAGCAAGATGTCCTTTCAATATTAGCGAACCGTATACCTGCCCATCCTAGGCCTATTCAGGCGCATAGAATCTTCGCATTGGCAGTTCAAGACTTTTATCGTCCTGAATTCGATTCGAAGCCAGGAGTTCTGCAACCATGTCCATTCCAAGTGTTCGCGTCCGAGTCTCTGGAGAGTTTGCGTGTTTTACGCGCCCAGAGGCCAAGGTTGAGCGATTCTCTTACCCTGTGATGACGCCCTCTGCGGCGCGCAACATCTTGGACGCTATCTGCTGGCGACCGCAGATGCGCTGGATCGTCACCAGCATTACCGTATTGAAGCCAATTCGCTTGATGAGCGTCTTGCGCAATGAGGTTCAGAGCAAAGTCTCCCCGGTCGCCGTCAAACGATGGATGCGCGACGGCTCCACCTTTGAGCCGCTGATCGCTGGCGCAGGAAACGGCACCGACGGAACCCCGCGGAACACCACTCTGCTGCGTGACGTGGCCTACTGGATCGACGCGTATCCGCAGGTCTTCGACGCAGGAGGGGACGACACTGGGCCGAATACTCCAGAAAAGTATGTCGCGATGCTGAATCGGCGCGTGGAAAAGGGGCAGTGCTTTCAGCGACCCTACCTGGGCTGCCGCGAGTTTGCCGCGGATTTCGGCCCTGCGCGCAAAGAGGACCAACCGATTCCAGATTCGATGGAGATTGGCCGGATGCTCTATGACATTGCCTTTCTGGCTGACGGCAATCGCGCTGCGTTCTTCGACGCACGCCTGGAAAATGGTGTGATGGAGACCAACCCGGAGACTGTCTTGGCAGATGAAGGCCGCCGCCAGGAGGTGCTCGGATGCTCGTACAAGCGCTAGCCGAATATGCGGACAACTATCTGGCCGACGAGTTGAACGATGCGGCCTGGGAGATGAAGCCCGTCCCATGGCTGCTGGAGATCTCTCATCAGGGAACTTTTCTGTATGCAACCCAACGGATGAAGATGGAAACCCGCGGCAAGAAGCAAGTGCAGGTTCCCATGCAGATGAGCGTGCCTCGCTCCCCGGTACCACGTGTCAACGGGGAGCATCCATTGTTGGGAACAGACGATATCGCCTATGTGCTTGGTGTTGGCCCATGGACGCCCGACAAGATCGCTGACAAGAAAAAGGCTGTGAGACACCATGAAGCCTTTATCACCCTCGTAGCCAAAGCCGCGGCCGATACACAGGACACCGTTCTTGCATCCTGCGTTCGTTTCTACGCTAACGCCGATGAGGTGGAAAAGGCGCGCAACGCCCTGGGAGAAGCGAAGCCCGGGACTCTCGTTGCGCTCTCTGTGGGTGAACCTCTGGTGGAATGCGAGGCCGTCCAGCAGTTCTGGCGCAAGCATTATCAGGCAGAGTTTGACCAGCGCATGGAGGGCGTCGACGGCGAATGCATGATCTCTGGAAAGCTCGGTCCCATCGCGCCCACACACGAGAAGATCAAGGGTGTTTCGAGCCTCGGCGGGCAAGCAGCCGGCGTGGCGCTGATGTCCTTTGATAAAGAGGCATTCCGCTCCTATGGCTGGGAACAAAACCGCAACAGCCCCGTCTC
>Ga0255354_1001548_pt1 | contig 13105 bp, 13 predicted proteins | sample HBST50metaG_FD_189942 | JGI IMG/M metagenome (GOLD analysis project Ga0255354, IMG submission 189942) | Peat soil microbial communities from Stordalen Mire, Sweden - H.B.S.T50 | ecosystem: Environmental > Terrestrial > Soil > Wetlands > Peat | place: Sweden: Norrbotten County, Stordalen Mire...
GGTTTCGACGGAAAGGCGAAAACCTTCCCTGGTGGGCTGGAAGACGGCTTTGAAATTTGCAGGCGGAGATTTCGGAATTAGCCCCAAATAACGCTTGAAAACCTGCTCGTCGGAGGCGAGTGAAACTGGCGCGGCTGGATGGTCGTAAACGCTCCGGCTGACTTCCAATTCCGCCTTGCCGGGGATGCAGCTCTCACGGCAGACCAGCCAATCGACTTTGGCGTGGAGCGTGACAGGGCCAGCCTTGGCGCCATTGGCGACCCGCAACTGAAGCGGGAACAGCACCTCATTTTCGTAGCCGTAATCCATCAGGGGGCCGAGTGGTAGACGCTTCGGCGCGGGAAATTGCATCGGCCCGGCGGTAATTCCCGCAGGCAGTGTCCACTGAATGTGCGGCGGCTCGCCAGCGTCGCCGGGATTCTCCCAGTAGATGTGCCATCCCGGCTCCAGCTTGAAGTAAAGGCCCGCATCGGCAGATTCGCCTCGATTGAGTCCCTGCGGAATCACAAGTAATTCAACGCGCACATGCGGAGCGTCTGCGGAACTTGACACTGCTCGTGCAGGCAAGCCAACGGACAGCAACAAGAGCGTCAGGAAGATCAATCGAGGAATACGCAAGCAATAACTCCTCATCCTTGGACTCATGAGTAGAGCGGACGATTCAGCCGCTACACGTCCAGATCGTCGGCAGCTTCGGCGGCGACGGCGGTGCCGCGCCGCTTGGCCAGCAGATAGCCGCGCAGGAACGGCTCCAGGTAGCCGTCCAGCACCTTGTCCACATCGCCCACTTCGACCTTGGTGCGATGGTCCTTGGCCATGCGATAAGGCTGCAAAACGTAGGAGCGAATCTGCGAGCCGAAGTTGATTTCGAGCTTCGAGTCTTCGAGCTTCTTGGTGACGGCGCGCTTCTTATCCAGTTCGTATTCGTAGAGGCGCGAGCGAAGAATCTTCATGGCCTTGTCGCGGTTCTTGTGCTGGGAGCGCTCGTTCTGGCAACAGACAACGATGCCCGTGGGCAGGTGGGTCATACGCACAGCGGAATCGGTGGTGTTCACGTGCTGGCCGCCCTTGCCGCCGGAGCGGTAGGTGTCAATGCGCAAGTCTTCCAGTTTCACGTCCACATTGATGGTCTCGTCAATTTCAGGTGAGACATAGACGGAGGCGAAGGAGGTGTGGCGGCGCTTGGCGGAGTCGAAGGGCGAGATGCGGACGAGGCGATGGACGCCGCTTTCACCTGCCAGTTGCCCGAAAGCATACTCGCCGATGATGGTGAAGGTGGCGGATTTAATGCCCGCTTCTTCGCCGTCCTGGTAGTCGTTGATCTCGGTCTTGAAGCCCTGCTGCTCAGCCCAGCGCAGATACATGCGCATCAGCATCTCGGCCCAGTCCTGGCTCTCCGTGCCGCCTGCGCCGGGGTGAACGGTGACGATGGCGTTCATCGGGTCGGCTTCGCCGTTGAGCATGGTGCGGGCTTCTAGCTCTTCGGCAAAGACGGCCAGAGCTTTTATTTCGCGCTCGAGATCCGCGAGCACGTCTTCGCCTTCACGGGCCAGATCGAAATAGGCGTCAATGTCGCCGGTGCGGCGAATCAGAGACTCGTCGTCGGCCACCATCACTTCAAGGCGCTTCTTATCGCGCATGAGCGGCTTGGTTGCGTTGGGATTGGACCAGAGGGCCGGATCGGCCAGCTTGGTTTCTATTTCGGCGAGTTCCCTGCGGATGCGAGCAGGGTCAAAGATACTCCCGCAGGTCGCGGACTTGGTCGCGCACGGGAGCGTAAGCGAATTCGAGATCGGATATCGACATGCTTGGCTCTATGACCTGACTTGGTTTGGACTTACGAAGAAGCTACCCACTGGCGCAGGAGCTTTCTCCCCGCCAAGGCAACTGTCCCTAAAGCCAGTATTGCACAGAGCCATGCAAACAGGTCGCCATGGGCAGTGTAGAAGGTCACATCATTGCGAAAAGCGAACTGTGCGGGCAGCGCGTCGACGGCGTGGCGGGGAATGCTCTGGCGGACGCGGCCGTAGGGGTCGATGACCGCGGTGACGCCGTTGTTGGTGTCCCTCAGGAGCCAGCGGCGATTTTCGATGGCACGCATCCGAGCCATATTCAAGTGCTGCCAAGGAGCGCTGGTGTCGCCGTACCAGCCGTCGTCGCTGATGTTGACCAGCACCTCGGCGCCCAGTTGTGCGAAGTGGCGCACTTCGTCGGCGAAGACCGATTCGTAGCAGATGAAGACGCCGTAGCGGTGGCCATTGAGGCGGAAGACCTTGCGCTCGTCGCCGCGCGAAAACTCCGAGACACGGCCGGTGAGCTTGTGGGCGAAGGTCAACAGATTGTGGAAGGGAATGTACTCGCCGAAGGGGACGAGGTGAATCTTGTCGTAGCGGCCCACGCGCGCGCCGTCCACGCCTACAACGAGTGCGGAATTGTACTCGCGCCAGGATTGCTCTTCGGCGGAGAAATCCGCACCGATATTGCCGACTACCAGAGGCGCTTGTTCCTGCCGGGCAATGGCTACCAGAGCCTGCTGAAAGCGTGCGTCGTTCTCGGCGAAAGGCGCGGGCGACTCGGGCCAGACCACCAGATCGGGATGCGTGGCGTAAGGCGGGCAAATGATCTCGCCTTGCGGCGCGCCGGTTTGCGGGATTCCGGCGATGTAGGTTTTGCACTGCTCGTTGGCGAGCTGTTTGAACTGGGCGATATGGCTGTCCCATTCGCCGGGGCCTGACCAGTTGGTTTCGGCACCTACATCGAGATTGGGCTGGATTAGGACTGCGGTCGCGGTGGGGGCGAGAGTGGGCGGCGCCGCGGAAACCAACCCTAGGCCAAGCATGAATAGAGCGAGGGCCACCCCTATTAAGTCGACTAACGACTGTCGAAGCACACCACCGGCAACCACGAAACGGCGAGCGATTCCAGCGTTGATAAAGACGACGAAAAAGCTAATCCCGTACACACCTGTCCACGGGGCGAGGCCACAAAACGCTGCGTTGTCCACCTGCGAGTAGCCGAGTTGGTCCCATGGGACAGATGTGATGCGGGCGGCGGCGAGTTCGAGTGCGGTCCAAAGAACGGGCGCAAAGACAAGCGCCAGACGAGTGCTGCCTGTTGCCCTGCGCGCGAGTACAACGCCCAGGCCGAAGAGACCGAAGTAAAGCCCCAGAACCAGGCTGTAGGCGATGAGCAGCAGCGTGGGCGCGCCAAGCGGCATATCGCCGTAGTGAAGCATGGTGTCGCGCACCCAATAGCAATTGCCCATGTACCAGAGAACGCCGCAGAGATAAGCAATCAGAAAGCCGCGGCGCAGCGGGCGGGGCGAATCCACGCAATCTGGCGATAGGAGCGCCCACAGCAGCGGAACAAGCCCAAACCAAGCGAAGATGCTGCGCCAGGGAGGCAGTGGGCCAGCCAGCGGGAACGGCAACTCGAGCAGGGCGGCAGAGAGAACGGCCGCGGCCCACAACTTCCAGGCTCCCAACTTCCAGGATGCATGCTTCATACTCCGCCGAGTTTATCGCATTGGGCGTGGGGGCGCGGCGCGTGGCCATTGGCTTTCTTTCATCGAAGCACATAACGAGAAAAAGTGCCGCCCCCGGCGACAAGTCGAAATAGCACATTTTTGTGAAAAGACTGCGAACAGGCCGAAAAAAAGCTACAATTTGCTTATGCTATTTGCTGTGTTTGCCATGCGGCTGCTGGAAGTGATGTTTTTTGTCGGCCTTACGGGGTCCGCCGTGGTCGTTCTCATCAGTTTTTTCGAAGATGGCAAAGAACTTATCGGCAAGGACGAGCCGCCTACGCCACGCGCTTGACGGGCCGTTCAAGCAGCGTCTTGTTATTTTCATTGACTCTCGTGCGATTCGGAAATATACTCAGCCCGGGGCGGACGGTGATTTCGCTCCCGTAAGAAGAGATTGCCGGCCATCGCGCCGGCACCATCGCGATGGCATCCAACCGAACGACCGTAGCTCCTCCTTCCGACCGCGTCCGACTCATCGTGGCATCCTCGGTGATGCTGACCTTTATCTCTTTTTGGCGCGCGGCGGCCATTGTTCTCAATGATCTGGGCTCCTCGGCCTTCTATGCGGGCGGCATCGCTGAACAGGCAGTGGGCGCGGCAGCGCCATGGTTCATTCTCGCCATCATGCTCTTCAGCTTCGCGGTGCGCGCTGTCTACGTCGAAAGCTGTTCGATGTACACGCGCGGCGGCGTCTATCGCGTGGTGAAAGAAGCCCTGGGCGGCGGCTTTGCCAAGTTGAGCGTCTCTGCCCTGATGTTCGATTACGTTCTTACAGGGCCAATCTCCGGTGTATCCGCCGGCCAATACATTACAGGCTTGATGAACGAGCTGTTGCAGGTGGCAAGTAACAGCAACTGGCTTCCTCCGGCATTGATGGAGGCTCCAAACCATCCCTTCCAGTTCAACATGAATCACACGGCGGCGGTGTTTGCGGCCGCGGTGACGATCTATTACTGGTGGCAGAACATCAAGGGGATCGAGGAGTCGAGCGGCAAGGCTCTGCGCGTTATGCAGATCACCACAGTGATGGTGGCGATTCTGCTGCTGTGGGGCGCTTTCTCAGTGTTTATGAAGGGATCTCAACTCCCTCCTTCGCCGATACCTTCCCATCTCAAGTTCAGCGGCGACGCCCTGGGATTCCTGAAAAAAGCTCCACAGTTGCTTCCGCTGATGGGCTTGTTCGGCATCCTGATGGCCTTCGGACACTCGATTCTGGCCATGAGCGGCGAGGAAAGCCTCGCCCAGGTCAACCGCGAGATTGAACATCCCAAGCTGAAGAATCTGAAGCGGGCGGCGATTGTCATCGCGATTTACAGCCTGATTTTCACCGGCGGCGCCACGCTGCTGGCTTCCATGCTGATTCCCACCTGGCAGCGGACGCACATCTATCAAGACAACCTGATCGCCGGTCTGGCGATGTACATGGTTGGGCCGCTGTTCTGGCGCATCGCCTTCCGCATCTTTGTGGTGCTGGTCGGCTTCCTGATTCTCTCCGGCGCCATCAACACCTCGATTATCGGCTCGACCGGCGTGCTGATGCGCGTGGCCGAAGACGGAGTGCTGACCGACTGGTTCCGAAAGCCCCACCCCAGATTCGGCACCAGCCATCGCATAGTCAACCTGGTGTTCATCCTGCAGATGTTCACCATCGTTGCCAGCCGGGGCGACGTCATCACCCTGGGCGAGGCCTATGCCTTCGGCGTCATCTGGTCGTTCACCTTCAACAGCCTGGCGATGCTGGTGCTGCGCTGGAAGTTCCATGGGGAACGCGGCTGGAAGGTTCCTCCCAATCTGCGCATTGGAAAATACGAGCTTCCTGTCGGACTGATCTCCGTCTTCCTGGTGCTGCTTTCCACCGCCATCGTCAACCTGTTTACCAAGTCGGTGGCCACAGTGAGCGGCATATTGTTTGCCGCGACCTTCTTTGTCATTTTTACCATCTCCGAACGCGCTAACCAGCGCAAGCATGCCCTCACTGCCCGGCAGATGAAGGACTTTTTCCAACTGGAGCACCAGGACACGGTGAACCGCGAGTCCGCGGCCATCCGCTCCGGCGGCGTCATGGTGACGATGCACGACGCCGCCAACCCATTTGCTCTGAAGTGGACTCTCTCTCACACCAGCACCGAGGATCAGGATGTTGTGGTGCTCAATGTGCGCATGATGGGTGCAGGCGGGCCGGAGTACCTCAGTGCCGTGGACCAGAGTTTCAGCGAGCACGAGCAGATGATCTTTACCAAGGCCATCTCCGTGGCTGAGAGCTTTGGCAAGAAGGTTTCTCTGCTGCTGATTCCGGCCGGAGACGTCTTCACTGCGCTGGCGCAAAGCGCGAACTCCCTGGAGGTGGACTCGGTAATCTCGGGAGTCTCCATCACCATGAGCTCCGAAGACCAGGCTTTTTATCTGGGTCAGGCCTGGGAGGCGCTGCCGCAGCCCAAGCGCCAGTTCAACTTCTATGTCGTCAAGCCCAGCGGCGAGGCCAAAGTATTTTACATTGGGCCGCACGCGCCCAAGCTGAGCCCGGACGACGTTCAACTGGTGCATCGATTGTGGGTGAATATGCGCCGCGATCCCTCGATGCAGGACCTGCATCACAGCGACATCATCACCTACGCCCTGACTCATTTAGCCGGCCAATATGCCCGCGAGAAAGAAGAGATTTTGCGCGACCTGCGCAACTATCGCGCTGCTGAGACACCCACAGGTGTACATCTCGGCGACCCCGGTCTTTCCGGGCTTCTCTCCGCGCCAGATCCCTCCGGCCGTCAATTGCCGCCACCGAAACCATCGCGTTATCTATAATGCTCGTTGGACGGCCGCTTGGAGCTTGCCGCACAATCTTGGGCAGTAAATCCTATACGGTTTCTCCAGGTGTCCATTGAGCCACCTGAACGCCGCCGTCTACCAATGCGGCCAGTTGTTCCGGCGTTCCCGTCAGCGGAGGAAAGGTTCCAAAGTGCAGCGGAAGGACGAGTTTAGGCTCCAGGAAACGCACGGCCAGCGCTGCTTCCCTCGGACCCATCGTGAAATGTCCTCCAATGGGAAGCATGGCCACTTCAGGCCGGTATAGCTCGCGAATCAGCTTCATGTCCGAGAAGACTGTTGTATCGCCGGCGTGGTAAAGAACAGGACCATCCGCAACGGATAATACAAACCCCGCCGCGACCCCAACATCGTGAGTTCCCTGCTCATCCTGCGCCGCGGATGAGTGTTTGGCATCGACCATGGTGGCCGCCACATCGTCCAGTTGCACCGTTCCGCCCAGATTCATCCCAATGGTATGGGCCACGCCCTTGCCCGCCATATAGGCAGCCAACTCATAGATAGCCACCACGGTGGAATTGTGCTTTGCGGCCACGGGCGCCGCGTCGGAGATGTGGTCCCCATGGCCGTGGGTCAACAGAACGTAATGAATCTTCTCCGGCAGAACAAAATCTTTCGGGTATTTGGGGTTTTGCGCAATGAAAGGGTCAATGAGGAGATTCGTTCCCCTGGCAGTCTGGATCAGCACGGTTGCATGTCCCAGCCAGGTAATGTGTGTTCCCTGCAAGTTCATCATCGTGTCTCCTTGTCAGGCTCATCGTGTGAGGATCTTCGGGCAGTTCATCTCTTCAGCGCGTAATGATCAGCTCTGAGACGCTGTCCTTGGCCAGAAACTGACGGTGACCGGACCAGGCCGCAAAATGCCGCTCGATGCTGCGGTTGGTAAAAGCGCGCTGGATGGGAAACTGCTCGGCCGACTGGATCTCGACATCGTCGCCGGCGGTAAGGTGGAATCGGCAGCGAGCCGTCTCCTCGCCCTGAGTTCGGGTATGGAAAAAAGCCAGTACCTGCCCGCCCGGATATGTCGCCTCAAACAGGCGCTGAACCACAGGCGCCACCAACGGTTCGGGGAGATAGTCAAGCGTGTCCCACAGCAGGACCACGTCAAACATACGGCCGGAAAAGTCGAGTGACTGGGAGATAAAACCTTCGACATCCCAGACCGGGTTGCCGTCATCATCCGTGCCCGTCTGCCAGTTTCCCGTATAGGCATCATGGACCATGTCGGCCATGAAAATGCTATGGCCCAGACCGGTCAGGTAGTGGACGTTGGCGGGAGAGGTATAGCCTATGTCGATTGTGTGGAGGCTGGACTCCTTCTCGAACCGTTTGCGCAGAGCCGCCCATCCGCCCGAGTGGCGCGGTACTTTGGGCCCGGTCAAGCCGGGACCGGGAGCGACAGGATCGCTCTCCTGTTTCTTGTCAAACCAACGGCTCAGCACCCTCATTCCCCTTGCGGTTCAGCCAACGACACAGGACCGAACCCACGCGCAACCTCTCGTCAAACCACGGCGCCCACAGGTTGCGTCTTTGGGCTATCGAGTTGCTTTGAAGCACCCTGTGTCAAGTCAACCTTGCCGCAGTAGGCTGCATTCTCTTCTATCGCCAGGCGCAGGGCGCGCACATCGCCTTGCACCTGACAGCCGGCGCGCATCTCAACGCGACCACTGGCGATAATGTTGCCATGGACAGTTCCCATGATCAGGATGTCCTTCGCTGTGAGGTCAGCGGCAACGGTTGCGTTGGCGCCGATGGTCAATCGGCTCTCGGCGAGGACCACGGTCCCCTCCACTCGCCCTTCCACGACCAAATCTTCACTGCCTTTTACGTCGCCACGTACCACGACGGTCTTGCCGATGCGTGCTGGATTGTTTTCTACTGCCATGACCTGATACCTCCTGGGGTAGCTCTGGCCTAAAGCCGTCGGCTTCAGCCTGCGAAACCTCGCACCTTGCAATTCGTCCTGATGGAACTATACGCAACCCGGACCCATTGTTCCAAACCGGGGTATCCGCGCGCCCAACAGAACAAAGAGATTTAACCACCATCCATCGACCGCTCATGCCCGTTAAACTAGGGATTGTGCATAGATTTTGGCTATTTTTCCTGCTTCTTCCGTGGGCCGGCGCCGCACTGGCGCAACCAGTTGCCCCTGCGGCCCTTACGCCTGCCCAGGCTCAGGCGCTGGTGGGGCGGGCGCTGGCCACAGAAATGCGCACAGCTCGGGACGCAAACCACCCCATGCGCTACCGTCTGCGCAAATCCAGCCCACGGCTGACCTCGACCAAGGAAATCGTTGAAACCCGCGACGGCGACGTGGCCCGGCTGGTGAGGCTCAATGAGCAGCCGCTGAGCCAAGCAGCCGAACAGCAGGAAGAGGCGCGGCTGGATCTGCTCCTGAGCGACCCGAGCCGGCAGCGGCATCGCAAACAAAGCGAGGAAGCGGACGCCGGAATCGTCTTCAAGCTGCTGCGCATGTTGCCCCAGGCGTTCCTCTACGAGTATGCAGGCTCGGGGCAGGGCCCCTCTGGGACAGTGGAGAAGTTTCGCTTCCGCCCGAATCCGAGTTTCAGCCCGCCTGACCTGGAAACGCACGCGTTGACCGCTATGACCGGCGAACTCTGGATCGACGCCGCACAGGAGCGCGTAACGCGGCTGGAGGGCCATCTACAGCAGGATACCGACTATGGCTGGGGCATCCTGGGCAAGTTGAACAAGGGAGGATGGGTGGTCATCGAGCAAGCCGATGTGGGCAGAGGGCAATGGCGGATCGCACGCTTCCAGATGAAGATGAACCTCCGGATACTATTCAAGAACAAGAATTCTGATACTACCGAGGAGATGAGCCAGTATGCGCCGGTTCCCGCCAGACTGGACTACAGGCAGGCCATCCGGATGCTGCGGGCAGATTCGGCCCAGGGCGGCCGGTAAAGCCGGAGTGCCCAAAAGACAAGCCGGCCCCACCCGGACGGGTGAGGCCGATTTGCTTGCGGTCAAGCCAAACTGGCTACATCTTGATGAAGACGATAACCAGTGTGAACAGTGTGAGGGACTCGATCAGAGCCAGACCAAGAATCAGGAAGGTGAAGATTCCACCGCGCGCTCCGGGGTTGCGGGCCAACGCTTCGACGGCCGAGCCAACAGCTTTGCCCTGACCGAGGCCGCACATACCGGCGGCCAAGCCCATGCCCAAACCGGCGCCGATTGGAACCAGACTGACGACGGCTGAACCGCCATCCGCGAAGGCCGGAATGGCGAAACACAATACCGCCAGGGCCGTGAACAAATATTGAAGCTTCTGCATAGTTCTCCTGCTTCTCTTTGAATTGGCCGCCAGTGGGTGGTTGAGGCTCACCGAGCTGGCCCCCTCACGCTAGCGTCCTACCGTTTCCCGGAGCGGAAGCGCTCTCCGGCGGAATCTTGTTGAATCGAAGCCTAATAGCCTGTGGTAAAAGTCCAGATCGCCAAAAAACATCCCCAGGGGCTAAAGCCCATCGTTTGTAATCAAGCATTTGCGGCACGACTAAAGTCGTGCCCTTTCAAAACCCTATCTTAACCATGGACTCCTGGCTCTTAGTGTTCGTGCGCAACTGCCAGCGAGAGATAAATCATGGTCAGGAGCATGAAAACGAAAGCCTGGATGAACGAGATAAAAACGTGCAGGCCAAGAAAGATCACCGGAACGCCCAACGGGATCAACGAAAAGAAAACCAGCGTGAGCAGATCGCCGGCGAACATATTGGCGTAAAGACGTACGGTGAGCGAGAGGATGCGCGCCAGGTGCGAGATGGTTTCAATGAGAAACATCAGCGGCGCCATCCACCAGATTGGCCCGGCAAATTGCTTCATATAGCCGATAAAGCCATTTGCCCGAAGCCCATGAAAGTTGTAATAGAGAAATGTCGGGAATGCCAGACCCAACGGCACCCACGGCTGGCTGGTCGGTGCGGCAAAGCCGGGAATCACGCCCAGCAAATTGTTAAGGAGGACAAACAGGGCGATGCAGGTTACGAAGGCCTGGAAGCGCTCATAGCCGTGACCGATGACCTGCTCCGCCTGACCACCGACAAACCCGTGGACCCACTCGGCGATATTCTGAGCCGGATTGGGCTTCTCCACCGACAGGGTCAGCCGCAAAATAATGAAGAAGGCGATGAGGCCGCAACCCACCAGCAGTTCCAATCCAAACGCCCGATTGATACCAACAGCCTTTTCAGCGGCCACGACAGGGGAAAGGCCAATCGCCTGAAAGGCCTTGACCTCAACTCCCATGAAGAGAGTGTTCAGCAATTGTACGAGTGCAAAAGTTTCCGGCATGAAAACTTGAGTCTTTCCGCCTCCGGGCGGAAAATCACATCCGCCGCCAGGCCTGTTTGAGTCTTTTCAGTCCTACTCTTGAATCCGTCTCGATCAGTCGCGCAACAACCGAAGCGCTTCCCAACCAATGGTCAATACCGCCAACCCGAGGCCGCAGAGCAGCGCCACGACCGAGCCATGCAAACACTTCAGGCTACCATAAATGACCACCGCGAAGACTGTGAGCCTGAGCACAAAGAAGATAACCACGACCGGGGCGCTCGCAGGCGTCTTGTGTTTGTCCAGTCTGGCGTTGATGACGCGGACCAGACGCTGCCACTCCCAGATGCTGGCAGCAGAGATCAGCGCGCCGGTCATGAGCATGGCCGCACTGCGCCAGCCTGCACCAATGAGCACCGCAAGAGCAGCAACCAGCCCCAGAATCAGCGTGTTGCGCAAGGCCCGGCGGAGCATGGCGTCCAAGTCTGCCGGGGTAAGTTCAACGATGGGATGGGTTTCCTCGGTCATGACGGATCGTCGCTGCTTTCCTTCCCGGTTCCATCCTGAGCCGCGTCATCCTTGCGGGAATTTTTCTCAGCGGCAACCGCCGTCTGGACGACAAAGACCAGCCCGGAGATGCTCCCGAGGATAATACCGACAACTACGATCCACTTTTGGTGGAGCAGGTGATCAGCCAACGCGCCGCCCAGCCAGCCGATGAACACAGCCGAGGGCAGCACAAAGGCAATCTGCAGCAGCTTTTCCGCCTCGACATACATGCCGAAGCCGCTGCGGGCCTTGGCGGGCTGCTTGGAATCCGGAATGGCGCGGTGAAAGGGCATCCTTCGTGATTATGCACGATGAACGCCCTTCGATGCGAAACGAGCGGGCTTACTTACCCGGCTTCGCGATGACGAGTGCGAGGGAGTTGATCAGATATTTTCCTTCATCCTCATTGACCGGCGTCAGATCGAGAGACTGGATGATGTCGCCGGTGGGCCATGCACCGATTCGCAGATGCAATATTTTGACCCGATAGTAGTAGACCTTGCCCTGCTCGACATTCACCGATGTCAGGGCGGTTCCATTCCATTCCGAGTCATTATTTTTTACCAAATTCACGCACAGATGATGCTGGCCCGGGCTCATTGCAACCGCAAAGTACGAATCGCCCTTGGTGGCGCCGGTCCAAGCTCCGTCAACTCCGATGCGGGCTTCGTTACCGGGATTGATGAACTGCCCTCCTGAATTCTCGGTCTCCAGAAAGACGATCTGCGCCTTCCCGGCTTCAGGAGGTGCGAGAGGCGGCGGGTTGAGTTGCGTGGTGACTTTGAAGTTCGTGTCCTCCTTGCCGCAACTGTCTGGCAAGGCACGGGCCTCGACCGTGGAGAGAAGGCAGACGCATAAGAGCGATATAACGAGAGTTGGCTTCATCAGGATTCTCCTACCCACTTCAACCCATACTCTAACCGGTAGTTGCGGCCACAGTGCAAATCGCCCGCTACGGGATGAACGATATACTGGCAATTGGGCCGCAACGCGGTTCACATAAAGGAAACCATCGTGTTCGATTCAGAATTTGAGCGCAGTCTCTTCGAGCTGCGCAAGTCAAAGCTCGAAGAGATCAAGAAGCTGGGACAAGCGGCCTATCCCAACCAGTTCCCTGCCTCGCACACAGTGCCCCAGGTGCGCGCAAAGTGGGATGAGTCGCAAGCCGAGGCTCTGGAGGCCAATCGGGTCACCGTGGCCGTGGCAGGGCGCATCATGGCCATTCGCGCACAGGGGAAGGCAGGTTTCGCCACGCTTCAGCAGGGCGGCCAGCGGCTGCAAATTTACGTGCGCAAGGACGCCATCGGCGACGAGGGCTTTGCGCTCTACAAACTGCTCGATCTGGGCGACCACATCGGCGTCTCCGGCTACTTGTTCCGCACGCGCACGGGAGAGCTGACCATTCATGTCGAGAGGCTAACTTTCCTGGCCAAGGCCATGTTGGCACTGCCGGAGAAATTTCACGGCCTGGCCGACGTGGAGTTACGTTACCGCCAGCGCTATGTGGACCTGTTCAGCAACCTCGAAGCCCGCGAAGTCTTCGTCAAGCGCGGCAAGGCGCTCAAGGCGCTGCGCCAATTCTTCGACGAGCGCGGCTATCTGGAAGTCGAGACGCCGATGATGCAGCAGGTGGCCGGCGGAGCGGCTGCGCGGCCCTTCAAGACGCATCACAACACGATGGACATGGACTTGTTTTTGCGCATTGCGCCGGAGCTTTATCTGAAGCGGCTGGTGGTGGGCGGCTTCGACCGCGTCTATGAGATCAATCGCAGTTTCCGAAACGAGGGCGTGAGCACGCAGCACAATCCCGAGTTCACCATGCTGGAGTTCTACCAGGCCTACGCGAACTATCACGACCTGATGCAGATCACCGAGGAGCTGATCGAGTTTGTTGCGCGAGAGGTGAACGGA
>Ga0255354_1001550_pt1 | contig 13090 bp, 9 predicted proteins | sample HBST50metaG_FD_189942 | JGI IMG/M metagenome (GOLD analysis project Ga0255354, IMG submission 189942) | Peat soil microbial communities from Stordalen Mire, Sweden - H.B.S.T50 | ecosystem: Environmental > Terrestrial > Soil > Wetlands > Peat | place: Sweden: Norrbotten County, Stordalen Mire...
GCGGCGCCAGTGCAAGCACGTCCAGCGGCTCCGGTGCAGGCACGTCCTGCGGCACCAGTGCAAGCACGTCCAGCGGCTCCGGTGCAGGCGCGTCCAGCGGCTCCGGTGCAGGCGCGTCCAGCGGCTCCGGTGCAGGCGCATCCAACGGCCCCGGTTCAGGCTCGGCCAGCGCCACAAGCGCAGCCCCGGCCAACGCCTCAAGCGCAGCCCCGGCCAGCACCTCAGGCACAACATGCAGCGCCAGCTCCTCAGCAACATGCCGCTCCTGCATCCAAAGAGGAACACAAGCCCAAGGAGTAGCCACTGTGCTTTCATCACGGACACCCATAGAAGCCCGTGCTCAGGTGCGGGCTTCTGTGGGTTCCATGGCGGGCAACGGCGGAGAGCGAAGCAGGGGAATATTCCGTGCAACTTCTGGCTGCGTGCTGGGTTTCAAAAAGCATAGACTGATTGCGCAACTGACTTTCAACCCTCATTGACACGAAAGATACAGGAGGTTTTCTTATGAAACTGTTCCGATCCGCGCGGTGGCTTTTGCTGGCCGTGCTTCTCTCTGCTTTTTCCGCGACATCGTACGCCGGTGTGTTTATCAGTGTCGGATTTGCTCCGCCGGAGCTTCCGGTGTATGAACAGCCTCCTTGCCCCGAACCCGGCCTGATGTGGATGCCCGGCTACTGGGCCTATGGTTCCGATGGCTACTACTGGGTACCCGGCGCATGGGTGTCGGCGCCTTACGACGGAGCGTTGTGGACGCCCGGCTACTGGGGCTGGTCCAATGGCTTGTATGTCTTCCATGACGGCTACTGGGGTAACCACGTGGGCTACTACGGCGGCGTGAACTACGGCTACGGCTACGGTGGCATCGGCTTTGTGGGCGGTATGTGGCGCGGCCACGACTTTGAATACAACCGGGCGGTTATGCGGTTGGGTAGTGGGCGTTTTAATACCTATGAAGACCGCACCATCGTGAACAGATACACGATTGTCAACGACCGGCGTGTGGCTTTCAGCGGCGGTCCGGGCGGCATTCGCCACGACCCTGGACCGGAAGAACGGATGGCCGATCGCGATCGGCACATCGGCAGGACTTCGATCCAGCAGCAGCATGAGCTTGGAGCCCGGTCCGACAGAAGTTCGTATTTCAATAACAATCATGGCCGTCCGCAGAGTCCGGCTGTGAGCACTCCACTGGGCGGCGGTATGCGCTCGACGCCTGGGATGCAGCAGCAGGGGCGGCCCGGCAATCAGAACCAGCCCGGCATGCAGCAGCAGGGGCGGCCGAACTTCCAGAACCAGCAGCAGGTCCAACAGCAGCAGCAATCGCGGCCGCAGCAACAACAACAGCAACAGCAGCGGCCGAACTTCCAGAATCAGCAACAGGTTCAGCCGCAACAACAGCAACGGCCTGGCTACCAGAACCAGACGCAGCCCGGGTATCAGAATCAGCAGCAGGGACGTCCCGGGAACCAGAACCAGCCTCAGGGGTCACAGGCGCGTCCTGGGTACCAGAATCAGGCTCAGCCTCAACAACAGCAGCGGATGCAGCAACAAGCACAACCGCAACTGCAACAGCGGCCACAGCAACAGCAGCAGGCTCAGCCACAGGCTCGTCCGCAGCAGCAGTCAAGGCCTGCGGCTCAGCAGCACGCTGCTCCCAAGGAAGAGAAGCCCAAGGAGAAGTAACCGCAGCGAGGATCCATCCTTAACCAAAGAGGCCCACGGCAAGCCGTGGGCCTCTCTGCGTCAGGCGGTAGCCGGTTCGATGCCGGCGATCTCGACTTCAAGGCCGCCAAAATCGGGGTGGGTGTTTTCGCGGATGCGGTAGGCGATGTCGATGAGCGAGCCTTTGACCAGACCAAGGGCAGCGGCGCGGGCGGCCAGATCCCAACCCACGGCGCGGATGGAGCCGCTGGAGCCTGAAACCGCCGCGGGCTGGCCGGGGGGCGCTTGCTGGGCCAGTTCGAGGCGGATGTGGCGTTCCTTCATGAGGCGCGGCGGGGTCAACAGACGCGCATTGCGAGCGACGAACATGGGCTCGGCGTTGCCATGGCCCAGCGGCTCGAGCTTGCGCAGCCAACCGGCCAGGACGGGGGTGATGCGGTCCAGGGGCAGCTCGGCGTGGATGTGCAGCAGGCGCTCCGGTTCGCGGCCGGACAAGTGCTCGTCCGCGTAGAGGCGCAGGCGGCGCTTCAGTTCGGGCAGGGAGTCGGCGGGCAGGGAAAAGCCGACGGCGAAGGCGTGGCCGCCGAAGCGGGTGAAGAGGTCGGCGCAGCTCTCAATTGCATTCAAAAGATGGAAGCCGTCCACGGAGCGACCGGAGCCGCTGGCCACGCCGTCCTCCACGCTGATGACGAGGGCGGGCTTGGCGGTGCGCTCGACGACGCGCGAGGCCAGAATGCCGATGACGCCGCGGTGCCAGCCGTCGCCATCGACCACCAGCAGGCGGTCGGCGGCCAGTTCGGGATCGGTGGCCAAGCGGGCCTCAATGGCGTTGAGGGCTTCGGCCTCAGTGGAGCGGCGCTCCTGGTTGAGCTGTTCGAGTTTGGCGGCCAGTTCGGCGGCGCGGGCCACATCGCGAGTGGTGAACAGCTCGATGACTTCGGAAGCGATGTCCATGCGCCCGGCGGCGTTAATGCGCGGGGCGATGCGAAAGCCAATATCGAAGCCGGTAACCGGTTTGGCGACGGGATCGAGGGCGGCCACGTTGAACAGGGCGCGCAGGCCAGCTCCCACCGGCTTGCGCAGTTCCTTGAGACCCAGGGCGGCGATGACGCGGTTTTCGCCCTTGAGCGGTACGGCATCCGCAATGGTGGCGATGGCAGCCATTTTGAGAAAGCTGGGCAGGGTCTTGGCGCGGGTGCGAGCCGGGTCGCGCCGTTCGAGCACGGCCTGGGCCAGCTTGAGGGCAATGGCCGCGCCGCACAGGGATTTTTCAGGGTAGTTGCAGCCGGGCTGGTTGGGATTGAGCACAGCCAGCGCTACGGGCATGGCGTCGCCCGCCGAGAGCAGATGGTGGTCGGTGATGATCAGGTCGAGGCCCAGATCGCGGGCGGTTTCCGCCTGGGCGAAGGCTCTCATGCCGGTATCTACCGTGATTACAAGGCGAGCGCCTTCGGCATAGGCAGCCTCGAGCACGCTGGATTGGAGGCCATAGCCCTCAAGCAGCCGGTGGGGCACATGGAAGCGCACAATGCCGCCCAGCATCTCAATGGCGGTCTTGAGCAGCACCACGGCGGTGGTGCCGTCTACGTCGTAGTCGCCATAGAGCAGCACGGGTTCGCGGCGCGCAATGGCCGCCTCAAGCCGCTCAACAGCAGCGGTCATGCCGAGCATGAGAAATGGATCGTGGAGATGGGAGGATTCGGGATTCAGAAATGCAAAAGCGTCTTCAGCCTGGGTGATGCCGCGGTCGACGAGCAACTCGGCCAGTACCAGCGGCAAGCGGGCGGCTTTGGCCAGGGCGGCGGACTCAGCGGGATGGGGTTCGGACAGAATCCAGCGCTGGCGCAACAGACTGCGCGGCGGCGCCGGGGGCAGTCCCGCCGCGAGGGGCGGGACTGCCGGGCCGGAAGGAGCCGTTGGACCGGAAGGAATCGCTGCGTTCGCGATGCCCAATCGGCTTACTCGTCCTCATCGTGGCCGTGATCGTGACCGCAGTCGCAATGGTGCTCGTCGTCGATCACGATGTCCTGGAAGCTCTCGATGTCTTCGAGCAGAGTCTGGTAGCGCTCGTACCATTCGGTGGTGGTTTCGTGGATGAAGACCAGTCCCTGGTAGACGAAGCCCAGTTGGATGTAACCCAGCATGCCGGCATACTTGCGCAGCCAATGTGCCTCAACCAGTTCGGTGGACTCTTCGTCGGGGAAGTTCATCTCCCCGGCTTCATCGATCAACTCGTCCAGTTCTTCGGGCTCCAGCGACATTTCGCTGAAGGTGACAAAGGGAGCGCCAGCGTGCTTGGCCATCTCCACAAAGTCTTTCCATGCGTCAGGGTTACCCTGTCCCTCCCACACAATGGAGGGAATGTCCTCGGTGACGTATCCGGGGACGCGGTGCAGGCCGTGACCTTCAATGAAGGCCACCATGTCGTCTTTCAGCGATAGTAGGTTTTCAGTGCTCATAGTCAAGCATCTATTTTCGCAGATGGGGCCGGTTCGGTGTTTGAGGATTTTTGCAGACTTCGCGCGGCGGGGGCCTGGGCCTTAGTCTGGAACTAGGGGGATCGACGCTTGCCCGCATTTGAACACCATGTTTTTGTCTGTCACAATACCCGTCCCGAGGGTGCGCCCCGGCGGTCCTGCGGATGCGACGCAACCACCGATTTGCATGCCGAGCTACAGAAGCTTGCCAAGGCCGCCGGCCTGGGTGAAACGGTGCGCATCAACAAGGCTGGCTGCCTGAACCAGTGCGAGCACGGGCCGATGGTGGTGGTCTATCCGGAGGCGGTTTGGTACGGCAACGTACATCCCGCCGACGCCGCGGCGATCGTCCAGGAGCACCTGGTGGGCGGCAAGCCGGTGGAGCGGCTGCGCGTGGCCGACGAGTGCTTGAACAACAAGGACTGCCCACACCGGGGCTGAGAAATTGCCGGTCAGACTGGGCGGCTGAAGCGATGGACGGGCGGGTTAGCGATTGAGGGCTTGCGGGTTACCGTTTCATCGATTAAAAACGTTTCATTCGGTGTACCATGCCATGTTGGAAACAACAGGAGATTCATAGCCCATGAAAGCCAAATATTTCGGTATTGCCCTTTTGCCTACAATGCTTCTATTCGTTGGCGGCCTCGCTCCAACGGCGGCAGCGCAAGTGACCGTCCTGGGGCCTGAATACACATTGACCAAGGTCATCGCTCCGCCGTTGCAGCGGGACGAAAAGCGGTGCGACTACTTTCTGTGGACCAAGTTGGGCGGAGGCGCCCAGCGCGTGAGCTTCAACTACGTGCTTGCCGGAGGAAAATCGGACAGCGATACGCCGCGGATTGAGAACGTCACGGTCCTCATCAATTCGGAGAAGAACGTTCCAACGGCCAGGATGATTGGCAGGGACGACTACAACCGGACCTTGTGGCGGGTGGAAATGGCGAAGGATGTTTACGACGCCAACAAACAATGCCTGCAGGGCATCACGGTGACACCAGAGGCCGGTAAGTAATCGATCGACTCAGGCCGGTTGCAGATCGGCGTGGAAAGGGGCTCCTCCATCCGGCGGCCTGGTCCGCCGGATGGCAGTTGCTTGTGGAATGAGGGAGCAAGCCTGGCGCGGAATCTGGCTGATTCTCAAGTGCTCGGCGGGTTGGTGTACACAAGTCGCCCCGATAGAGTATTCTGAGCCTTAGCCCATGATCTTTTCTCGTGATTACATAGGGTATTTGGCCCGCCGTACGGTCAAGCATCTACTCGACGCCAAGATGATCACCACCAGCGATGTAAAGGTGGTAGAAGCGCGCGTCAGTGCAGGCTTGATCGAAGAACTTTCCCTTGAAGACCGCATCAACGACGAGGTACGCGTGATTCTCGACACGTATTCCGAAGAGATGCGCAAAACCGGCGCGCAATACGCCGAGATGTTCAAGAAGGTCAAGACCGAGCTGGCCAAGAAATACAAGGCGGTGCTATGAGGATCAGCCCTGACAAGCTAAACAAGCTGGCCCACACTGTAGCCGACACCCTGGCCGAGATCGACGAGGTCGGGTTTCTGGAGGATCGCAACACCATCCGCCAGGAGGCGCGCAAGGCGCTGACCGCCCTGCTCACCCAGGAAGCCGGGATCGACACTGCTGCGCGGCTCAAGATTGCCAACCAGAAGAAGATCATCCAGGAAGGCTCCCAGGAGTGGGAGATTCTGTACCGCAAGTACTATAACGACGAAGTGCGCAAGCTGGGCATCTGATCTGGCCCCGGCGACGGCCTGCTATTGGGAGTCGCGGCAGCATTTTTGTCGAAGATAGGGGAGTGGCCTGCAACGGGTCACCCGCCGCAGGTGTGGCGCTATCGTCCAAAGATCAGGACGTGAGATGCATATTCCAAGAGCAACCGTACGTCCTATAAGAATCAAATAAATATTCAAAATAAACGGCTTGGCTGCAGGTTTGCGCCTTCGCCATGGACGCAAAGCACAAGTCGGTCCATCCCGAACTACTTATAACGGCAGGCACTTCGACAGAGGCTCTCGCGACAACGTAGCGCGAAGCTCCGCTCATGTGCGGCCGGTGCTTCCGGGCTTATATACGCACTTATTTGCATACATTCGCCAATCACTTGCACTCAAGGCCAACTGAATAGACAAGTCGGGAGCCATAAATAGGCAATAAAGTCGCACTGGCGTTGGTCAGGCAATTGCATTGGGGATGCAGTGGGGTTCCAAGTTGTCACCCGGCAAGGATTCAGTCATGCAATCAAAAGCAAGTATCAGGCACTTCTGCCTGGGTTTTGTGGCGTTCGTAGCGTTTGCGCTTGTTCCGCGGGCAGTCGCACAGAATTATGACCTGACGATGGATGTACTGGTGAACTCCAGCAACACGACAGGCTACAACACAAGCGCCAGCTCTCCGGGGGAATACCAGCGTTACCTGGAGCGCTATCTCGAACACCTGCAGATTCCTTACCGGGAGATCGATACCGCGACAGAGAATCCGCCGGCCAGCCTTGGAACGGCGCAGTTGATTGTTGCGGCACACACGGGGCTTTCGCTCTCGTCGAGCTGGCAGCAGGCAATTGTGCAGGCGGTGCAGGGCGGAAGCGGCTTTGTGAACTTCGATGCCGATTCAGCCATCGGCACGGACTTGCACATGCAAAGCATCTTTGGGGCTACGGGTTCCTCGGTTGGAGATACGGCAACCAGCATTGTTGTGCCTTCGGCGGTGATGCCGGACGGCGCCAATCCGCATTTTATTGCCGCCATGCAGCTTCGCTTCCAGGACACACCGGCGGGCGATCTTGTGTACGCCTTTCACGAAGACAGCAACGGCTCGCAGCAGGTGGCCACTCCGACCCTTCTGCAAGGGGCGCAGGGCACGGTGATCGCCAAGATTGGCGCTTCGCCGCTGATTCTGGCAACGCAAACCAGCGGGGGACGGGGTGTAGATTTCACAACCTATGACTTCATGCATCCGGACCGCTTCGGCTTCATGATGGGCATTGACGATCTGGTTTGGCGCAGCCTGGTATGGGCGGCGCGAAAGCCTTTTATCCTGCGCGGCTATCCGCGGCTGTGGGCTTCGCAGATGGATAACGAGGTCGTGGGGTGGGGCCAGCGCTTGCAGATGCTGTGGGATCCAAGTTTGACGGGCGCGGTAAGCAGCGACGGAACCGGCGGACCGTGGAAGGTGAATGCCAATGCGCAATTGGCAAATCTGTCGGCTGGCGGGCAGGACCGCGCCCAGGCGATTGCCGATGTGAACTCCGGCTTCATGAAGATATGCCTTGACACAAAAACCGGCATCTCCGAAGGGGATCTGTATTGGAATCCGCAATCGTCCTCTCCGCTCACCGACGCGCAATGGCAGGCGAACCTGGCGTACGCGCTGCAGGTGATGCAGGGCAATGGCGGCACAGACACTCTGCCCACGCTATCAAAGTCGATGGTTCCCCACTACTGGAATCTGAGTAACAATGTCGGTTACGACCTGTGGAACTCGCTGGGCGCGCGGTACATTACCGAGATCCAGATGCCCGGCGCCTATTACAACTACGGGCCTCCCAAGACCGAAGCCATGCGGATCAAGCTGCGTCCGTTTCGCATTTACGAACTGCCCCCGACGGGCATCGACCCGGATGAGCTCTATCCCCTCTATTACGCCGACTACATGACGGTTGGCAGCACGGCGGGCCTGCCAGCCGTGAAGTTTTTCTCTTTCGCCACGCAACTGCTCGGCACGCAATTTTCCACTCCCGATGCGCGCTGGCCAAACGACCTGCTGGGATTCACCGTGCAGGATAGCGTGAACAACTTTACCGAATATACCTGGCGCTTCTTTTCCGGGATGGCCCCGGTGCAAATCTACAACCACGACAGCGACAGCTTCGACCTGAGCACAACGGCCGAAGCCCAGCAGACGATTACTCAGATATCTTCCTTCCTGAATGCCAAGGGCGCAGTGCATGTGTTTATGGAGGAGGAGGGAGCGTATCTGTGCGCGCGCACGCAATCTGTACTGACCACCGCCCAGGCAACGGCATCGACCATCTCGCTGAACTTTACGGGAAACGCGGCGGATATGGATGGAAACCTGGTGCCGACCTACTTCTATCTCTACTGGGGAGACCATGAGGGCGTGCAACAACAGGTGTCGGGATTCAAGGGCGGCTATACCTTCTCCATGCCCAACCCGATGCCGCCATTGATTAGTCTTAGCACCGCGACCCTTACCTTTGTGGGTTTGGCAGGATCGGCCCCGACCAGCCAGACGGTGACACTGACCAATACCGGCGGTGGAACCCTTGCTTATACAGTGCAATCCAGCGCGGCGTGGCTGACAGCCTCGGGTGCTACCGGCACCGCCCCCGACACGTTGACCGTCACCGCGAATCCGGGCGCACTGACCGACGGCGTTTATACCGGAACAATCCAGATTGTCTGCGCTGGAGCAAGCAACAGCCCGCAAGTGATTTCTGTGACGCTCAACGTGCGGGGCGCTACCCTGGCCGTGAGCGCCAATACGCTGAGTTTCTCCGGCACGTCCGGATCCGCGAATCCAGCGGCGCAGAATATCACTATCTCCAACGGCGGCGACGGAAGCTTGAACTGGACCGCGTCCAGCAGCGCCTCGTGGCTGCAGTTGGGGTCCACTTCCGGGAGCATTGTCAACGGCTCTCCCTACACGCTGGCCCTGACTCCGAACATAGCCGGCATGCAGCCGGGAACTTATACCAGCGTAGTGACCATCGCTTCCTCGAATGCGGTCTCTGGATCTCCGCAGACCGTCAATGTGACGCTAACAGTGACAGGGATCATCCTGGAGTCGACCTTCTCCGATTCGACTTTGGACGGATGGGCGTATTCGCCTTTGGGCCTGGCCTCCGGCTGGTCCGCGAGCAACGGCGTGGTGTCTTATAACGGGCGCGGCGCAACCCAGTTGTATGCCGGCAACGCCAGCATGTCGAATTACACCGTGCAAGCGGGATTCATTCTGTCTTCGCTCACGGACTACCCAGGCGGCATCCGCGGCTACATCAATCCTTCCACGGGCGCTTCCTATGCGGCATGGATCTACCCGGCAGAAAGGGTCATCAAGGTATGGAGAACCAGCGTCTGGAGCATCAGCAGCAACCCGGTGCTGCTGGGGACTTCCGCCCGCCTCACCATGGATGCTACAAACTGGCATACTCTCGCGCTGTCGATGATGGGAGGGAAGATTGTGGCCTCCTACGATGGCAAATCAGTTGTGACGGCAACCGATTCCCAGCTGAGCGGAGGCATGATCGCGCTGGATGTCTCCAGTGTGCCCATTCAATTCGACAAGGTTATTGTTACGGGGTCGCAGGCGATCACTACCAATCTAACCTCGGCCCAGAGCAGCTACACTTTCACCGCGGTTGCCGGTGGCACAAGCGCTTCGAAATCCCTGCAAGTGGCTACCGACGACAGTTCGGTGGCAGCGTGGTCGGCGCTGTCGCCTTCGCCGTGGCTCACGGTGACGGCTACGACGGGACAGACCCCGGGCAGCGCAGCGGTGCAGGTGAATGCTTCCGCACTGACTGCGGGAAGTTATAGCGGACAGATCAACCTGGCTTCGTTGGGTGTGGCAAACAGTCCGGTTGTTGTACCCGTCACCGTCGTTGTAAGCCAGCCTCCGGCGCAAGCCCAGTTGAACGTTTCACCGGCAGCATTGTCGTTTACCGCTGTGTCCGGTGCGCCCACCCCGGCGACACAATCGCTGACGCTCACGTCGACTGCCTCCGCGCTGGCGTTTACTGTCAGCAGCGATTCCACGTGGCTCACCAGCACCGCGACGGGAAGCACTTCCGCCTCGGTGCAGGTGAACGTAAACCAGGATGGACTGGCCGTGGGCACCTACACGGGGAACCTCACGATATCGGCCGCGAACGCGGCGAATCCGACCACCACCGTGACGGTAACATTGGTGGTGGTCGCCGCGCCGTCTTATTCGCTGATGCAGGACAACTTTTCAAGCTCCACTCTGGATGGATGGGCCGTATCGCCTCTCGGACTAGCTTCGGGGTGGAGTGTGAGTGACAATGCCGCGCAGTACAACGGAGGCGGCGCAAGCCAGATTTATGCAGGAAGCGCCAGCTGGTCGAACTACGTGGTGCAAGCAGGGGTTCTGCTGTCTTCACTGACGGACTATCCGGGCGGCATTCGCGGATATGTGAATCCCACCACGGGGGCGTCGTACACCGCATGGATCTATCCAGCGGAAGGAGTTATCAAGGTTTGGCGGACCACAGCCTGGAGCATCAGCAGCAATCCGGTTCTGCTGGGAACTTCCGCACACCTGACCTTAGACGCGGCGAACTGGCATACTCTCGCGCTGTCGATGTATGCGGGCCAGGTTGTTGCGTACTACGATGGCAAGCCGGTGGTGGTGGCGACGGATGCGGTGTTGAGCGGAGGCATGATTGCGCTGGACGGTTCCACCGTATCGGTTCAATTCGACAAGGTTGTGGTGTCCGGTTACCAGGCTGCTAGCACCGACCTGACATCGTCACAAAGCTCCTACACTTTTACCGTGGCGGCAGGCAGCACAAGTTCGACTCAGACGTTGCAAATCGCCACCAACGACAGTACGGTGGCAGTCTGGTCGGCGCTCTCAGCCTCTTCTTGGCTTACAGTAACTCCTACAACCGGGCAGACCCCGGGCAGCGCCACCGTGCAGGTGAATGCTTCCGCACTGACTGCGGGAAGTTATAGCGGCCAGTTGAACCTGGTTTCCTTCGGGGCGGTGAATAGCCCGATCGCGGTGCCAATCACTGTCAACGTGACTGAGGCAGTGATTCCGACACCAAGTTTCTCTGTGGCCTCCAACGCTGCCAGCCTCAGCATCAGCAAGGGAAAGTCTGGATTGGTGACCTTTACTGTTACGCCGAAGAACGGTTTTAACCAGGCAGTTACCTTCGCATGTTCGGGGCTGCCCTCCGAGGCGACTTGCGTCTTCTCGCCCTCAAGTGTGACGCCCAATGGCAGCGCTGTGAGTTCGCAGCTGACCATCACCACGGCGGCAGCCACCAGCGCCATGCTGCACAGAGAATCTGGAGGTCCGGGCTTGTGGAGGCGCGCGAGTGGAATGGCGGCTTGCGCGCTGCTGCTGTGTGTGCTTCCCGGCGCAAGGCGCAGACGCATCTGGAGGTATCTGGCGACATTGTTGTTGGCGGTGGCGTTGTGCCTGAGCCCGGTGCTGGGATGTGGCGGCGGTGGCTCCAGTGCAGCTTCTGGGACCTCCGATCAGGGGACCCCAAGCGGAACAAGCACGATCACGATCACGGCTTCAAGTGGCAGCGGATCGAGCACCACTCAGCAAACTGCTACATTGACGCTCACAGTGACCAACTGAGATTGTTGCAGGCTTTGCCGCAACCGGGGTGGATCGCGGCCGTGATGTGGCCTGGTTGTGCGGGGGAGACAACGGGTCTATTTGGAATCTGCAATCCCAGTCGGGGCCTTTGACCGCGTGATTTCTTACCGGGAGTTTGTGCATTCCCAGGTCCCAAAATCGGGACCTGGGGATGCACGCATTGGTACCACTTCAAGCTCTGTTAGACCAGTGCGTCTTCCATCCAACCGATGCGTACGATCCGGATCTCGTCCAGATTGCTGGTTCCCGGTCCGTAGGCATCGTTGAGCTTCTGAATCGGGATGACCTCGACGTCGGAGGTGATGTTGTGCTGGCCGCAGAAGTCCAGCATCTCCTGGGTTTCGAAGTTCCCATTCACATCGCGGGCGACGGGCACGCATTGCCATTTTCCGCACAACTTGCGATACTGTTTAAGGCTCACAGGATGTCGCTGCTTGCTTTTCATGCCGCTCCTTCCGATCTGCTAGTACAAAGGGTACTTTTCGAGAGTCGATCCTTGTCTACCAGGACTTTCCGAAGGGGAATTTTGGCGGGAGTGAGAGCGAGCTTGCCTGCAAGCTCAATTCCGACCGTAAGCTGTTGAAAATAGTGGCGCTATCGTCCAGGGGTTAGGACGTGAGATTCTCAATCTTAAAACATGGGTTCGATTCCCATTAGCGCTACCAAAAATTCTTTCATCCAAAGCCCGCTCACGCAGCGGGCTTTTGCTTTGCCCAAAAATTGCCTGCTGCGATCCGCTCAACGATACTTGGAAAGCCTCGTCTAAACAGGTTGAGGTGGGTCATACTGTGATCGTGATGAAGACTGCTTCTGTTCTTTGCTTTGCCATATCCATGCTGGCGCTGCCTGGCCTTTGCCTAGCTCAGCAGGCCGCCTCCGACCAGCCGGCCCTGACGCTGAAGGTGCAGGCGAACGAAGTCGTGCTGCCGGTGACCGTGCGCGACAAAAAGGGCGCGCTGGTCAGCACCCTCAAGGCGAGCGACTTTACGCTGACCGAGGATGGCCGTCCGCAGAAGATCAAGAGCTTTACGCGGGAGACGAATCTGCCCTTCCGGCTGGGCCTGCTGGTGGACACCAGCCGCAGCCTTTCCGGGGGCATTGAGGCGGAGCGCAAGGCGGCAGCCAAGTTTGTGGACCAGATGCTGCCTGTCGATCCCAAGGCTGGGGCGCAAAAGGACGAGGCCTTCCTGATCCACTTTGACCGCGAGGTTGAACTGCTGCAGGACTTCACCAACTCCCGCGAAAAGCTGCACCACGAACTGGACGATATGGGGGCCACTCGTGGTTCACGTGAGGACCCGCGCGGCCCGGAGACCACTGGGGACGACCGTGAGCGGCCACGCGGCGGACGGGGCGGCACACAGCTCTATGACGCGGTCTATCTGGCTTCCGACGAGCTGATGCGCTCCGTGGACGGACGCAAGGCGCTGGTTGTCTTCTCCGATGGCGTGGACGGCGGCAGCAAGGACAGCCTGAACGACGCGGTGGACGCGGCGGACAAGGCCGGCGTGGCGGTGTACACCATCTACTTCAAGGGTGAGCAGGAACGCAGCGGGGGGG